>Ga0209190_1000239_pt1 | contig 39773 bp, 36 predicted proteins | sample M_140205_XF_Meta_FD_187315 | JGI IMG/M metagenome (GOLD analysis project Ga0209190, IMG submission 187315) | Freshwater microbial communities from Lake Montjoie, Canada to study carbon cycling - M_140205_XF_MetaG (SPAdes) (version 2) | ecosystem: Environmental > Aquatic > Freshwater > Lake...
CTAGGAGCACCATAAGGAGCGATCCACCGAGCATTCGGCGAAAAATGGAGAGAACACGATCTGATAGAGCCGTCATAACGGCGCGAGAATATCAGACACAAACCATGCGCCAAGTAAGTCTTTATAGACTCTGGTAGCTTTATTTCTGCCTCGATATAGTCGTTATTGAAATTCAGAGCCACTTTTACGGGCCCCTGAATAGTCAATCGCTCTAGCGTCCCAGACTCACTTCGGCTGATGCATTCCGATGCAGTGGAAGGCCCCGCCTTCGGTCACGAGATCCTTCGCCATCATGGAGATGACTTCGCGACCAGGGAAGCATTCGGAAATCTTGTCCTCAGCCATGGCGTCCTTCTTCTTGTGTCCGAAGAGTGGGAGTAGCACGGCGTTGTTCATGATCAGGAAGTTGGCGTAACTGGCAGGCAGGCGGCTGAGGCGCCAGTCCTTCATTTCGATGGCCTGAGGCATTTCGATCTCGATGATTTCGAGCTTGCCGCCGTCAGGAGCTTTCACGTCATCAAGGCGCTCGCGGATGTCTTTGAGAACCTTGTGATTGGGGTCGTTCTCGCGCGGCTCTACCATGCAGATGACGGCGTCATCACGGATGAAACGCACCACGTCGTCGATGTGGCCGTCGGTATCGTCACCTTCGATGCCTTTTTTGAACCAGACGATGTCTTTCACGCCGAGCATGGCCTTCAATTCCTTTTCGACCTCGGCTTTATTGCCCGGCTTGCCGCCGTGGCGGTTCGGATTGAGCAAAACAGCCTCGGTGGTCAGCAACGTGCCTTTGCCATTCGTTTCGATCGCTCCGCCTTCGAGAATCATCTTCGATTTAAAGCGCTCCATTTTCAAAGCCGCGGCCGCCTTTTCAGGAATGGCGTTGTCCAAATCCCATGGCGGGAACTTGCCTCCCCAAGCATTGAATTCCCAGTCGGTGATCGCCACCTTGCCGGTTTCGTTGTGCTTGATGAAAATCGGCCCGTGGTCGCGGCACCAAACGTCGTTGGTGTTGTTCTCGTAGATGTCCACCTGGCTGAGATCGCCTTCGTTGTCGGCGATGCTGAGACGGATGTTCATGTGGCTGAGCATCGGCGCATTGATGCGCACACGTTCGTAGCGGGAGATGACGCTGGCGATCTCGCCAAACTTGTCCTGCAGCTTGTGGTAAGTCTTCGGGCAGCTTTCCTTGTTGGAAGGCCAAGAAAGCCAGATCGCCTCTTGCGGTTCGAATTCGGCAGGCAGGCGGTAGTTTTGGGGATAGGCGGCTTTACTCATCAAGGTAGCGTTTGGTCAGGGGAGCGTAGGTGTCAATGCGGCGATCACGGAAAAACGGCCAGATACGGCGAAAATCCTCCACCGCTGAAAGATCACACGGCACGATCAAAATCTCTTCAGCGCTCACGGCAGCCTTTGCAACGACTTCTCCATAAGGATTTGCCACAAAGGACTGCCCCCAGAACTCGCTCTGCTGCTCGGTGCCCACACGATTGACCGCCGCCACGAAGCAGCCGTTCGCCACCGCGTGGCCGCGCTGGACGGTCTCCCAAGCACAGTGCTGGGCGGCTCCAAGTTCGGCCTTTTCACTCGGCAACCAGCCAATAGCCGTCGGATAAAACAAAATCTCGGCCCCCGCCAGCGCAGTGAGGCGTGCGGCCTCCGGGTACCATTGGTCCCAGCAGATGAGCACACCAATGCGGCCAAATTTCGTGTCCCACACGCGATAGCCGAGATCTCCTGGCGTGAAATAAAACTTCTCCTCGAACCCCGGGTCCTGTGGGATGTGCATCTTGCGGTATTTGCCCAAAACGGTGCCATCCGCGTCGATGATGGCAGCGGTGTTGTGATAAAGGCCCGGGCCGCGCTTCTCAAACAACGGCACGATGATCACCACTCCAAGTTCCTTCGCCAGCGGAGCCAGTCGAGCCGTCGTGGGCCCCGGAACTTCCTCTGCCAGGTCAAACAACGTCGGATCCTGTGTGATGCAAAAATAGGGCGTGTTGAACAACTCCTGCAGACACACGATCTGTGCGCCACGGGCCGCCGCGTCACGGATGAGCCGCTCATGCTGCCGCACGCTTTCTTCCTTGCTTGAAAATGCCCGGCTCTGCACCAGGCCGAGTGTTACCTTCGCCATAAGAAGCGGATGTTTGACCGCATGCTGGCGAATGCAAGAAAAGAAGGCCCGGCAGCGCTGCTTGCGTGCATGCCGACTGCTGCTACTCTCCTTGCATGAGTACCGCCGTCGAAGCGATCTATCAAAAGGGGCTGTTACAACTCCTGACTCCGCTGCCATTGCCGGAACACAGTCGTGTGCGTGTCGCGGTAGAACTCATCACTGACGACACGGAACGTTCCGAGTGGCTCTCGCATTCACAACATCAGCTCGAAACGATTTGGGATAACGCTGCCGACGACGTTTTCAATGAATTGCTCGCGTCATGATGTCGTCCTGCTGCCGATTCCGTTCACGGATTTGAGCAGTCAAAAAGTCCGCCCCGCAGTGGTCGTCGGCCACGGATCATTCCCCGGCGACCTCTTTGTAGTTCCGATCACTTCACAGCTCGCGAACACGGATTTCCCACTGAACGCATGGCAGGCCGCCAGATTGAATGTGCCCTGCGGGATCAAATCGCAGATCTGCACCATCGAAGACCGGCTTGTGCGCAAAGTAGTTGGTCGGCTTCACCCAATTGATATAGCAACGCTTCAATCACACTTGCGCAACTGGCTGGGTCTTTGAAAGCCCACACATCGCAAAAAAAGCCCGGCAGCTCTCGCCACCGGGCTTTGGTGATTCAAAAGCGACTTATTCGCGATCAACCGAGATCTTGCCTGCGCCGGTGAACAGCAGCGTCACATAGGCGATGAGATACACCATCGCCAGCTCGCCGGAACTCGCGCCGACCAAGGCGGATTTGTGGACGAAGAAGAAGGCGGTTCCCATCGTGATCGCCAGCATCAGGGCGGCGAATCGGGTGAACAGCCCAGCGATGAGCAGCGCGGAGCAGACGACCTCCGCGAATACCGCGAGACCCGCGTTCACGTTTCCAGGCAGGCCGAGCAGGCCGTTCATCTTTTCGGCCGTGGCAGCAAAGCTGAGCATTTTGCCGCGGCCGTGGAGCAGCAACATGGAGAAGCCGAGGGCGACGCGCAGAATGAGCAGACCGTAGTCGGGAGACTTTGGCAGGAACGATAGTTTCAAGATTTTGAGCATGAGTGTGTTGGGTTCGGGTTGAGCGGGGATTTCCCAGAGCATGGTCATGCTCCACCCCCGCCGACAAGCTCAAAATTTGGCCCTGCTTCTTGTTAGCTCAGCGCTTCCAGCATCGTCTTCAGCTTCGCAAGCTGCGCAGACCAGTCGGCCTCACGCTGCGTGTGATCGTCCAGCACCTTCTGCGGCACTTTGGCGGTGAAATTCGTATCCGCGAGCTTTGCACGGACCTTTTCCAGCTCTGACTCGACTTTGGCGATCTCTTTGCCCACGCGGGCCGTTTCGGCCTCCGCGTCGATGAGACCATCGAGCGGCAGGAAAAGCTCTCCTAAAGGTGTCAGGGCCGCTGGCGTGCCTTTTTTCGGCTGGTAGGCTGAATCGACATCAAGCGGTTCGGCGTTGAGCAGGATGCGTAGCACTTCGATTTCATGCGCGGGCAACTCAGAGGCAGGTTTCAGCACGAAGCGGACTCGCTTGTTGATGTTGAAGGTGCTCTTGAGGCCACGACCCAGCTCGACGGCCTTGTACTTGTCGTTCGCGGCCTGCTCGTCTTCGGGAAGGATGCCGAAGTGGGCGAGTTCGTCTGCGTCGAGCGGTTTCGGCCAAACGGCGAACATGATGCTCTTGCCGCCTTGGTTTTCGGGAAGGTCGGCGTTGAAGCCCATGCCGTGCCACAGCTCTTCGGTGATGAAGGGCATGAAGGGATGGAACAGACGCAGCGTGTGGCCGAGCACGAAGTCGATGACGGCGAGGGTGTTGGCTTTGCGCTTCTCATCGCTGCCTTGCAGCACGGCTTTGCTGGCCTCGATGTACCAATCGCAGTACTCGCTCCAGAAGAAGCGGTAGAGCGTGGCGGTGGCGTCGCTGAAGCGGTATTCTTCCAAAGCGGTGCTGACTTCGGCGATGGCGGTGTTGAGGCGCAGGAGGATCCATTTGTCGTCGCTGCTGAGCAGGGCGGCGCTAATCTCGGTCTCGACCTCGCCGCCTTGCATCTGGCGGAAGCGGGCGGCGTTCCAGAGCTTGGTGCAGAAGTTGCGGCCGAGTTCGACGTTCTTGTCGTCGAAGCAGATGTCCTGGCCCAGCGGGGCGCTGCGCATGATGCCGAAGCGCAACGCATCGGCGCTGTAGCTGGCGATCAGCTCCAGCGGATCGGGCGAATTGCCGAGCGATTTGGACATTTTGCGGCCCTGCTTGTCGCGGATGATGCCGGTGAAATAGACGTTCTTGAACGGCAACTCGCCCATCCACTCGAAGCCCGCCATGATCATGCGGGCGACCCAGAAGAAAATGATGTCCGGCCCCGTGACGAGATCGGTCGTCGGGTAGAAGGCCTTCAACGTGGAGGTTTTCTCCGGCCACCCCATCGTCGCAAAGGGCCACAGCCAGGAGCTGAACCAGGTATCGAGAACATCGGGGTCTTGGATAAAACCATGTTCTTCAAGAATTCGGATCGTATCGGTATCCGTCGTCGCAACAAACACCTCGTAGCTTTCGCCAAGTGAAGGAACTGCTTTCGTGAGATCATCGAAAACTTCGCCTGATTGTGCATTCAAGCATCGAGCGATGAGGCCATCCGGCAGCTTGCTCAAGAACTCACCTTCCCAACCCAGCCAGCCAGCATAGTCCAGCCCCTTGTCCCAATTGGTTGAGGTGAAAGTCACTGATTTTCTCCACATCGGAATCCGATGCCCCCACCAGACCTGGCGGCTGATGCACCAGTCTTGGAGGCCGGTCATCCAGTGGTCATAGACCTTCGCCCAGCGGTCGGGGTGGAATTTCATCTCGCCACTGGCCACGACGGCCTGGCTTTCCTTCACGCTTGGGTATTTGAGGAACCACTGCTCGCTCAAGCGGCTCTCGATCGGCACGTCGGCACGCTCGGAGTAACCGAGGTTGTTCTGATAGGGCTCCTCTTTGACGAGGCTCCCAATCTCCGCGAGCAGTTCGGAAGCGCGTTTGCGGGCGGCGAAGCGCTCCATGCCAGCGAGGTCTTTGCCAGCGAGCTCGTTGAGCACGCCATTCGGATGCATGACATCGACGGCGGGCAGGTTGTGACGCTGCGCGATCTCAAAGTCGGCCTTGTCATGTGCGGGCGTCACCTTCAGCACGCCGGTGCCGAAGGTGAAATCGACATGTTCGTCGGCGATGATCGGCAGCAGCGCCTGATCTTCGACCGGCAGTGGACGGCGGACGTGTTTGCCGATGAGGTGGGCATAGCGCTCGTCCTTCGGATTCACGGCGATGGCTTGGTCGCCAGGGATGACCTCGGGACGCGTGGTGGCAATGGTGAGCCAGGTGCCGGGCTCCTCGACGACTTCGACTTTGAAGTGATACATGATGGCGTTTTGCGCCTTCATGACGACCTCCTCATCGCTGAGCGCGGTGAGGGAGGATGGGCACCAGTTCACCATGCGCTTACCACGGTAGATGAGACCCTTTTTGTAGAGATCGACGAACACGCGCATGACGCAGGCGTTGTAGTCGTCGTCAAAGGTGAAGCGCTCGCGGCTCCAGTCGCAGGAGGCACCGAGCTTCTTGAGCTGCTCGATGATGATGCCGCCGTGCTTTTCCTTCCACTCCCAGATCTTCGCCACGAGGCCCTCGCGGCCCAGGTCGTCGCGGTGCTTGATGACGCCCTGCTTTTTCAGCGTCTTCTCGACGACGTTTTGCGTGGCGATGCCGGCGTGGTCGGTGCCAGGCAGCCAGAGCACTTCCTTCCCGAGCATGCGGGCGCGGCGGGCGAGTATGTCCTGGATGGTGTTGTTCAGCACATGGCCGAGCGTGAGGATGCCCGTGACGTTCGGCGGCGGGATGACGATGGAGTAAGCCGGGCGTGTCGCGCTGACGCGAGCGGGATCGGCTTCAAAGCATTTGTCATCCAGCCAGCGCTGATACCAGCGTGATTCCACGTCGGCTGGGGTATAGGTCTTGTCGAGTTCGGGCATAAAGGGCCGCCAAGATGGGGGAGTTTGCCTATTTTGCAAACCTCGCCTCGACCACCCAGAAATCCGTCGCTGAACTCAGGGAACAAACTGCGCCCGCAAGAGCTTTTCGGCTTCCACCTGCTGCACTTTCAAGGCGGGATCATCCACGCGGTTTTTTGACTCTGCCGGATCCTGTTCCGTGGCATAAAGTTCGCGGGCGATGACGCTCTTAGTCTTCCAGTCACGCCATTCGGTGTAGCGCACAGAGGACGTGCGCACGCTGTAGCCCATGGCCTTCGGCTGTTTGTCAGGTTCACGATCATAATAGGCGGGGCGGGGATGCTGGGTGAAGGCCGCCGCTTTGACCGACTGTGATGAATCAGCAAGAATCGGAGCGAGGCTCTTGCCGTCCAAAGCCTTCGGCTGCGGAAGACCGCACAGCTCTACGAGCGTGGGGAAAACATCAACCAATTCGGCGAGCGCAGCGGTTTTCTTCCCGCGCTGGCTCGCACCAGGAGCGCTGATCATTAGCGGCACGTGCGCGTCGAACTCGAAGTCGGACGTTTTACCCCACAGGCTGTGCTCACCGATGTGATAACCGTGATCAGCTACGAACAGGATGATCGTATTGCTCGCCGCAGCGCTTTTCTCCAGCGCCTCCAGCACCTTGCCGATCTGAGCATCCATATAGCCGATGTTGGCAAAGTAACCGTGCCTCATCTCCGCCGCCTGTTCGGGTGTCACCGGGGTCTGCTTAGCCACGGGACCGAGGATCTCCGTGCTTTGATGAAAAGCGATCTCCGGTGCACCTTCAGGCCGTGCACCCTTCAGCGGCGGCAACTTGGAACGATCATACATGTCCCAATATTTTTTCGGAGCGTTGAAGGGCGCATGGGGCTTCCAAAAACCGACGGCGAGAAAGAATGGACTCTCTTTTGACTCCTGCATCACCCGTTGGGCTTCGGCTGCGACACGACCGTCATAATAGGCCTCGTCCGGCACATCACGGCACTCGCAGATGGTCGTGGCTCCATAAACACGGCTGCTCAAGGTCGTCAGGTTGGGCGGCAATTCGCCGGTGATGAGCGGTTTATCATCGCCATGATTCGCATAGTGCAGAAACTCGTCCGCGCTCCATGAGCGGCGGTCGCCTTTCTCCGCCGTGTGCCAGTTGTGGAAGATTTTTCCCACGCAGCGTGTGGTGTAGCCATGTTCCTTGAACCACAGCGGCAGTGTCGTCACCTCGGGATTCAATTCACGAAAATGCGTGCCGTTATTCCAGAGTTTCAAAGTATCGGGGCGGCGTCCTGTGAGCATGGACGAACGCGATGGATTGCAAACCGCCTGCTGGCAGTAAGCCCGCTCAAACTGCACGCTCCGCGCTGCCAGCTTGTCGAGATTCGGCGTCAACGCCGTCGAGCCATAGGAGCCGATCTCAGGTCGGAAATCATCCGCCATGATCAAAAGCACATTGGGCGGTGCGGCATGAAGAGAACCGCCCAAGCAAACGAGGAGAAGCAAAATGGAAAAGCGCATGGCCCATGGAACGCCACCAAGAGACGCAGCTTACAAGGCACCTTATCTTCAACTCACTGCCCCAGGCTCAAATACTCACGCACCGTGTGATTCATCGCACGTCTCGCCGGTGGGAAACACTCCGCTACTTTCTCAAACGTCTCCACCAGCGCAAATTCCTCTGCCAGCACATGCTTGCGTGCCGAGTCTAGATGGCTGACGACCACCTGCTCATAATAATCCACATCCGGTGCCCCACGACGCTCCGCTCGACGATGCAGGAAGTCAGGATAGAGACAGGTCAACACGAGAAACTGGTTCGCACACTGCACATGCAGGAAAAACTTCTGATGTCGGCTTGCACTCTCGATCGCCTCTAAATAATCGACACTGTACATGCTATCCACGCTGTGATTGATGTCCTGCGGGCCCTTCGTCGGTGTGCAGCCAAAGTCCGCACACACCACGGCCATGTAATCTGCCACCGCGATCTCCTTGATTCCGAACTCCTTCAGTGAATGCCGCACCACGATAAAGAAGAACAGCTCCGGCGACAGTATTGCTGCCTTCCTTGAGACGATGGCGGCATCGAAGAGCTTGTCGTTGTCCAGGATGATTGGCACCGCGTCCGGGTCATCCATCATCGCCTTGAAGCCCTCCTTGCCGCGCTCAGTCAGCGCCAGGGTGTCTTGAATGAATTTCCAATCCGTTGGGGTAAAACGGAACCAGCAGCCAGGGCGAGGGAAGCGCGTCATGGAGATTAAGTGTGAACTGTCATCTACCTTTAGCATAAGGGGTGCCACTTGGGTTAATCGTTTGGAAAGGGCCTGCCGCGAGAATGTTCAAAGACGTTTTGCACCAACTGATAAATCCCTTTGGCCCCTGCTTGCTCCGTGCTAAGCAGCGCAATGCCCAGAACCGACGGACGCACCCCAGATCAGCTTCGCAAAATCGAATACATTCTCGACGTCGCCCCGCACGCCGCAGGCTCCGTGCTCATCGCCTTTGGCAACACCCGCGTCATCTGCACCGCCTGCATCAATGAGGAAGTGCCGCGCTGGATGAAGGTGCAGGGTGTCAAAGGCGGCTGGCTCACCGCCGAGTACTCCATGCTCCCATATTCCACCTTGGAGCGCAAAGACCGCGAAAGCTCACGCGGCAAACCGGATGGTCGCAGCACCGAAATCCAACGCCTCATCGGCCGCAGCCTCCGCGCCGTCGTTGATCTCGAAAAACTCGGCGCTCGCACCCTCTACGTCGATTGCGACGTGCTCCAGGCCGACGGCGGCACCCGCACCGCCGCCATCACCGGAGCCTGCATCGCCGTCTCCATCGCCTTCAATCGTCTCCTCGAAAAAGGCAAGATTACCCGTCAGCCGCTCAAGAAAAAGATCGCCGCCGTCAGTGTTGGCATCCTCAAAGGCGAAACGCTCCTCGATCTCTGCTACACCGAAGACGCTGCCGCCGATGTCGATAGCAACATCGTCCTCACCGAAGACGGCGAATTCGTCGAAATTCAAGGTAGTGGCGAAGAAGCCACCTTTACCGAAGCCCAGCTTCATTCCATGCTCGAATACGGACGCAAAGGCATCAAAGAACTCGTCGCCATCCAAGACGAAGCCATCAACAGCGCCATGAAGCCCGCCGAAGGCAAGGATCTGCAAAAGCTGGCGGAGTTTTTCGGCAAACGCTGAACCGCGTGGTTGGCAGTTGTTGGCAGTTGTTGGCAGTTGTTGGCAATCGTTGACGGTGGTTTGCCATGGTTTCAAAACCACTGCAAACTATGGCCAACAACGGCCAACAACGGCCAACCACCGCAAACCGATGACAGCCCTGCTTCTCGATCCCATCTACCAGCAGCATGATCCCGGCCCGGGTCATCCTGAGAGCATCCAGCGTCACGTCGCCATCACGAAAGCGCTCACCGAATCCGGTCTCGTCGCCAAAACGCAGTCCATTCAACCTCGCGTCGCCACCATTGATGAGATCGCCCTCTGTCACACGCGCAAATACATCGGCATCGCCAAAGACGACGTTGAATCCGGCCTCGATGACCTCAGCACCGGCGACACGCAAATTTGTCCGCGCTCCTATGACGTCGCCACGCAAGCCGTCGGCGGTGTCTTGAATGCCGTTGATGCCGTGTTCACCGGCAAAGCGAAGAACGCCTTCTGTGCCGTGCGTCCGCCCGGCCATCACGCACGGCCAGCACAGGGCATGGGCTTCTGCCTGTTCAACAACATCGCTATCGCCGCACGTCAGGCGCAGAAGCATCATGGCGCGCAGAAGATCGCCATCGTCGATTGGGACGTGCATCACGGCAACGGCACGCAGGACATCTTCTATGAGGACGGCAGCGTGCTCTTTTGCAGCACGCACCAGAGTCCGCTTTATCCCTTCACCGGTCACGCGGATGAAACCGGCAGCGGAAAAGGCAAAGGCAGCACACTCAACTGTCCCTTTCCAGCTCGCACTGGCATGTCAGACATCGGTGCCGCCTTCACCGACCGCCTCTTGCCTGCTATCGACAAGTTCAAGCCTGACTTGATCCTCATCTCCGCCGGATTCGACTCCCGCATCGACGATCCTCTCGGCCAGTTCCGCCTCACCGATGACGATTTCTTCACCCTGACCAAGCTCCTGCTCGAATCCGCCGCCACGCATTGCCAAAACCGCCTCATCTCCATCCTCGAAGGCGGCTACAACATTCAGGGTCTTGCCAGCGCCGTGAAAAGCCACGTTGAAACCCTCATCGGCTAAGCCATCCGAACTTTCAGCGTCATTCACACACAATTTATACAGACCGCTCTTGTCAAAGCGCCCATTTTCTGGTGGCATGTGCGTGCATGTCTAATTCACCACTTCCCCAAGATGACGTCGCCGCCATTGATGAACTGCGCCAGGTCTATGGCCGACTCAGCGCCGAGCTGAAAAAAATCATCGTCGGCCAGGACAAAGTCGTCGAGCAACTCGCCATCTGTCTCTTCGCTCGCGGTCACGCCCTGCTCATGGGCGTGCCTGGCCTCGCCAAGACGTTGCTCATCTCACGCCTCGCCGAAACGATGTCGCTCAGCTTCAGCCGCATCCAGTTCACGCCCGATTTGATGCCCATGGACATCACCGGCACCGACATCCTTCAAGAACTGCCCGGCGGCAAACGCGCCTTCGAGTTCGCCAAAGGCCCCGTGTTCGCGAATATCGTCCTCGCCGACGAAATCAATCGTGCTCCCGCCAAAACCCAGGCCGCAATGCTTGAAGCCATGCAGGAGCACAAAGTCACCGTCGCCGGCCGCACCTACACCTTGGACTCACCCTTCTTCGTCCTCGCCACGCAGAACCCCATCGAGCAAGAAGGCACCTATCCGCTGCCAGAAGCCCAACTCGACCGCTTCATGTTCATGATCGGCGTCGATTACCCCAGCCGTGATGAAGAAATCGCCATCGCCAGAAGCACCACCGGCCAAAGCTTGCCAAAACTGGAGCACGTTTTGGATGGTCCGAAGGTTCTCGCCTTCCAAGACCTCGTCCGCCGCGTGCCTGTGCCAGATCACATCTATGAATTCGCTGTCGACCTCGCGCGGAAAACTCGTCCCGCCAGCAGTGAAGCTCCCGCGTGGTTGAAGCCTCTCGTCAGTTGGGGCGCCGGCCCTCGTGCCGTCCAAAACCTGATCCTCGGTGCCAAAGCACGCGCTGCCTTGCACGGCAGCTACATGGTGCGTCTCGAAGACATCATCGAAGTCGCTGATCCGGTGCTGCGTCATCGCGTCATGACCACGTTCACAGCGGAGAGCGATGGCGTGACGAGCCGCGATGTGGCGAAACGTTTGGTCGAAGAACTCGCGAAGGCCTAAACGCGCTCATCGCAAATCGTCCTCGTGCTCGTTCTCCTACTCGTCCTCGATCAAATCGCTCCGCCATGCCCAACATCGTTCAATTCGACCATGAGAAACTCGAGGTCTATCAACTTGAGCTCGCCTTTCTCACCTGGGTTACTGACTTGATGATCGAAATCCGCGCCACACAGCATCCTCACCTTCGCGAAACCTTCGACCAACTCGACCGGGCGAGCCTGTCCGCCCTGCTCAACACCGCCGAGGGCAACGGCAAGCGTGCCACGCAGCAGCGAGCACGCTACTTCGACGATGCGCGTGGCTCTGCGATGGAGTGTGCGGCATGTCTGGATGCCTTGGTTGCTAAGCGAGCAACGACACAGCAACGAATCGCCGAGGGTAAGGCGTTGCTGATACGAGTGGTGTCCATCTTATGTAAGCTCGTGGAGAGATTCGATGTAGGCGCTGCCAATTCGTTGCCGCTAGAATCGAGGACGAGTAGGAGAACGAGCACGAGCACGAGGACGAAACCTGGAGGCTACGACCATGGCTGAGACTTCTCGATCCTTTTTAGACCCAGCGGTCCTTTCGCGCCTCATGGCGCTGCCGCTGAACGCGCGTCAAGCCATGCTCGGCAACGTCTCCGGTCATCACCGCAGTCCCGTGCGCGGTTCCTCGCTCGAATTCGCGCAATACCGCAAATACGTCCCTGGCGACGACACACGCCGCCTCGACTGGCGCACCTGGGGCCGTAGCGACCGCTTTTACATCAAGGAATTCGAGGCCGACACCAACCTCCGCCTCTGCCTGCTCATCGACACCAGCGGCAGCATGAACTTCGGCCCCACAGGAGCCACACGCTTCGACTACGCCAAAAAACTCGCCGGCACGCTCGCCTACATCGCCGCACAACAGGGCGATGCCGTCGGTCTGCACTCGCTCGCCGAAAAATCTGTCGAAATCCCCGCCAAACGCGGTGCTTCGCATCTCGGCCTCGTGCTCGATCAAATGGCCGCCATCCAACCCGTCGGCGACACCACACTGCTCACCGCGTTGCACGACGCCGCCGAAAAAATCCGCCAGCGTGCCCTCGTCGTCATCTTCAGCGACCTTTTCGTCGAGCCCGCCGAATTAAAGTCTGCCATCCAGCACCTGCGCTTTCGCAAGCACGACGTCGCCGTCTTCCACCTGCTCGATCAAAAGGAACTCGACTTCGATTTCGACCGCCCCGCCCGTTTCATCGACATGGAAGGCGGCGAAGCCATCCTCGCCGACCCCAGCCTCATCGCCCGCAACTACCGCGAGGCCGTGAAGCAATACATGACCGAAATCGACGACCTCATCCGCACCACCGCCATCGACTACCACCGCGTGAAACTGCACGAGAAATACGACGACGTGCTCGTGAAGTTCCTGCTGGCACGGATTCAGAAGAAAGGAGGCCGGTGATGTCTGAAAAGCTAACGCCTTCAACCCGCAGACGACAGCCGTATTACAGTTTTATGCGGCCAGGGGAGTTCGTCTGGCTGGTATTACTGCTGATATTCACCGCTTGGAAGTTTTGGAGCGCCTATTCATTAGCAGATCGCTATTTCACGGAGTTGATCAGCTATGCGGCCATTTCACTGCTGATGGTGATTTGGTATGCTTGGATTCGCATCAAGAGAAGACAATGCTGCGCCGATGCTGGCGAGTTGCTGCTCACCATTCTGTTGCCACAGGCCTATCAGATGGCATTCGAACACTACACGGAAGGAAATGGCTTGTACAAGTGGGGTCTTTTTTGGATTTACGTGCTCCTCTTGATTAGCATGGCCTATCAAGTCTGGAGGGCACCCAAAATTGCGAAAGAGCTGGAGGAACTTTGGGCCGCTGCGGAGGAAGAAGCGCGCAAAGGACCGGCAGACGCGCGCTTCATAGACATCGATAAACCATGACCTTCCTCGTTCCAGCGCTGCTCCTAGCCCTGCCGCTCGCGGCGTTGCCGGTGATCATACATTTGATCCACCTGTATCGGCGGCGGCAGGTGAAATGGGCTGCGATGATGTTTCTGCGCATGGCGCAGCGCATGAACAAGGGGCTGTCGCGGTTGCGGCAGATTTTGATCCTGGCGTTTCGCGTGCTGGCGGTGGCGGCGATCCTTTTTGTCATCACGCGGCCGATGGCGGGCGGTTTGCTCGGGCTCACCGGCGGCGTGCCCGACACGGTAATCGTGCTGCTCGACCGCTCGGCAAGCATGGAGCAGCAAAACCTCGCCACGGGCACCAGCAAGCGTGCGGCAGGCATCGCGAAGCTCTCGCAGGCCTTGCGCGACACCGTGGGCACGCGCTCGAAGCTGGTGCTCATCGAGAATGCGCATTTGCAGCCGCAGTTGCTCGAAAAACCGGAGTCGCTCGTCGATCTGCCGCTCACCGGCCCCACGGACACCATAGCGGACATTCCCGCGCTGCTTCAAGGCGCGCTCGATTACATCACCACAAATCAAACCGGCCGCACCGACGTGTGGGTGCTCAGCGATCTGCGGCAAAGCGATTGGGATGCCGCCAGCGGACGCTGGCAGGCCCTGCGCGGTGCATTCACCAGTCTCAAAGGCCTGCGCTTTCATTTGCTAACCTATGCGCAGCCCGTGTCACAAAATCTCGCCATCTCCGTCGAGCGCACCGTGCGTCGCGAAACGGCTGACAAAGCCGAACTGCTGCTCGATCTCCGCATCACACGCGACGCTGCAACCGCCACACCCACCGAGCTGCCGCTGCGATTTGTCATCAATGACGTGAGCACCATGATGAAGGTGGAGATGATGGACTCGCAGCTCGTGCTGCAAGGCCACGCCATTCCCATCGACAAAACCACCAAGCGCGGCTCCGGCCGCGTGGAACTGCCCGCCGACGCCTCGCCATCTGATAACGTCTTCCACTTCGTCTTCGATGAACCCTCCGTCTTGCGCTCCGTCATCCTCACTGATGACGAAACCGAAGCTGGGCCATTGCAAGCCGCGCTCGAAGCCGCCGCTGATCCCACGCGGAAATATGCCGCGACCATCCTGCCCGTCTCCCGCGCCGCCGAAATCGCCTGGGATGACACCGCGCTCATCATTTGGCACGCGATGTTGCCCAAGGCGGATGATTTGATCACGCAACAACTCACGAATCATCTCAAAACCGGCCGCAGCATCCTCTTCCTGCCCACCGAAACACCAAACACCGAAACCTTCGGTGGCCTTCATTGGGGCGCTTGGAGTGGCGACAGCAAACCCGCTACCGTCGAGTGGTGGCGCAATGACACCGGTCTGTTGGCCAACACTCGCAGCGGCACTTCATTGCCCGTCGGCGAACTCGAAGTCACCCGCCGCTGCGACATCCTCGGCGAAGGCACACCGCTGGCCCGACTCGCCGAAAACAAACCGCTGCTCATGCGCGCTGACATTCCTGGCGATGGCAACGCTTGGTTCCTCGGCACGCTGACGGGTTCCGGCAGTTCCAGCCTCGCGCGTGATGGTGTGGTGATGTTTGCGATGCTGCATCGCGCCTTGAATGAAGGTGCCAGCACCCTCGGCAAAGCCCAGCAACGCGAAGCCGCCGCCACCGACACGCTGAATGACTGGAAGCGATCTGGCGATGCCATGCTCAGCTCCGAACAATCATCACGCGCCGGCATTCTCACCAAAGACGACAAACTCATCGCCCTGAATCGCCCGCTGCGCGAAGACCGACCCGAAACGCTCGGCAAAACCGCTCTCGAAGAACTCTTCGCCGGACTCGATCATCACATCATCGAAGACCAAGTCGAAAACGAAACCAGCCTCGCCAGCGAAATCTGGCGCACGTTCCTATTCCTGATGGCGCTCGCTCTTCTCGGTGAGGCATTGCTGTGCATGCCTTCACGCAGGGAGACTGTCCAAACCACTGCTTAGCCGAAAAAGAGAAAAGAAGGTAAAAAGTTCCAATCCAATAAACCAGATTCTATGAAAGACCGAGCTTTTGAACTGACTGACACTGTGCGGGAAACAGCGTTTCAGGTGCGACGCTATTTTGGGACGGGGCACTTGGAAAAGGTCTATGAGAATTCACTGGCGCATCGTCTGCGAAAACTTGGGCTCAAAGTGGAGCAGCAGAAGCAGCTCGTTGTGCGCGACGAGGATGGCTTTGTGGTGGGTGAATACTATGCAGACATCGTGATCGAGGATCTGCTGATTCTGGAACTGAAGGCCGTCAAGACGCTGGCAAACGAGCATTTGGCACAGATCCTGGGTTATCTCCGCGCAACTGGTATGGAACACGGTGTGCTCATCAATTTTGGTGCTCCCAAGTTCCAAATTCGCAAACTCAGCAAACAAGACCTCGCACCTGCCTCTGGCCTTCGCAGCTTCGCTCAAGCGATCTGCGCCCTTTTCTGACTCAACCCTTTTTAGTCGAAAGAGAGACAAGAAAGAAAAGAGTTCCAAACCGACAAACCTTTTTTCTCCTCTTTCCTCTTTTTCGGCCAGCTCAACCTCATGCAACCCACTTCATCACAACTCGTCTTCAATCCCACGCCCATTGCGTTCGGCGTCGGGGTGGCGTTTGTCGTGGCGATTGCGGGTCTCGCGTTCATGGCGTGGCGGCGGAGTGGTTATCGCAAGCTCATGGGCTGGCTGGAGTTGCTACGTGTGATCATTGCCATCGGCATCGCGCTCACGTTGTTGCAGCCGGAGTGGCTGGAGACGTTTAAACCGGAAACGAAACCGGTTTTGGCCGTGCTGCACGACGTTTCAGGCAGCATGAGCACGAAAGACGTCACACGCGGCACCGAGGTGATCTCGCGTGAAGATGCGGCGAAGCCGTTGATCGAGCCAAAGCTCTGGGAGTCGCTCAAACAACGCATGGATGTCGTTATCGAGCCGTTTTCATCGGCTCAAACACCAGCGTCGGAAGGCACGGACATACATGCAGCACTCGCCAGCGTGCTGGAGCAGCAGCCGAACCTCAAAGCGGTCGTTTTGATTGGCGATGGAGACTGGAACACCGGCGTTGCACCCGCACAGGCCGCTACACACTTGCGCATGCGAGAGGTGCCCGTGTTTGCCGTGCCTACCGGTGCTGAGACGCGGCTGCCAGATGTCGAACTGAGCAGCTTTGACGTGCCAACCTTCGCCGTGGCAGGCAAGCCGCTGCGCATTCCATTCACCATCGACAGCTCGCTGCCGCGTGATGAAGTCGTGATGCTGGAGATGAAGGCGTCGAGCGGCGAGATCATCACCAAAGAGGTCACGCTGCCTGCCATGGGTCGTTTGCAGGACGCCATCGCGTGGAAACCGGACAAGCCGGGCGAGGTGAAACTCACGCTGACGATTCCGAAGACACCCAGCGAGCGCTATCCCGAAAACAACACGCAGGAAGCGCCGCTCTCGATCCGCAAGGAACAACTCAAGGTGCTGGTGATCGAAACCTTCCCGCGTTGGGAGTATCGCTACCTGCGCAATGCCTTGGAGCGTGACCCTGGCGTCGAAGTGAACTGCCTGCTGCTCCATCCCGGTCTCGGCAAAGCGGGTGCAGGACGCGGTTATCTCAAATCCTTCCCCAAAGACGAGGAACTCACCAAATACGATGTCGTCTTCCTCGGCGATGTCGGTTTGGAAAAAAGCCAGCTCACCTCCGAGCATTGCGCAGCGCTGCAAAAGCTCGTGCGCGATCAAGCAGGCGGCCTCGTCTTCATGCCGGGCTTCCACGGTTATCAATCCACGCTGCAAGACACACCTCTCGCCGATCTGCTGCCCATCGTGTGGGATGCAGCACAACCACGCGGCTGGGGATCATCGTCACCGGGCAAGTTTGCACTCACCGAGGCCGGAACGCGCAGTCTTTTGACCAAACTCGAAGACAGCGATGAAGCCAGTGCGCGAGTTTGGAGCACGCTTCCCGGCTTCCAATGGTATGCGCCCGCCTTGCGTGCCAAAGCGGGCACGGAGGTGCTGGCCACACACGGCACGGAGTCGAATCAATATGGCCGCGTTCCCTTGATCGTGACCAAGACTTATGGTGCTGGCAAGATTCTCTTCATGGGCACCGACGGCGCATGGCGCTGGCGCAAAGGCGTTGAGGACAAGTATCACTACCGCTTCTGGGGCCAGGTGGTACGCTGGATGGCCTACCAGCGCAACATGAGCACCGGCAACAGCATGCGCCTCTTTTACTCGCCAGATCGCCCCCGCACTGGCGATGTGCTCACACTCAACGCCAACGTCATGAGCCTCACCGGCGAGCCTTTGCGTGACGGAGCCGTCATCGCCCAAATCGCTGCGCCAAGCGGCAAAGTATCGAGTGTGCGCCTCGTTCCGGCTGGTGAAGAAGCCTGGGGCCTCTTCAACGGCAACTTCACTCCCATCGAGCCCGGCGAGCATCGCGTCATGCTCACCTGCGCCGAAGCAGGCTCCAGTTTGGAAACGAAAATCTCCATTCAAGGAGTCAGTCGCGAGAAACGCGGCCAACCCGCCCGACTCGATGTGTTGCGTGAGATTGCCCAATTCACCAAAGGCAAGCTGCTTGATGCCAATGATCCCGCCGCAATCGTCGCCGCCATCGCCGCGATGCCTGAGCCCGCCATTCAAGAACGCCGCCTGCCTCTTTGGTCACATCCGGCTTGGGCGGGGTTGCTGATTTTTCTCCTGGGTCTCTTCTGGGTGGGAAGAAAAGCCGCTGGGGCATTTTAATTCGGATTGGCGACAGTTAGAACTTCGCGCTTGGCGAAATGAGGGCGGTTTGATAGCCTCATGAAACTTTTCAAAAATGAACCGCCAACTTATCATCCGCATCTGCCTCATCCTACTGGCCGTCCTGCTCATCTTTTTGCTGTGGGAGAGCGTTAAGGACGGCAGTGACGGAGTGAAACTGGTGTTTGTTATTTTGATGGGCGGCTTGGGCGGTATCCTCATGGTGAAGTTTTTCATCCCATGGTTGGGTGACCTGATGGGTGAGGCCGTGTTTTCCTCCGGTGAAGAGGTGGAACAGGATTCCATGACCAAGGCGGCGGCCTGCATTGCTCAAGGTGACTATAAAGGCGCAATTGAGCATTATGAGAAGATGTTGGAGGACAAACCTGACGATCCCTTTCCCGTGGCGGAAATCGCCAAGGTAAATGCCGAGCGTCTGCACAACCCGCAGGCGGCGCTGCAGGCACTGGAAGAACACCTACAGAGCAAGGACTGGCCGGTGGATGATGCGGCGTTCATCATGTTCCGCATCGCTGATGTGCATCTAATGCATCGGCATGATTTTGAAGCCGCCCGCGATATGCTGGAGCAGGTGATCGGCAACTTCCCGAACACGCGTCACAGCGCGAATGCGCACCACAAGATGAGCGAAATCGAACAGATGCAGTACAAGCTGCTGATGGACCAGCGCACGAAAGCGGGATCCTCTGGGACAGCGACAGCATGATCATTTCAATCTCAGCGGCAGATGCTCGCAAAGCTCCATTCTTGGACCCGGGCGAATCCGCTGATGACACTGGCCTTGGCGGCCGTGTGCGGCATTCTCTCAGCTGAGTTTGGCTGGCTGAACGGTCCTGGTGCATGGCTCATCGGTGTCGCGTTAGTGCTGCTGGGCACTGCCTTGCTTTGTGGCCGCTCATGGTTGCTGATGCCAGCCGCAGCTTTGGTCTTTGCCTTCATCCACGAAACACGCACGGATGAAACCTTCCGCCATCCACTGCGACTTGCGTTGCAACAGATGGACAAACCGGTGCAGGCCACGATTCGTGGCAGCTTGCTGCCAGATTTCGACACGACGGCGGATGGTCGTGCTCATGCGCTCTGCACCACACGGCAGATCGAGATTCCTGCGGCGGGAGTAGTGATCACGCAAAGCGCCGTGTTGCTGGTTCGTCTGCCCAAGGGCATGCGTTTTCCGGGTGCAGGTGTCTTTGAGCTGCATGGGAGCATCTACCTGCCGCGCACGGCGTCGAATCCGGGCACCTTTGATGCGCAGGAGTATGCGCTACGGAATGGACGCGTGGCGCGCTTTGAGGCCGACCGCATGCAACGCATCGGCGCTAGCGGCGAGGCGCTGTGGTGCTCATTTTTGGAGGTAGCGGAACTTTGCAGACAGTGGATTGGCACGAGGCTCACGCACGATTTGGAAGATGATCCTGAAACCGCCGCTGTGATCCGTGCGATGGCGTTGGGCGTTTCCGCCGAAGCGGATGATGAGATCGAAGATGCGTTTCGTAACAGCGGCACGCTGCATGTCTTTGCGGTCAGCGGACTGCATGTAGCGCTGCTAGGAGTGATTGCACTCGCGTTGCTGCGTCAGCTTGGCCTACGGCGTGGCATCTCACTATGGGTGATGATTGTGATCGTGTTTGCGTATGCATTCATCACTGGCTGGCGACCTTCCGCTGCGCGTGCGGCGTTCATGGTGGCGATTTTTATGGGGGCACCACTGGTGGACCGTGAGTCCGCGCTGCAAAACAGTCTTGGTGCTGCGATGTTGTTACTGCTGGCAACCGACACACACCAGGTTTTCATGCCGGGCTTTCAACTCTCGTTCGTCGTGTTGTGGCTCAGTGTCATCGGTTCTGTGCCGCTGCTGCAATACTTGATGCCTTACACGCGGCTTGATCCGTTCTTGCCACCTCAACTCGCGAACTGGCGGCAGCGTGGGTCGAGCCAGTTCCGGCTCTGGCTGGCGTCAAACTTGAGCGTATCCTTCGCCGCATGGATCGGCAGCTTGCCGTTCATCCTCGGCCATTTTCAATCGGTGACACCCGTTGCGGTGATCGCGAACTGCGTGCTCGTACCGCTATCGTTTTTATGCCTGGGTGCGACGTGTCTGAGCCTGTGTGCTGCAGCTTTGCATCTCACCGGCGTGCAGATCGTCTTCAACAATCTAAACTGGGCAATGGCGAAGGCGATGATCGCCAGCGCAGCTTGGTTTGCGGCACTACCGGGAGCGAACTTCCATTTTCAGCCAAATGCACCCCGCACGAATGCTCCCGCTGTGTGGCGCATGCTGGAACTGCCACATGGCGGTGCCGCGAATCATCTGCGCCTCGGCAAGTCCCACTGGCTGTTCGATACTGGCGATGAAACCAGCTACCGCCGCGTGCTGCGGCCTTACTTATTTTCCAGCGGGGTGAATTCGATCGCTGGCGTTTTTTTAAGTCATAACGATGCCGATCACGTCGGTGCCATCGAGCAGGTGATCGAGACGTTTGACGCACCATTGCTGTTTTGCAGCACTCAGGAGCCTGGGAGGCAGGATTCTTCACTCACCACCTTGCGCCGACTGGAAGCGGCAGGTCGGCCCACTCTGCGCAAATTGCGTGTCGATGAGTATGTAAGGCTATCAGAAGAACAGAGCTTCAAGGTCGAGGCACAGGTGCTTTATCCCTCGATGCAGGTGGAAAACGGCCGAGGTGATGATCGTGCGATGGTTCTGCTGCTGCACATCGGCCCATGGCGCGTGCTGTGGATGAGTGATGCGGGCTGGAACACGGAGAAAGCTCTCACCTCGAGCGCTGCCGACCTGCGCTGCGATGTGCTCATACGCAGCCAACATGAACTCGACCAGACCATGACCGGCGAGTTTCTGCTAAAGACCAGTCCGCGTGCGATTCTCTGCGGCAGCGATGCGCGTCAGGCGGAAGTCATGCTGCCGGAATCACTTTCCCAGCACGCCAAACAAAAGGACATCCCACTGCTTGATACTTGGAGCGATGGCAGTATCGAACTTCAGTTTAACCCAGATGAACTGCACATTTTCGTGTCCAGAAACGCCAAGCACCTCGTTTTGAAAGCGCGCGAATGACGTGATCAAAACCTTCACTTGGCTACATCCGGGCGAGTGCCGAGCTTAGCGATGATGTCACCCATCTTGTTATTGCGTATCACTTCGAGTTTCACCTCACTGCCGGGCGGTTGAGTGCGGATGATGTGCAGCAAGTCTCCGGGGGAACGAAAAGCCATGCCTTGAAATTTGGTAACCACATCGCCTGCTTTGAGCCCAGACTCTGCCGCTGGCGAGCTGGGATTGATGTTCGTCACCAGCGCACCACGGCGTGCGGTGCCCCACACGGGGTCGATCTCCACCGGTTCGGTGCTCACTTCGAGTCCTAGGTAGCCTTTGCCAGTGTTGCCTGAGACTTCCGCCGCGTTTTTCTCACCGTCTTTGATTTTTTCCAGAATACTGTCCACGACCATCTTCGCGTCATTGGCCGGCACGGCGAGTCCCACGCCTTGCCAAGCGCGCACGTTTTCATCACCACGATAAATGGCGACGTTGATGCCGAGAATTTCGCCACGGATGTTCACCAGTGGGCCGCCGGAGTTGCCAGGATTGATGACCGTATCGGTTTGCAGGAAATCCATCTGGCTGTCGCTAAGATGGCGGTCACGTGCACTGATGATGCCCTGCGTCACCGTGCCACTAAGGCCAAACGGGTTACCCACTGCGAACACGAGCTGGCCTACCCGTGCTTCATCGGAGTTCCCAAAGCTCAGTGCGGAAAAATCCGTGCGGTTGCTCTCGATCTTGAGCAGAGCGATATCGCGCTCACGGTTGGCACCAAGGATGATTACGGGATACTTCTTGTTGTCGTTGGTGGTGACCATGATCTCCGTACTATTTTCGAGCACATGGTAGTTCGTGATGACGTGGCCCTCTTTGCTGATGATCACACCAGATCCCAAACCGGGAATGATCTGCGCTTGCTGATTGACGAGACCAAAAAGCGGATGCCAGCTCATCTGTCCTGGTTTCACGGTCTTGGTTGTCACACTGACCACGGAGGGCAGCACAGCGGCGGAGAGCCGGGCAAACTCATCATTCATGCGGCTCATCACCGACATATCGCCGAGATCGAGCTTCGACTTCGGCGGAGTCAGGGAAGTCTGAGTGGGTTTTTCACCCCGCAGCAGGTTCAGCAAGCCATAGTCTTCACGACCCTGCCGCATCCATGCAAACAGCAGTGCGGCCAGCACAAACACCACGGCGGCAAACAACAATCGGCGAAGATTTTCCATGCGTATCAATGCTTCAGCGGTGGCAAACTTCAAAGGTCAATGTTCCGCCGCATGAGAACAAGAGAGCGAAACGTTTGGCGCATCATTCAAGCCGCTTGCTTCGGGCAGAGAATGATCAGCTTCTGCCGCGTCGGTGCCACTGGAGTCTCGGGCTCCAGCAAGGCACGGTTCACTGCGGTGTGGATTTCCTCAGGCTCGAACGGCTTGGTCACATAATCACAGGCACCGCGGCGGATGGCAGTCACGATGTCACGTGTCTCTGAGCAGGCTGAAACCATGACAAAGCGAGTTGCTGGAGAAGCATCGCGCGCTTCACGCACGACATCGAGGCCGTCCATCTCACCAAGGCGCCGATCGACGAGTGCGACATCGGGATTCATTTCACGGATGGCATTGATTCCAGCTCGGCCATTGTCGAAAGCCATGACCTCATGCCCCTGCGAACGACAAAGCGCTGATATCAATTTGAGGACAGGTGGGTGATCTTCGATAACAACGATATTTGCCATATTGAGTCTATTTTTAGCATCTCCTCTCTCCTTGAGCAAGGCGGATGTAAGAAACTTGTAATCCCCCACTTGGCATTGCGGCTTCCCGTTTGCGCCGCGCCTGCAATCCGGCATTCTTGCCCGCCATGTCTTTCCCCCTGCTCCGCTATTGCCCCGACCTCTACAACTACCAGCGCCGTGAAACGCGGCCGGTTCAGGTCGGCCACGTCACCATCGGCGGCGGCGCGCCTATCGTGGTGCAGAGCATGCTCACCAGCGACACGCGTGACGCAGATGCCTGCGTGAAGGAAGCGCTCGGTCTGGCCGAAGCAGGCTGCCAAATCGTTCGTGTCACGGCGCAAACGCGTGTCATTGCCGAAAACCTCCAACACATTCGCGATGGCCTGCGCAAAGCTGGGTGCAATGTCCCGCTTGTGGCTGACATCCACTTTAAACCTGATGCGGCGATGGAAGCCGTGAAGTGGGTCGAAAAAGTGCGCGTGAATCCCGGCAACTACGCCGACAAAAAGAAGTTCGCCGTCAAAGAATACACCGACGAGGAATACGCCGCTGAAGTGGCCTACATGGAGGAGCAGTTCGTGCCGCTGGTGAAGGAATGCGTTCGCCTGAACCGCGCCATGCGCATCGGCACGAATCACGGCAGCCTCAGTGACCGCATCATGAACCGTCACGGCGATTCACCCCACGGCATGGTCGAAAGCGCCCTCGAATTCGCCCGCATCTCGCGTGCGCATGGTTTCCACAATTTCCTGTTCTCGATGAAGGCCAGCAATCCGAAGGTCATGATTGAAGCCTACCGCCTGCTCGTCGCGCATCTCAATCAACTCGGTTCCGATTGGAATTATCCGATCCATCTCGGCGTCACCGAAGCCGGTGACGGTGAAGACGGCCGCATCAAGAGCGCCATCGGCATCGGTTCGCTGCTCGCGGATGGCATTGGCGACACCGTGCGTGTTTCATTGACCGAAGACGCCATCTTCGAGATCCCCGTGGCGCAGCAGCTCGTGAAGCCCTACAATGGAGGCCTGCCAGCGCACTTTGAGCGCATCGAAAACGCACCGCCAGTCAGCTACGATCCCTTCGATTACGTGCGCCGCGAATCGCAGGTGGTCACGATCAATGGCGTCAAAGTTGGCGGCCATGAAACCGTTCCCGTCTTCACCACGCGCAAGAAATGGGACGCCGTGGCCCATAAGATCGACAAACTTGGTGACTACAAGCCGGAGATCGTCATCGAAGACAGCGGCGTCATCGAAATCGACCCACGCGATGATGCCGACATCGCCAGCCTCAATGCATCAGCCGAAGCGAAGCTTATTTCGATCAAAGACGGCCTCAAGCTGCCCGTCATCGCCGCGTATCGCCTGCTCGCGGCCAAGCTCGACAAGAAGCATCCGATTCTCCTCAAGGACATGCTGCAAGACGCTGGCAGCGACGACTTCACCGAGAACCTGCTCATCGCCGCGACGAACATCGGCTCGCTGCTGTGCGATGGTATTGGCGATGCTGTGATCGTGAACGGTGAAGAAGCACCCGGCCAATCCTTGCGCATTAGCTACAACATCCTGCAAGCCGCAGGCGTGCGTATCTTCAAGACCGACTACGTCGCCTGCCCGAGCTGCGGCCGCACGTTGTTCAACCTGCAAACCACCACTCAGAAGATCCGCGCTGCCACCGGCCATCTCAAAGGCGTGCGCATCGCCGTCATGGGCTGCATCGTCAACGGTCCCGGCGAAATGGCCGACGCCGACTTCGGCTACGTCGGTGGCGCACCCGACAAGATCAATCTCTACGTCGGCAAGACAGCCGTGAAGTTCAACATCCCCGAAGGCGAAGCCGTCGAGCGTTTGATCGACCTCATCAAAGAACACGACCGCTGGTTCGATGCGCCTGCAGCTGCCTGATCGCCTCGGCGTTTGATTCAAACGCGAAGTCAGTGAATGGCACTTCGTCCAGTGTGTAGATCAATGATTCCATGACCTCGGAGGGCTGGATCACCACATTGGCGAAATCTTGCACGCGTGCGACGAAACACAGATCAAGCGTGGGCCACTCGTAGCCTTGAAACAGGTAGCGGTTGTTCAGTGAGCATAAGTAGGTGTAAGCATTCGCAGGCAGATCGAGACCTACTTCCTCATGCGTTTCGCGGGCGGCGGCCATCTCGCCAGATTCTTCGGGTTCAATGACGCCGCCGGGCAGGCCGAGTTTTCCCAGGCCGGGTTCATGGGCACGGCGGATGATGAGGATGCGGTCCTGCGCATCGAGAATCAGCGCTACGGCGGCGGCGATGGGCGTGATGAAATGCCGGTGTCCACATGCGGCACAAACGAACTCGCGAGCGCCGTGCGTAATCCAAGTGTTGCTGCCGCAGTTGCTGCAATATTTGAAGGGAGAATCAAGCATGTGGCTTTCCCTGCCGCCGATGCGCATGCCACGCCAGCAGAAAGACTAGCACGCAGGCTGCTTTCATGACAAACAGCCACCACGGCTCCCACCACGCTCCGGTTTTTGCCTCGATGAGATCCGAAACACCGAACAACGCAAAGGCCAGCGGTAGCAGCCAACGCCAGTGCATTTTCATGCGGCCCCGAATGATGAGAACGAGCGCGATAACGAACCACAGCCCGGCCTCGGCTTGATTAAAAACCACATGAAAGGCGGAGGTTGAGTCCATGGGCATGCCGGGATGCTCTCAGATTGATCCAGCGAAGGCAAGACATGACCGGCGTGATTTCTTCACAACGTCTCTTGGCTTGGACGCCATCCTTTGCCACAATGCGAATTAATCCAACCCATGAGCAACAACCTTCTCCAGTCCTGGCTGCGACTGCCCGACGGGGAACGCCATGATCTGACCGGAACGACCAGCATTGGCCGTGCGCCGGATAACTCCCTGCCGATTGCGGACCACGAGGTTTCACGCAGGCACGCCATCATTCAGGCGCAGGGCGAACGTGAATTCTGGCTGGTGGACCTCGGCAGCGCGAACGGCACTTACGTCAATGGCCGCCGTATTTCGCAGTCGGTGCGCATGCACAATGGCGACATCATCCGCATCGCCAGCAGCGAGTTGGAATTCTGCACGGAAATTCTCAGTGCCATGCATCCCGCCGGGCAGCAGGTCATGGCCTCGACCATGATCCACATCCGTCAGGCGCAGTGCTGGCTGATGGTGGCAGACATCATCGGCTCCACCCAGATGGCCCAAACACTTCCGGGCGCACAGTATCCGCGCATGACTGGCACTTGGTTTAAGAACTGCCGCCAGATCATCGACGAATGCGGAGGTCACATGTCGAAGTACCTCGGGGACGGATTCTTTTGCTACTGGGATGACACCGAAGACGGTTCCATCCGCGTGCGGCAGGCCGTGGCGAAGCTTTATGAGGCGCAGTTGAAGGCCAATCCGCCGTTCCGTCTCGTGCTGCACTTCGGCGGTGCCGCGCTCGGCACGGTGCCGACGATGAACGAGCTCAATCTTCATGGCCCAGAGGTGAACTTCGTCTTTCGCATCGAAAAAGTGGCTGCTGGCTTGAAGCAAAACGTCATCTTCAGCGAAGCCGCGATGAAAAAAATGAAGGCGGAACGAGAAGTCCATCTCGCCGGTGAATGCGAGGTGGAAGGCTTCTCGGCGCGGCACAAGTTCTACGCGCCAGGTGCGGCCAAGGCGGGCTGAGACAGCCCTACAGGCTCAATCCACCGCAGTCGCCATGCCATCCGATTCTTTCGGCTCTGAAGGCAACATGAGCGCCACGGCGGCGGAAGGGATGAACAAAAAGCCGGCGTAGAGCAGCGCGGTGCGGAAGTCGCCGACCTTCACGAATATGCCGAAGAACACCGTGCCACCGGCGGCGACGATGCGGCCGATGTTGTAGCAGAAGCCGGAGCCCGTGGTGCGCAGCAGTACGGGGAACAGCGGCGGCAGGCACATGGTGAAGAGTCCAAACACGCCCTGGCATGCGCCGATGGCGGCGAACTGCCACTTCGTAGCCTCCCAGCTCCACACCTGCGAGAAGGAGAGATACATGAAGGCGAAATAGGCCAGCATCATGCCGACGATGGTGTTGCGGTAGCCAAAGAGTTTAGCGAAGCCGCCAGCGATGTAGTTACCGATCAACGAGCCGAACATGATCCACATCAAGCCGATGACGACGGCGGAGTCTTTGCCCGCTTTATCGAGCGAGGCGATTTCCACCAAGCTAAGCACGTGCTTCTGCTGCCAGAAGAGGAAAGTCCAGTGCGCTGTTAACGACACCGCGCAAATGAGCATGACACGCCAAGTCACACCACGCACGGCGGGACTGAACAAGGCGCTGATCTTTGGCACTTCCTGGCCTTCGCGTGCCGCCGTCCACTCCTCGGTTTCGGGCACGGCTTTGCGAATCCACAGTGTGATCAAGGCAGGAAGAATGCCGATAAGGAAGATATAGCGCGGCTCTTGGCCGGCGAGCAACCAACCTGCGAAACAAGCGAGCAGCACGCCACAGTTCACCGCACTTTGCAGCGTCGCAGCAATCCAAGGCCGCCATTTTTTCGGCCACGTTTCAGAGAGCAGCGAAGCGCCCACGGCCCACTCGCCACCGATGCCGAGCGCGGCCAGGAAACGGAAGATCATGAGATGCCACCACGTCTGCGCAAAGAACGAGAGGCCAGTGAAGCAGGCGTAGGTCAGAATCGTTAGCGTGAGCGCCCGACTGCGGCCCAGCACATCGCCAATGCGCCCAAAGAAGGCGCCACCCACAGCCCAGCCGACGAGGAAGGCCGCCTGAATGATCGAACCATGCATGCCCACGGTGGGATCGCTCTCCGGCACCAGCATGAGTTGCGCAACGAACGCCGTCGCCACCAGCGTGTAGAGATGCATGTCGAGTCCGTCAAACATCCACCCCAGCCATGCGGCGAGTCCGGAACGGCGTTGCTGCGGCGAGAGATCCCGCAGACGAGTGATTTCAGGAGTGGCTGGTTGGCTCATGTGAGCGCGAGTCTTTCGCAGGGCGCAGAGAATGGCAAGGCTTTTGGCGCACTACGAAGGGCGAACTCACTCCTGCGCGGCAGCGATCACCTTTTTGGCTTCACGCAAGCCACTCAGATACGCGCCATGCACCGTGCCGAAGTAGGCCTTGCTCGTCGCCTCGCCGGCAAAGAACAGCCGATCGCTTACAGCTTCTCCCAAGACCTTGATGTCGCTGATCGGCGAACCGATTTGAGGATAGAAGTAACTGCCACGCGAGAATGGATCCTCAGACCAACGGGTGATCGCGGTGGCGGTGGGAGCAGGCACGTCAACATCACGAAACGTTTGCCGCACATGGTTCATCACCAGCTCGATCAACTCCGCATCAGGCATCGCTTCATGAGCGATCGCATGGGATCCAAAATGCCAGAACACCAGGATGTTTGAGCCTAGGTGCGCAGCCTCCATGCTGGAGAACGAAATGCCGTAGGGGGCGTTGCGCTCTAGATTGAGAAACCAATTACCCGCAGGCCAGAAGCGCGCAGGAAACTGCAGGATCACCTTGTCCAACACCCCCATGCCCATACGCGAGATGGCCTTGGTCTTCACGCCTGGCAGATCTGGCGTGAACGTCAGTGCCTTTGCCTTCAGCACGCCCAATGGCACGGACACCACGATATGCTCGGCGGCAAAATCTCCCTGGCTGCTGGCGATGCTGATCTTGCGTTTGGTGTAATCAATTTCGCTCACGATGCAACCCAGGCGGATGTCGAGTCCTTGAGCCAGCAGCGCTGGCAGTTGATCGCAGCCTTCGATTAGGCATTGATCCTCGCCCTTGGCGAATTCTTCATCCTCATCGTAGCCAGCGACCGAAAGCCTGCGCGCATCTCCGCCCATGTCTTCCTCAAGGTCGGAGGCAATGATGCCACGCAGATCCAAGAGTTGCTGGCTGCTCAGCTCGTTTTCCTTGGCATAGGCCGCGATCGCCCGCTCCACTGGAATGCTGATGTCATCTTCGTGTTCGTCCTTGAACTCATCGATCAGCCAGGTTTCAAATTCATCGAGCAGGTCCACGAGCGCTTTGTCCTCGGCATTGCTCAAAGGCTTGCCAGCACGATAGGTTTCCCCGCTGTCCTCCACGAACGGCTTCGTCTTCCAGCCTGACTCCTGTGCGATGCGGTAGATGGGATTCACCTCACCCTTGCCATTGCGGATGCCATGGATGAACTGCGCTCCGAGTTCGACCGGTAAGCCGCCGAATTGTTGGCGATCGGTACAAACGCGACCACCCAGACGCTTGCGTGCCTCCAGAACGGTCACACGACAGCCTGCCGCATGCAATTCGCGTGCCGCAGCCAGACCAGACACACCGGCACCAATCACCACCACTCGCGTTCCCGGCCGAACCGCTGCTTGCGAGACAGATGAGGCAAGCGGCAGCGCAACCGACTGCAAAACAGCGCGCAGAAAGTGGCGACGTGAGCGGTTGGATGCGCGGAGATAGTTCATGATGGCTCAAAGTAGAACGATCAGACGATGACAGGTTGTTCTAGCAAGCCAAAGAGGATTCACCGGCTCTTCGACAGCTTGTTGTACTTCTCGACCAACTCGTTGAACTCAAGGGTGCTGGCGTTGAGCTTCTCGATGGCGGAGTCGCGTTCTTTGGCGAGTTGTTTGAGCAGCTCGTTCTGCTTTTCGATGGCGCTGTTCTGAGCAGTGATGGCAGCGCTGTGTTCCTTCATGGCACTGCCGCCTTTGCCGAGGGCTGACTGAGCGGCGGCGAAGTTCGCCTGCGTTTGCATGAGTTCACGCATGTAAACCGCGATGGTGATGCCGCGTGAGACGGAATCGGCGGAGAGGTCGTTGTATTCGCGGGTCACTTCAACAAGCTTGGCCTCGACCTCGGCGCGCAGTTCGGTGAGGCGCTCGATTTCCTTCTCATACTCGCGCACTTTGCGCTCTGCCTCGATGCGCAGGGCATTTTCGGCCTCCAGACGCTTTACCAGATCATTGATGTGGCCGCGATGACGTGCCTCACGCTGCCATTGCACGACGCAAACGGCGCAGAGTCCGAGCGAAATCAAAATGAGCAGCGTGATGAGCAGGCGCTTCATTTCGGCGGTGCGGCGGCGTTGGCTGGTTTGACATTGAAGGCGACCTTGGTGAAGCCGACGCGCTTGGCGGCATCGAGCACTTTCACGAGGTCGGCGTAGCGCGTGTTGACGTCGGCGCTGATGTAAACGGGCGTGGCGGGATCTTTGCCAAAGCGTTCAGCGAGTTTGCGGTCGAGTTCGGGCAGTGTGGTCGAGGCTTTATCGAAGTAGATGTCGCCCGTGGCATTCACGGCCAGATTGATCATGTCGGGCTTGAAATCAGATTGTGCGGAGGAGGCGACGGGCAGGTTGACCTTGATGGTCTGCTGCTTCGACATCGTGAGGCTGACCATCATGAAGGAGGCCAGCAGGAAGAACATCACGTCAATGAGCGGGATGATTTCCAGCCGCGTTTTGCGCTCGGGCAATGGAGAGTGCAGTTTCACTTCGTGATCAGGCCTTGGGAGTGACTTTGTCGAAGCCGTGCTGGGCGGCGAGGATGAGCACGTTGTTCGCGGCGGCTTCGAGATCGAACTTCAAGGCGGCGAGGCGGCTGTGGAAGTAGTTCATGGGCACCAGTGTGCCGATGGCGATGCCGAGACCAGCTGCGGTGGCGATGAGGGCCTCGCCGATGCCACCGGTGACTTTTTCGACGGCAAGTTCGCTGCTGCCGATGCTGGTGAAGCTGCCCATGATGCCGGTGACGGTGCCGAGCAGGCCGAGCAGCGGTGCGAGCGTGACGATGGTGTCCATCGCACTCAAAAAGCGGCCCGCATCGCGCAGTTCCTGCCCTGCGGCGACCTCGAGCGCACCCTGCATGCTGCTGTGGCGATGCTGCAGGCCGTGATGAATCATGCGCACGACCGGATCGCTTGATTTGGCCGATTGCGTGATGGCTTGGGCGAGATTGCCGGCCTCCAGTTTCTCGTACACCTCATCCAACTGCTTCACGGAACGCTTGGCGGCAAAGCGCAGCCACCAGAACACGCGCTCGACGAAGATGCAGACGGCCACCAGCGTGACCACCGCGATGGGATACATGATGGGACCGCCTTTGAGAAAGAGATCGACGACAGCGTTGGCGAGGAGTGGCATGGGAATGGAAGATGTTTAGCGCAAACGGAAGGTGAGCGGCAGGGTGTAGCGATTGGAGGCTCCGCCGGGCCAGCGCCAGTTCCGGCGCACCCAGGAGGCGGCGTAATCGTCCAAGGCACTGAATCCGGTGCTGCCAATGACTGAAACACCCTCCACCGCACCGGATGGGCCGACGCTGATGCTCAAACGCACGGTGCCCTGCATGCCCGCACCACGAGCGAAGCTCGGATACGGGGGCGCAGGGAATTTTCCTTTGCCGCCGCTGCCAGAGGCTCCGATTCCACCTGCACTGCCAGCTTGTGGCGTTGAGGAGCGCGTGCCACCACTTGCTACGGGAGTGCGTGGACGCGGTGGCGTCGGTGCAGGCTTTGGTTTGACCACGGGATCGATGGGGCGCAACGCATCTTCGATTTTCGGTGCCGTGGGAATGGCAAAGATGTCTTCCAGCGTCATCGCCTCGGCGATCTCTGGCAGATCGAGCTGCTCAGGAGGCGTTTCGACGGCTTCAGGAAGCTCGACGGGCAGTACGGGTTCCACCTCGGCCACCGGTGTTTCATTGGCTTCGAGCGTTTGAAGTTCGGCCATCGAGGTCTCGATCATCGGCATCTCGACAGCGTTATCGAGATCGGCGAGAGATTTGAGATGAATGGGAGGCAGGTCAGCGGCGAACATGCCGATGATACCGATGGTCAGAAAGCTTGCGCTGATACCCAGGATCCACGAGAGCGTGGTGAGCGCCTGAGACGTGCCCTCGCGACGCCATAACCCCACGATGCTGGTGGAACCAGGCATGGCGGGAGTTTTGGAAAGGTCGAGGCCCATGGTGGGCAGTGTGTTTATCACGGAGGAGGTCATGTCACAAGACAGCGGCGGGGAGTGGAGGATGAAACGCCAGAAAAGGCTGTCAATTTGCAATTGCGACTCAGTCGCATAAAAAAACTTGCGCGCTGGTTTGATCTGCACACTATCCGCCAGTTCCTGCGACAGAATCTCAGTATCAATTCCCTCATGAAGCCCATCTCACCCTCCAAACTCCATCGTGCTGTCGGCCCCGTCATGGCTGCTACGGCTCTCTTGTTCCTGGCAATCGCCTCACACGCACGTTCGCAGAACGTGAGCAGTCCGGTAAGCAGGCCAATGACCGCCACCGCCACCAATCTGCCCAACATCGTCATCACCGCTGATGCCGAACGCGAGCCCGCAGTGCAGATCCCCTACCTGCCGCCAGTCGAAGGCACCAAAATTTATGCAGGCAAGAAAGCGACCTCGTTGAACCTCCAGGCGCTGCCGCAGGTGCAGGCCAACAACTACAGCCAGGCCTTTGCGATGACGCCCGGCCTGTTGACCACCGAAGAGAGCACTCCGCTGGTGAGCTACGGCTACCGGGGCATCGGCTCCCCCGACCGCGCGCAGTTCATGATGGTGCTGCAGGATGGCATTCCCATCGCCGCCGACCCGCAGGGTTATCCTGAGTCCTATTGGATGCCACCGCTGGAGTCCACACAACGCATCGACTTCGTACGCGGTGGAGCCTCGCTTCTCTACGGGCCGCAGCCTGCCGGTGCCATCAATTACGTCTCGCTCATGCCGCGCACGGATCGGCTTTTCGGCATGCAGTCGAAGCACATCTTTGGCAGCAACAATCTTTACTCCACCTTCAACTCCATCGAAGGAGCGGCTGGAAAATGGAGCTGGCTCGGTTGGTTCAATTATCGCTCGGGTGATGGCTTCCGCAGCGCGAACAACGATTTCGAAGTCATCGCCGGCCGCCTGAAGCTCATCTACCAGCAAGCCACTGACACACGCTGGATCTTTTCCATCGATGCTGGCTCTGATCGTCATGGCGAGCCCGGCGGACTGACGGAGGCCGCTTATAACGCGGATCGAAATCAAGCCGTCCGCCAGTTTGATCGCTTCAATCTGACCCGCTATGTGGCCAGCGCGGAGTTGCAGCACAAGCTTTCCAGCCAGACCGAAGTGAGCGTCAAAGCATGGGCCGGAGCCTATGATCGCTGGAGCCGCCGCCAGACCGGCGGATTCGGAACCGTCACGGCGCTGACCAACAGCATCGCCCAGCAGCAGTTTTACAACGCGGGCATCGAACCGCGCATCCGCCACGACTACGAACTGTGGGGCGGCAGCCACTCGCTTGCCGCCGGCATGCAGTTTTACATGTGCCACTCGCCACTGACCACCGCCGCTGGTGCCACTCCCACCTCCGACACCGGCATTGTTGGCACCGATGCGCAGCGCGATGTGATCTACGGCTCCGTCTTCCTGGAAAACAAGTTCACCTTCGGCCGCCTCACTATCACCCCCAGTTTCCGCATGGAGATGATCAATCAGAACATCACCGTCAAAAACATCGTCGCCGGTATCGCCACCGACCGCAACAACAGCAAGTTCGACAAGCAGCCGCTCTTCGGCCTCGGTCTCTCCTACGACCTCGGCAATGAAACCGCCGTCTATGCCAACGTCTCGCAGAGCTACCGTGCCACCACCTTCGGCCAGTCGCTCATCACCACCGCAGGCGGCAGCGCCAGCGATGTCTCTCCATCGCAGGGCTGGAGCTATGAAATCGGCATCCGTGGCAATCCCCGGCCTTGGTTCACCTATGACACCTCCTTCTTCCTCATCGATCTCGATGACAAGCTAGGCACCGCTGGCGTGAACATCCAGAGCGTTGGTCGCAGCATCAACTACGGCTGGGACGGTGCTTTGCAGTTGGATGTCATCGGTGGACTCGACGCGTTGAACGGCACACATCGCGGCGACCGTCTCGGTGCCCTCAATCTCTACGGCAACATCTCGCTGCTTGAGGCCCGCCTGTCTGGCGGTGTCAATGATGGCGGCACGCCGCAGTATGCCCCGCCCTACATGATCCGCACCGGTGCCATCTACAAACGCAAGAGCGGCCTCAAAATCGCCTTCCTTGGCACCTTGATGGCCCGGCACTACGGGAACGACACCAACACCTCCGCCTTCAACATCCCCGCCTACACCACCTGGGATCTCACCGGCGAAATCCCGATTACCAAGAACTTCTCGGTTCTCGGCGGCTTGAACAACGTCTTCGACAAGCGCTACTACTCGCTCGTCACCTCCAGCGGCATCATCCCCGCCATTGGCCGCAACTTCTACGTCGGCGGCAGTTTGAAATTCTAATTTAGGTTGGTCCAGTCTCTGTGGGAGCGGAAGTGGTGTTTCGCTCTCACAGAGATTTTTGTTTCATCCCAGTCCTTCGATTTTCCAGCCATCGCGATACTCGCGTTTCACCAGCGCGTTCGCGGCTTCGAAGTTGGTGAATTTCAAACCGGCACGGTCCCATTCTAGCCACTGGTTGGGGAAACGATCGGCGATGGTGCCGACGAGGACGGTTTCGGTCAGCGGGCCGCCGTGGCTGAAGTCCCCGCAGCTTTTGGTGCCAGCGAGGATCGCATCGACCCAATCGAAGTAATGATCCTGCGGCTTGATGTCGTGCGGATATTTTTCCGCCGGGAAATCGGCCTCCGGCAGCACAAACGGGCGCACGCCGTAAGGTTTGAAGATCGCACCATGCTCACCGATCCAGTAGCCACCGCTGGCGGGGAAATTGGTGAGCGATGACGGCATCTTCACCACATTCATGTCGGGTTCGATGCCGCCATCGAGCCAGGTGAGCTTCAGTGTGTCACCCGCGATGAGTTCATTGCCCGCGAACTCGAATTCAACGCGGCGTTTGTCGGTCCATAACGCACCGCTGCTGCCTGCCGTGAGTTGACGCACGCGTTTCGGCGCACCGAGCTTCAAGCCATCGAACGTGGCATCGAAATGATGGCAGCCCATGTCGCCGAGTTCACCGCAGCCGAAGTCGAACCACGCGCGCCAGGTTTGCGGATGATAGGTGTCATTGAGATACGGACGCGGCGAACGCACGCCGAGCCAGTGGTCCCAGTCGAGTCCTTCGGGAATCGCATCTCCCTGCGGCCGCAGTTCGGTGTTTTTCGGCCACCAGTTAAGCTTCTTATTCTCCCACATGATGACCTCTTTGATTTTGCCGATGGCCTTGGTGCGCAGCAGTTCCACCATCATGCGGCTCTCGATGCTGGAGCGTCCTTGATTGCCAAGCTGCGTCACGACACCGGCTTTGACGGCCTCTTGCGCGAGAACGCGGCACTCATGCGGCGTGGGAGCCATCGGCTTCTGCAAATAGACGTGCTTCTTGCCGCGCAGAGCTGTGATGGCGATGGAGGCATGCATGTGATCGGGCGTTCCCACCGTCACCGCATCAAACTTGTCGCCATACTTCGACAACAGCTCGCGCCAGTCCTTGTGCTGCGAGGCTTCGGGAAAATCTTTGGCCGCCTGCGCGATGTGGCGCGCATCCACATCACACAAAGCCACGATCTTCACCTTCGCGTGCGAGGCCACACTGCGCATTGTGTTCCCACCCATGCGGGCGACGCCGATGCTAGCGACGTGCAGCATCGAATTCGGCGAAGCAGAACGAAGAATGGCGGGAAATCCCAGCGCTGAAGCAGCGCTGGTTTGCTGGATGAATTGGCGGCGGTTCATGAGGCCATGCAAACGACCACATGCCACGCAATCCTTCATCACTTCCGAAACGGTGACGCAGGAATGCCTGCACCATTGAAGAGTGACGCGGTGGGATTGTCTTTCCACGCATAACGAACCTGTTTCGGCTCCGCAACGGCCTTGGCAGAGACGACAACAGTTTCGCCTACGATCTTCGCCTCTGCAGGCTGCCACTGTCCATCAGCACCAGCGAGTTCGAAGCCGGTGAGATCACCTTTCGCGGTCAAACCCTTCGCATGCTTGAAGGTGAGCACCATTTCACTGCCTTTTTCCGTCGCGGTTTCGATCAGCGGACCGCAGATGGCAGGAACGTCCTTCTGATAAACGCTTCCCAATGCCCACTGTGCGAGACGAAAGCCCACGTCCTGCTTATTCGTCGGGTGAATGTTCTTGGGATCACCGATGTCGAGCGTGATGGCCATGCCACTGTTTGGAATGGTGCTCAGTGCGTTCATCATCTGCTCTCGCACGATCATCCAGCCTTCACCGGCACGAGTAAAATTCGGCAACTGCACCCAGGCGAATGGAAACTCATCGTTCCAGCGTTTGCGCCAGTCTTTGGCGAGCAGGGTGAGCTGATGCTGATAGAACGGCGCCTTCACGTCCGCGCTGTTCGCCTCGCCTTGATACCAGATGGCACCGCGCATCGCATAGGGGATCAGCGGCGCGATCTTGCCATTGAACAAACCTCCCACATTGCCTTTGCGTGTACGTGTTTCCAATGGATCACGCGGCTTGCGTGGCAGAGGCTTGCCCTCAGCCTTGGCCTTCTTCACTGCGTCAGTCCATTGTAAAACCTGACGATCATACGCGGCCTTTGTTTTCTCTTCATCAAACTGAGCATCGGCCTGCTTGGTGGCTGCAAAGAATGGTTTGAGTTCTTTGCTCGCCTGTTGTGCCTCAGGACTGATCCAGGACTCGATGGTAGTGCCACCAACGGAGGAATTGATGAGTCCAACGGGTGTTCTGAGCGCCGCATGCAGCGTGCGGCCAAAGAAAAACGCGGTGACAGAAAAACGACCCACAGTTTCAGACGTGCAGACCACCCAGGTGCCTTTGCCCACTGTTTGCGCAGATGGAGATGCGGCGCTGGCTTCGGTAAACATACGAATCTGCGGCAGATTCGCAGCAGCCTTGGTGCCTTCGAAGTCTTTGGCGCTCTGCACGGCCATTGCCATGTTCGACTGGCCGGAACCAAGCCATACTTCGCCAATGAGCACGTCGTTGATCGTTTTGTCACCAACCGTGAGCGTCAGCGGTTCGGCAGATGCAGTAAGCGCATCAAGTTTGAGCGACCATTTTCCTTCGGCGTCGGCTCTGGTGGTCTTTTTCTGACCGGCGACAGCCACGGTGACTTCCGTGTTCGCATCCGCCGTTCCCCAGACAGTAACAGGCTTGTCACTTTGCAGGACCATGTGGTCGGAAAAGGTAGCGGGCAGCGTGACGGCGGCTTGCGCCGAGAGAGTGAGAAGCAGAAGTGCGGCGAGGGTTTTCATGGCTGGAATGAGAAGCGGCTTGTGAACGCTGCGTCTAAAGCGTTCCTTCACTATAAAAGGACGCTCCAATTAAAGAGGACCAAGAACTTTCACCACTTGCATGAGTCCGTTTAATTCGGTGGCGGCATGCTTGGCAAGACACTCGAGTGGCCTTGTGGCGGTGCACTTGCGGCAGCAGCTTGATCGCCACCGTGCGATTGAGGCTTTTCTGCACTGCTTTGTACACCGCGCCCATGCCGCCACAGTCAATGAACTCAAGAAACGTGTAGTTGGGAATCAACTCATCCAGCTCCGCGGTCGAAGGCGGAATGAAAGGATCGAACTTGATGGCGTCGCCACTTTTTTCTCTCTCCGGCTGCATAAGCACGATTTAAGTCGTCGGCATCAACCTTGGCAAGACATCCGAGCGATTCGCCGCAAAATAATCACTAGAAAGCATATTAGGCCGCCCGATAAGCCGCCACTAACTGCTCCACGCTGCGCTCCCAATTCAATTCCTGCGTGAGACGTTGGTAACCGGCGGTGGCAATAGTTTTGCGGCGTGGTTCGTCGTCGAGGAGGTCGAGGATGGCATCGCCGAGCTTTTCGGCGCTGTTTTCCATCACATAAACCGCACCATCACCGGCGGAGTAGCGGCCTTCGACGGTGCCGAACATGACCATCGGTTTGGCGAAGGCCATGTATTCGAGCACCTTGTTCATGGTGCAGTGGTCGTTGTAGGCGTTGATGGGATCGCAGGCGACGCCGAGGTCGATGGTGCGTAGGGCGCTGCACAAAAATTCATCGCTGACGCGGCCGGGCATGCTGATGTGATTCTGCAGGCCAAGCTGATCACGCTGCGCGAGCAGGGCGGCATGTTCGGGGCCGGAACCCATGAGGAGGAACTGTATATCATCACGTTGGCGCGTTTTGATGATGTGCGCAGCGGCACGGACAAGGTAATCGACACCATCGGCATTACCCATGACGCCGATGTAGCCGACGAGATATTTTTTGCCGCTCCGCAGCGATTCATCCGGCTCTGCTGCGGTGTTCATGCGACTGGGAGCGGTGCGCACGATGAAAGCGCGGTCATCACGCAGCTTGCCACGCTGTTTGACGGCAGCCAGCACGCTCTGATTGGTGGCGATGACGACATTGGCGAGAGCGAGCGTGCAGCGTTCGGCAATACGCACGGCCCAGTACATGAGGCCGCGTTTGCCGAACTTGGCCTCGAACATTTCGGGCCACAGATCATGCACGTCGAAGATGACCTTTACGCCGCCGAAGAGCTTGAAGGGCAGGGCGACGAGAAAGAGCAAGTCGGGCGGATTGCAGAGATGGATCACGTCGAAGCCACCGCGACGCCAAGCTTTGAGGGCGCAGGTGAATTCACCCCAGAGCGCAGAGGCGTATTCGGCGATGAAGCCGCCGAGCGACCCGGCCTCGCCACTGATCCAGTGGCGGTAGATTTGAATGCCTTCTAGCACTTCCTCCGCCTGCGTGTAGCCACGCATCTGCGGGCAGATAACCGTCACCGCATGCCCAGCTTCACGCAGCGCGCAGGCTTCCTGCCACACACGCCGGTCGAAGGGCACCGGCAGGTTTTCGACGAGGATGAGGACGCGCATGAACGAAGCAGGCTAGGAACCGTGGGCGGTCTTGGCACGATCTTCCTTCGACTTCCAGATGATTTTCAGCGCCTTGCCATCCTTGGCCGGCCCGCCAAAAAAGTCGCCCGTGTCCTTTAGTGTCACGAAGATGATGAAGCCAAACAAGGCCAGCGCACAGGCGGTCTGCACGTATTCGAGGATTCTGCCCTGCGGTGGTTTGCGACGGATGGCCTCAGCAGCGGCCATCGTGATATGACCGCCATCCAGCACAGGGAAGGGCATCATGTTGAGGATGGCGAGGTTGATGTTGAACACGACGCTGAACCACAACACGAGGCGCCAGCCATCAGGATGCTGGAAGAGCTTGTAATAGAGGCGACCGACACCGACGGGACCACTCATGTGCGCCGGACTGAGGTCGGATTTCGGCGAGAAAAGCTTGGAGACGAGGTTGCCCATGTGACGGACGGCGTCGCTGATCTGCTCCCACGGGGTGATCGTGATAGGCATGCGTTTGCCTTCGACATCCCAAGCGACACCGATCATCGGATACTCCTGTTTATCATCCAAGACCTCCTTCATGTTGTTTTCATCGGGAATGCGCGGCGTCACCGGCAACTGGATGAGTTTGCCAGCGCGCTCGATGTCGAGTGTGATGGTCTTGCCAAGGTTGGCTTTGATGTAATCGCCGAGATCACCCATGCTACGCAATTGCAGACCGTCTGCACGTAAGACGAGGTCATCGGCCTTGATGCCGGCTTCATCTGCTGGGCTGTTTGGTGCGACGCCACCGACCATAGGCGTCATCTGGCCTTGCAGGCCCACATCGCGCAATCCGGGGCGCTTGAAAATGGACTGCCACCAGGACACTGGCTCGATTTTTTCTTCAGACTTCGGCCAGGCTTTGGGATCGACATCGAATTTCATCACGCCCTTGCCCGGACGTTCTACTTCAAAAGCAATGGTGTCGCCTTCGC
>Ga0209190_1000240_pt1 | contig 39746 bp, 5 predicted proteins | sample M_140205_XF_Meta_FD_187315 | JGI IMG/M metagenome (GOLD analysis project Ga0209190, IMG submission 187315) | Freshwater microbial communities from Lake Montjoie, Canada to study carbon cycling - M_140205_XF_MetaG (SPAdes) (version 2) | ecosystem: Environmental > Aquatic > Freshwater > Lake...
CAGACCCTGAAGAAAGATCAATCTCAAAGGCATATTCGAACTGGGTGTAAACATTACCACCCGCACGAAATCTCGCCCTGCGCAATTCAGATCCATCAAGCAAGGGGTTCGTAAGCGTAGGCTGCATTGCGGAAGGAAGCTGATACCAAGAATTGTCGAAATCGATTCTGCCACCAATATTAAGGGTGAAGGCTTTATCATCGGAACGAAGTTCGAAACCATTATTCCAATAGGCTTGAAGAGAATAAGATTCGGGCTCTAGTGCTTTATCAGGGAAAAGTTTTTGCCGAACATGCAAGGGCGTACCTTCAACGACAACGCCATCGGTTTTATTGGCATCCGCATTCTTATAAATAGGCAAGTCTGCACGAAGAACAGCACGAAGTTCGTCGTTACGCAATTCAAGACGCTTGATGCGATCTTCAAGGGTAAGAGCTTCTAGGCTATCCTTGGAAGGAAGCAAAGGCGGAGGATCTACGGGGAACTTTTGTTCTTCAGCATTAGAATATCCGATGACATTCATGTTGATAAAAAAAGTTGAAGCAATCAACCAAGCTTTCGGACCCGCTCTTATATTAGACATAGAATTACCGAAGTTTCACCATCTTTAAAAAATTAGAATTCAAATTGGGTTCGCATACCAAAGCTACTGAAGCTGCCCGACCCTGAAGAATTTCCAGCATCTCGATAGTTGTAAACATAATCGCCCATGATGGACATGTTGGTGTTGGTAAACCAATTAACACCAAAAGTATAAGCTTGATAATTACCACCGGATGTTTTTGTAGGAATAAATGCCTGAGTGAAAAAAGGATTTTGAATGTTAGAGTAATCGTATCGAAACTTAAGTTCCCAAGCACCGGGGCCACGGGTGACCGCACCATCATCAGACCGACGCCATTGGAATGGGCGAACTGGACTAATGCGAGTGTAACCTGGGTTTTCTGGATTAACACTGCGATGATCGCCGGGTGTAAGAAAGCACAGACCTTGGACATAAAAACCATCGTAATATTGATTGCCAATACTTTGGGCATCTCTACCATTGGAACTTACATAACCAGGCACCGTATTAAGGTAAGCGTTATAAATTTGAGCAGCAACATATTCTGAACCAAAAGTCCAACGGCCGTAGGCAGCTTGTGTACCTAAGCTAAAAGCTGTTTCGCCATCTTGGCTGAAAAGAGTAGGTGTACTAATAATACGGGGCACTTGAAAACCGCTACCGGTACGAACCAAGGGCCTGTTAAAAATTTGAACTTGTGGCGCTTTAAAGAATTGAGTCTTGCCATCAGATGTAGAAACTATAGGTAAACTACGCTCGGTACCATGAGCCTGTAAAACCCACCATTGTTGTTCCTCAAGATTTAGAATTGGGAAATAGCTGATGCGTTGATCGAAAGCCGTTCTACCGCCGCCAACACCAAAAGCACCTGTTCTTGTACCGGTTCGAAATAACCCTGTCCAAATTTGAAGCTTCTTATCAAAAAAAGAATTATTGAGCGTTGCACCGTTATTAAACTGATTACCATCTTCAAAAGCATCAAAGACAAGTGGTCGTTCCATAAAAGGACCATAACGATCGGATGTTCCATTCGAAAAAGTAAGGAATTCTTTTTGATGGCCTATACGAAGTGTGCCAAAAAAAGGTATCTCTTTCATTGCAATCCAGTTATCTGTTAAAAACAAAGGAGCCTGAGGATCTGCAGTGGTTGTACGGAAGTCAGATGCACCCGAAAAATCCACTTCCAGCCTGTATTCAAATTGCTTGTAAGCAGTACCCGTTGCATTCAAACGCAATCTACGCAAGTCGGAACCGTCGCTCAGAGGATTATCCAAAGTAGAGTTAATATTTTTAGGAGTAGAATACCAGCCATTATCAAATTGCATACTTGGGCCAAAATTGAAAGTAAAGTTCTTATCTTCGGACTCCGCCCAAAAACCATTTTTGAAAGATATCTTCATTGGAACAGGATTTTTACTAGTCCCAGGAACTGCATCAACTCCCATTGCGGGAAGGGCAAGCACATTCTTAACTGGAGTTTCCGCTGGATTTTTTAGCAACAAGTTATCAGCATCTTCCTTTGAAGAAGCCGATGGCGTAGCGCTTAAACGCTCTTTAAGCGCTTTGGAAAGCTCTTCATTTTGTTTTTCGAGACGGTCTAACCTTTGACTAAGAGTTTCTTTTTCTTCCTGAGCAAAAATATTTGCATTCAAGAATGAAAGAACAACAAAAATCGCAAATATACTAGCGCGAACCTGTTTCTTTAAATTGAACACCCTAAACTCCAAGAGCGAAACCTTGAGAATAAAATACATGAGGTTCAGATAAGGTAATTAAGAATCAAGTCAAACGAAGTTTGCTTAAACTTTAGTAATATTGACAAAAATTGTAAAAAAGGGAGTTAAGCTAGGGAAGAAAATCATGCAAAGAGGTGTGATAATTGTAGAAGTTACAAATAAAAAAAGAGCCTGCATAAAACAGGCTCTTTGAGAAAACAAAGGGGTTTACTTAATTATTAACCGTGGTTGAAGCCAGAACACCGCCCGTGAAGTTCTCTTGGAAGGCAAAGAATGCATCCACGATATTAAGGTTGGAATCGAAGAGAGAAACTTGTGGGCCACCACCAGGGCCTGCTGCAGTGAGCAAGTATGGAGGATAAGTGCTAGTATTACTGTTGAGTGCACCAAGAGCCGCACCAACACGCACACCACCAGTAAAGCCAGAGCCAAAAGGTTCGAGCCTAGAGATAGCCCCGTTGCCAAAGTAAATTCCAACTGAACCAATAGGGCCTGAACCTGTACCGGTATAGATATCAGCTAGGCTATCGCCATCGAGATCACCAGAACCAACAAAGACACCACAAAGGAAAGAAGGATCGAATGCGAAGAAGCTTTGGATAGAATTTGCAGTGCCGTTTGAAATCTGCCAAACCTGAACATGAGGTCCGCCACCCTGAGCTGCACCCGTGATGATTTCATCTTTTCCATCGCCAGTGCGATCGCCTGCTGCAACATTAACGCCCAGATTAAATTCAGGTGCATAGGCAAAGAAATCAACAAGTTGGCTTTGGTTATTGATAGCAGCAAAGTTTGCATTACCCGCGAAAGCTTTAACGCGAGGGCCACCGCCTGCGCCTGCGCCAACGATGATGTCATCCAAGGCATTTCCAGAAGCGGAAACATCGCCGTTGATATTGCCAGTAGCAAGAGTGATACCACCGGTAAAGCCGGGTTCGAAGGCAAAGAAACCTGATTGAACTGTGGCATAAGGAACGCCTGCGGTGATGGTCCAGATGACAACATGTGGTCCACCGCCAGGGCCTGCTGCGGTGATAAGGTCAGGATTGCCATCACCGTTGACATCACCGATTGCGGTTCGAACACCACCAGTAAAGCTGGTATCGTAAGCAAAGAAGGAGAAGCCTGAACCATCAGCAAAGCTGATTCTGACAATAGGGCCACCGCCTGAATCAGTAGAAACCGCAAAGAACTTATTAGGGTTTTGGGATTTAGCAGCCAAGGTTGAGCTGATAGTTTGAATACCAGTGATTTGAATCACCACATCATTCCCACCTGTAAGTGAGGCGGTACCATTGGCTGCAATATTACCTGTGTAGCTGATTTGGAAAGTAGCAACATTTACGCCATCGGGCATATTAACTGTAAAAGTGGAATTTTGAGTAAGAGCTTTTCCCGCAACAGTGACAAAGTTGCCAGTGACTGCATCAGTACCATCGTTGGAAATGATTCCAAAAGCATTACCGATAGCAACATTTGCATCAGGGGTGAAAGCTACATCCAAGATACCATTAACATTATTGTTGGTAAGGCGCACATTACCAGTAACATTCACTTGGTCATAAAGATTAAAAGCGACGGAACGAATATCAACCTTATAAGTACTCTGAATGCTTAGGTTACCTTGAAGATTAAGCACACCGATTGAGTTGGTTAAATTACCAGGGGACAGTTGACCTCTGGGAAGAACATTAACTGAACCGAGTGTGCCCTTGGTACCGCCTAATAAACCATTCCCTGCAACATTAGTAACGGTAGCAGCATTGATCTTGGCATTTTCGAAGAAGAAGTTCCCATTCTCGATGGTGGTATTCAGCCCGGCGGTAGTTGCAGAGCTATCGGTGTTAAGGACCACAGAACCAGTGCCCTGCTTACGAAGGGTAGTTGTCGTCGGGATTTTAATTACATTACCGGTAGCAATGGTAGCTGGAGAGATGCTTGAATTAATAATAACGTTGGGTGTAACACCGTTATTTATTGCAGACAAGGGAGCAGCCCCATTGGTTCCATAAAAACCAACTCCGGTAGTAGTACCATTACTTACAATTCCGGAAGTAGTATTAAGAATCGAAACTGCAGGAATTGAAGTATATCCAGCACCGGGATACTGAAGATCCAACCGAACAAGGCCGCCAACAACCGGATTCGCTACCGCAATACCACTAGCAGTGGTGGTTTGGCCAATATCTACAAAATAAAGATTATTTAAATCTATATAACCTTCTCCGGCTAAATTTGAAGTAGAATTTATATTAGTTAAAGTAAACTGGCTAACATAATTTTGCCCATTAACTGACGCAACCGTTACAGTACCAGTGGCAGGACTAAAATTATTTAATAAAGAATTAACCAGTAAATTTTGGGGATTAGGAAGTATTGCCAAAGGATTAGGGCTATAGGGATCAATAGGCTGCCCTAAAAACATACTGTACTGTCCCACAGCCCTTGTAGTAGGAATACTTTGAGCCTGAAAAGTCACAGTATTGCCTAAAACGGAACCCGTAAAACCAGCAATTGGAACACCAAGCACGGCGTTAACAATTGCCCCTCTACCACCACCACCAGAAACAACAACCTCCGGCAATCTTGTATAACCAATAGCAGCAATACCATTACCTGTTAAACTACTAAAACCACTATTTACGAGATTCGGTTTATTTAATTTAAACAAAGATTTATCTTGAACTTTTACAATTCCATTAAAAGTAACATTACCATTATTCTGGCTACCACCAACACCGGAACCTACAAAATTGTTTGTAGGAATATAAGAAATCGGATTAGTTAAAGAAGGGTAAGGGGCAATGGAAAAGTCATCAACAAACCTTTGAAGTTCCGCTGTGCCGTTAACGGTTAAATTAAATTGATTATTCGTAATCTGCCCTAGGGTAGTTTTACCAATCCCCGAAGTAGTAAGAACTGTATCTGCAACCAAGGTGATAGGGCCTGGACCAAAATCTAAGATTTTTGTGGAGTCAGCATTAAAATTGCCCCCAATACGCCTGATGGAAGGCCCCTCAACATTCAGATTATTTGAAATTTTGAAAACGGCACTTGAGCTATTACCAAGTTGTAAAACGCCACTATTAGAAATAGTATTATTAGCAATCCATGAATTATTACCGCCCATAATAAGAAGATTATTCACATCGGGAGTAACTATGAAATTATTCTTAATAGTGAAATTAGATTGAATTGTAACAGAACCAAATAAATCAATTCCACCAGCAAGAGATGGTGAAGCAATTGCAGGATTTGGTAAAAAACCTGACAAAGCGTAATTGGCACCGTTAGTAAAAATTGGTTCAGCATTTGCAATAGTGCCGATGTATAAGTTGTTAGCGACTAAAGTATTTAATATAGAAAAATTATTTCCACGATAAAAACCTAACTGGTCATCAGAAATACCACCAGTATAAGTAGTGATTTCGACATTACCCCCAACGGTAGTCCCATAAATACCCAATCCACCAGCATTAAGATGCAAATAATAGGCAGTATTAGAAATTGAAGTTATAACAATATCCCCAGTCTGATCTGGATAAGGAAGCTCACCATAAGGCGCAGGAAAAGCTTGAACAGGAGGAGAAAGGGCTCCGATAGAAGTCAATTGGTTAGAATCAAATCCAAAAGATTTAAGAATATTAGAATTAATAACTTCATTACTATTAAAATCTGGAAACGAAGAAACATCTGAATTTTGTGCGATTTGAGGATTAAGGAATGTAGGACCAGAGAGATCATTAAATACCTGGGAACTAAAATAGGTATTAATAAAAGAGGATTCTGTCATAAACGTGTTACCTAGATTAATATCTGAATTTACAGAATATAATCTAGATGCTAAACTAGTTACACCAGTAATGGAGGCCGTAGAAACCCCTCCATTAAAAATCAATAGATCCATATCATTTTGAGGATCAGAACCGTGGACACCAAAAGTAACATCACCTTGATTTTTAAAAACGGTAGGATTAGGGCCAGTCACAAAATAGAACCACCGGTATGTTGGTACCGAATTTACATAAGTTGTATAAGAAGCCTTAACAGGACTGTTACCATTAAATAAAACATTATACTTTTTACTGGTTGTTATAATTTCATTCACTAAAACTGGACCAGAAAAGACTACATCCCCAATAGTATCATTAATAATAACACTGCCGAATATTTGAGAAACTGATCCTACATTATTTTGAACAGGTAAAATTCCAACCTTACCGATATCAACGCCACCGGATGAATTAATAATCAGTTTACCATTAGAGCCATATATTTCAGCAATCTTAATAACGGAACCAGAAATATTACCCGAATTAAGAGTCAAAGTAAAACCATTGCTCTGAATTTTACTCAGGGTAATAAGTGAAGCAGCAAAAATATTTACTAGAGAATTGCTCTGAACACTCGAATCACCTGTTAAAGTAATAGTCTGAGGTTCAATTTTAATACCTGCCCCATCAGAAGTAACTTTACCAAAAATTGCAACAGATGATTGTGTACCAGCAGATTCAATTTGGATACCGCCATTAAAACTTAGAGAATCATTAGAATCGCCTAGAACAATCAAACCATTATTTTTTAAAGTTATATTATTAACAAACGAAGTATTAGAACCAAGAAATTTAATTGAATAATTATTTTCCGTACTTTGTCCTTTAGATACAAAAGATTTTGCATAAAGACTATCATTAAATACAACCGAAAAATTATTGCTTATTTGAGTAATTTCAAAAGACACTGGTGAAGCTAATAAACCTACTTGACTGTAAAAATTTACATTTCCATCACTTTTCAAAATAATAATATTTGAGGCATCAACGGTTCCATAGAAATTAGAAGGCCCTGCATTAGTAATAGTAATACTATCAAGGTCAGTTCCCATAAACCCGTTTACAATAATATTTCCACCAAAAATATTAGATACCATATAAGTTTGGGGAATCGAAGTATTAAGATTAATTGCATTATAAACCTGGGCATTTGAAAGAACATTAAAAGTGATTTTACTTTTTAACCCTCCTGGGGTACCACTAATACTTTGTAATTGAATATTAGTAGAAAACTTTCCATCCCCGAAAACCAAATCAACACCATCACCTAAAAATACAGAACCGTTAAAAGTAACAGTACCAGGTGTCAATGGAACTAAATTACGAACAGGTCCATTTATACCAGTAATAAGTAACTCGTTGGTATTCTTAGTGGTAATATCACTTCGATTGATAGTTCCAAAAAGAAGAGTACCTTTATCAATAGAAATATTTCCTAATATATTTAAAGAACTAATTGATTGATTTGCTGAAAACAGGCTGCCCTGTTTAGCCAAAGAGTTAGAATACAAATCGTTAACCTGAGTTGAATTATCAGACCGGATAACATCGTAACCCTGAACGGTAACAGTTGCGGAATTATTAGCCCCAGTTTCAATATTCCGATTAGTACCAACTAGGTTTAGAATATCAATATCTTTGCTAGGATAAGCGGAAGGCCCACCATTAAAAGAAAAACTAATACTATCAATATTAGGGTTATATACAGTCTTATTGATGTATAAACTTACATTTCCAGGTGGAGTTGGAGTTAATAGAGCAATATCTTGAAATGAGAGATTAATTAAATTTAATTTGTCATTACCACCATTTTGCTCGACTTTAATCCCAAGAAATTCGCCCTTCCCAATAATATTAGGATCACCAATTGGTATGGTTATTAGATTATTAAAAGCTTTAATACCATATGCAAATCCAGTTAATCCGTAAATGTTATCACTCACCGATGATTGAAGCGTACCGGTAGAATCAATTAAATTTTGAGCTGTAACATCGCTAGTCCCGTCTTTACCAAAAATATTAAACAAATTATTTTGATCAACATAAACAATGGTTTCTGGACCATTAATTGGGAATCCTAAATAAGTAATTACGACATCATTACCATCGCCACCCTGGTAAGTAATAGTATACTGAGCGCCTGATGCGTAAAAAGTATCGCCTTCATTAAGAGTGGAATAAGTATTTGTGGTTTGATCCGTTAAACCACGAAATCTATTGAAAATTGGCAACCCAGAAGTTTGATCAACGACAGTAAATTTGGTTCCTGGAAGAATATCTACGGTTCTAAAAACAGGATAAAGAATGTACTGACCATCAAGTTTTAAATTAGTAGTACTGATAGCATCTTGAGAAGTTCCTGGAACATTACCTACAAACTCTGGATAATAAGTACCTTTAACTGTATTAATGTTTTGGGAAGGAAATACTTCAATTAACTCTAATGGTATATCAAATTTTAAAACACCAAAAGTGTCAAATTTACCATTTGCATCAAGAAAATTACCTGGTGCTAAAGTAGCTCCATTTAATTTTACAGAACCAGAAGTTCCTGTAATAAATCCTGTACCACAAACAATAGGCGCAGATATGATAGAATTTTTTAAAGAAGCATCAAAAGAAACTCCTTTTTCAAAATGAAATACCGAAGACGGCAACACACCTAAAATAACCCTGCCAAATGTTTTAAACTGGGAAACTTCTTCAAAGTAATTATCTGCACCCTCAAACCGAATATTATATAAACCCTTACCAGAAATAAAATTAACACCTGAATTTACTGATGATAAACCCAAATTACCTTGAAAAAGATAAGTGCCTGAACCACTATTAGCATTTAATTCATTTTTATTTATTATAATCGAACCTAATACTACTGATTGAGTAGATTTAAATCCTGCACATTGATTTACAGTTAAAGTTCGCCCAAGGCCCTGAACACCAAAAATCGAAATGTAATTTACAGTACCGAAAGTAACACCATCGGGAATATTGTTTGAATTGGTATCATCAGATCCAGCAGAAAAGATCAAATTCGAACCTGCAGATGAAGTGGTACGTAAAAATATCGTCCCATCGATTTTAAGATTTCCTTTCCCAGACTTAGAGTCGCTAGGTCTTAGTTGGCTTTTACCTGCAGTAACTTGAAACTCTCGCAATGAAAAACTACTTGAACCCGAAACTGCTTCTACTTCTAAATCTCCATTCAATAAAATATCGGTACCAGCAGTAATGTCAGCAAAAATTTTTGTAGAACTTATACTATTAGTATCAGGTCTTGCTAACTTTGTACCATCAATAGATAGATAAGCTGTAAATGTTGGATTACTCACAGAATCAGTGGAACCAATAACTAAATTACCTGTATTTTTGAATATAGCAGTCCCAGTAACAGATGAACTTCTACCACCAATCGTGGTCGCATCATCATAAATATTTAAATCATAAATTCCACTAGTTGGATTATACTGTGCAGGAAAATTAAAATTTGGAATTTGGTTGGGAAATAATATAGAAGATGAATTTGCGAAAAAGTTACTTGAAACATTTAAATAAAACGGATCAGTGTGATCTATTGCGGAATACCCAAAGGAAATACTACTGCCGCCTGCAGTTTTTGTACCGTAACTATATATATTAACATTTCCGGCAACCTGCACATTCCCATTAAATTTTGCCTGCAAATTAGAACCGATAGTACTATTAAAAACTAAATCACCGCTAATAATAACATCATAAGGGGCAAATAAATTACTAAAGGGATTTGGAGGGATTGCCAATGGTTTCAATTTATTAGTTGTAGTATCGTACAAATCTCTACTAGCAGTAAAAGTACCAGTATCATAAACATTTAAACTAGCTAGATTTAAACCATTAACGCTAACTTCACCTGAGGTAGCTATATACAAATTACCACCCGAAAATGATACTGCAGGATTATCATTTATATTATAATTGCCTACATTTTGAATATTACTTTGGGCAGCATTTGAAATAATATCGACTCTTTGGCCTGCAGTTTTATAACCAAACAAAGCATCAGATATTGCTAAAGTAGTATCAATGTTTATAGAGCCGTTACCACTTACTAAAAAAGCAGGTGAACCAGTAACAGTAATTACACGAGGAGTTTGTGTTCCAATTCCAGATTGATCATAATCAAAGATATGAAAATAATTACCCGTATTTCCTGTACCGTTTGTACTGTATTGATTTGCAGCTTGTAAAGTTATTGGACTTATATTTGCAATTGAAGTGGATGTGCCACCACCTATAGTTTGCCATTGTTGGTATACGATATCATCATTACTAGATGCAATAGAACCAGAAAGGTTCAGGGTATTACCATCTTCTGCATTATTTAAAGCATGATTTTGACCACTTGGATCAGTATCTTTAATACGGTCACCATAAAATTCAACTTGTAAATTATTGGTAAGGGGAACAAATTTATTACTAGTTAATGATGAAAAATCTAAGCTGTTGACATTTAGTGTATCATCACCGTGAAGCATTTCGATTAATATACCGCCAAAATTCGAGCCTACACCTGCAGTTATAGTTAAAGAGTACTTATTGTTAGCAACAGTTGCACCAAAAGCGGTACCAGTTAGATTAAGTTTACTGGTACTTGAATAATTAACGGCTAAAATATTCCCAGTTAAGGAAACGTCTAAAGTATCGGAAAGCTCAGTGGTAACAATATGAAGAACATTACCATTACCATTACCTGGTGACTCATAAATACTAGCTACTTGAGCTGGTGCTAGGGGATTAGTAACAGGCGTAATTCTTTTTTCAAGAGATTCAATGGATAATGGCCTGTTAAGATGCGTTCTAGTTGCAGCCGGTTGTTTAGTTTTCTTAAACCAATTACGCAAGCCAAGTTTACTAAGGAAAGACATCTTAAGATCTCCTGATCGTTCATTAGGCTGCCAGGATTTCGTTCCATACGAAATACCTGACCTGTCTCATGACAGTCCATGCCTTAGTGATTAATTCGACTATGCGGATTATCTTCCCTAGAGAATTTATTCGGGTGAAAATCGAAACCCGATCTATAACACCGAATAAACCGAATATTATTCCCGAATGCTGCAATAAGAAAAGTCTTCGCAGTTTAACAAGAAAGATAAAATAAAATGTAAGTCGATTAAAGTTTCTATGACTTACTGTAACTTTAGATATATTTGCTTAAACATAGGCATGAGTAAAAATTAAAGAGACTGCAATATTATGCAGTCTCTTTTTATTTAACATTCATCTGATTTTGATTAAAGTTTCTTAATCAATTTCATTTCGCTCTTCCTATTACCGATTTGGTAGTGAAGGACGAGCGGCATTAATCGAAGTATTTAAGAACAAACCACCACTAAACAGGGAATCAATCGCAATAAAGGCATTGGTGGTATCCAAGGAATTATTGAAAATGTTAACTTGGGCAGCGCCACCGGGCCCTGCTGCTGCTGTAAAAACCTGTTTACCAGAAGAATTCATAGCAACACCCACCCTAGCACCACCTACAAAATTAGGCACGAAAGGTATTGCTGTTGGGTTAGCTCCCGTTGAAAAGAAAGCTGCAACCTGGGTAGGAGTGCCAAAGCCGGTCCCTGCAATAATATCAGCAACCGCATCAGCATCTACATAACCTGCAGCAACAAAAACACCTGATGTAATGCTTGAATTAAAGGCAAAGAAGTTATCAACCATTTGGCCAAATTGGTTGAAGGATCTGATATTGGGGCCGCCACCAAATCCCGAACCCGTGATAACTTCATCTCCCTTATAACCATCTCGATTGCCCGCAGCCACGGTAACCCCACCAGTAAAGGCGGGATCGTAGACAAAGAAATCCATCAAGGGCTTTGTAGCATTTACAAAATAATTAGCTGCCCCGCTAAAGACTTTAACCCTAGGGCCGCCACCTGCGCCAGCGCCAACAATAATATCTGCCAAGCCATCGCCATTGATATCGCCAGTGGAGATATTAACACCACCCATGAAGGTAGGTTCGAAAGCAAAGAAGCTTGCAACTTCAACAGGCTGGCCTCCCTGAAGATTAAATACTTTAATGTGAGGGCCACCACCGACGCCGGTACCAGTGATCAATTCATCAATACCATCGCCATTGACATCACCCAATGCAACCCTAACTCCCCCGGTATACAGCGGACTGTAAGCAAAGAAGGAGAGGTTTGTGCCGTTAGTATAGTTAATTTGAACAACAGAACCGCCACCGTAATCAACGCCAATGACTTGGGATGCAGTAAACGACCCTGGAGGTGGAGCAGAGGCAGTGCTACCTGAAACGGTAAGAACAATATCATTCCCATCGCCACCCGTGTAACTAATGGTAAAGGTGTTGGTATAGCCATTAGAACTTATAGAGAAACTAGCACCTTGGGTAAGAGCAGTTCCATTGAAGGTAAAATTACCAAGGGAGCTGGAACCACCACCAAGATTAACTAAAGGAATCTGATTTCCAGCAGTCAAATTAGTATTAAGAACAATTGCTAAGTTAGCATTATTGATACCAAAAGAACCACCACTAATAATCGTGGTTTGCCCGAAGGTTCCAGGAGATACACCATTGATGGAAGTCGTGAAAGTATTATTGGCACCAAGAACCAATTGATTACCTACAGTCAGGTTTCCAAGAACAGCGCCTGGGGAAAAAGTACCTCCAGCAGTAGGTAATGAAACCGTAACAGAAGGGGCAAATGTATAGCCCGACCCAGGATTTGTAATCGAGAAACCAACAATCTGGCCTACAAATGCACCAGTGCCTAATATGGCAGTGGCAGTAGCGCGGGTGCCACCAGCAGGGGGTGCAGCAATAGTAACTGTTGGGGGAGAAACATAACCAGAACCTGGATTTGTTACGGTAATCGATCGAATTTTACCTGCAGTAGTTCCGGTTCCGACCACAGCAATGGCTGTTGAGGTAGTTGCAGAAAGAACATTAAGAACTCTGCCTGTTCCGCTAAGAGTACCACCGTTCAAGGTAACTGTAGCATTGTTATAAAATGCACTTACTTGCAAAGTAGAGGGGCTGTTAATTCCATTAATGGTACTGGTGTTTACAACAAAATTGCCTGTGAATTGTGGGGAGTTACCCGTAAGAACCAGGGTTCCACCGCTATTCATGGTAACAATTGAATTACCAGATACAGAGGAAGTAAAAGAGTTATTGGAAGAGCTAAGGTAAAGTTGCAAGTTATTGGTGATCGCCAAAGGCCTTTGAACAATAAGCGAACCTGCACTTACAATAATACCGCTTGCTTCAAGAGTTCCAGAATTATTAAAGTTTGCAGAACCAGTGAAGTTAGTGGTGCCTGAAAATTTAACCTTTCCACCATTAAGGAAATTCGTGTTAGTACTAAAAGTAACATTGGAATTGAAGAAGATATCGTAATAACTTCTAGTGGTTGTAAAGGCGTTGGAAATATTAGTACTTCCATTAAAAATTACTCTTCCATTGAGGTTTGAAGAACTTGTGGGTTCCGGAAGAATAATTTTATTGGCATTGGTAACTTGGGAAGCGGAACTATTGAATTGGACAGCAACCAAATCAAGAGGATTAGTGTAATTAGCATTAACTATTTCGATAGAAGAAAGTGGGCTCAAAAGGCCAACATTACCTAAAAAGAGTACTCTGCCAGTAGTATCGAGAGAAATACCACCCAAACCATTAACATCATTTTGGAAAACGATGTCTACCAAGCTGGATGTTGAAACCGTATTTTTTGCAATAAACTTAGGTGTACCAGAAAGGCCTACAGGGCCAGCGAAACTAATACCTCCGACGGTAGTTGATATATCACCAGAAATCGAGGAAATACCAACTCCAGTTTGTTGAAAACTACCCTGAATGCTCATATCTGCAATGCTTGTAGTAACAAATGTACCAGCATTTTTAATAATCACATTTCCCAGAGTAATCACAGGATTTTGGAATACCACAGAACTAGCAGACGAAATGGTTTCCATACTCAGACTGACGGTATTTGTTCCAACAGTAGTCGTACCACGAATGGTGATTGCCCCTGAAAAATTCACTACCCCCTTGGCGGAATTAACTACCAGGGAATTTCCAATCACATTTCCAATCACACTAAAATCATTGGAATTATTTACCTGAATATTCCCCATCGGGCTTATACCAAGGCTTCCCTTAAGGAGAATATTTCCACTTTGATACTGCTGGCCTAAAACCCCAGAAGTCAAGGTAATCGCTTTAAAACCAATCGAATTAATTGAATTATTAAAAGTTATATTCCCTGAATTTGCGGAGCTAATGGAGGAATCTAGAACAAAGTTCTGAAGTTGAACCACGGCTGTATTAAAGAAAACATCTCCACCTGCAGAATTCAGATTAATAATACTTGAAGAGGATGTTCCAATTGTTACTCCACCCTGACCAATTTGATTGAAATTACCCCTCGTATTGATATCACCCTGGAAAGTAACAGGACCTGCATTACTAATGGTGACAGAATTAGATTTCTTAGCCAAGATGGCGGTAGCGCTGGCGGTACCAGTGGAAAACAGTACGGCAGGTGCTGAAGTATAACCGATACCACCCGAAACAATATCAACAGCAGTAATAAAGCCGGTAGCAGAAATAATTGCCCCTGCACCAATACCACCAAAACCGCTAGAAATTACATTTAGGTTAGTTAAGTCTGTAAAACCATATCCAGGAGAAAGAATTGCCAAAGAAACAATACCGTTATTGATGACATCTACACCAGTAACTTGCCCAATCGCAGATCCTATGATTTGGTTATTAAAGCCATATTGAACAATTTGAACAATTTGATTCAAGGTATATCCGGAACCACTAGAAGTAATAACGGCACTACTATTACTAATACCAAGGAAAGCTGATCCAGTAGCACCAGTACCACCTCCGCCTGAAAAAGTCACACTAGGCGAAGTTGTATAACCATTACCAGCATTATCAATTATCACAGATCCAACTTGAGTATTAAAAAACTCACGAGTAGTGATATCATCCAAGGTTACCAAGGAACTACTAGTTGTATTGGTAAGATCTAAGCCAAAAACGGAACCATCCTTCAGAGTTGTACCAGTGTAATGTTGAGGAGCGGTCAAATTCACTACCCCGGTTGCACTAAACTTAAATGAAGCAGCATTAATACCTAGGTTGGTAGGGGTAGACTGCACGGAAGTAAGAATATTTGTTGAAGCGTCTATTACACCCAAGGGATTAGCAGCACCAATCGAACCGTTAAATGTTAAGTTACCGCCCGCAACAATCGTCAATGCAGGCAACAAGGAAAGCATGCCGCCCTCAATTGCGCCGAAGGTAACATCTGACGAAGTTGATGTACTACCATCCAGAAGTAAATTTTGATTGAGATAAGTTTTACTGGTAAAAGTAAGATCTGAATCAATTCCAGTTTTAATTGTTATGGTTGATGGGTTACCAAGATTTCCAATATAAACTTGGCCAGTTGGACTTGTAAGATTTGCGATTGCAGTTGCGCCAACACCATTATTACTAATTAAAGAAATTGTTGGGGCACTTGTATAACCGCTGCCAGAAGAAGTAAGACTAACTGATTGTAAAAAACCTGTAGCATTGACTCTGGCATCTTTTCCACGCCCTGTCGTTGAAATAAGAACCAAACCAGAAAGACCTCCACTAGTATAATTTCCTGAGCTAAGAAGAGTCAAGCCCGTGACACCACCATTTGAATCAACATTAGTGATTTGAGCATTTGCTGGTGTACCACCCGAGCCAAGAAGTGTAACCAAGTCACCAACAACATAACCTGATCCAGAAATTACAATTCCAGAATTTGAAGGCATTGATGAGAGGGTAACGACTGGGGCAGATGAATAACCAAACCCTGGATAAGTTACGATATAATCTACAACTCGACCGGAATTTAAACCAGTTCCTAAAATAGCTAAGGCAGTTGCAGGATTGCCAGCAGGATCAACAGTAACTGATGGAATTGAAGTATAACCAGACCCAGGATTGGTGATATTATAACTAACTACCTGGCCTGCTGTTCCAGAAGCGGTTGTGCCTAATACTGCTGTTACGGTAGCGGTAATTCCGGGGGGGGCAACAGTAACTTTAGGGGTTGAAGTATAACCAGATCCCACACTAGTTAAGGTGTAACTAACAACCTGCCCAGCATGTGCTCCAGTTCCCAAAACTGCAATGGCAGAAGCACCTGTTCCGCCGCCTCCTGTAATAGTGACACTAGGAACAGATGTATATCCACCACCACCACCAATTGAAGCTGGCAAAATTGGTGCCACCGAGGAAACGGTATTAGTAAAACTATCAATAGTTGCAACTGCAATAGCGGTAACGCCTCCAGGTGATGAAACTGTAACATTAGGAGTGGAGGTATAACCATTACCTAATACAATAGGGGAAATTTTTGTAACTGTTCCAGCCGAAACTGTAGCAATAGCGGTTGCAGAATTTTCTGAAACAGTAACAGTAGGTTCAGCTATATAACCAGACCCAGGATTAGTGACCTTATACCCAACTATCTGACCTGCTTTTGCACCTGTTCCTAATTGCGCTGTAGCGGAAGCACCAGTTCCTCCACCTCCAGTAATACTTACAAAAGGCGCGGAAGTAAAATTAGCACCTGAAAAAATAGGAACAACGGTAGATACGCCCGATACACCATTAACATTACTAATAGTAGCTACCGCAGTAGCAGCAGGGGCAGGATTACCAATATTAACTGTAGGAGCAGAAGCATACCCACTACCAGAATAAGAACTTACTATTTTGGTAACGACAGAAAAAGTTGGGGCATCAATAGTAACAGTAGGGGGGGTATTATATCCAGAACCAGGATTGGTAACGATATAGCTAACTACTTGACCGGCTGTGCTATTTGTTAGACCTAGCACGGCAATGGCAGTGGCCCCTGTACCACCGCCACCATTAATCGTGACGGCGGGAGCAGACACATAACCGCCGCCTACAGAAACTGGGTTAACACTTGATAATTGGCCACCCGAAATAGTTGCAGTGACAGTTGCAGTAAGTGGAGCAATAATAGCAGTGGCAGTTGCCAGAGTTTTAATTGCACTAATACCAAGAGAAGCAGTGGCAGCAGCACCCGAGCCATTACCACCAGAGATAAAAACAGTTGGAACTGAAGTATAATTAGAACCTGCATTAGTCAAAGAAATACCAGTAAACAAAGCACCCTGGGTAAAGTTCCCGCCAAGCTTAATATCATCATTAAGAATCAAAGCGCCTGCATTACTAACGGATACATTCGCAGCACTAGAAACATTACCAATGATTTTTCCAAGCCTAATGGTGGAAGTGGGGGCCACAGTAACAAGAGTCAGACCATTTCCAGTATAAATCTGATCCTGGATCATGTTAACATCGCCATTTACCATGGCATCAAAAAAACCAACCTTTAAGGTGTTATTAACATCCAATTGCAAAGGGTTGTTGGTAGTGGTGGAATTAACGCCTGTAAATTTAGTGGATATAGAATTTAATGGTGCAGTAGCACCAACCGCGCCTGTAAACACCAAAGAACCCGTGGTATTGATGGCAAGGTCGTTAGCCCCATTCAGAGTATTATTGAAAGTAATACCAAAATTGTTGGTAGATTGAAGATTAGTATCAACTCCAAGATTAACAGGACTATTAAAAGTAATTGCTGCATCAGAAATAATGGTAACTGAATTTTGACCACCAAAATTTACTACAGAAGAACTTGAGGAAGATAGCTCAGTAAATAAGCCATTAGTGATGTTGGCATTGATATTTAAGGCAGCTTCATGAGCCAGATTAAGAACCGCCCCAGTAATTAAATTTATAGCACCATTCAAGGTAATATCGCCTGCAGTCCCAGAATCCGTAATCGTTGCATTTCTTTTTATCGAAGCAAGATTTAAACCCGTAGTCGTACTATAATTTTGCGGCCCACTGAAAACTATATTTCCAGAAACACCACCTGCGGTATTAAAAGAAGCTGCGTTTACAGCAACTGGAACATTATTTCCATTTAAAACATTAAGACCTGCAAGAGACTGAGTGGTAATATCTCCTAGGCGAGTTACTGAGCCAACATTACTTTGGAAATTCAAACTGCCAAAAGATTTCACAGTTAGGTCAAAATTTTCATCAATAGTAGAAGCAAAGGTAACATCAGCCTTAATATTGCCTGTAGTAAGATATGTATCTCCGATCAAATTAACAGGTGAGTTAATGTTGATAGAGCCGCCATTAGTTCGAACTACATTACCACCCATGCTAATATTCTGACCCGCAATCAAAGTAACAGAACCTGAGGAGGTCAAAGCAATAGGTGTATAGGTGGTTAAATCTAAACTAAAACTAGATTTTGATGTTGGGGGAGCAACAGTGACAGTAGGCGCAGATGTGTAACCAGAACCTGGATTAGTAATATTATAACTAACCACTTGGCCTGCTGTTGCACCTGTTCCTAATACTGCTGTAGCAGTTGCCCCTGTCCCCCCCCCACCTGTAATGGAAACGGCAGGAACAGAAGTATAGCCACTGCCAAGTATTGCTGGAGTTAATGAAATTACAGTTCCAGATCCTAAGACAGGATTAGCCGACGCAGTAAGAACAATCGGTGAAACAAGAGAAACAGGTGGTGAAGAAATAGAAATATTGCTAGTTGGACCATGGTTGGCAACAAGAAGAATATCGCCGGAACCAACAGACTGAATAACCCCGAAACTAGTGATAATAATTTCATCCAGATTCTGAACAGGGTTATTATTGCTGGTTTTAAAGTTGCCCGTACCAAAAACTTTAACCGTTCCATCAACGGTAAGAGTATCCTGATACTCACCACCTGAATAAGAACTTGTATCAACATCAACCCCAAATGAAGCAGCAGTATTAAGAAGGACTTTAGAATTTAGGTCTTGGATAATAAACTTATCCTGTCCGATATTTCCAAGTAATTTAAGACCCACAGCAATATTATTATTAAACCCAATAGTAGCAGTTTGGGAATTTCCAGTAGAAACATTAAGATTGCCAGAGGTAGCATCTGTAAATTGAATCGTATTACCAGCACCAGCATCGAATGTAATTGTATTTGCTGAAGTGTTGAAAACTGATAAAATAGTAGCATCTACATCAATTCCAGTGCTTGTAACCAAAACCTCAATCACACCGCTGTTATAAGAAACATTGGCAGTAAAATTATTGCCCCCAGTAGTATCGCGTACAAAGGTAAGCACTACACTAGAACCAGCTCCACCAGTGTAAGAAATCTTGTAAGTAGCGTTCCCTGCATAAAAAATATCCCCTTCACTAAGGACGGAATAGGTGTTCGTTGAAGGGTCGGTCAATCCAGAAAATTTACCTGTCGAACTGCCTGAAAGTTGGTTCAAAATTGTAAAAGCAGTTCCTGGAGTTGCGGTCAAACTTCCAAGTGAAGGAGATAACCTTGGATTACCGGTAAGCGTATATCCTGATTGAGCAACAACTTGAGACTGATTAAATCCAGTTTTATTTCCGATTATTACGGGAGAATAAGCAGAAGACTTTAATGCAGTAGAATTATCAAAAACTAAAGGGCTCATGAAAGTAAGAATTCCAACAGAAGCAAAACTTATCGTAGGCGCAGAAGTATACCCCGCACCAGGATTGGTGATAGTGTACCCAACTACTTGGCCTGCTTCTATCCCGGTACCCAAAATTGCTACAGCAGAAGCACCTGTACCACCACCACCTGAAATGATGACGGCGGGGGCTAAAGTATAACCAGACCCGAAATTTATAGGGAGAATCGCACCAAGCTGGCCTGTTCCTGAAGGAGCAGTAATTGTAACCATGGGAGCAGAAGTATACCCCACACCTGAATTATTGATGATATACCGAACAACCTGACCAGCGGTCGTGCCCGAGCCTAATACTGCGGTAGCAGTAGCCCCTAGTCCTCCTCCACCAGTAATTGAAACAGTAGGTGCAGAAGTATATCCAGACCCGGTAACTACACCCACCAAAGCAATGAGATTTCCACCCGCCACAGTTGCAATGGCTTGAGCGCCAGAAACTAATATTGCTGAAGCGGAAGGAAGCCCAGTACCAAACACCTGTCCAGGAGTAAGATTACCCTGAATAGTGATATTACCGTCTACTGTTGCAATACCTGCAACGGTTGTATTTTGGCCAAAAATTACACCAGTGGTAAAATCAAAAGAATCCGTTGAATTATTGCCTAATAAGATCTGGCCCGAATTGCTAAAGGAATCCGCACCTACTCCACCCCCTAAAATATTAGCAGAGCCTAGAAACTGAATATTATAAAGGCCTGCCATTGCATTTATAGCCGTAGGCTTGTTAGTAAGGCCTATATTCCCATTAAAAACATATTCGCCAACGCTAAAGGTATCGGGATCATTTAAAGCTTCAAGAACTAAATTTTTAACTTGGATCGTGCTTGTTGTACTGAAAGTCTTGGCATCGTTAATGGTGAAAGTTCGATTTGGGCCTGTCACCGATTGAACCGTAATATTGCCTTCAGGATCAGTTAATGTAACTGCAGGAGTGGAGGTATAACCAAAACCGGGATTGGTGATAGTAATGTTGGGAATTAGTGAATCGTAACCCGATCCTGGATTAGTTATTACAATGCTCCTAACACGTCCATTTCGAAGTATCGCAGTAGCGGTAGCTTGAATACCACCAGATGGTGGTGGAGCTATAGTAACTAGCGGTGGTTGAGAGTAATTACCACCAAAAGAAACTACAGATACAGCGATGATAGTTCCTGCTGATGACCCTGATCCAACAGTCGCAGTTGCAGTTGCAGTTACACCAGGATCTGTTATTATTAATGTTGGAGGAGTTCTGTAACCCGAACCGGGATTAGTTATAGTATAACTAGTAATTTGTCCGCCAACCACATTAGCGGTGGCTTGAGCAGTAACTCCTGGCGGAGCAATTATTACTATAGGCGCAGAAGTATAACCAGTACCAGGATTGGTAATGGTAATGGAAGTAACAACTCCTAATGCATTAACATTAGCAAATGCAGTCGCCCCGCTACCTCCGCCACCAATAAATGTAACTATGGGCGGGAAAAATACGCTATTATTATAATTTGTGCCACCACCATTTAAGTTAACAGCTACATTTGTAACAGTACCAGCGACCGCATCAATAGTGGCGGTGGCGGTGGCGGTAATACCTGGTGCTGAAATAGTTACTCTAGGAGAATAAAAGCCCTTCGAACTATAGTTACTACCAAGTACCACAGGAGTAATGTTAGTCAATTGGCCAGAATTGGGTGAAGGACCGGGGTTGTTTATCGTTGCAGCAGCAGTTGCAGTTATACCTGGAGCAGCAATAGTTGCACTAGATGAAGCAGGGATGAGATTAGCAATTGCAGTTGCCCCGCTACCTCCACCACCAACAATATTAACAACAGGTGCAGAAGTATACCCTACGCCTTGGGTAGTCAAAGGGATTGCTAATACTTGACCATTTAAAATAGTAGGAACGCCTGCAACCGCTTTTGTTTTGAAACTTGGAGTTGCTATACCAGACCAAACTGTAAGGTTAGAACCATAGATGATAGCTGAAGAAGCAACTGTTATGGTCGGGGGAGATACATAACCAGAACCAAGATTGGTAATAGTATAACCAATCACTTGGCCTGCTGTGGTGCCAGCGCCTAATACCGCAATTGCGGTGGCTTGAGTTCCACCAACTGCGGGCGCAGAAATCGTTACCAATGGTGCGGAGGGGTAACCACTACCTAACACGACAGGGGTAATAGAAGCTATAGATGTACCAGCTAATGCACTGGTTGCTGTTGCATCAACTTGGTTAGGAGCGATGGTAACTGTCGGGGTTGTTGTATATCCGGAACCTGGATTGGTAATAGTGTAAGAAACCACCTGGCCTTGCTGCGCGCCCGAACCTAATACTGCCTTAGCGGTGGCTTGAGATCCACTAACTGAAGGCGCAGAAATTGTTACTAATGGGGCAGATGAGTAGCCACTACCCGATAAAATAGGGCTAATACTAGAAAGAGCGCTGTTTGCTAGCAAAGCCAAGCCGGTGGCAGTTATCGGGGTGTAATCTTCCATAGTGATATTTCCAGCTAAGGAAACATCACCAGCTCTAGATTGAACAGTAAAAGTACGGTTCTCTGAGCCAATAGGAACGGAAGTTGCAGCAGCCTTAACAAAAATATCTCGATTCGTGGAAATATCAAATTGAACAGTAATATCGCTGAAAAGATTAAAAGGAGTGGTTGCGGTGGTGGCGGAATCGGTAGAAATATTAAGCGCATTGAAAAAACCACCTGCAGTCAATAGAGCATTCTGAACAACTGGGGAAGGACCAACAGTTACAACAGGAACAGAAGTATAACCAAAACCAACATCGGTAATAGTATAACCAATGACCTTTCCTGCATTTGATCCTGCTCCTAATACCGCAATTGCAGTTGCAGTGCCAGGATCTGCAACAGTTACAGTAGGGGTGGAAGTATAACCAAAACCAGCAGCATTAGGATTCAAAGGGTTTTGGATATAACTAACAACCTGACCTGCTGTAACCCCTGTTCCTAATACTGCAATATAATCAGCACCCGAACCACCACCACCTGTAATTGTAACCAACGGGGCAGAAGTATAACCAAGGCCATTTACAAAAGGTGTAAGTGACACTATAGTTCCAGCACCTAATACCGCATTAGCACTTGCAGTAATTTGGGCTGGAGCAACAGTAACTGTTGGCGCAGAAGTATAGCCAGAACCAGCACTCACTTGAGTGTAGCTGGTAACTTTGCCACCAACTATATTAGCTGTATAATCAGCACCTGATCCACCACCACCAGTAATAGTAACTGACGGAGTAGAGGTATAGCCAAAGCCAGGTAATACAGGGGTAAGCGAAGTAATAGTTCCAGCACCAGTAGTTGTTACAATAACCCCAGGGGCAGATGTATAGCCCGAACCCGGATTGGTAATAATATAACTAACTACTTGCCCCGCTGTTACACCCGAGCCTAATACCGCTGTAGCAGCAGCATTAATTCCACCCCCGCCAATAAATGAGACCAAAGGGGCAGATGTATAACCGGAGCCTCTTGACACAGGAATGATGTTAGTCAAAGTCCCAGTTCCTGCATTTATAGTGGCAATAGCACTTGCTCCTGTTCCAGCGCCTATTACTGGTATGGCTGTTGCACCTGCAATTCTAGTAATGGTTATTGTAGGAGTAGAAGTATAGCCAGAACCAGCACTCACTTGAGTGTAGCTGGTAACTTTTCCATTAAGAATATTAGCAGTATATACCGCTTGAATACCTCCCGATGGAGGGGCGGATATAGTAACAATAGGGGGAGAAGTATAACCACTGCCCCCATTAATATTATTAATAGTAGTTACTTGGTCTAAAGTTCCTGGGGTCGTTCCTAATACCGGTACAGCAATAGCACTTACATTAGCTCCAGCAACGATAACACTTGGTGGGGAAGTATACCCAGAACCCTGCAAAACAGTATTAATTGCAGTTACAGTATCAGCATTAATCGTCGTAATTTTTGCAATAGCAGCGGCACCAGAACCCGTAGTGTCACCAGGGGCTCGAGTAATAATAACAGACGGGGCAGATGTATAGCCTGAGCCCGGATTAGTAATAGTATAATTAATTACTTGCCCCGCTGTTGCACCCGCTCCTAATACTGCTGTAGCTGTAGCCCCAGTTCCACCACCGCCAATAAATGAGACCAATGGGGCAATAGTATATCTAGAACCTACGAGAGAAGTTAATGTAGCAGCCGCTTGAGCACCTGAACCTCCTCCACCAAAAATAAACGGAGTTGGGGCGGAAGTATAGCCTGATCCTTGAGAGGTAACAGTATATGATATTGTGCCATCAGCATTAAGGATAGCAGTTGCAGCAGCACCGGTACCACCTCCACCAAAAAATGATACAGTCGGAGCGGAAGTATAACCCGTACCAGTGACTGTTTCAGTAACCGAAGCAACAACGTTATTAGGGGTAATGGAATTAAGAACACCCGAACCTAAAACAGCCAAACCCGTTGCAGATGAATACTGGGTGTTAGAAACAGTGCCCAAGGTAAAAGCACCTAAATTATTAATATTTATATCTTGCCCAACCGTTGTGGTCTGACCCAAGATTGATAAGTCGTAAATACCTTTACTGCCTTCAATAGAAACTGTGGGGGCAGAAGTATAGCCAGAACCGGCATTGGTAACGTTAATGGAAGTAATTCCACCATTTTGTCGATTGATATTACCAATAACGGCCGTTGCGGTTGCCTGAGTTCCACCTGCTTGATCGGGGGCAGAAAGTGTAACAATCGGTGGAGCTGCGGGCGCAGGAAGATAACCTAATCCTGGATTAGTAACTGTAATGGAAGTTACAGATCCTAAAGCAGGTGAAGAAGCAACTGTTATGGTAGGAAGAGATACATAACCAGAACCAGGATTGGTAATAGTATAACCAATCACTTGGCCTGCTGTGGTGCCAACGCCTAATACCGCAATTGCGGTGGCTTGAGTTCCACCAACTGCGGGCGCAGAAATCGTTACCAATGGTGCGGAGGGGTAACCACTACCTAACACGACAGGGGTAATAGAAGCTATAGATGTACCAGCTAATGCACTGGTTGCTGTTGCATCAACACCTACTGTGGCGATTGCAGTAGCTCCAGCATAGGCATTAAAATTACATTGAACATTAAAAATCAAGCCGGTAGTACCAAGATCCAAGGCATCTTTATTGATATAAAACTGAGCGCCAGATGAAGTTGAACTACCTAAATTATAAATAGTGAAATCATAATCAGTTACGACATTTTTATTAAAAGCTATAACCGTATTGTTATTACCTGTTTGGCTATTTATTTCTATGCTGTAGGATGATGTCACATTTCCGTTAGCGGTAAAGTTATTTGTTTCTAATACTTGTAGTCCATTAACATCAAGAGAACCTTCAAAATAAACATCTCCAAGAGTTTGTATTGTTAGAGCAGTGCCAGTGGAAATTATTGATGTAGCAAGAGGATTTATTGAACTATTGGAAGCTATTGACTTGATCAATATTTCATCAATATCGCCAGCAGTATTTGTTTGAGACCCTATAAACAAGCTGCCAGAACTATTATCAAGTGGATTATTAATAACAATCCTATTTCCATCGCCAGAAGCCTCTATATTAATAGGGCTAGGACCTGATTGCTGAGGTACTGGATCGATAAACCGATTATTTAATGAAATTGTGCCAGTTGCACTGGTGTTCACGCTACCATCAGATAGCAAAAAGAGATTCGGATCTGCAATAAGCAAAGAACCTTGAGACGCTCTAAGAGTAAGAAGACTATTTGAAAGATCACCATTATTAATGGTATCAAAATTTATAATATTCAAATCTGAGTTATAAGAAGAAACTATACCACCAGCATTTACAGTATTAATTCCAGAAAGCGTGGGAGAAGTTTGGGTTGAAAGATCGCCATTCAAATTAACAATTACGGATGTGCTGGTAAGAGTAGCAGCAAGGGTAGTAAAATCAAGGCCGGTGGTAGCAAAACCATTTATTGGATCAAAACCAACGCTTAAAACGTCATTGCCATCTCCCATTTCGACGGTTAAATTATCGAAAATATCAGCAGCATCAGGATTTGCTAAATTAATGGTTAGTACATCATATAAAACAGCATTAGCACCAGTTACGCCAGGGGAATAATTAGAAGCTGAATTAAAAGCATTTCCGCGCAAATTAAACCCAAAAGAACTCGGTTCAGCAATATTAAGATCGGTACCATCAAGCCAAATAAAAGTATTATCAACACCACTTGTTCCCGTAACAAATAGGGTACCGCAAACATTTGAAACAGTTGTTGGGGTTAACCTAATTTCAAGAGGTTCTATTTGAAGAGTTCTTCCAACAGTTGGCCTATATTTTCTTCTAATAACAGAGCCAAAGATAGTTTTAACTAATTTCTTCATCCAGAGAGGCTTCATCATGTGATCTCCTGATCCCTTAGCGGCTACCAGACTTCGTTTCAAACGAAAATCTTATCTTGTGTCCTGTAAGACCATGCCGTACTCAATAATTCGACTCATACAATTTTGTTACTTAGCGATTTAACCCAAGGAGAAAATTAAAATTTAGTAGTACAAAGGATTAATAGGAATGCAATTAAAAGGTGATAAAATCATTAAAGGCTGCACCAGAAAAACTGGTACAGCCTAAAAATGTTAAATTTGATTAAAGTATCGTAGAGTTAGCAAAAAGACCAAAGGTAACATTAGGATTTGTAGCAAAGAATGAATCTACCAGACCAAAATTCGTGTTGTACAGGTTTACTTGAGGGCCACCACCAGGGCCTGCAGCAGCCATTAGGTAATTTGGGGTAGTTCCCTTAATACTACTAGAAGAAATACCAACTCTTACCCCACCATTAAAATTACCAAAAGGATTTAAGTAATGAATTCCACCCGTACCAAAAGCAACTGCCACAGTAGCTTTAGTACCCGGCCCCGTACCCACGAAAATATCATCATAGGTAGCATTACTAAACCTGCCCCCTGCAACATAAATACCACCAGTAAAGAGGGTATCAAAAGCAAAGAAATTTTGAATTACAACTTGATTAAATGCGCCCTGTGGAGTTTGTTGCAGTTGGAATACTGTAACATTAGGCCCGCCACCAAAGCCTGCACCCGTTACGATTTCATCAATACCTTCACCAGTGCGATCTGCTGCAGCTACGGTAATGCCACCGGTAAATTCGGGGGCATAGGCAAAGAAAGTCGTCATAACCGTACTGCCATTGATTGAAAAGTTTTGGCTTCCAGCATAAGCACTAACTCTGGGGCCACCGCCAGGGCCAGCACCCACGATGATATCACCAAACCCATCATTATTCAAATTGCCCACAGCAATGTATAAACCACCAAAGAACGCAGCTTCAAAAACAAAGAAGTCAGCAACTTGAATTGGGGTACCGCTTACCAAATTAAATATCTTGATATTAGGGCCACCACCAACACCAGGAGCAGTAATTAAATCCACATTCCCATCGCCATTGATATCGCCCATAGCGACACGAACGCCACCCCTGAAATTCTGATCATATGCGAAGAAAGAACTGGTGTGGCCATCAGCAAAATTAACCGTGACTAAAGGCCCACCTCCTGCATCAATACCAGTAGCAAAGGTTTGTTTAACACCTGGAACATTGACAGGGGTTGGAGGTAAAACGGTACTGACAACTTTAAGGGTTACATCATTTCCTGTACCCCCTTTATAAGAAACCGTGAAGATAGTATTTCCAGAAGTATAACTAGCTCCTTCAGGAAGGTTTAGAAATGTACCAGAAACAACATCGGTACCATCATTTTGAATGATAGTGTAGGTAGTTCCAACGGTAATAAAATTACCCGTAGTAACAGAAAGGGTAGCATTATTAAGTGAAACTGTCCCATTAACTAAAACAAGGTCATTAACACCGTTTGAAGTAGTTCCAACTTGAAGGGAAAGCGTCATTAAAGCATTCAAAGAAAAATTACCGGTGGTAAGAGTACCAACCGTATCGCCAGGGGCAACAGTCCCTGCCAAACCATAAACTTTACCCACACTACCAGCACCCGAAACAGTTCCTCCGGAAATGGTGAGGTTGTCCATACTTGAAAAATTATCAGAAAAAATCACCTGTCCTTGGTTAACCGCCATGGTTCCCTTAAATGTAGAGCCCGTATTAGTAATTAACCTAAGGGTAGCAATCCCATTTTTATTGATTCTTTCATTAGCCTGAACATCAACAAGGCCATTAAAGATACTATCGGATCCAAGATCCAAAGTAACAATACCCACATTATTGCCATTAACCTTAAAATTACTAGCAAAAGAAACAGCACCGTTTGCAACAAAACTACCTTGAGCAACAACTCCGCCACCACCAGATTCTGAAATCCCTTCATTAAAAAGGAATGAGGAAGAATTTGAATTACCTAAAGTAATAAGTCCAGTATTAGCAAAAGTACCTGCGCCACCAATTTGATTAGTAAGGCCAGACAAGGTTAAATTATAAATATCCGTGCCCACACCAAGCTGAGTTTGCAATGAACCAGAAAGTGTCAAATTACCTTTAAATTCAATAGTGTTCTTACTGTCTTCAATGGTGATTGCATTTGCATTAACCGTAGAAGCAAATGAAACCCCCGCAGAAGATTTAACGGTAATTACATTCAAAGGAGTAGTCAAACCAACTGATTTCGCAAAGTTAAATGTACCTTGATTGAGTGTATCTTTAAGAATAAGGCTTCTAAGAGTTGCTGAAGGATTACTATTAACAGTATTAGCAAAGGTAACAATACCATCTGTTGTAGAAATAGTAACATCAGCCAAAAGGGTAACTGGGTTAGCAAAAGTGATACTTCCAGTTCCAACACTGTTAGTAGAAGAAACATTAGAAAAAAAGTTAATACCACCGCCCCCGGAACCACCTAAAACCATGGAACCAGATCCAACAGAAAGATTAGCGCCAGAATTTAAATTAAGAAAACCAGCGTTATTAATATTAATTATTGCATTATTAATGCAATTAACAGGCTTATAAAAATTAACATCTCCCTGACTACCAACAGTGGTAATGGACAAACCTGTTTTGTTGCTATACCTATCACTGTCTCCAGTAAAATTTGTAAAAGAAACTGAGTTGTTAGCTTGCGTAATAGTAAGTGATTCAGCATTTATGCTTCTTAAAGCATTAAACTTATTAACATTTGAAACGAGGATTGAACTAAGAGGCGTAGAAGATCCAATTTTATTTGATAAGGTTATATTCCCAATACCAGCGGCCAAAGTTAAGGGGAAAAATCCATCAAGAGTGGAAGCAAAACTAATATTAGCCCCACCACCCAATACACCCGAAGCGTTTGAGGAAATATTTTGTGCCTGATTAAGAGTTATAGGAGAAGTAAAACTAATTGAATCAGATGTCGTAGTAACAGAAAAAGTATTATTACTTGAAAAACCAAGAGAAACTAAACCAGCACCAGTCTGATTAAAAGCACCATCAAGAGATAAACCACCATATATTTGCAATAATCCTGCATTATTAATATTTACAGAACCATTATTCAAAGTAGTAATTGAAGAACCAATTAATGAGTTTGATCCAAAGGTAATAGTGCCAAGGGTACTGTCATTAGTGGTGATATTTAATCCATTAATATAACTTACAACAATGACACCATTGCTCTGAAACGCACCAAGAGTGACAGAATTAAGAGACTTAGCATATAAATCATTAAATACAAAGCTACGCACACCATTAGGACTATTTGAACCAACGCGAATAGTACCTAATGGCAAATTGATATCACCTGCATCTCCAGTAATAGTTATAGTTCCAGTAGTGTCAAGATTAAGATCTTGTCCTAAACCACTTTCTCCCTGAATGGTACCTTTAAAATCAATATTAGTATTTGAATCTCCCAAACCGGTGCTTATAGAAGTAGAGGATTGCAAAACGACATTAGTTTCTAAATCGACCGATCCACCAATTGTAGTTATGGCATTGCCATTAAGAAATATATTGCCTGTAGCGCCAGATTTTAAATAAACAGAACCCGAACCAATATCAATAAAAGAACCAATATTGAATTGAATATTGGAAGACTGAACGCCATCTGCAACCAGACGAACTCCACCTGAACCATTAGATAAAATACCTCCGGAAGAACCAAAAATCAAGGATTCTAAATTAGAATTGAGCATGGCTGAACCTAAAGAATCAGTCGTGAAATTGCCTGCGCCTTTGATGCTAATAACACCATCAATTTGAAGTAAATCAGTACCGCCTGAAAAACCTCCGTTAGTTGAAAAAACATCCACTTCAAAACTAAAATCTGCAGAAGCAGTATCACCAATAACATTACCATCCATACTGCCAAGAAAAAGATTGTTATTACCTTCAGAACCTTGGAAAACAATCTTACTAAAACCTGCAAGGTTTCTAGTATCTACCTGAACCGACTGGGAGCCAGACGAAAGGGGGTTTACAAAAACCAATGGTGCAACACTTTTAAAAAATGTCACTCCATCACCAGCGGTAGCGTTAAAATTGAGAATATTATCTTCCGAACCTGTAGACTGAAAAGCTGCGTAGGAGGAATTAGCTCCCAAAGCATCATTTTTAGAATCTAATGTCAAAATCCCGGAAGTTACATCGTAACTCACAAAAACAGTAGATAAATTTAATCTTTCTTCAAGGCTCAATAATTCTAAAGCTGTGAAATGCTTTTGTGATTTTTTGGGGAACTTATTGGAAACATTTGTATTAAACATATTTTTGAACGATTTCAACCAAGGATTTAACATATCAAACTCCTTTAATCCTTAAGCTTCCCAACCTTGGAAGACCTATTCTTTGTACCCTTCATTTCATAATCAAAAGATCATGTAATGGCTGTGTTCAATCACATAAGTACTCAATAATCATTTACACCCTAAAAACACTTAGGGCAAAATCTATGAGAAGTTTGGAGCGGGAAATAAAATCAATTTCTGGATTTAATCAAAAAAATTGCTAAAAACTTTAAAAACAATGCATTTGTAAAAACAGAAAGAAAAGATAGAAGCCTTTTAAATTAAGATTTAAAGGGAACTAACTTAAAAAACTTCCAATTTTGATTAAAGTGAAGTATTCAAAAACAATCCACCACTAAACAACGGATTGATCGCAAAGAATGAATCGACGGTAGCTAGGGAGTTATTCAAAAGACAAACCACAGGAGATCCCCCTGGTCCGGTAGCTGCTGCAAAAACCTGTTGTCCAGAAGAATTTAATGCAACCCCGACAGTAGCACCACCCATAAAACCACTAGTAAACGGCACTGCAACTGGCCTAGCCCCATTGGAATAGAAAGCCGCAATTTGAGTTGGAGTACCAAATCCAGTGCCCGCAATGATATCTGCAATACCATCACCATCTACATAACCAGCACCAACAAAAATTCCAGTGTTGATATTAGTGTTAAAAGCGAAGAAATTATCAATTACCTGACCTACTGCACTAAATGATCTAATATTAGGCCCGCCACCATAACCTGCAGCCGTGATTACTTCTTCTCCAGCTACATTATCACGATTACCCGCAGCAACCCTAACCCCACCGGTAAAACTAGGATCAAAAGCAAAAATATCCATAAGAGGAATTGCGGAATTCATGGAATAGCCAGAACCGCCTCTTATAACCTTAACTCTAGGCCCGCCACCTGCTCCTGCGCCAATGATAATATCGTCAAATCCATCGCCGTTTATATCACCTGAAGCTACATATACCCCACCCATAAAATTTGGTTCGAATGCAAAGAAACTTGCCATTTCTACTGGTCGCCCTGATATTAAATTAAATACCTTAATATGAGGGCCACCACCCACCCCTGTTCCAGTAATCAAATCATTATAACCATCGCCGTTTACATCACCCAACGCAACCCGAACCCCGCCGGTATAGGAAGGGCTATAAGCAAAGAAAGAAAGATTGCTGCCGTTGGGATAGTTAATTTGAACAACAGACCCACCACCGAAATCAACTCCAATCGCATAGTAAGTCGGGGGTGGGGGAGGAATAACCACATTAGTTACGGTAAGAACTACATCATTACCCGTACCACCTTTATAGCTAATGGTGAAAGTTACTGCACCGACAGTTATAGACGCCCCTTCAACCAAACCTTGAAACCGACCACTAATAGAACTGGAGGCCCCATTATTAATAATCATAACTTTCTGACCAACAGAAAGATTAGAAACTGCGGGTATATTAAGACTTGCATTATTTAGGCTAACTAATCCAACAACGCTAAGTTGACCAAAAGAACCAACAGTCGCACCGTTGATCTGAGTTGAAAAAATGTTAGTTGATGAAAAAGTTAGATCTGTAACAATGGTAAAAGTTCCTGCTGGAGTCCCAGGACTAAATGTGCCTCCTGAAACATTCTGAACTTCTTTAACCGTGCCGGTACCAGTAAGTCTACCACCACTTAAAAAAATTGTAGCTTTTGAATAAGAACCATTTACTTGCAAAGTTGAAACAGATGAAGAAATACCTTTGAGAACTATTGAACTAGAGAATTGAGGTGAATTCGCAGTAAGTACAAGACTACTTCCGTTATTAAGAGTAAGAGATATTCCGGATAAGGAAGAAACAGCTCCACCAAAAGTATTACCTGAAGACCCTAGAAAAAGGTCAAGATTGGTAGAAAGATTTATTTTAGATTGAACATTAAGAGGCCCAGCAGCACTAAACTTGCTACCTCCTAAATTCAAAAAACCAGAATTATTAAAGAAAGCCGACCCCAAAAAAGTTGTATTACCCAAAAATGTAATATTACCATTATTGAGGAAATTAGCATTTGATCCTACAGTTATATCAGACTTAAATTCAACATTGTAGGCATTACTAACGGTGGTGAATGTGTCGATGATGTTAGACTTGCCAAAAAAAGTTACTGTACCCTTTGTATTGGTCAATAGAATCTTATTTACATTAAGGGTTTGAGTTGGAAGACTATTAAATTCAACAGTTCCTGAATTTACAATTTCAATCGTAGAGAGAGGATTCAAAAGACCAATATTTTCTTTAAAGATGATTTTCCCAGTAGCCTCAAGAGAAACACCGCCCGTACCATTTACATCGTTTAAAAAAGTAATATCTGCAACACTTGTGCTTGAACTATTATTTCTAGCATTAAAGAAGGGTTTTCCTGTAAAATTAACAGGTTGAACAAAAGTTATGCCACCCGTGGTGGTGGTTATATCACCAGATAAAAAAGAAGTCCCTAAACCTTTCTGAATAAAACTACCTGAACTACTGATATCCCCCTTTATTTCGGTTATAAAAGAACCAGCGTTATTAATAACCACATTTCCTGCCGCGGTTACCGCTTGCTGCAATAATATGAAACCCGAGACCTGCGTGGTTTCAATGCTAAGGCTGACAAAATCGGTTCCTATATTTGTAGAACCTTGAGTATTAAGCGCCCCAGAGAATGTGACAGACCCACCTGCCGCATTGATAATTAGCGAATTTCCAACCACACTACCTAATATCGAAAAATCATCTGAGTTATTGACAACAATATCCCCCATAGCACTGACACCACCCAACGACCCCTTTAATAGTATATCACCATTTCGTAATCCTGTTTTAGATGGGCCAGAAGTCAAACTAAGATCCTTACTGGTCAAAGAATTTACATTGCGGTTAAAAGTTATGTTCCCAGATTGGGAAACATTATTTGAAGTGTTAACATCAATATCTTGAACAAGGTTAACACCCGCATCAAAAGAAACATTTCCACCCGAAGTGTTCAATTGGAGTTTAGGGGATTCAACTATTACAGTAGGCACATAACCAAATCCGGGATTAGTTACAGTTAATCCAATAATTTTTCCTGCAGTTGCCCCGGTGCCAAATACAGCCGTTGCGGTTCCTTGAGTTCCGCCATTAAGTGGGGGATCAATTGTAATTGTGGGTGAAGAAGTATAGCCGGAACCGGAATCAATCATGGAATAGCCCATAACCTGACCTGCCATTACGCCCGAACCTAAAATCGCAATTGCCCTTGCGCCATATCCACCACCACCAGAAATAGTTACTGGGGGTATATAACCAGCTCCAGGATTTACAAGGGAATACCCTACAACCGAACTAGCCAAAGGCCCGCCGGGTGTTCCTAATATCGCGGTGTAGGTGGCAGTAACACTAGCAGGAGCAACTATAACTTTAGGGGTGGTTAAATAACCAGAACCAACATCAACGATGGTATAATCAACAATCTGCCCTGCTTGGGTACCTGAACCTAAAACAGCAGTAGCAGTAGCTCGAATTCCGGGTCCGGATGGTGCTTCAATAGTAACAATAGGTGGAGAAATATAAAAATTGCTTGTAAGAACTGGAACTATTGAATTAACAGTTCCTCCAAACAATGAAGCGATTGCAGTGGCTTGATATAAATAAGGTGCCCCAACAGTGACATCTGGGGGCGAAGTATAGCCTGCCCCAACAACATTAGGAGCCAAAGATCCCACTGTACCATTACTTAACAAAGCGGTAGCAGTAGCACCGATGGAATTGACAATAGAACTATCACCGAATGTAACAGGACCCAATCCACTCTGAATGAAATCACCATGGATATTAATATCCCGATTAAAAATCAACGCCCCTGCATTATTAATTCGAACAGAGTTTTTAGCAAGTACAGCAACCGCTGTTGCACCAGATCCGGTAACATCCCCAGCAGAAGGTGTAATATTTATAGAAGGAGTCGTAATATATCCAGATCCAGGATTAGTAACCGTAATGGATGTCACAACACCATTCAAAATGGAAGCTACTGCGGTAGCTTGGATGCCACCGGAAGAAGGTGCACTAATTAAAACCGTTGGTACTGAAGTGTAACGACTACCACCATTAGACACTATAATCGATTGAACCTGTTCAACTTGAATAGTATTAATTTCACCAAGATTTAAAGTAGAACTTGTCGTTGTATTCGTAAAATCTAAACCAAAAAATGAAGATTTATCCGAAGCAAGTGAACCGGTGTAAACTTGTCTACATGTTAGATTAATATCTCCAGAAGATATAAACTTAAAGGAACCTGCGTTAATTCCTAAACAATTGCTAGTCGCAGTTACCGACCTAACAGGATTTAAAGAAACATCTATTGCACCGAGAGGGTTAACACCACCTATGGTTCCATTAAATTGAAGCGATCCCCCGGCAACTAATGTAAGGTTATGGTCAGCAGAAGTTTCACTTTCGACTCCTCCCAAGGTGATATTAGACAAAGATGAACTACTACCATCTAGTATTAAATCTTGATTAAGATTTAATGTGGTAGTAAATGAAATATTGCCAGCGAAACCTGCCTTAATATTTAAGGGCGTTGCTGATCCTGAAACCCCAGCAAAAACATCTCCTGTAGGTGTAATTAAGCTTGCAAAAGCTGCCGCACCCGAACCATTGCCACCAGAAAAAGAAACCGTTGGCGTACTTACATAGCCTGAACCAGAGGAAACAAGCTCCACTGCGTTAATAAAGCCCAAAGCGCCAACAACTGCACCAGTTCCTGAACCAGAAATAGGAATTACATTCAACCCAATAAGTCCATTTGGACTACTTAAATAGTTATACCTTCCAGGATTTAAAAGAGATAAACCTGTAATAGCACCTGTAACACCTGTAATTGAAACACTGGTTACCACTGCGGTAGCAGCATATGCTGAGGTAATGTTTGAAACACTTTTTCCCTGCAGAGTAACCAAATCGCCAACCACAAAACTACTACCTACACCAAAATTTGGAGGATTGGAAATTGAAACCGTAGGTACTGTTGTATATCCCGAGCCAGAATTGGTAATTATAAACGAAACAACTTGCCCTGCTTGGGCCCCAGTACCTAATACAGCAGTTGCTGTGGCTGGGGTACTACCAACAACTGAGGGCGCAGAAATCGTTACCAAAGGGGCAGTTATATAACCAGAACCAAGCGTTAATGAAACAATAGAAGCCACAGTTCCACTATTAGCACCTGTTCCCAATGTTGCTTGGCCAGTGGCAGGGTAATTAAAAACAAGTGAAGAAATACCAAGTGACGCTTTAGCAAACGCACCCGAACCTGTATCAGCAGGGTTAGAAGTAATAGTAACATCAGGATAAGAAGTATAACTTGAGCCGCCATTGGTCAAAGTAATACTTGAAAGAATAGCTGCCTGACTAAAATTACCACCGATTACAATATCACCAGTTAGATTCAGTTTTCCAGCATTACTAATCGAAACATTAGAAGCATTTGTGGCATTGCTTGAGATGTTACCGAATTCAACTGTTGAATTAGCAATTAAATTAACAAGACTAAGCCCTGCCCCCGAATAAACCTGATCACCCTTCATAGAAACATCGCCTTGAATCATTGCATTAACTGATCCAACATTAAGAGTGTCACTAAAAGTCATTGTTAATGGATCACTAGTTTTAAAATTAATCAATCCAACCAACCTTGTGTCAATCGAACCAACGCCTGTTGAACTGCCAACTTTACCCGTAAAAACCAGATTGCCCGTGCAATTAAGGGAAAGAGACCCGGGTCCATCCAAAGTTTTCTCAAATGTAATATCACTATCATTAGTTGCCTCAAGGCTTACATTTGTTTTAAGAAATACTGGACACTTAAAAATAATATCTCCATCAGAATAAATACTAACCGAGGCAGTATCGCCAATATTAACGATTGAATTTGAACCAACAGGGTTGTCTGTGAATTTACCATGCGTAATACTTGCATTGATGTTTAATGCACCGGAATGTACAAAATTAAGCGTGGCATTAGAAACCATGGTGATGGCGCCATTAATAGTAATGCCACCATTTGAGCTGGTTACAAGATTCAATCCATTGGTTGAAAGATAAGTTTGTAAGCCATTAAATACGATATTTCCACTAACTCCTGAATTAGTATCAAAAGAATCAGCAGTGATATTATCATTTACATTTAATCCCGAAATATTGTTTGTGCTTATATTTTTAAGAGACGCTAGACTTCCAACAAGACCATTAAAAGTAAGAATTCCATTAGAAATTACAGCCAGATCAGCATTGCCATCCACACTGGATGAAAAAGTAATATCTGCAGAACTTCCACCAGTGGTAATCTCGGTTGCGTCTTTCAAATTAACAGCAGACATAAAGTTAATTGCACCACCATTGGTGCTGACAACTTTTCCTTCAATATTAATAAACTGTCCAGCAAGTAATGTAACAGACCCTGAAGCTGTATTTAAGGAAGGCACTCCGCCAGCGCTTGGAGAAATATCAATATTGCTAATACCACCCTGATTTGCAACAAGCAAAATATACCCTGTATTTGCATTAATTTGACCTAAACTAGTTATAACAATTTGATCTAAATTTTGAGTTGGAATGGAATTACTAGTTTTGAAATTACCAGTTCCAATAACATTTCCAATAACATTAACCGACCCATCAATGGTTAAAGTATCTTGATTATTTGCACCAGAAAAAGAGCTTGTATCAATAGAAATTTCGAACTCACCGCTATTACTAATTAGCGTGCCATTATTTAAATCTTTTAAAGTAAATTTGTCTTGGCCTACATTCCCAATTAATGTTAGACCTTTACTTGGATTTGTACTTGGACTAATAATTGATACTAATTGGGCAGGATTAGTTGAAGGAACAAGCCCGGAACTGCTAGCATCACTACTTAATTGAATTGTGTTACCTATACCAGCATCAAAAAAGATTGACGAGCCGGAATTAAACACAGTTAAAGTATTTGCATTTGCTCCGATACCAACACTTGTTAATTGCACCTCGATAATATTATTATTATAAAAAACATCCGCGGTAAAAGCGGTTGGGTTAACTCTGTTTTCCAAAGCAAGCAGTTCTGGTGCAAAAAACCTAGAACGCAGGTTAGAACTATTCTTAGACTTCTTCAAGTTTAACCAGGAGAAAGACATGACAAGTGCCTCGCAAAACAAAAACTAAGGTGTTCGGCTGGAAAACTATAAAGTCCTCCAAGTAACCCAACTTTAGCTTTCTTTTTGATGGTTCATCTGAAAAGTGATCACATCATTTTACTTATATTTGCAGTTTTTCAGCTTTAACTATTAAGAAATGCGTTAATAGAACAATTGGAAGTTCCGCTACTTCCAAAAAAATAAGACGACAAGCTTTAAAGCTTATCGTCTTATGAATTATTTTTAAAATCTTTCGATTTTGACTCAACTTATCGAGGTGGTGACAAACACACCACCAGTAAAGTTGAGAGGGAAAGCAAACAAACTATCGATTGCAATCAGGTTCCTATTGTAAATTTGAACCAGTGGACCACCGCCAGGGCCCGCCCCTACAACCATGTACTGGTTATTATTACTATCCTTAGCTACACCTACCCTTGCACCGCCTGTAAATGTTCCAAAAGGATAAACCACAGCTTGGTTTCCGTTTCCATATCGTACATTTACCATGGTTGGTAAGCTGGAGTTCGAATTGGTTCCGGTAAAGATTTCATCGTACCCATCGGCATCCAAGTCGCCCGCACCCACATAAATACCGTTTCGGATTGCAGGATCAAAGGCCATATATTCAAGAACCGAGTTGGGAGTATTCGTGTTGCTTAACACAAAAGCCCTAACATGAGGGCCACCACCAGGGCCTGCACCCGTGATAAGCTCATCCGAGCTATTGGCTGCACCAACAACATTGCCTGCTGCAACCGATACACCACCTGTAAATGCGGGTGAGTATACAAAGTAATCGCAAAGCTGATTATTCAGGTTCACATAGTTTGCACCACCCGAGTAAGCAATCACACGAGGGCCACCACCAGGGCCTGCAGAAACAATTAAGTCTGCAATGCCGTTGCCAGATCCTGAAACATCGCCATTCAAGTTACCCGCTGCAACATAAACCCCGCCCATAAACTGAGGTTCAAAGGCAAAGAAATTGGCAACCATGGTAATGCTACCCGAAGAGGTCACATTAAAGACCCTAATATTCGGGCCGCCACCGGGACCGGTACCTGTGATGATTTCGTTGTTGCCATCGCCATTTAGGTCGCCCATAGTTACACGAACACCACCACGATAAGCCATGTCGTAAGCAAAAAAGCTAACAGAGGTGCCATCGGTGAAGTTCACCTTAACTTCAGGGCCGCCGCCTGCATCAGCGCCCGTTGCAAACAAGACATAAGGCCCTGTTGGTGTGGGAGTAGGTGTTGGGCTTGGTGTTGGTGCAGGTGGCGTAGGCGTAGGCGCTGGTGTAGGACTAGGCGTTGGCGTTGGGCTTGGAGTAGGACTTGGCGTTGGCGTTGGCGTTGGCGTTGGACTAGGTGTAACCGAGGTTACCGTGAGCAATACACCATTAGCATTATAAGTTACTGAGAAGGTAGTATTTCCAGTAGAAATCGTACTAACTGCATTGGAAAATTGTCCAGTGGTTGTACCGCTTACAATTTGGAATTGCTGGCCAACCTGAAGGTTACCACCCGCAGTAATATTAAGCACTGCATTAGCCAAGGTGGCAGAGGTATTAACTTTGATCTGATCAAACTGCCCTGCAGAAGCCCCATTTATCTCTACATTGTAAGTTGCCTGAGCGCCGGTGGCCCCTAAAGTTGCAGTCCCCACGGTAAGTGTTCCAGGGCTGTTACCAGGAGAAACAACCCCACCGTTAGCGGTTAATGTGCCAATGGAACCGATACCGCTGATTTTACCTGCTGCACCGACATTTGCAGATGCATTAGAGAAATTAGCGTTCACTGCTACATTGCCCGCATTAGCATTAATGGTGCCGGTATAACCAGTTGAATTTCCAGTTAGGCTAAGGGTACCAATACCATTAGATGTAATCGCAGCGCTTCCAGTAACTACGCCGGAAATTGTATTACTAGTATTATTAAATGTAGTAGTGGTAGGACCATTAACATTAACCGGCTTAGAAATATTAACCTGTCCATTAGCAATGATAGTTCCCTGAATATTAATTGCTGCTGGGAAAGCAGCACCAA
>Ga0209190_1000245_pt1 | contig 39246 bp, 34 predicted proteins | sample M_140205_XF_Meta_FD_187315 | JGI IMG/M metagenome (GOLD analysis project Ga0209190, IMG submission 187315) | Freshwater microbial communities from Lake Montjoie, Canada to study carbon cycling - M_140205_XF_MetaG (SPAdes) (version 2) | ecosystem: Environmental > Aquatic > Freshwater > Lake...
GGCGATATTTTTTCGACGTTGCCTTTAAAAAAACTTATCGCTGCGCACGAAGTTTCTGGTTTGCCGGTGACGCTGGCGCTGCGCTCTGAGGGCCTCGCCAAGCACGTCGCGCTCGATTCATCTGGTACACGCGTAACAGACATCCGCCGCCAACTTGGTGTCGCGGAGGGCACCCATCTCTTCACTGGAATTTATTGTGTGAACCCTGATTTTCTCAAACTTATCCCAGTGGGCGAAAAAATATCGGTGATTCCTAGTTTTCTTGAATTGGCTAAATCTGGGCAACTCGGCGCCATCGTGCTCGACGAAGGGGTTTGGCTCGATCTTGGCGATCGGGAATCTTATCTCCAAGCACACCGCCAAAGTGGGCTCGGCCCGTCCATTCACCCATTGGCCACGGTGGATGCTGGGGCGCGGGTCGAGCGGTCGGTCATTGGTCCTGGAGCCATCGTGGAAAACGGGGCGGTGGTCCGCGACTCGGTCGTCTGGCCGGGCGGGCGAGTCCTTGCAAATGCTGTTTTGGACCGCTGCGTGGTTTTCGCGGTTGCGGCAGCGGGGGGAATTTTCCAAGATTCAGACATTTAAATCGATTGCGCCACGGTAATAATTCCAGCAGTTATCAATGATCTTTGATTGGATATCTCTAAAAATTAAATATTGATGACTCTAGTTCTTGCCAACCCAATTTAAAACAGATAATCCCTACGAATTCCAAAAACCATGACACACCAAGAAGCGACAACAACCAACGCCAAGCGACTGTTAGCCGCTGGATTCACTGCTATTCTCGCCGCCGGAGTCGGATTTGGCATTCGCGGAGGCCTCTTTAGCACTTGGGCTGCCGAGTTCAATTTCACCGGCGCCCAACTTGGCGCGATCGGTGGAGCAGGCTTCACCAGTTTCTGCTTCGGCATCATGCTCGGTGGGGTATTCGTTGATAAAATCGGCTACGGCAAGTTGGTCGTTGCCGCCTTCGTAATGCATGTGCTTTCCGCATTCATCACCTTCGGCGCCCAGTCGGGCATGGACAACGCGACCGCCTATCAATATTTATTCTGGGGCACGTTTGTTTTCGGTGCGGCGAATGGCACACTCGAGGCGGTCGCCAATCCACTCGTCGCCACGCTTTTCCCAAAAGACCGCAGCCACTACTTAAATATCCTTCACGCCAGTTGGCCTTTAGGAATGGTACTCGGTGGCGTGGTCGGGTGGGTGTTAGGCGACACGATACATTGGGGCTGGAAAGGTCAGCTTTCACTCTATCTGTTACCGACTCTCGCTTATGGTTTGATGTTTCTCGGTCAAAAATTTCCAAAATCTGCTGCCTCCGCGAAGGGGTTACGGATGGGGGAAATGTTCAAGGACGTCGGTCTGCTCAGTGGCGGTGTGGTCTGCTTCATGCTCTATTTGTTTTTCAAGGGCACGCTGACGCCGCTGCTCGGTGGTGATATTCAATTGGCCACGTATGTTTCTGCGGGTGGAGCTTTCGTGCTACTCGCGTGGATCGGTGTGATCACCCAATTTTCCATGGGGCGCTGGCTACTCTTCGTGTTATTCGTTATTCACGCCATGGTCGGTGCGGTGGAGCTGGGTACGGACGGCTGGATTCAGAATATCACCGGATCTATCCTCACTCCGAGCCAAGGCAAGATCCTTTTCGTGCTAACCTCGTTAATGATGTTTCTGTTGCGTTTCTGCGCGCACTTCATCGAGTCCCGCACCGGTCTTAAGCCACCCGGGCTGCTCTTCTTCTGCGCCCTGCTCGCCTGCCTCGGTCTGAACCTCGTGAGCGGCGTTTCTGCATTCGGCCCAGCACTTGGCGCGCTGCTAGTTTACGCTTTGGGTAAAACATTCTTCTGGCCCACCATGTTGGCCATCGTCGGCGACCGTTTTCCTCGTACGGGTGCCATCGCCATGAGCCTTATGGGTGGCGTCGGGATGATGTCGGCCGGCTTGATTGGTGGACCAGGTTTGGGATATGCCAAGGACCGCTTCGCCGCTGAGAGTCTCAACAACGTCGACCCCGACCTTTATAAAAGTTGGAAAGGCGAGGGCGAGACGAGCAAGTTCCTCGGCTTTGATGACGTGACCGCCCTCGACCCCGCAAGGCTCGAGGCCGCGAAAAAGGCCGCTGGGGCGAAAAAAGCTGAGATTCATGGCCTAGCGGGCGGCGCTGCGCAAACGGAACTCGCCGCTTCGCTCACTCCAGCCCAGCAAAGTGCGGTGGATGCCGACATCATCGGCAACCGCAATACCCTCAAGTTGGACTCATTCATTCCCGCCACTATGGCGATTTGCTTCCTCCTGCTTGCAATGTACTTCAAGTCTATCGGTGGTTATCGTCCGCTTTCTATCGACGAAAAACACTGATTTTATTGGCTTTGATTCACATGGCGGCGGGGTTTTTACGACCCTGCCGCTTTTTTTACGCTTGCGGCGATGGCAGCGGGCGGATGGAGTGGCGCCCGATGATTGCTTGCAGATGGGTAGGTCAAAAAATCGGAGTATTCCTTTTGGGATTCATACTCGCGAGCGCTTTTGCCTGCGCCGCAGAGCCGACGATTAACTTGGTGGATGGCTTTGATTTCCCCGTGGGGAAGCCCAATGCGGAGGGATTTTATAAGTCTCGCGGCTTACGTCTCCGAGAGCCCAAGCACCTCGGTGAAGACTGGAACGGACGTGCCGGTGGAAATTCTGACCTCGGTGCTCCGGTCTATGCCATCGGCGATGGAGTCGTTACTTTCGCTCACAACGTCCGAGCCGCTTGGGGAAATGTGGTCATCACCCGCCACGCTTACCGCGACACCGCCAACGGGAAAATTAAATACTGCGATGCCCTGAACGGCCATCTCAATGAGATACTTGTCAAGGTCGGCCAGCGAATCAAACGCGGACAACCGATCGGTAGCATTGGCACGAACTTTGGCATGTACCCAGCCCATCTCCATTTCGAACTCCGCCACAACATCACCATCGGCATGGCGAGAAATAGCGTACCGGTCGACCTCAACAATTGGGCTGACCCCAGCGACTTCATCAACAAGCACCGCCGCATGAACCGAGAGTGGCGCGCCGTTTCCCTGCCGGTCGGAACTTACGAAGTTTTTGCTGGGTTCAAAGGACTTTGAGCAGCCTACCGCCCCGATCATACCAACGGAATCATCGGCTGATCCTGCTCAAACTCGGATTCGAGATTTTCGTGCGTACGATTGACGAAGACCGAGGCGCCAAGTGGGTGATGATCGCCAATCACCCGTTTCATCCCGCGTCGGTAAAGCTCCACAAGCTGGGCCGCGGCCTCCACCACCAGCGTGACCGACGACGGGGCGGACTGGTGCAAAAACTCAGCGTCATGCTCGATTGAGGCCTCCTCTGACACGATCAAACGCAGCAGCGCTTGGACTTTCTCCGTTTTCTCTGGGCCGGGAAGTTGGCGGCTCTTTAGCTCCTCGTAATTTCTCGTCAGCGCCTTGCACTCGATTTTCAAAATGACCAGTCTCCGCTGAAGCTCGTTGCCCGCGGGCTGGCCAATTTCACGGATGGCTTCGACCAATTTCTCGATCTTGGAGCATGCCTCCAAAATTTCATCCTCAAGCCGCAAGTCATTTTCTGTTTTGATTTTCATGGTTATGAGTGATTTGAATCACAATAAATAACCTAGGCGATCCGCCCTGCGCTCGCAATGGAATTTCCAGCGATCCGAGCCGCGCGACAAATGGTAGAATTTACCTTGCCAAGTCGGAGCGAATTCCACAGTTTCCCCGCCCCTCTTCAAGCCGTCTTATTCACCAACGAAGATCCGAGGGAATTCCATGCGGCAACTCTTCAAAAATCGCTCGTCCTGATTTAAGGCGAGAATCCAAATAAAACATGATTAACGAACTCATCAATGAAATGGTGGACGCAGGCGTCCACTACGGCCACCAAACGAAAAAGTGGAATCCCCGCATGAAACCCTTCCTCATGAAGGACAGAGGCGGAATTTATATCATCGATCTGGAAAAAACCGTCCAGCAACTCGACAAAGCATCCGACTTCCTCGCTGACATCGTCAGCAAGGGGAAAAAAGTTCTCTTCGTCGGCTGCAAGCGCCAAGCACAAGACGCCATCCGCGAAGCAGCGGAAGCAACCGGCCAACACTATGTCAACCATCGCTGGTTAGGCGGCATGCTCACTAACAGCCTCACCGTGCGCAAGTCGGTCGAGCGACTGAAGTATCTCGAAAATATCGAAAAGCAGCCCGAATTCAAAGCGATGTCAAAAAAGGAACTCGCGGCCCTCGGTCGTGAACGCGAAAAGCTCCTTCGTAACCTCCGTGGCGTCCGCGACATGGACAAGAAGCCTGACGCAGTGGTCATCGTCGACTCCGCTCGCGAAACCATTGCCGTGGCCGAAGCCCGCCGTTTGAATATTCCAATCATCGCATTGGTCGACACTAACGCAGACCCCGCGCTCGTCCAATTCCCAATCCCGGGCAATGACGATGCGATCCGCTCGATCCGTATCATTCTCCAAAACTTGGTGGATGCAATGGTCGCCGCACGCAAAAACTAACAACTCAGTTACACGGGCGTTCTGTCTCGCGACGGGACGCCCGTTTTTCCTCTTCACCACTCAACAAACTTTTCCCTATGATCACCGCATCAATCGTCAAAGAACTCCGCGACAAAACCAGCGCCCCAATGATGGACTGTAAAAAAGTCCTCACCGAAACCAATGGCGACCTCGAAGCCTCCATCAAACTCCTCCGCGAGCGTGGCATCATGAAATCCAGCAAGATGGCTGACCGCGCCGCCAACGAGGGTGTCATCACCGCACGTATCAATGCGGATGCAACATCCGGTCTTCTGCTAGAAGTAAACTGTGAGACTGACTTCGTTTCGAAAAACGAGAGCTTTCAAGCCTTCGTCGGCGACATTGCAGACGCGCTTGCTGCTTCCACCGCTGCAGACCACGCCGCTGCTCTTGCTCACCAACATGGTGAACAAAGCATCGAAGACACGATCAAATCGAAGGTTGGCGAAGTCGGCGAGAACCTACAGTTCCGCAAGTATGTTCGCTACGATGCCGCTACGGGCGGGGTCGTCGCTTCCTACATTCACCTCGGTGGCAAGGTAGGCGTGCTCATCGAAGTCGGCACCACCAAGTCGGAAACTAAAAGCACCGCATCATTTAAGGAACTCATCAAGGACCTCACGCTGCACATCGCCGCCTGTGCACCCAAGGGCTTGTCCCGCGAGGATATTCCGCAATCCGTGGTGGACAACGAACTCGATATCTTCCGCACTCGCCTCCAAACCGAAGGCAAGCCAGCAAATATCATCGAGAACATCCTCAAGGGCCAGATCGGAAAGTTTTTTGCCGAAAGTTGCTTCTTGGAACAAGGGTTCGTCAAAGACTCGGACGTCAAGGTCTCAGATCTATTAGAAAGTAAGGGTAAAGAACTCGGTGATACTCTCACCGTCACCCGCTTCGTTCGTTTCGGACTTGGTGAGTGAGTTGATCTAACTATTTTATTTAAACGATCTCAAAACGCCCGCCTCTTTCAACTGAGACGGGCGTTTTTATGCAAAGGTTGCGGGTTGATGATTTCAGCGAAAAGCACTACTAAAAAATGATCTCGCCCAGTAATTTCTCGGGCGAAGATTCCATAAATTTCAAAGCGTACATGAGATTAGGTGCCGAAATACCATGAAAGTGGCGCAAGGCTCTGAGGCGATGCCGAGCACCAAGTGGCAAGTCATCAAATCAAACGCCTAGACGGGAGTTTGTCATCGTGTAGCTTTTCGCAATGGCCGCTGCTGCTACAACAATCCCAGGTGAACTAATCTACGAGGCGATAGGCCTCAAAAAGCAATTTGATAACGGCAAGGTGATGGCTCTACGTGGTTTGGATCTGGAAATCCGCCAAGGTGAGTTTGTCGCGATTATCGGCCAAAGCGGATGCGGCAAGAGCACACTCTTACAGATGTTAGGCTGTCTCGATCGACCCAGCGAAGGCATGCTGAATTATCGTGGGACCTCGATTCCTGATATGCGAGATCCGGCCGCCTACCGAGCTCATCAGATTGGTTTTGTTTTTCAATCATTCCATCTGCTCCCCACATTTACCGTCTTGGAAAATGTCCAGATTCCCATGTTTGAAGGAAAGTTGTCGCGCTCGCAGCGGAAGGCGCGGGGTATCGAGTTGCTAGAGTCGGTGGGGCTAGCACATCGCCTAAGCCACTATCCTTCCGAATTGTCGGGCGGTGAGAGACAACGCGTCGCGATCGCTCGTGGATTAGCAAACCGTCCATCAGTCGTTCTAGCAGATGAACCAACGGGCAATCTAGATAGTGAAAGCGCAGAGCAAATTATTGATCTTCTACTAGAATTACATGGCAAGCTGGGAGTTACTTTGGTGCTTGTCACTCATGACCTGTCTGTCGCGGAACGAGCATCACGGACGATTCGCATGAAAGACGGACGGGTGATTTCAGATAAGGTTGCAGCTTCACACTAAAACATTTTTTCTATGACATTTTTTACAATCGTTCTTCGTAGCTTGACTCGCCGCCCGGTTCGCACCTGCTTAACTTTGGTTGGAATCTCTATCGGTATTGCCGCCGTTGTCGCATTGGTTGGAATGGCTTGGGGTTATGAAAAAGGTATTGGAAAGCAACTCGATGTGATGGGCATCGATGTCGTCGTCAGCAATATGAGTGGCGGGTTGATGCCCAAGGTTTTTGATGAATCTTTGCAAAATGAAGTTTCCAAGCTCCCACGAGTCGTCGCAGTGACCTCGGCACTGATGCAAATGCTCAGTGTGGAAGACGCGCCGATTATGATGATCTCAGGGCGCGAGTGGGGAGGATTCGCTTGGGATAAACTCAAGGTGATGAGCGGAAGATTGCCAAATGATGGTAATGAAAAAGCCGTAGTGCTCGGTCATCTTGCAGCTGAAGTACTCAAGAAAAAAGTGGGTGATACCGTGCAAATCGAAAGCGAAGAACTTGTGGTGGTGGGAATCGTCGATGGTCAAGCGATGGTGGAGAACGGCACAGTATTTCTTTCCTTGAAAGTGATGCAAGAAGTCACGGGAAATCAAGGGAAGATCAATTTCGTAGACATTCAAGTACCGCCCAATTCTCCAAAATCAGAAATCGAACTGCTCTGCAAAGATATCAAAGTGATTTTCCCGGAAGGGCGAGCAATGATTGCGAGTGAGGTTGTCGGAACCAGTCAGGGTTTCCGTGTCGCTCGTGCGATGAGTTGGAGCACCTCATTGCTGGCGATCATCGTGGGCGTTCTAGGGGTGATGAACACGATGCTGATGACAGTTTTCGAACGCACCCATGAGATTGGTATCTTGCTAGCGGTCGGCTGGCGCAAGAGTAGGATTGTTTGTATGGTGCTTTATGAGTCCGCTCTGTTAGGACTGCTTGGTGGAATCGTCGGCGTGACTCTAGGTGCGGCAGGTTTACTTATTTTAGGGTCTTCCCCTGGGATTCGTGGTTTTCTCGAGCCGGACTTGAGCCCTAAGTTGATGATCATTTCCATCGCTATCGCGGTGGTCGTTGGTATTGTTAGTGGACTTTATCCAGCCTGGCGTAGTTCACGGCTTAGCCCAAGCGTAGCGCTACAAAGTTAGAATATAATCGACACACGTATATGTTGAAAAACACAAAGCTGTATTTCGTCTGCCGATTATTATTGGGGATATGTTTTATGATAGTAACGGCTCTTGGGCAAGAAGCCGTGCCCTCGGCGCAAGCGCTTGCCGCGCAGTTGGACTCTAGACTGCAAGATGGATCTTCTGTGGTGCGGTTGAAAATGGAAATTCGTCAACCTACCAACGATAATAAAGCAGTTATGCAACTCCAAGTGAAGTCTCAACGCAACAAAGAATTTACGAACATTCTTTACCAAATTCTTTGGCCTAAAGAGAGAAAAGGGGAGTCTTTCCTCTTGCGTAGACAGGGTGAAAACGCTCCGACCGGTGCAGTTTTTACGTTGCCCGACTCATTGCTTCTACTCACTCCAGCAAAGATGAACGATGGCATCTTCGGAAGTGATCTCTCGTATGATGATTTGATAGAAAACTTTTTCACATGGAAAAATCAAACTTTCGTCGGAAAAGAAGTGGTAGATCGAGTGGAATGTCAAATCCTAGAGTCCAAGCCCGGTAAGGGAGATCGTGTGACCTATCCTAAAATTCTCAGTTGGATTGATACCAAGCGCATGGTCACGCTGCGTGTGGAAAAATACACGGAATCTGGTAAGCTTGCGAAACGTATCGACACGACCCGAGTGGCAAAGGACGACACGGGGCGCCCAGTTGCTGCGAGCTTTTCTTTGCAACGACCGGGTGTCGATTCAATCACTGAAATCGAAGGATCTAACAGCAAGCATAATGTAAATTTTCCAGTGGGTGATTTCGAGCCTGAAGCTTTACGCGTTTTGAAATAAATTCTATGCAAGATATCAAGCCTATGGCCGCGGTGGCTGCACTTTATGCACCAGATCAGCATAATTTGGCCGAGGCGATCGTTGCGAGTTTGAGTGGTGTAATTTTTCATGAAACCAAGATCAAGCCGGCGAATAAGGGCAAGATTTTTGTCGGGCACGTCTCTCAAAAAGTCGTCAGGTGGTCCACTAAGTCTGCAAAGTCGTTAGATGATTCAGGCAACGTGATCACGCTTTTCAACAACCCGCTCTTTGAGAGTTCGGGTCATCCTTACGCCCAAGCCCTGCTTACCTCCTCCAAAGCCGATACCGCAGCACTGGTAGAGGGTGGCGATCCGATGAACGGACCATACATGATGCTATCTCCAGAGATTCGCAAAAATGGAGGGCTATGGGATAAGATCTTTTTTGACTCTGTCCAAAGCAAGGACGTACAAGTTCGTTTCGCTTCAGAAACTCAAGCAACATACAACGCTGCAAAGCGTATCCTCGATCGTGGAGAGTCGGTCCGCATTAAGGCCGTGGCTGCTGGGACGGGACTTAGCCTGATTTTAGCCTACGATAAACTCATCCGTGACGGCTGTGACCCAAAGTCGATCACCGCGGTGATTACGGATCGTGATTCAGCGAATACTGCAAAATCAAATCGACTTCTGTCCAAGCTGGAAAGCACTCGTGAAAATCTTTTTACGGTTCAAAAAAACTATGGAATCATTGCCCTCGACGAGGATATTTTTGCCGATAATGCAAGCGAGCAGCCTGCGTATTATCATGTCGTAACAGCCATCGGGATTCTTGAGTACTTTCAGGGTGTATCTCACGGAACGACCGAACAACGACTAATGCTTCATGAGCCCGACGAGTCGTTTACCGCGCATGATTTGGTCGCGCGGTTGGCTGAAATGACGATCCAAAGTGGCTGCTTGATTATCAATACCTATCGGTATCATCCGAGCATTCGAATATTGGAACTCTTTGGCAAACGTTTTGATTTCCGTAATCGTGAACACTTGAGTGAGCTTCTCGCTCCTCTAAACTTTAGGTCATTGCATTTGGCTGGCTCAGGTCATATTTACGACGTCGAGGTTTTCGAAAAATTTTAAGCTGCGACGTGAAAGCTATTTTACTTCCGTGATCGAAATTGCCATGGATGTTTGTCTTAATTATCCATTTTAGTTGTTATGAAATTTACGTTTTTTTTAGCAGTTATTTTTTCACTTGTTAGTTCTGGTTGCAAAAATTATTCAACCGTATATCAGGTTCGGGCAGACTACCGTTCTGATACTCCAGCAGGAAAGATCATCGCCAGTACACTTAGAAGCCCATCTCCGCCTCTAATCGAGATGGGGCACTACCTTGATGCCGCTGCCGTCGCTAATAACGCGTTAGAAATTAAGTCGGATGATTTACAGGCCCGAGAAGATTACAATTTCTCGGTGAGTCGTGTGTTTGGAATCATCGATCAAGCCGGGTTGGAGCCATGGAAAAGCCCACTGCATTGCCTTGGATCTAACAAAACTTGGGTCTTCTCGATTCAGCGTGACCCTCAACCCGAGCGAAATCCGTCGAACTTTAAAATTCAGCCAGCGGATCATTTTAAATTTAAAGGTACGCTCGTCGCTCAGCGTACCCTCAAAGAGGGTATAGGCGCACCTCTGATCGTCATGAGCAAAGACGTCGATCCTGAAAAGATCGATGTTTTCTCACAAGGTAATCGGATTTTTTATGGGATGACCGGTATCGTGAACTTTGACGGAAGAAACTGCGTTGGCAAGATCATCGATCCTCTCGCTGTTGAAACTGTGCAAGTCAACCATCACAATTATCCGCTTGCGGCAGATTTTTCGGCTCCATTGGCACTTGCTCTAGCAGATATTAAACCAAGAAAAAACGAACTCAGGGGCTTGTTCGAAGCGAAAGAATTAGAATCAAATATACGGCTAGCAAGGCTACAACCCTATGAGCCAGCAAAGATACCAGTGCTTTGTATTCATGGCCTGGGAGATTCTCAAGCAACATGGGTGCCGCTTATTCAAACTTTGCGTGGCGATGCCACGATCCGCCAAAATTATCAGTTTTGGTTTTTCAGTTATCCAACGGGTTTCCCGTATCCACTTGTGGCGTCCGTGCTTCGTAAGCAGTTGGATGCGGTCAATCAACACTATCCAGAACACCGAAAAATCGTAGTGATCGGCCACAGCATGGGCGGGATGATTGGTCGTACCTTGATCACCGACAGTGGCATGAAACTCTGGAATGCTTTTTATGATAAGCCACCTGAAAAAATTCCCTTTTCCAATGAGACGCGAAACATCATGACTGGATCGCTTATCTTCAATCATCGCGCAGACGTCTCGCGTGTTATTTTTGCATCGCCCTCCCACCGCGGTGCGGATCTCGCCACTAACTTTTTCGGTAGATTGGGTTCTAAAATGATAGGAAGCCCTATGGACAATCTATCAATTGACTCTGACATTCTAGATTACGTTAAGCCCAATCCGACGACCAAGCAACTCGGACGCCTGCCTAACAGCATTGATTTCCTTGACCCCAAAAACCGTTTCGTCACGACGTTGGCAGAAATTCCCCCAACTCAGACTATTCCCTTCCACACTATCATCGGCGACCGTGGCAAAGGCGGGAATCTCGGTCAGACCGCGCCGGTAAGTACGGACGGAATCGTGCCATATTGGAGCAGCCATCTTGCTGGGGCACGGAGTGAGTTGATCATTCCCAGTCACCACTGGACGAATCAGCACCCGCTAGGGATTGCTGAAGTTGGACGAATCCTTCGCCAGCATCTTACAAATCAATGAGGATGGAATCATCCAAGTTCGTCACAAGTTTGCCATTGTCATCCATCTATGATCGTGGATAGTAATGCTATCTTGATTAAAGCGATTAAAGATTCGAAGCCACGATTTGGCATTGCAAATGCTGGTGACGGGCCGGTGTTAAGCATCTCATCAGCACCCGTCAAAACACCCATCAGTCACACCCATCACGATGATTCATCGCAGCGAGGAAGGTCAGTCAGCATTGTTTAAAGAAAACTCAGAAAGTGGAGGCGGTCCCCGGAAAAAGCGAATTGGCGGAAGTTCTCCCAAGCCCACGGAGTTGGGACTGACCGCGCCATCGCAGCTAGTTAAAAACTACGTTCTGGACACGAATGTGCTGCTGCATGATCCCGCAGCTCTGGAGCGCTTTAAGGAAAATCATTTATGCATTCTTGTCGATGTTCTCTCTGAGTTGGACAAATTTAAGTCTGAGCAAACTGAGCGTGGAGCGAATGCGCGCCGAGTCCATCGGCGACTAACTGAAATGTTTTCTAACTCGGAAAAAGTTACTCAAGGTGTCTCAACGGAAGGCGGTGGAACGGTGCGCTTAGTGATTTATGATCCAGCAAGTTGCCCAAAAAACTCGGAACTTCTGAATAGCTTTCACCGAGTTTTTCCAGACCGCGAGCGGGTCGATCACCGTATCCTGGCGGCTTGTTTGTTGCTCATGCAATTCAACAAGGCCCCGGTCGTTTTGGTGACCAAGGATATTAATATGCAGCTCAAGGCCCGCGCGGTCGGGATCGACTGTCAAGACTACTTGAACGATAAGGTTGATGCCCGCGAGGTGTCAAATTATGAGGTCCGCCGAGTCGAAGTGGACTCGAGCGAGTTGCACCGCTTTGCGAGCACAGGTGACCTACCAGTTTCTGATGATCGTGTTTATGGGATTGCGATTAACGAGTACGTTTTGTTAGGTGCAGGAGAGAAACAGACTATTCCAGCTCGTCTGGCTCATGACGGTAGATTTGTTAGGCTCAATATTCCTGAGGTTCTCAAAATCCCGGATGGTCAGTCGCTCAAGCCACTCAATCTGGGGCAACGCTGTCTGATCGATGCCCTGCTAAACCCAGATATTTCCTTGGTCACTTGTTACGGTCATGCTGGCACAGGCAAAACCTTGGTCGCGGTGGCTGCGGGTTTACATGAAATGTTTAACCGAAAATATAACGGCATCACGGTTAGTCGACCAGTCGTAGCAATGGGGGATCAACTCGGATTTCTTCCGGGTTCGCTCGACGAGAAAATGCGTCCGTGGCTGCAACCAATCCATGATGCGCTCGACCTTCTGATGCGACCTACCATGCCACTTGGACCACGCCGCAAACAGCAGAAGTCAGGAGGAGTCAGTGGGGCACCGACCGCGGTAAAGAAGCCCTACGAGCTTTTAATGGAACAAGGAATCCTTGAAATTGAGGCTCTTTGTTATATCCGTGGTCGCTCGATACCTAACCGTTTTTTCATCCTCGATGAGGCGCAACAACTCACCCCGCAGGAGGCTAAGACCATTGTCACTCGGATGTCTCGTGATTCTAAATTGGTGCTCGTTGGTGACCCTGCGCAGATTGATAACCCATACGTTGACAGCCGAAGTAACGGTCTCGTTTACACTCGTAACCGACTCAAGGGGCAACCTTTTGTTGCGCATGTTGCCCTTAATCGTGGTGAGCGTTCGGAATTGGCTGAGGCCGGGGCACAGCTGATGTAGATCGCAAAGCGGTGGAAGGAAGGAGCTTGTAAACTTGGATTGGAGTTTCTCTTACACCATTCAAAACCATCAAATGATCATCGACAGTGCGTTGACAGGCATGGTCTAAATGAATAACTAAATTCATGGTCATCTGTCGCAGTTTCATCGCCATTGGAGCCGCATTGTTGTCTCTTGGATGCACGGATATGCCGGATGCCAATTGCTGGCAGGCGGCGGTCGAGCGACAGGCTGGTCAACTCGGTTACCGCAACTGGATCGTTATCGCGGAGGCGTCATTTCCAGCGCACAGCAGGCCGGGGATTCGCCAAGTAAATTCATCCGTTAGTATTCCGGAGACGCTTGACTATGTCCTCAATGTTCTGGAACAAACTGAAAATTTAAGACCGAAAGTATACGTGCCGAGGGAACTTCGTTCGGTGGAAAATGATTTTGCTCCTGGAATTGATGAGTTGCGTAAGGCCATTAAATCATCGACCCGTGGTCACGAACTTACGGAGCTTGACCAACAATCTCTTCTCACTCTGGTCGAGGATGCCAATCGCAGCTTCGACGTGTTGGTTATTCGTACACCCACTGCGCTGCCTTATTCGTCGATCTTCATCGAGCTACAACCAGGATATTGGGATGCAGTCTCTGAAAACCGATTGCGTGAGCGGATTCGACAAGAACAGACACAAAAATTCGTGCGACCTTTATAGGATTGTGCATGCTGTCGGCGTGAGCCGTAAAGATGAAGAACTTCGAAGTGAAAGAGAAGCCGCATGGATTGGTGATGCCGTACTCGCGCTTTTCGCCCGACAATTTGTTTTACGGGAGCGCAACGCCATGGATGGCGAGTGGTTCACTCGATTAACATCTAATGATTTTTTGAGTGCCTTCGGAAATCCGACTCGGGTCGAAGCCTCGATTGGAAAAGTCTATCTTGAAGGTGGGTTACCAGCAGCGTTCGCTTGGATGGATGCGGAGCTCGTGCCACTTTTCCGCAAGCAGATCAGTAGAAAAAGCTGAATTTTATCGAAGTAGGTATTACGGGTTTTCCTGCAATGGTCTTCTCTTTTGAATATTTTAACTTGGTTTATAAAGGTCACCGAAAACCATCATTCCACTTGATGTTAGAAGTGTGCTTACCACGATCACGTCGGCGTTTGAGCCCATTTTGGCGATAGCATGGTTGACTACAATCATAGTGCCATCTGATAGATATCCTACTGCTTGATGATCTTCTTTTCCTGTGCGGACGAGCACGGTATTGATTCTCTCTCCGATAGCGATAGTAGGTTTTAGCGCCTCATTGAGGTCACGCAAGCTAAGTACATCCAGACCTTGAATCCTAGCAACTTTTGCTAGGTTATCATCATCCGTCATCAACCTAGCGCCAAGCATTCGAGTGGTTTCGATTAGTCTAGAGTGTATGGTTTCAGGTTCACCGTTGGTGGGCGTGTCGTGGATGGAAATTTGAATTTCTTGTGAAAGCTGCATTTTTTCCAAGCTCTCCAAGCCACGTTGCGCGCGTTGACGATCGATATTGGCACCAGATTCCACCCGCATTTGTAAGTCATCAAGAATGAAACGCGGAACGATCAAACGCCCATGAAGAAATCCCGACCGAAAAATTCGGAGCACTTTTTCGCCCATCACCGCTTCAGAATCTAACACGATGGGTTGTCCCGAAGATGCGTCTTGTCGGAAGCGTACATAAGGGATGATAAAAGCAAAGTCATCTCTATTGCTTCGCAGTGCAAGTACAGCACCTAAAAAACCTAAACTTGCATATAAGGTTACGTTGATCGTGAGACGAAGCACATCCAACTCAACACCAGGATTTCCGCTTTCTGTCATTAACCTATCACGAAACGCCAATTCTAACAAGCTAGATATTTCAACACGGGTGAGTAACCATGCGCAAAACAACCCAATGCCTAACCCAAAGCTTGCGGTTGAAAATCCTCTCAGGGTAAAGCCCTTCATCAATGACTCTATCCAGATTACGATTCCAGCCACTCCAAGTCCGCCGAGAAGTCCAGTGCTGATCGAAATATCGATCAGGCCCTTGGTGCTCAGTGCGATGGCGACCCCAGCGGCCTCACAAACCAAAAGATAAGTGAGACGAGCAACGTTGACGGACGGATGAGATGCCATAATGAACTTGTGGCATGACCTTCTTGAAATACTTTCATCTTCGCAAGGCGAAACCAAGAGTTCAGGAAGCGGTGCCGCTTCACTCCTGCTCGTCCGCCGTCGCCTTGATGTCGCTCAGTGCAGCGATTAAGTCCCCGAGAATCTCCGCAGGTACCATGATCGTGTCACGGTTTCCGCCAACGTCTTCGGTTATTTTAACGACCATTCCGCGAGAATTCTGCTTGAGATCGAGATAAAACGTTTTTCGATCCGCGAGAATTTTTTCCGTGTGTAATAAATCTGTATCCACTGCTATTTTCGTTTGTATCTATATATTTCAGACTTTCGACTACGTGCAGTGATTGTCAATTGAATTCCTTGACCGTTCGCGGTCGAGACGATCCGCTAGAAACATGATGAGCAACTCGATCGATGCGTGATTTCCTTCCGATAGGCCGACCTGCTTTTGTCCTAGCTCCGATGCAGGATGTGACCGATTTACCTTTTATGCGGGTGATTGCTCGGCGCGGTGCACCGGATTGGTTTGTGACTGAGTATTTCCGTGTTCATCCTGATTCGTGTTTGAACCGGTACATCCTTCGGTCCGTTGTTGAGAACCAGACGGGGCGACCGGTTTTTGCTCAGATGATTGGACGTGATTTGCCGAGTCTTGTGCGCAGTGCTCGAGAGTTAGCGAGTTATCCTATTGCCGGCATTGATCTCAACCTTGGTTGTCCAGCACCCATTGTTTGTCGAAAAGACGCCGGTGGTGGATTGTTACGCACTCCGGAAACAGTCAATCGTATGATAGGTAGCTTGCGTGAGGCTATTGGTGGGAAATTCACTATCAAGACGCGGCTTGGTTACACCACTGCCGATGAGTTTCCCAAGTTGCTAGAAATTTTTCGCAGTCACGCGATTGATGGCTTGACCATCCATGGGCGCACAGTAACCGAACGCTATCAGACTCCGGTGCATCCAGAATATGTACAAGCTGCGGTGCAGGCGATGCCGTGCCCCGTCATCGCGAATGGTAACGTCGTCGATGTGGAGACTGGGACTGCCTATCTTGCGCAAACCCGTGCGGCTGGACTGATGATAGGGCGAGGCGCAATTCGTAATCCGTGGATATTTTCTCAGTTTATCGCGGCATTTAAATCTGAGGCTGCCTTGGTTCCGTCTTATCGTGAGCTATGGAACTATGTGTTAGAGTTGTATGAAGAACTGGCCCTCGAGACGGTAAAATTCAACCCGCTAGCGCATGTCCAGCGGATGAAAAAAACTCTTGCGTACATCAGTCACGGACTTGAGGGAGATTTCGAATACGACATGCGCCGAGCGAAAACGCCGGAAGAATTTCAGGAAATTTGTCGACGGCATCTTGACCATGATGTTCCGCTTCCCGCGAAGCCGCCGATAGGTTCCAAATTGTTCTGCGGATTTGAAGCGTTAGGGGTCAGGGAACCCTGAAAATTTTCTGGTTAGATGGGTCACGGGCGAGTTGTCCTGACTTGAAGCCTGTAACGTCGATGACATTAAATGGTCCGTAAGGACTGAAAACTTGGTCTGGGTTTTCAGTGCGCTGAGCGGTGGGATAGCCACCGGTAGCGGTCGGTGGGTCAGGCTCCAATTGGGACGGACTCGGGGGTGGCGCAAGGTCGATCTGTGAACCGTTAGAAGACATCGGTTTGAGCGTAAACGGCGGATCTGGTTGAAAACGCGGTGGCGGCACTGGAAGTGGCGGGGTACAAGAAATCAAGACGGAGAGGCTTCCGGCGGTAATGTAGAGGACATGGTTTCTCATGAGTTTGGTTGTTAGTTTTTTGGCAGATCACCCGAAGCGGTGCTTAGGCGCGACGAGATGCTTGGATAGAATTACCATCTTACGTAATTTTGAAATTCGATAGCGCTTGTTAAAAACTCTAAATTGATCGTCACGCATTTTTGCGAGAAGACGTTGGTAAATTTCGCCCATAATCTGAGCGGGAATTAACGCGTTAGAATCAGTTTTGGGTAAACATGTAATTGCTTCCTGATAAAAATTTTCTGCTCGGGTAGCCTCAAAGTTCATCAGTGCAACAAATCGATCATCCCGCACTTGGTTGCGGAGATCGATTTCAGTGTATTGGAACCGAGTAAGATCTTCCATCGGTAGATAGATTCTCTGGCCGTTTATGTAATCTTCTTGGACGTCACGAAGAATGTTCGTGAGTTGCAACGCTAGACCTAACGATTTGGCGTAATGCTCTGAATCTGAGCTGGTGCAACCAAAAATACGAATTGATACCAGTCCTACCGCGCAGGCGACTTTCCAAATGTAACCCGAGAGTTCGTCCCATGTTTGAAAACGTTGAGGGCGAAGATCCATTCTGCAGCCATTGATGATGGCGAGTAGCAAGTCGTTTGGTATCTGATGGCGGTTTCTCAGTGAAACAACTTCCAACTGAAATTCATCGGGCTTTTCAAACCCATGGATTAGCCCATTTTCCCAGTAATCTAAGCATCGAGCACGCTCATCCTCTGTAAGCTCAGAATGATCTGCTAGATCATCAATCGTCCGGCAGAAGGCGTAGAACACCACCATGTCTTGCTGACGATCGCGCGGCAGAATTTTTAGGGCGAACGCGAGATTCGATTGTGCTTTGCGAGTGATGTCCGATGCAGCGGACACGGTGTTAACGAATGAAGCCCCAATGACCTGTGGTGATAGGCCAGAGGGCGAATAACGCGGGTCCGACAAGGTTGAACTCTTTGACAGGCCCCCAGTAGCGGGAATCGAGTGAGTTGCCGGTGTTGTCACCGAGAGCAGCGTATTCTCGCATCCCCGTGCGGGTTTTGGCGGCGAGCGAAAGCCGGTCACTCGGTTTCGCTAGGAATTGCGGCAATTTTTTTCCGTTATGAGCTGGTTCCCCCGGGCTCGCGAGACCGTAGCCGTTTGGATTGATTCGATAGGGACCCTCGCCGTGAATGACTCGTTGAATCCCTGGTTCCTGCGCGATTTTTCCATCAATCATCAAGTTTGGTGTCTGAACAGAAAGCGTGTCGCCGGGCACCCCGCAAAGGCGCTTGATGTAGTGCGAGCCAGCACCCTGTTCGCCGCTGCGTTTTTGAATACCTGCGATGTCGATGGTGTTAAAAACGAAAACCTCTCCACGCTTGGGTTGGCGAAAGTTATACGTGAATTTATCCACCAACACCAAGTCGCCGGAGTCGATGGTTCCCTCACAAATCATCATGCCCTTGGGAATCAGTCCGCCATTTCTGACGGCATAATTGATCGCTACCCCTAGTCCAATCTCTGATGACGGATTGGTGGGTGCAGGAAGTCGGAGGGGTTCAGCATCCGAGAAACGAATCTCTGACCTGCTGAAGAAATGCATGAATTGCGTGTCTTTGATATCAAGTCCGCCTTGGGGGGTCACCGCGATATGTCGATCTTTGTCATTCACTTCGTAGACGTAGTCTCTACCACGCAAGACTTTTTCTAACAGCCTCTGAGGAAGGCTCGGCCATTGATCTTTTTTCAATGGTTTACCGATAATTCCGTTGAGTGTCGGCTGCATGGATCCGGTTGGGATACGAAAAGGTTGCAAATAATAGGCCCGTAATCCGAGTGCAATGACGATAGCGACGAACATCACCTCGACATTTTCTTCAAACCAACCCAACGGTTTTTCTTGTGGCAAGGAGTTCTCACAAACGGCACGAATTTGTTTTGAAGCATCAGCGATTTTGGTGAAGTCTTTGGATTTGATCGCGGCGATCAAATCCCCCAAGCGTGAATTGATTTCAGCCACTCGGTCGGGCTTGAGTAAATCTCGCTTATAATCGATAAATTTCTTGGCACCTTTGACAAGGTGTTGTGCTTCTTTTTTCCACTTTGGCGTGAACATAGTTCTATCCTCGCGATAGATTATGACGACTGCAAGCGCGGATGAAGGGAAGGTGTGGTTCTTTCTTGGGCGTAATCAAGGTTCGCAATTTTTCACAGGTCTGATTTTGTAACGCTCAACCATGACTATTTTCATTGCATCCTGCGATTACGAGGAAAAAGACCGCCACCCGATCAAGCTAGCAGCTGGCGATGAGGTCACCGTTGGCGTCGCTGATCACGCCTGGCCAGGATGGGTCTGGGCGACCGACCGAGATGGTCACGATGGCTATGTTCCAGAAGAAATTCTCGAGCCTCTCGGTGAAGGGCGCTTCGCTGCCATTAATCCGTATGACCCCACGGTGCTCACTATCAAACGTGGCGACCGGATTGAGTCACTTCGGCAAATTCATGGTTGGCATTGGTGCCAAAATGAGCGCGGCGAGCAAGGGTGGGTCGGGGGCTACTTGTTAAAGCCGGCATAGCAACCAGCAATGTTAGTCAAATTAGCAGAAACGAAACTTCGATTGGATCGTCACGAAGAGTATCTCTAGCAGTAAACGATGAAAATAAGTGCGACACAAAAACATTTTTTTTATTCGGAAATTGCAAAACTGCTAGGTGCTGGATTTGATATTCGCAAGGCGGCGGCGGTGATGATAGAAACACAACTCCCCGTCGCCCAAGCGGCGTTGTTGGATAACCTGACCCGTGGTCTACAGGCAGGGGATTCGATCACTGCATCTCTTGGAAGAGATTCTAGAAACTTTGGGGAGCTTGAGAGAGCCATCGTCGGAGCGGGAGAACGTGGTGGCAAGTTGGCGCAGGCTTTCGAGCAGCTTGCTGATTATTTTGGAATGCTCTCTTCTGCATACCTAGAAATGGTTAGAGGAATGATTTATCCAATCATTATTCTTCATCTCGGAATGATCATCGCGATCGTGCCAAGTGCTTTAATGGCAGGCGAAATGAGTTTTGCGCAGATTTTCACACGTGTCGGCTTGGCTTTTCTGTTGTTATACGCTACATTCTTTGCTGGGTTTTTAGTAATTCGTATGTTGGTTCGATCGGCTCCTAGGCATTCAAACGTCGATCGTTGGATCAACAAGATTCCCTGGGTGGGTAGTGCGAGGAGAAACATGGCGATGGCTCGGTTCTGCAAGGTCTATCATGCATGTTTGCTTGCTGGAATTTCGATGAGTGAAACGGTTCAACTGTCAGCACAAGCCGCGCAGAGTGGCGTGATTCGCGAGGCTGGAGAACGGCTCGTTACGGCGGTCAAATCTGGACAAGCGCTCGGACCAGAATTTCTAACCGAGAAAGATTTTCCTAAAGCATTTGCGAGGTCCTATTCGACCGGTGAGGAGGCGGGAACATTGGATGGAGATCTCGCTCGCTGGTCTAAGCGGTTTCAAGATGACGCGGAGTCCAGTGTTAAAACTTTGTCTGCGATGATCCCAAAGGTGCTTTATTTTTTTATTCTAGGCTTCGTCGCTTGGGAAGTGGTTGGATTTTATAGCGACTACTATTCGCGTCTGGATCAGCTCGGTGAGTGAGTGGATCGCCCTTCGATACGGCTCATATGAATAAAAAAACTCAGGTCCCAATAAAGAGACCTGAGTATGGTATAGAATGTGATTGAGGGAACGTTGGATTACCAACGACCGCCGCCGCCGCCGCCGCCGCCGCCGCCACGACGGTCACCACCGCCGCCGCCTTTGTAGCCACCGCCGCCGCCACCACCACGACGATCTCCGCCGCCGCCATAGCCACCACCACCGCCGCCGCCGCCGCCGCCGTAGCCGCCACCACTTGGACGGGACTCTTTCGGTTCGGAAGCATTCACGCGCAGAGCACGACCATTGTAGTCGTAATCGTTAAGAGCCTCGATGGCCGCGTTCAACTGTGTTTGATCACCGAGGGTCACGAAAGCGAATCCTTTGGATTGCCCGGTTTCACGGTCGGTGATGATTTTGACCCGTTCAACAGGTCCATAAGCGGCAAAGAGGCCAGTAACGTCTCCTTCAGTAGCAGTGTAGGGCAAGTTGCCCACGTAGATATCCATTTGATTCAATTTTAAAGACCCCATGCTGATTCAGCACGTTTTCCGACCATGGCGTCACGGGTCGGACAACGAGCGACCAAACAAACTTTTGCCGTTTGAGCGATATGTCAATAGGTCGCTGAGTGACAACTTGGCAAGAAATCATTTTTATTTATCATTTCTTGTAGAATGTTTTACAGAAATGTGCGTAAGTTCGTATGTTATAACTCACATATCTTCGATGGAAATTCCGACCGAAGCTAGAAATCACGATTTCGACAGTGCAATCATGAGTATGCCTCCATCAAGCTTTAACCGGTCGTCTAGAGTACATTTTTCGAGAATCATGAGTCGATTTCTTATTTGCTACTTTTTTCTCGCTCACGCTTTGGCGCAGGCAGCGGTCGACCTCGATAAAGACGGCTTTGGGGATGTCTGGCGGCTTAAATATCCTGGAAGTCTGCTGAGTCCGAATGCTGACGCGGACGGCGACGGGCAATCCAATATGTCTGAGGCGACTACCGGCACTAATCCCTATGATCCTCAGAGCACCATCCGAATCACCGCGGTACAATGGATAAACCAGCAAGTTCATCTCACTTGGCCATCGCTCGCTGGCAAACGCTATTTTGTCGAATCTTCGGCGACACTGGCTAGCGGTACTTGGAGTGAAATTGGAACCATCATCTCTGGTACAGGGGCGGATGTTACTACGACTATTCAGAGTTTATCTGGTATGCGTTTTTTCCGAGTGCGGATTTTTGATGTCGATACCGATGCTGACGGTGTCACGGACTGGGAAGAACTCCAAGTTGGCTACGATCCGAATTCAAGCTCGCAAGGGGATCTCGCTCGTCTCAAGGCTGCTTTACAAAGCCCGTCGGTGGTCACCGTAACGGCAAGTGACACGGATGCCACCGAGCCCTCGGCATCGGTGGTCGCAGACCCTGCTGTCTTTAAAATTGCACGTAGCGGTGGCATCGCATCTCTATCTGTTAGTATTTTGACCAGTGGAACCACCACCGTTGCGGATTGCAATCCTCTGCCTGCTACAGTTTTTTTTCCTCTGGCTGCCAGCGAAGTGACCGTCACGGTCACGCCGCAGGCTGATGCGATCACCGAGTCTGACGAGGTTGTCACGGTCACCGTGGCGCCGACCGTATCCTACGGGGTCGGAATCCCCAGTTCTGCGAGTGTGCTCATTCACGACAACCTACAACTCAACGGGACTGGCTTACTTGGCAACTACTGGGATCATCCTAACAGCACTTCCAATTCTCCATATTTCACCGGTACTCCTGGTATTTCACGGATTGATTCCACCGTGAATTTTGTCGCTGGCGGTGTGGCGTGGGTGGGTGCTCCGGTAACCGCGACGAGCACAAATTATTTTTCAAGCCGCTGGACTGGCGAAATTCTTCCAGAGTTTTCCCAATACTATACGATTTATGCTCAAGCTGATGATGCTGGGCGCGTGTGGATCGACGGCAAGCTCATCATCGATAACTGGCCGCCCGCCTCTGTCTCTACGAGCGAAAAATCAGCCGTTGTTTGGCTCGGTGCAGGTCAACGCCACCCTATCGTTTTCGAGCAATATAACAATACTGGAAATTATGGTGCCGTTCTTTCTTGGGCGTCGTCCAGTCAGGCGAAACAAGTCATTCCTCAGGCGCGTCTTTTTCCAAATACAGCACCGCGAATTCTAGGGCTATTAGAAGTATGGGCTTTCGTGGGGGCGCCACCGTTTTCCTATCAGATTAGTGCCAGTGGTTCACCATCGTCTTTCTCCACCAGCGCCTTGCCGGCAAATTTTTCATTCGATCCAACCAGTGGAGTGATCACCGGCAACCCTGCGGTGGTTGGCGTTCATGATATCGCGATTACCGCAACAAACTCTAACGGATCTGGTTCAGCAATCCTACGCATAAATGTGCTCCAGGCTGGTGGTGGAATAACGCGCGAACTTTGGTCTAACATTTCAGGCTCATCCGTTGCGAGCATTCCCCTCACTACACCCGTAACGTCCACATCCATACTCAGTTTACTACAAGCACCCACCAATAACGCGGACAATTATGGTGTACGAATTCGAGGCTATATCACAGCGCCGGTCACTGGAGATTACCGTTTCTTTCTGCGCGCAGACGATGCCGCAGAGTTCTGGCTATCCAATGACGATGAACCAGTAAATGCTTGGAAACGCGCCGAGTTAACAACTCCAGTCAGTGACTCTAATTGGTCGGGCGCTGCTCAGACCACGTTGCTTCATCTCGAGGCTGGTGCGCGATACTATTTACAAATCCTCCACAAGGAAAACTCCGGTGCAGATCACCTTGCGCTTGGTTGGTCCAAGCCTGGGGAAGCCGACACTTCTCCTTCGGAAATCGTTCCCGGTCATCTACTCACCCGTTTCGAGGATGTCGTGCTGGGCACTTCGGCCACCGGCACACTTTACTTCGCACAACTTACCCCGCAGTCTGGTTCCGTCACCAATGCTTACGGCACAGGCGTTATTCGACTCTCCTTAGATAAATCCACCGCTTGGATCACTCCGAATTTTAGTAATCTGGGTTCAGCATTCACTGGAATGCATGTTCATGATAACAGGTTGCCATCCAACTCTAACATTGTTTTTGATCTAGATGAACCAGACGTACAGGTCCTCGCCGATGGATCTTACGTTTGGAACATCGTGGCAACGGGAGCTTTATCAGCATCTGAAATTGCTAACGGGCTGGGTCAAAACGCATATCTGAATATCCACACGACCAATTACCCCAGTGGCGAAATCAAAGGCTATTTCCGTGCGCTAGACGGTTCGTCGACATTCACGCCGCCCCCAAGCTCAACCGATTGGACACTTGAGTCTGGTGCTGGTAATGCTCAAGCCAATGCCGCTTCAAGGTTTCTCCAACAAGCGACCTTTGGAGCAAATCCTACAGACATTGCCACTCTTCAAACGATGCCTTCCTACGATGCGTGGATCGAAAACCAATTCGTAAAACCCATTACTTATCATTTGCCCTATGTCGAAAAGTTCCGAAATGTGACATTACCTAACAATCCCACTTACCTAAGTACACTCACAACCAATTCATGGTGGAAAAATTCCATCGAAGCGGACGACCAACTTCGCCAGCGCGTTGCATTTGCTTTGAGTGAGATCATGGTTGTTTCCGAAAATGGACCGCTCGATAATAAGGCGAACGCATTATCCAGTTTTTATGATACTCTGCTAGAACAAGCTTTCGGAAACGCTCGCGACCTTTTGGAAAAGGTCACTCTGCATCCGGCGATGGGTCGCTACCTCGATATGCTACGTAACGACAAGCCTAACTTATCCACCGGTCTCATTCCTAACGAGAACTACGCCCGTGAAATTCTCCAACTTTTCTCGCTAGGTCTCAACCGCTTGCATCCTGATGGTTCGCTGATCCTCAATTCCAAAGGGATGCCCATTTCAGTTTATGATCAAGATACCATCATCGGTTTCGCACATGGATTTACTGGCTGGGACTATAACTACACTGGAGCTTATCGCACATCTTTAGGTGCATCAGCAAACTGGACTGAGCCGATGCGCGAGGTGCCTGTTAGGCACTTCATTGGTAAAAAGCGCCTACTCAACAACGTCGTTCTACCCGGGATTTCCAGCATTGCTGGGGTTGCGATTGACCCTTACGCAACCCATACTTCAGCCCAGTATGGAGATTCCAACTATCAAGCACTTGCTTCTCAAGAACTTGCTATGATTCACGAACAGATTTTCCAGCACCCGAACTTTGGCCCGTTCCTCTGCCGACAGTTGATCCAGCGACTCGTGACATCCACCCCTAGCCGAGGATACATCTACCGAGTTTCTAGTAAATTTAATGACAATGGATTTGGAGTTCGCGGCGATATGAAAGCAGTCATTAAAGCAGTATTGTTAGACTATGAGGCTCGTTCGCTGATCGCATCTGATGCGCCAAGCTATGGTAAACAGCGCGAACCGGTGACGAGAGTCACCCAGTTAGTCAGAGCATTTCGACCGAAAAATAACTTTGCTGGCACTTTTATCCAAAACGGTGGATGGATCGTGATCGACACGGCTCCTAACGCTCACCGACTTATTGCCAATCAAAAAGTCCAACTTGGTTTTACTAGCGCTAATCTCCCAGCCACGGATAGCGACTACACTGTGGCGTCAATTTCCGGTACGACGTTTACCGTACAAGCTAAAGATGCCTATCGTATGTCATGGATAAAATCTGCGGGTGTCACGACCTTTACGAGTTCCTCGGCCCACGGACTTAGCGCTGGTCAGTCAGTCTTGATTCGCTTCCGCGGTGGAGTTTCCATGTCTGATAGTGTTTTGGTGATTTCTAGCGTTCCTTCGACAACGACTTTCACAGCGGTTGCGGTTGGTTCTGATGTAAGTGGCGAGTGTGATGTCGCTTGGTTACGCGGAATTTATACTCAAGCGAGTTCCGCACTTACCATCATTTGTAACTCCTTGCCCGGTCTGGTTGTGTCGTCCAAACTCGTGTTGAATTTTACGCCGGTAACAGGTCAAACAATTCAACCAACTAACGGAACTTACACCATCACAGCTGTGGATGCTAGCGATTCAAGAAAATACACAGTCACTCCCGATGTAGGTGTGCTGCCTGTATACTCTGGAACTCTCTCTGGCAGTATCCATGCAGCTTCGGTGGGATTGATTATCGATCGCAGCGGAAATACTATTTCTGGATATTCTGATTGGAACGTCGGTAACTCAGATACGGATTTGGGTCAAACTCCTCTGGCGGCAGATACAGTTTTCAATTACTTCCAACCCGATTATCAGTATCCTGGCGTATTAGCCACAAGCGGTCTCACCACTCCTGAGTTTCAAATCAGTTCCGAAACCAACGTCATTCGCCAAGCTAATTTTATCTTCGGAGGAATTTACTCAACGACAAGCACCACCAGTGTTCCGACTACGTCGGGTTATTCTAATGGCTTTTCAAGCTTTCGTACAGGTAAGGATGATATGATGATGGATTTCTCACCATGGATGGGCCCCCGCACCAGTGGTTCTGACTACTGGACGAACACCACGAACCTACGTGCATTGATTCAAGAATTCTCGAAAATTCTAATGGCTGGCGGTATGAAAATTACCTTGGAAGATCAAATTTATAGCTACGTTTCTAATACAACTAACATTACCTACAGCGCCACATTGCCATCAGATTTTGAGCGCCGCAATCGTATCCGAGCTATTGTTTACCTAATCGCTATTTCTCCGGAACTTGCGATCCAACGTTAAGAGAAATCTAATTTAATCCCTGCTATGTCTAACATTGATCAAGACCGAAATTCTCTCCTCCGGACTCGCCGCGGATTTCTTAGGCAAGCAGGTTGTGCTGCGCTGCAGTCAATCGCTATTTCCAGCGTGATTCGCGACTTTCACTTGATCAACTCCGCGCTCGCGCAAGGTTCAGGTAACGATTCCTTACCCGGCTACAAGGCTCTCGTTTGCATTCATCTGAGCGGCGGTAACGATTGTAATAATTTCATTGTTCCCCGAGGGTCAGCATATGCGAATTACGCCGCTGCTCGCCAGAATCTTGCGATTCCGCAATCTCTGCTCAATCCAATAAGTCCGCTTAACGGTGACGGTAACGAATACGGCTTCCATCCAAACTGTCCAGAACTGGCTGCACTTTTCAACTCTGGCAAACTCGCAACCTTATTTAATGTTGGCCCGCTTCTTTACCCCACCAATCAAAATCAGTACAAAAATAAACTCGTTGCCCTTCCACCACAGTTGTTTTCCCATACTGATCAGGTCACTCATTGGCAGACCTCGCTTCCTGACCAACCGCCGCGTACCGGATGGGGTGGTCGTATCGCGGATATCCTCCAACCCTATCAGAAAGAACTCATCACGGATGAGAGCAATAAAGCTAAAATTTCACTCTGCACCAGTCTTGCTGGAGCAAATACTTTCGAGGTTGGTTCTGTTGCGCAACAGTTTCACGTGTCCACTTCTGGCGCTGTCACTCTGAGCGGAGTCACGGCGGGTTCCGCTCGCGAAGTGACGATTCGCTCGATCGCACAAAATCCTCAGCAAAATCTCCAGGTAGATACCTTTGGCGAAATACTCGATGGTGCCGTGGCCACAGGATCTATCCTCAACTCCGCCATTGCGCCCACTTCATCTACGATTTGGACTACACCTTTTCCAACCACTACTCTGGGCAATCAACTTAAAATGGTCGCACGAATGATCGCCGGTCGCGACACACTCAAGATCAAACGCCAGATTTTTTTTGTTTCCGTCGGCGGCTATGATACTCACACCTCACAGCTTGGAACTGCGGCGAATCCCGGCAACGCTCTTTATGGTTCCCACGCCGATTTGCTTAATGAGTTAAGCGAATCTATCGGCGCCTTCCAAGCCGCCATCGAGCAACTTGCGGTTCAAACTAGCAACGCATCGCTCACAGACAGCGTTGTTGGCTTCACAGCCTCTGACTTTGGTCGTACCTTGCCCACGAACGGTCAAGGAAGCGACCACGGTTGGGGAAGTCATCACATCATCTTTGGGGGCACTGGCAATCCAAGCACTGGCGCTGTCCGTGGACAGCGTATCTATGGCACTTTTCCCGTCTTACAGGTTAACGGTCCTGATGACACGAGCACCGGACGCTGGATTCCCCGAACCAGCGTGGACGAATACAGCGCCACGCTCGCAAAGTGGTTCGGCGTCAATTCCACCTACATGCCCGTGGTTTTCCCAAATCTTACCCGCTTCGCGCTGCCCGACCTCGGCTTTATGAACGCCTAACGGAGTAGCCCACTCGCCGTTAGCTTACAAATCAATTCCTTTGACCATTCGATCTCGCATCTTTCTGATTATTATTCTAACATCCGCTGCAGGCTTGTGGTGGATTCAGCGTGGAAGTTCACCGAGGTTGAATCAAAACGAGGACAAGCGATTAGAAAAACATTTTTTAGTTCCGCAATCCGCGACGGAAAGCCTTCCGCCACCCCTCGCACCTCTTACCCAGAATTATCAGACCGCGGAAAGTGCAGACAGCCTAATTCAATCACAACGACTACTCGTCTTCGCTGCCATCGATAACCTCGAGTTTACTTTCCGCGACTTTTCCAATGCCCTTGGTGGTAACCCAGTTGGAACCAATGCGGAGATCACCTCCGCTCTGCTTGGCGATAATCTCAAGCAAGTTAAACTTCCCTTACCCGAGGGTTCCACGCGTAACGAGGCCGGAGAACTCTGTGATCCTTGGCGGACTCCATGGTTTTTTCATCAACTCAGTGGCTCACAAATGGAAATACGCTCAGCCGGTCCAGATTTGGAATTCTACACCGCAGACGACTTCGTCCATTAGTGATAAAACTTTCTGACTTTGTGAAATTCCACTCCAACGTTTGAAGATGATTGGTATTTCTCTTGGTCTTTTTTTCGTTTAATCCTTTGCGGACTTAGGATCTAACGCATCGCGCAATCCGTCTCCTAAAAAGTTAAGTGCGAAGAGAGTGCTAGCAAAAAATAGTGAGGGAAAAAACAACATTAGCCAGCTGATCTCCATGCGGTCTGCGCCTTCTTTGATCAGTATACCCCACGAACTATTGGGCGGCTTGACACCAAGACCCAAAAAAGAAAGCACACTTTCTAGCAACATAATTCCAGGTACCGCTAGAGTCGTGTAGATAATAATCGGACCAATCACGTTGGGTAAAATATGGCGGAACAATATGCGTGGTTGGCTCAATCCAAGAGATACTGCGGCTTCGACAAATTCTTGCTTTTTTACCGCTATGACTTGTGCGCGGACGATACGGGCGATCGTGAGCCAACCGATCGCGCCGATAGCGATGAATAGCGGAATTAATGTGGTGATAGGCGCCACGCGATCGCGATCAAAGCCAGTTGTTTTGATGACCCACTCTGTGAATGCAGATGCTGGATTATCGACAACAAGTGAGAAAAGAATAACCAGTACCAGAAATGGAAGCGCGAACAAAATATCAACAAAACGCATCAAAATATCATCTGTTTTCCCGCCAGCATAACCCGCGATAGCTCCATAAATCACGCCGATGACCACAGCAACAGCAGTGGCAACGATTCCTACTAACAGGGAAACCTGCCCGCCGTAAAGCACACGCGAAAAAAGGTCGCGCCCCAGTTGGTCAGTGCCGAACCAATGTGCGTTGGAAGGCGCGGCGGAAGAATTTGCGAGGTTGATTACCGTAGGACTTTTCACAAAAGGCATCAACGGACCAATAAAACAGAGTAGTAAAATGAGAGCCAAGACAAACAAGCTAACAACTGCGGCACGGTTATGGGCAAGTCGATGCCAAGCGTCTTTCCAAAGTGATGAGCCTTTTTCCATAATGATTAAGCTTTGCGTAAGCGAGGGTTGAGAGCGATCTGGGCAAGGTCAGCGAGTAGGTTGGCTCCGACGATCAGGAAGCCATAGAATAAGACTAGGCCTTGAATCAGAAAAAACTCGCGATCAGTTGCGGCATTAACGAAATGTTGGCCCATACCGGGAATTTGAAAAATAGTCTCGATCACAAAAGATCCTGAAATCATCCCCGCGAATGCAGGACCGACGAAAGCAACGGCTGGAATGAGTCCACCGCGTAGTGCGTGGCGAATGACAATCCGGGAAGGAGGTGCGCCTTTAGCTCGTGCTGTACGGATGTAGTCTTGTGATAGAACATCTAACATTCCACCGCGTGCAAGGCGGGCGAGATAGGCTGCATTGATGATTCCAAGAGTGAATGCCGGAAGAATCCAGTCACTAGGAGAGGCCCATCCGGCAACATTGAGAGACTTCAAGCCAAGCCCAGCTGTGACTGCCAGCAATGGTCCGATAACAAAGCTGGGCAAGCAAATCCCAACCATTGCAGCAGCAAGACATGCAAAATCAGCACCAGTATTTTTTCTAACTGCAGCAATCACTCCGGCGGGAATACCGATAATTAATGCGATCCCAATGGACAGCACTCCAAGGGCCAGTGAAACAGGAAACGACTCCTCGATAATTTCAGAAACTTTTACTCCATCCTTCTTAATGAGGTCGCCCAAGTCTTGGTGAAAAACGAGATTTTTCAGATAGGTTATATATTGCACCATGACCGGCTTATCGAGTCCGGTGTATTCTTTCATGCGCTTCAGGGCGTGTGCAGGGATTGCTTTTTCGCCAGTGTAAGGACTTCCTGGCATCGCGCGTACGAGGAAAAAAGTCAAGGTTACGAGAACGAACAAGGTGATAATACCTTGTCCGATGCGGTTGATAATGATGCGAATCATGGAACTTGAATCAACGTTCTGGTACGAGACGGAGGAACTGATATGGATTGTTAGAAAGAAGTAGAGAATGCCATCCTTTTAAAGAAGGATGGATCAAATAATTACGTGCCTGCCAAGCGATGAGTGCTATAGGAGCTTCATCTACGAGAATTGTTTCTGCTTGATAGAGATTTTCCAAGCGTCTTGTGGGGTCATTTTCTTGAAAAGATTGTTGGAGGAGTTTTACAAATTCGGGGCTTTTCCAGCCAGTTAGGTTGTTACCATTTCCTGGAGTCCACATTTCAAGAAAGGTAAGGGGATCTAGGTAGTCGCCCACCCAGCCTGCGTTGGCAATGTCGTAGTCGAGTTCTTGCATGGCCACGAGATAGGCATTCCATTCTTTGTTCTCGATTTCGACTTCGATGCCAAGAGTATCACGCCACATCGCTTGCACCGCCTGCGCGAGTGTTGCCGCAGTTTCTTTGCTCGCGATGAGAACTTTGAGTCGAGGAAATCCTTTCCCGCTCGGATAGCCTGCATCATCAAGAAGTCGCTTTGCCAGTGCTCGATCAAATTCTAACAAGTGAGGTGGTTTATAATCGCCCATGGGTGGTGTCATCGCATAAGCGGGCGTGTATCCACGGAAAACCGTGTTACAAATCGCAGGACGGTCGATGGCGAGACTGAGTGCCTTGCGCACACGTACGTCGTTTAACGGTGTGCGTGTCGTATTGAAACGGAAAAATCCCGTACCTACATATGGCTCCTGCCTGAGAGCGGTAGGGTTTGTCGCTTTCATCATGTCGATGACTTCGGAAGTAGCGGCGTAGGTCATGTGAAGTTGCCCGTCGCGAAACATTCTTGCCTCAGTGTAAAGATTGGTGATGGGTAGAAATCGGATGCCATTAAGAGTGACATTAGCTGCGTTCCAATAAAATGGGTTGCGTTCCACTTCGATGTGGTCGGTACGCCTCCACGATTTCAACCGGTAGGGACCGTTGCACACAATATTTTCTTTGCGGGTCCATGGGTTGCCACGTTGACCGATGCTTCCATGCTTCAACACTACATGGCGAGGAACCGCGGTCCACGTGTAGTGCTTGAGAATTTCCCGGAAGTATGGAGTTGGGCCACGTAAGGTGAGTTGTAGTGTTAGGTCGTCAATCACTTTCACCCCGACGGTCGAAAAGTCCTTGGTTTTTCCTTTATTAAATTCTTCAGCTCCTTTGAGAAAATAGAGCATCTCGGCATACTGCGCCCCGAGTTCTGGAGTCAAAAGGCGCTCGTATGAAAATGCGAAGTCGCTTGCGGTGACAGGCATTCCGTCAGACCATTTTCCATTAGGCCTTAGCTTTGCAGTCCAGACGGTAGCAGTTGCGTCTGGTGTGACTTCACTGGCCGCACCCCCTGGAGTGGCCGTATCACTTTCTGGGTCGCTGGTGATAAGACCCTCAAACAGAGCTCGAAGAATATTAGACTCAAGAACTCCAGAGACAATGTGAGGGTCTAAGCCTTTCGGTTCACTTGAGTTTCCAATAAGCAAGATTCCCTCGCGGTTTGCACGATCGACCTCGGATTCCTTCTGGCAACAAGTCAGAAGAAACCAGAAAGGGGATAAAATTAACAAATAACTACGAAAGGTCACGACCCCAATCATGACTTCTCCAGTTCGAAATACATGCGTTTTTTTTAAAAATCGCTGCCAGTGGTAAAAACAATCATTCTCACGCTTGCATGATTTTTGCAGATGATTAAAAACACCAGCAACTATCTTGTGAAAAGTTACTTCCTCAGACGGCTCCTGTTAATTCCGCCGACCTTGATCGGCATCACACTGCTCGTTTTCATGGTGACGCGCTTCGTCCCTGGAGGTCCGATGGATCGGATGCTGCAAGAGGCATCTAGAGGAGCTGATCAAGGTGGCAAACGCGGGTCATCGGGTCAGTCTCAGGGCGGACTCAGTGAGGATCAGTTAGAAGAATTGGAAGAACAATTCGGTCTCGATAAAAATGTTTTAATTGGTTACGGTCAATGGCTTGGTATTGCCCCGCGTGAGAGTCGAATTTCAAAAGGCGAATTTGGCAGCAGTGGCGAAGAAACCATTGGCGGCAGTGTGGATATGGACTCAACGGCGGTCGTCGTGCTGCGCGGAGATGGGCGCCTCGTCCATGTGAGTTGTGCAGACAGCAAGATTGTTTCGGCAATATTTGTAGAAACAGGCCAATCAATATCTGCGGAGGGTTGGAACGTTCGCTACGAAACCGAGGGCGACCGGCAAGAGCGATATAAACGGCGTAACCCAGATGCTCGCGAACAACCATCCTACCCGCCTCGGGTCGTTGTCTATCAGACGCGCTTTGCAGGTCTGATCCAAGGGGATCTTGGTCGGTCAACGGTATACAACGACCCCGTGGACGAAATGATTTTGGCGCGTATGCCTGTTGCAGTTTATTTTGGATTACTCACGGCGTTTATTACTTATTCAGTCTGCCTGCCTTTGGGAGTTTTAAAGGCGTTGAAGCATCGGGCTTTTGTCGACACTGCGAGTTCGGTGTTGATTTTTCTAGGTTACTCGATTCCAGGATTTGCCCTTGGGGCTATTATGCTTGTCTATCTGGGTGCGAGGATGAATTTGTTTCCACTTTTTGGCATGACGAGTCCGGACTTCGATCTAATGGATAACTGGGGTAAAGTGAAAGATCTAGCACATCACACCGTATTGCCTTTGATTTGTTACGCAGTTGGTGGGTTTGCAATGTTGACAATGCTAACAAAAAACAACCTAATGGACAATCTTGCTGCAGATTATGTACGGACTGCGGTTGCCAAGGGCGTGAGCTTCAGGCGTGCGGTCTTTGGTCATGCATTTAGGAATTCAATGATTCCCGTCGCTACAAGCCTTGGAAGTTTGGTGGAAATTTTCATCGGCGGATCTTTATTGGTTGAGACCGTTTTTGATATCCAAGGATTTGGACTTTTGCAGTATCAATCCGTGGTGGCTCGTGACGGACCTGTCATTATGGGAACATTGACCATTGCTGCATTCTTGATGTTGATAGGCAACGTGCTTTCGGACATGATCGTCGCGATGGTCGACCCGAGAATCAAATTCGAATGACCATGCGTGCGATCGGATTTTTATTCATGCTGTTAGGATCGCTGGCGGCGCTAGGTGAGGTTCGTGGGATAGCCTTTCCGACAGCACAGTGGTTTTTTGAGGTAAGTCGCACTGTGCCATTTTTAAATTTCACGATGTCTGGGGGGCAGATTTTTCCATGGTTCGGATGGCTGAGCGTAGCGAGTTTAATCATTGGAGGCATCTGTATGACCGTCCGCACATTCACTCGTGGGCCGAAAAACCCCATCACCGCGCGACAAATCCAGCGCTTTCGTGAAATTAAGCGAGGCTACTACTCGTTAGTGATTCTTATCCTGTTAGGCGGAGTTGCTGGGTTAGATCAGTTGGTCGTTGGCAAGCGCGCCCTTGCCGTCAAGTACAATGGGCATTGGACATTTCCAGCTTTTCTGTCACGCGAATTGAAGAACAAGGATTTCGGAATCACAGGGGAACGCGCAGAAGCGGCTGCCGATTATCGCGAATTGAAGCGGTTATGGAAGGAGACCAATGGGAACTGTGTGGTCATGCCGCTTGTTCCGTACGATCCAACGGGTGACACATTACCGCCAAGATCGCGTCCGTTGTTCGAGCGCGATGGAATTTATTACGAGTTAGGTAGTAGCAAGCCCTACTGGGGATTGGCCGCACGTTATCACGATATACTAACCGCAAAAATTCATTTGCGGCAAGCGATGCGAGATGGAAAACTAACGGGGCCGCAAGATGGATGGGATGCAAACGGTCTTCCCGTTTTCAATGCGGATTTTAAAAATGACGGTCAAGTTTCAGAGCGCTTCAGTGGCGTAGGAACGAAACAGCAATTTCTAACGCTACCAAGTACGGCGTATCGAGCGATCAAGTATCATCCCGCACCACCGATTCCTTCGGAGGGCAACTGGCTTGGAACGACCTCGCAAGGCTATGATATGCTCGCGTATCTTTATGGCGGACTTCAGGTAAATTTTAAAGCCGCCTTGATATACCTTCCATTCGTTTACGTTATTGGAATTTCAATTGGAATGATGATGGGATACTTCGGAGGCTGGTTCGATCTGATCATGCAGCGAATGATTGAGATTTTTTCTAACACACCATTTTTATTCATTGTGATTATCTTTTCCAGTATGGTCCCTGAGCGCTTTAAAGGACTTCCGGTGATTTTGACGATTCTTATTATCTTCGGTTGGATGGGGTTAACCTATTTGATGAGAACTGCTGCCTATCGTGACAAGGAGCGTGACTATATAGCAGCCGCGAAAGTACTGGGTGCTAGTACGCCTCGAATTATTTTTCGTCATCTTTTACCAAATACAGTGGCCATTATTGTGACGCTTGTGCCGTTCACGGTTTCCGGCTTGGTTTTCTCACTCACTTCCCTGGATTATCTTGGATTTGGATTGCCTCCAGAATACGCAACATGGGGTCGTTTGCTAAACGATGGACTTGCGAATCTTTCTTCGCCATGGCTCGTGACCTCGACGTTCATAGTGTTGGTTGGGTTGTTGGTTCTCATCACCTTTATTGGTGAGGCTGTGCGAGAGGCTTTTGATCCGAAAAAATTTACTTATTACCGATGACGCACCGTTTGATTTCATCACTTGTGCTTGTTGCTACCAGCTGTTGCTTGGTGATTTCATGCCGAAAAGATTCCGATTCTTCGAAAAGGACGCTCGGCTTTGATGCGTTTGTCCCACGCTACAATGTCTACATTCAAAATTGGTTGATCGAACAGCAGGGGCGTTCAAAAAAAGAAGCGATCCGGATCGCCGCTGCTTTGACCACCGCGCAGGGTGTAGAAAAAGATCTGCTAGAGATTCAAGCTCAAGCCAACCGTCGCGCGCTTGAAAAATGGCAGTTCCGCCTAGGCCTTGGTGATTTTCTCAAAACGGGCCAACCTTCGGAAATTCCTGCCGACCTCGTCTGGGAGAATGGGTTGGATCAACCCGAGATGGGGGATCCCCGAGCGAAAAAAGGTGGAGTACTCCGCCGTCATATTTTGGATTTTCCTCCGACGATTCGTCCGTTCGGACCTAATTCTAACAACAGCTTTCGAAGTGACCTCTATGACCTCATCGACATGAGGTTGATCACTTTCCACATGGAAACCATGAAACTTATTCCGGGGCTTGCTAAGGAATGGGCTGTTTCAAGAGATAAGCGGACAATTTACTTCCGAATCGATCCAGATGCACATTATTCAGACGGAGTACTTGTACAAGTACGTGACTACCTCATCACTGTCTATTTGAATGTTTCGGATAATGTTGTAAACGCCTATCAGAAGCAATTTTATCGAGAAAACATTGCGCAAGTTGCAATGTATGGTGACCACACACTCTCGATTTCACTTCCTGATGCGAGTTTCTTTGGCCCGCTCACTGCAGGAAGTCTAACTCCATCGCCTGCCCATTTTTATTCAGAATACGGCCCCGACTACGCCGAGCGCTACCAATGGCGCTTTCCGCCTACCACTGGTCCTTACGAGGTGAAATCGGGGGATATCGTTAAGGGAGTTTCAATCACTCAGACCCGCGTAAATGATTGGTGGGCAAAAGATCGAAAATTTTATCGTTACCGATTCAATCCCGACAAACTAGTTAGCACTGTGGTGCGGGACGAGTCGAAAGCCTTTGAACTTTTTCGCGCTGGAGAACTGGATACTTTTCTTATCACTCGTCCGGAACTCTGGTATGAAAAGTCTGAAATGCCACCGGTTTATGACGGTTATATCGAGCGGACCACTTTTTATAAACAATACCCTCGAGTGCCTCTTGGGCTCTATATGAATGTCAGTAAGCCACCTTTAGACAATCGCGATGTCAGGGTCGGCATCAATCACGCGATAAATTGGCAGAAGGTCATCGACGTGATATTTCGTGGTGACTATCAGCGACTAAATTCGTTTAATGAGGGATACGGCAAACTCGGTGATCTAACCATTCGGGCACGTCCTTACTCGATTAAGTCCGCGCGTGATTCCTTTGCCAAAGCAGGCTACGCGGTTGAAGGTGCTGATGGTATTTTGAAAAAATCAGATGGAACTCGTCTCTCTGTCGCTTTCAGTTACCCTAGTCTACCCATTTACGATCGCATGTTTTCTCTGCTGCGTGAGGATGCAAAACCTTGCGGACTTGAACTTAGACTCGACGGGCTTGAGCCAACCGTGGCGTACAAGATGGAGATGCAGAAGCAGCACGAAATGACTTTTTCGTCTTGGAATACCAGTCCGCCTGGGCCGGACTTTTATGAATTCCTGCACTCCACCAACGCCCGAGACGAAAAGGGTAATCCTAAACCTGATACGAATAATGTTTTTGTATGGGCTCGTCCCGATACCGATCGTTTGTGCGATATTGTTAGGAGTGCTGCCAGTGAAGAGGAACTCTCGAATGCCGCAGGAAAACTTCAACGGATCATGCACGATGAAGCGATTTTTGTTCCGGGATATGCGATCGATTTCGTGAAAGTTGGATATTGGCGATGGGTTAAATGGCCTGACTGCGAGAATACCCGATTTAGTCCACCAGTCACTTATGAACCCCATGAGACCCACGTTCTTTGGATTGATTCTTCTGTAAAGGCCGAGACACAAGCCGCGCGTCGCGAGGGCAAGGTTTTCAAAGAATCCACGCGAGTCGTTGATGAATATCGCATCGTCGCGCCATCCACTGTACCTGTTGAACCATGAGCGAGCCACCGGAAATCATTCTAGAGGTGGACAAGCTCATTACCTCGTTCGAAACCGATCGCGGGTTAATCCGAGCGGTTGACCAGGTGTCGTTCTCTGTGGCTGAGGGTAAGACTCTTGGAATCGTCGGTGAGTCTGGTTGTGGAAAAAGTGTGACGGCAATGTCCATCGTGCGCTTGCTTCCTCAACCGACAGGAAAAATTCTCGGAGGGCATATTTATTTCAAAGGGCGGGATTTAGTTAAGGCCAGTGACAGGGAGCTTCAAAAAATCCGAGGTGGTGATATCGGTGTGATTTTTCAAGAACCCATGGCGGCTCTCAATCCACTTCATCGTATCGGTCGCCAAGTCGCTGAAGTTTTCTTGATTCATAAAAATCTATCAAAAAAAGACGCTTGGCATGCTGCGAAGGAGATGCTCGATCTCGTCCGTATTCCCGCTCCAGAGAGGAGGATGATGGATTATCCGCATCATCTATCAGGTGGCATGCGGCAGCGGGTGGTAATCGCAATTGCACTTGCTTGCAAACCATCACTATTAATCGCCGACGAGCCGACAACTGCGCTTGATGTGACCGTGCAAGCGCAGATTCTTGACCTAATGGACCGCTTGCAGTCAGAGATCGGAATGTCGACGATTCTCATCACTCACGACCTCGGAGTTATTGCGGAAACATGTGACGACGTGGTGGTGATGTATGCAGGGCGAGTTGTGGAACGCGCAAGCGCCCAAGAGCTTTTTTCTAATCCTCTCCACGCCTACACTAGGGGCTTGCTGCATTCAATTCCTACTCTGGATACCCCGTCAAAGTCGGTCCTTAACACCATTCCGGGGATGGTTGCAGCGCTTGCGGATCACTCGCATGGTTGCCGATTTTGCCAGCGCATGGGTCGCGATACGGTCGTTACGCGAGAGCGACCATTGTTCTCCGAAGTCTCGCCGAACCACTGGGTGGAAACCTGTTCCATATGCTATCAACCGTGAGCACCTCTTCGTTGCTATCCGTCAAGAATCTCCGCGTTCATTTTCCAGTTCGCACGGGCGTGATGATGCGGCAGACTGGTGCCGTTCGAGCCGTCGACGGTGTGTCGCTAAATATCGCGCCTGGCGAAACTCTCGGCTTGGTGGGTGAATCTGGTTGCGGAAAGTCAACTTTGGGAAAAGCCATCGTCCGCTTGCTTAAGCCGACCGCGGGTAGCATTCACTTCGAAAATTCTAACATCACCAAATCCAGCCAACATTCACTAAGACCGCTTAGGCGCGATTTTCAAATGATCTTTCAGGATCCAGCTGAATCGTTAGATCCGAGAATGAGCGTACGCTCCATCATCGAAGAACCATTTATCATTCATAATCTCGGCACACGAGGAGAGCGATTGAAATGGGTCAATGATCTGCTCGATCGTGTTGGGCTGCCTACGTCATCTGCTGAGCGATACTCGTTTGAATTTTCGGGCGGCCAGCGTCAACGTATTGGCATCGCTCGTGCGCTTGCGCTCAAGCCGAAGCTGATTGTGTGTGACGAGCCAGTCTCGGCGCTTGATGTCTCGGTGCAGTCTCAGATTCTAAATTTGCTCGTTGAACTGCAGCGTGATTTTGGCCTGTCCTATTTGTTCATCGCCCATGATCTCTCGGTGGTGAAGCATGTGAGCGATCGCGTTGCGGTGATGTATTTGGGTAAGATCGTAGAACTCGCGACTGCCGATGCGATCTATCAGGATCCACGTCATGTTTATACAAAAGCGTTATTATCAGCTATTCCATCGCACGATCCGAAAGTGAAGAGGGAGAAAATTTTACTTGAGGGAGATGTTCCATCGCCGATTGATCCACCCGCTGGAAGTGCTTTTGGACACCGAATCAATCATCCACGCTACGAGGAGACTGTTGGTTTAGATCTTTCTATGAAAGAAATCGCATTCAATCATTGGGTCGCCGCTGATCCATGCTGCGTGTCAGTTGATGACTGGAAAAAACTAACTGGCGAATGAGATTCTAGCCTGAATAGGCTCGGATATTTATATGCTAGATTAGCAAGGCATCATGTAAGCCAGTAAATTTCCCAGCCTATCTCGTAGCTTCGAGCGTGGGACGATGGCATCAATCAATCCATGTTC
>Ga0209190_1000248_pt1 | contig 39027 bp, 39 predicted proteins | sample M_140205_XF_Meta_FD_187315 | JGI IMG/M metagenome (GOLD analysis project Ga0209190, IMG submission 187315) | Freshwater microbial communities from Lake Montjoie, Canada to study carbon cycling - M_140205_XF_MetaG (SPAdes) (version 2) | ecosystem: Environmental > Aquatic > Freshwater > Lake...
AAGGTATATTTGAGCAGAGAACGCGCGAAATGCCGTGGCAGCCTCAATCCCGTTGGGCGTGAGATGCACCGGCAGGACGTGGACCCGCAAAGGAATGCAACCGAGACAGAAGGGGGCACCATGGAACCCGCAGCAATTGACAAATCACTCGATGAACTCGATGTCACGGATGCCCAGAATATTGGACCGATCCTCGACCGGCTGAAGCGCATCGAGGGACAGGTACGGGGCGTGCAAAAGATGATCGTTGCCGGTGCCGACTGTGAGGCGATCCTTACTCAAGTAATGGCGGCGCGGGCGGCGCTTGAGCGCACCGCCGCCCAGATTGTCATGGCAAACCTCGAGAAGTGCTTCGATGCACAGTCGCCCGCCGAGGCCCGGCGCAAGGTGGTCCGTACGGTGCAACTACTGTCACGTTCGACGTGAGCCGGGCCCCCGAGCGAACTTCACGTGACTACGAAAGCCTGACCCGAAAGGAACGAAGGTGTTTCAGAAACTGCTGGCGTGGCTTGGTGTCACAGCTACCACCAAGGATCTCTCCCCTTTCGAGGCACTCGGACGCCAAGGCACCGGAAGCGTCATCCTGGACGTGCGCGAACAACATGAATGGGCGTCCGGCCACGTCAAAGGCGCGATCAATATCCCACTTGGCCGACTGGGGACGCAGGTGGGGAGACTTGCACGGGATGCGGCGATCATTGCCATCTGCACAAGCGGAGGCCGGTCGTCCCGGGCAGTGTCGATCCTGCGTGATGCCGGCTTCGAACATGCCGTCAACATGCGAGGCGGAATGACGTCGTGGGAGCGCGCCGGCCTTCCCATCTCGAAGTAAATCGATGAATCCCGGCTTGCGATCCCTCGCTTCCTGAAATGCGCGAACAGAAATCATTGGAGACTGAATAGTATGTTGGCCCGGCTATGGCACATCTTCTGGGGCGGTCCCAAAGGAGGGAATCTTTCGGCGCGCGACGCACACGCTCGACAGCGTGGAGGCGTACTGTTGATCGACGTCCGGTCGCCCGCGGAATGGCAGGCAGGCCATGCTGAAGACGCATTGCACATTCCGCTCGGGGACCTCACCCGAAACCTGGACCTGCTTCCGAAGGATGGTGAGATCATCGCCATGTGCCAGAGTGGCCTGAGATCTGGAATTGCCGCTATGATCCTTCGAAGCCGTGGGTTTGAACGTGTTTTCAACCTGAACGGCGGGTTCATGGCATGGTACGGTGCAGGTCTACCGATCGAGACGGATGGCCGGGCGCGCTTGCGACGAGTTCGTGGGGGATCGATGGCTAGTCGGTAGGTTCTCGCGCACCCTATACGGGCAGTTGCCCGGAACGAAAAAGGAGATCCTGATGGCATTCAGTCACGTCAACAAGAAGGGGCAGACCTACTTCCTTCACGGCAAGATGGTCACCCTCCGCGGTGGTCGCGAGCAGAAGATCCATTACTTCGCCAAGGAAGCCAAGCCGGGTGAAGTCCTTCCCGCGTTGCCCGAGGGGTACGAGGTCGTGGAGAACGAACGTACTGGACTTCCCTTCATCCGCAAGCACGTCGCCAAGTAGGCGCCCTCCTCTTCCGAAATGAAACTGGCCCCCTCTTCGGGGGCCAGTCCTGTCTAACGGCATGTTGTCGCGAGACTCACACCTTCGGCGCGTCAGGCACCTTGCCCAGGAGGCCCTCGATCATTCCGACGATAGACGTGAGCGCGTCCTTTGCGGTGGCCTTCCCCTCGTAAACCGGGCCCATCGCCTTGGTGATCTCGTTGCCAACATTTCCCCAGTCACCACTGATCGGTTCCGGTTTGGCGTAGGCAAATGCATCCAGTGCAAGCTTCGCGTTCTTCGGGGCCGTATCCGGCTTGAGAACCAGCGGACTCGACGCGACATCCTTGTGCGTAGGGATTGTCAGACCCAGTTTCGCCCAGTGCTCGTAGGCCGCCTTGCTGCCAAGGAACTTGAGGAATTCCCAAGCTGCATCCTTGTTCTTGCCTGCCGACGTCATGCTATGGCCCGCCGATGCCGTGCGGGTGACGCGTGACTTGCCCTTCGGGATTGGAGCGATGTCCCACTCGAAGGTCGCCTTGTTGAAATTCGCGTAGACCGAGATTGACGGCACCATGCCAATTCGGCCGGTGTTCCAGGCTTCTGCCATGTTCTGGCCAGGGAACGAATCACCGAACGGGTGAACCTTTTGCTTGTTGATAAGGTCGGCGATCCATTGCATCTGATCCACCGCCGGCGACTGGTGCAAAGTGAACTTCTGGCGGGTGGCATCGACGATGTCGCCCCCCTCCTGCCACACCTTGATATATGGATAGTAGGGAGCGGCGCCAACCCCGGCCCATCCTGCGGTGCCCCATGTGGCCTGTGCGCCGGTGCCACCAGTCATCTTCTTGGCAGCGTCCAGATAGGTCTCCCAAGTCCAGGACTCATCTGGAAGGCTGACACCATTCTTGGCGAAAAGTTCCTTGTTATAGACAAGATTGGTCGTCGTGGCCTCGCGTGGCAGACCGTATTGCTTGCCACCGACGTTGTAATCCTTCGTCGCAGCTTCGAAGAAGTCGGTCAACTTCACATCCTTGTCGGACGCGAGATACGGGCTTATGTCGGCCAGCAGGTTGAGCTTCTGCAAGTTGGGGGAAATGTACGCATGCGTCCAGAACACGTCGGGCGCCGTTCCCGATGCCACCAGGGCAATCAGCTTTGCCTGCGCGTTGACAGCACCACCACCTGCGTCACCCTGAATGATGTCAACGGTCACCGAACCCTTCTTGTCGTTGAAGAGCTCACCCAGGGGCTTGTAGCGGGCCTCATCCGCAGGGTCGGTTCCCTGGGTCATGAATACGACCTTGCCCTTGGCGGCGGAGGGTGCAGGGACGGCAGTCGCAGCGGGCTTGGTTGCCGCAACCGTTGCAGCCGGAGCCGCCGTCGGTGCCGATGCTGCCGGCGCTTTCGTCGGTTCAGCCTTGGCTGCCGGAGCAGCGGGAGCCGCCTCCCCACCGCAGGCTGCCAGGATGCTGCCGGCGCCGAGGACACCCGCCAACGCGCGCCGGCGAGAGAAGCCGGGCGTGGGATTACTCAATGGTTCGGTCACTAATCATCTCCTCAAACTTGGTGCGGGCACACCATAGCCGGGCCTGAATAGGTTGGTCAATCGGCCCCAGGCTTCATCAACTCGAGGCAGTCACGGTCTCGAGCGTCCGAAGCTCAGGCGAATTGTCATCAGCACCGACCCAACGCAACCGTGCTGACGCCAGAAAATCACCACCCTCGGTTGCTCGACCCGTCGAGGCAAGAATCCTCCCTAACCAGAACTGGTCCCGTGGACGAGGCGATGCATAGGCGCCGACGCGATCACGAAGGATCCGTTCGGAGTGGACCCGTGCCCCGGAGAGCCACTCCGCATCGATCAAGGTGTCTTCGATGACTGCGAACTGACCTTGATAATCCGTAAATCGGGACAAGACTGGAAGTGCCTCCCCGAGGTGTTTTGCAGCGAGGTGGGCATCTCCATGCCACCACGCCCGCAGACCCTCAGTAACTGAATGCACGGCAGCCGCACGTTCCCCGGATAGCACTCCTTGGGCAGGTTCGTCGGCGTCAGCAAGAGATGCCAGCAGCGCATGAATACCTGCTTCATCTGACAGTGCGACCAACGGCATTACGCGAACAATCATTTCTGAAACATCAGCCGCATGGTTCGGATCAATGGGAATTGTCGGCGCGAGTGTCCGCCATGGCAGCGCGCGTCCGGAGCTGCGGCCATACCCAAAGACCTCGGTTTGCCAGAGGAGGTTGACGGCGCCCGGATAGGACATAGGCTGACCAGGTGCCGAAGGCACCATTACCCGTTCCTGCCACTCGATTGACGCGGCGGCGCGTCCGAGTTCCATCAGGAGCGACGCGAGATGCATGGTGTTGTGGACATTGATCCCGTCAAATGGATCACTCGCGGTCAGGTAGGCAATACCCCGCTCGATCCCCTCCTCAAATGTGCCCTCATCTATATGGAGGTGTATTCGGGCATGCGCGCCAAAGGGATCGGCACGATCCAGTTCCTCGATCCGTTCCACCGTGTCCCGTGCCTCGCCAAACCGACGGCCACGGATCAAGCTGAACGCCTCATTCACCAGAACCTCGATATCGGGTGCAGGCAATTCGCACTCGGTCGTCATTTTGGCTCCTCCTCTTTCGTGCGGGATATCCCAACGGCAATGGCTCAAAGAGACCCGGCTACTAAGCTGGAGGGTCCATCAAACCGGGGAAGGCTACGCGGGTGTTCGAGACGGGGAACAACGTCAGCGGTATGGATGTACCAGTCCAGAAGTCGCTGCTCAAGATCACCTCGCACCGTCGCGTAGTTAACGTCACCGTAGACGTTGTGCAACTCCAAGGGGTCCACCACAAGATCGTAGAGTTCTGAGACGCCGAGTGGCCGACGAACGAGGCGGTGGGTCATGGTCCGGATCGACGTCGCCCTGCATACACTGAGCGGATGATCCTGTTGCAGGCGCCCTTTTGGGTAGTAGATGTGGGAGGGATCCCGGAACAATCCACCTGATACCGGACGACCTTCGAAGGCGTGTGGTTCATGCGGGTCGTATCCACCCTCACTGAACGCTGCGCGGTCGGGGTCGCCTGGTGCGCCAGCCAACTGCGGCACGAGTGAACGCGCGAAGTGCGTGTGAGTGGGAACAATTCCGGCCAGATCAAGGGCGGTAGCCATCACGTCGAAAAGTTCGACCGGTTCGGCAACGACGTGTCCCCGGGCGAACCCGTCTCCCGGAACACGAACAATCAGCGGAACGCGGGTCAGGCAATCGTCCAGTGCCGACGGCCACTTCTCGACAAGCCCGTAATCGCCCGCCCAGTCCCCGTGGTCGGCGAACAGGAATACCGCCGTGTCAGATGCGTGCCCAGTCTCATCAAGCGCGTCGAGAAGCATGCCCAAAAGCGCGTCGGTTACTCCGATCATGCCCAGGTACACGGCGTGGAGTTCCCGGAAAAAACGCTCATCGAGTTCACCTAGACGACGCGCCTCCCGGATCCGCACATGGAAGTCCGGCTTGCCGGGGAGTCCCGATGGGCGCAATGGTCCGATCTGATCGGCAGAATATCGGGAGTGGAATGGTTCGGGTGCGTGGTAGGGACAGTGCGGGAAGGTCAGTGGCAGATACAACGCAAACGGTCGCCCGCTATCGGACTTACGCTGCCGAAGCCACTGAACCGCGCCGTCGACGTGTTGGAAATCACCGACCGTCTCGATGCCGTCCGGCATCGCTTCGTACAGGAATGTGTAATAGCGTGGGTCGTCGAATGAATACGGCGGTGTCCCGTGTCCTCCCGGACGTGCACTGGAACTGAACCGCCCTAGGTTCCAATCCGAAACGCTTTCGGCAAACGCTTCCGGGGAAAGCAGGTCGTTCTTTCCACCCCAGATGACGTCGTAACCGGCCCGCTTGAGGTACTTGAGGAGGTTGGGATCCTCGGGACGAAGCATGTTCCAGAGGGTGCGATGCCCCCGGACGTGCGGATACCACCCTGTAGTGAAACTCGTCCTCGAAGGCGTGCAAACGGTGTGCTGTACATGGCACTGGTTGAACCGCGTGCCCTGCGATGCGAGACGGTCAATGTTCGGTGTCAGTGAAACCGGGTCTCCATAACAGCCAACGCTTGAGGCGCGGAGTTCATCCGGAATGAAGAAGATGAGGTTTGGACGATGCGTTGAAGTGGTCATGGAACCCCCTCGCAGGACCCTCGGATCACCTCGAGGGTCCAACCAGTGCAATCGCCGGGACCGTCTCACGCATGCCCAAAGGTGTGCGCAGCCTCGAGGACACGCGCAAGCAACCTCACGGCTGCATCCAGATCAGCGACGCTGGCCATCTCGTTGACCGTGTGCACGTACCTGACGGGCACGCTGTACGTGATCGTCGGCCGGCTTCCGTGGATGCGCTGGAGCATTCCAGCGTCAGTGCCACCGGCAGGCAGAATTTCAAGCTGATAGGCGATGTCATGTTTCGTCGCGAGGTCACGTGAGAACCGAACCAGCTTGGGATCGCTGATCGACGACGAATCCATCACCTTGATCGCGACACCCTTGCCAAGTTCGGTGACCGAGTTCTCCTCAGTGCCTCCCGGGATATCCACCGCGAGCGTCGCATCGAGCGCAATCGCGATATCCGGATGCCAGTCATGTGCAATCGCCTGCGCCCCGCGCAACCCAACCTCTTCCTGGACAGTGGCGACGGCTATTACTTCAACCTCGTGGTCCCCGAGGGCGCGGAGTGCTTCCAGCATGACGTACACGCAGGCGCGGTCGTCCAGGCACTTTCCGGAAACGTGGTCTCCAACGTGCTCGAAGGCGCGGTGCAACGTGACCATGTCCCCGATCTCAACCTTGGCTTGCACGGTCTCGGCTGGCAAACCAAGATCCACGAAGAGTTCCTCAATCTTTGGGGCTTTGGGTTCCTCACCCCGCATGAGATGGATTGGCTTGCCCTGTGGCATGAGAAGGCCACGCAGTTGCTCACTGTCACGGGTGGTCACGGTGACCCGCTGGGCAACAAGGTTTCGCGGGTCGAAACCACCGACTGGTTGCAAGCGAAGAAAGCCCTTCTTGTCGACGTGACGCACCAGGAACCCAATCTCGTCCATGTGCGCCGCGATCAGCACGCGCCTCACAGGGGCACCCGGCACCTTGTGACCGCGCGGATGCCGGATGCCAATTGCATTGCCGATTGCGTCAATGCGAATTTCATCGACCAACGGCCGCATTGCCTCAATGATGACCTCACGGATTGCTTCCTCACGTGATGGCACGCCGGGCGTTTCAGAAAGCGACTTCAGCAATTCGAAATTAAGTGTCATGTGCGACTCTCCCTACTACGTCCTGATGGAAGGCTTTACAGGAGGATACGGGGTGGATAGCGCCAGTCACGCTCCGGAAAGGGCACGCTCGCGTGCAAACGAGCATCGGCGCAACCGATCCGGGCGTGCACGCCGGTGGTTACGCCGATGTAGGAGAGCTTGGAGCTCTAGGTCAACGCTACTTCAGAAGCTGCAGGACCAGCGAAGGTGCCTGGTTCGCCTGTGCCAACACCGAGATGCCAGCCTGCTGCAGGATCTGAGCCCGCACCAATTCGCTCATGCTTGTCGCAATATCCGCGTCGGCAATCCGGCTGTTGGCAGCCGCCGTGTTCTCGGACGCGACCCCGATGTAGTTCGTGGCCGATGACAACCGGTTCTGCATGGCGCCGATATTTGACCGATAGGTGCTGACCGTGTTAATCGCCGTGTCAAGCGCCGAGATTACGGCACTCGCGGTCGACTGGAACCCGACCGACAAGGTCGCAGCGGTATTCATCGCCACGAACGCGGCATTCAGGCTTGTGGCCTTCGCGCTGCTGATGGTGAACGTGAGGGCGTCGCCCGAGTTCGCACCAATCTGGATCGACATGCCCGTGACGACGCTGCTGTTATCCAGCAGCACAGTGCCGTCGAACTGGGTTGCACTCGCGATGCGGTCAATCTCAGCGTAGAGGGCCGTGAACTCGAGTTGCGCGTTCGCCCGGTCACTGGCTTGCAAGGTGTCGTTGCTTGCCTGCACCGCAAGTTCACGCATCCGAGCCAGAAGAGAATGGGTCTCGGTGAGTGCGCCTTCGGCGGTCTGCAGGAGGCTTGACGCATCCTGGACGTTCCGCTGTGCCTGATTGAGACCACGGACCTGGTTCTTCAGCTTCTCGCTGATCGCCATGCCTGCAGTGTCATCCGCGGCTTGGTTGATGCGGAGACCGGACGCCAACTGTGCCCCGGCACGCTGCCCAAGCTTTTCCGCCGCCCCGAAACCACGCTGCGCCTGAAGCGACGCGTAGTTGAAGTTAATCCTGAGTGCCATGAGTTGACCGATCCCTCCCTGTAGTTCGCCCGGAGCTCGTCCGCCAGTCATTCCCGTCTGCCAACCCAATTGGGTTTGCAAACACGGTCACGATCCCGGAATCCGCTGCCTGGTACAAGTCGCGTGTCGGCCAACACGCCCGCAGTGCATTTGACTGGCAGGTCTCCAGCAACGCGGTTTGTTCTGCAACTTCATCTTCGGCGGCTGCGGTCACGCCCCACAGTTCACATCGGCCAAGTGACCGATCCGCAACTTCTCCCGCGGCTGCCGCAGCGCCGCGCGCTTCCCTGAAAATTCAAAACCCGTAACCTGCAAACCGATTCTTGCGGCCGCGCCACCTGCGGCACTTGCGGCCATGATTCGCCCTTCAGACATGTCTGCAAATGCCGTGGCCGCGTTTGCGAGGTCGATGCCTGACGCCGTGAAAAGCGCGGGTTGTGCGATCTACCCCTCAAACATGAATCTGCTTCGTGCACTTTGGGCGTACCGCGGACCCGTCACTGACCCCGGCACGCGCACGATGCATGCCACGTCGGTCCGTCAGGAATGGCGTGATGTCGTCGAACGGGTCTACCACGGTGATCACCGGGTAATCGTGGAACGCAGTGGCATACCGGTCGCAGCAATTGTCTCCGTCGCCGACCTGAACCGGTTGCTTGAGATCGCCGCTCGCCTTGCGTCACCTGTCGTCGGAGAGCACACGACGAACGCCGGTTGAGGCGATCTTGCCCGATCAGGGTGTCACGGCATGGGGCTCAAGGACACCCGCTACGCCCACGTTTGCCTGTAACCGAAGCAACAGCGTGTTTCTGCCCCCGTCAGGAGACTAGCTTCGGCTGACCGGCCTTACCACTCTCCCGCGCTTCGCTCCCCGTTGCCCCTTGGTTTCTATACGCTTCGCTGCCCCGCGCTCCGCACCCGATCGCCACCTGGTTTATGGACGCTTCGCTGCGGCTGCTTCGCGTGCCCGTTCAACGCCTTTGGTGGCAGACGCATACATGGTCGAAACCCGGGCGGATACGTCCTCCGCGGCGGACCATCGCAAGCCGGCAACCCGCCGCTCAGACGACCCATGAAGGTAATCGCGCCGAGCGGCCTCGTAGCCATTCCGTGCTTCTTCCAGTTCCGCTTGGGAGGCGGCGTGCGCTTCGCTCGCCATGGCGAACGTGCGCTCAGCTTGATCAAGGACCTGCTTTAGCCGGGACTCCCGGTCGAGTGGGACCCGGGTTGGCTTCGTTGTGTGCGGTACTGACATGGGAACATGCTATCGCAATCGAGGGCCTGAGTGAAAGTGCGAATGACCCAGTCATAACAGGAATGACATGTCAAAGTGGCTCGAGAAGAAGCATGACCACAAAGGGAAGCGAGACAAGGAGCGAACCGAATACGATGCGTCACCTTGGCACGAATGGCCCCGAGGTCTTCCCAATAGGGCTCGGGTGCATGGGCATCTAAGGCATTTACGGCAAGACCGACGAGGATGAAAGCCTCGCCACCCCTCGCTTCGCTCCCCGTCGCCCCTTGTTTTATGTCGCTTCGCTTGCCCTCGCTTCGCTCCCCATCGCCCCTTGATTTATAGTCGCTTCGCTTGCCCTCGCTTCGCTCCCCATCGCCACCTGGTTTACATACGCTTCGCTACACGGGGACAGTTCCGCACTATGATGGGTCTCCGTGGACCCCACGCACGTCCAACCGGGAGAAGGCCAGATGCCCAGGAACCTCCGTATCACACGAATCGTCGTTACCCACTTCTCTTTTGTCGTGAACGATCTCGGACCCGAGGAACACCTGGGTTTCGACCAGGTCTACCGCCCCGGGTACCGCCTTGATCAGGACGGTTCAATCCTGACCATTGAGACTGATGCCGGCATCACGGGCGAAGTCCCCGGGTCGATTGACCGCCGGGATGCTCTTTACATGCTGGGTCGGAACCCGCTCGAACGCGACACCATCTGGCATGACCTGAAGCGCGCGCAACGGGGATGGATGAACGCCCCGAACGGCGCGATTGACATGGCTCTCTGGGACATCGCCGGCAAGCTCTACGGTGCCCCCATCCACGAGTTACTTGGTGGCGGCGGTCAGGGTCGGATGAAGCTTCCCTGTTACGCGAGTACCTATCACGGCGACGAGAACGGTGGCCTCACGCGACCGGAGGACTATGGCGACTTCGCCCTCGCGTGTCGCGACCGTCTCGGGTACTCAGCCTTCAAGATTCACGGATGGGTCGGGGGGCCGATCGGTCGCGAAGTCGATGCGGTACTCGCGATACGCCGGGCAGTTGGCGACAGCATGGCACTCATGCTTGACCCTGCGGGTGCATTCCGAACCTTTGACGATGTCCTGCGGGTCGGGCGCGCGTGCGACGAAGCGAACTATTTCTGGTACGAAGACGCCTTCCGCGGTGGAGGACTTTCGCAGTCGGCCCATGCGAAGCTACGCGAGTTCATCAAGACACCCCTCCTGATGGGCGAACACATCCGTGGTCTCGAACCCAAGGCCGACCTGATCACGGCGCGCGCCACTGACTACGTGCGCGCCAACTCGTACACGGACGGGGGCATCACGGGCGTCATGAAACTCGCTGCGCTTGCCGAAGCGAACGGACTCGATGTCGAACTCCATGGAGGCAGCCTCGCGCACCGCCATTGCATGGCATCAATGCGCAATAGCAACTGGTACGAACTCGGACTGGTTCACCCCCTCGTGAACGCAAACAAGCCGCCCATCTATGGCGACCCGAAGTGGATTGACCTGTTGGAATCCGTCGACCCGAAGGGTTGCCTCGACGTGCCAACCGGCCCGGGCCTGGGCGTGCCCCTTGACTGGGATTGGATTTCTGCACACCGCACCGGCGAGGTTGTGTACGAAGGCGAATAGTTGAGACCCAACCCATACCATCGGTGCATGGGAAACTCGAATTGGCACTGAAGGCAACAATTTACAAGGCCCACCTTCGCATCGCTGACATGGACCGAAACGTCTATGTCGACCACCCGCTGACGTTGGCGCTTCACCCATCGGAGAATGTGACCCGGCTGCTGGTCCGGGTCCTCGCATTCGCATTCACGGTTCCGGAGGACAACCTCCGGGGCACCCTCGAGTTCGCACAGGGCCTGACCGAGAGTGATGAACCGGACCTCTGGCAACGGGACCTGACGGGTCAGATCGTGCATTGGGTGGAGGTGGGTCAGCCAGACCTGCGCGCGTTGTCGAAAGCGTGCGGGCGATCCGAACGAGTGACCCTGTTCACACACGGCCCATCATGGACCACGTGGTGGGATGGGATCGAAGACAAGCTCTCACGCCTGACGAACCTTGCCGTCTGGTACCTCCCGTCTGAACAGGTTGCCGCAATCGAGGACATCACCGAACGATCTGTCCAGTGGCAGGTGAATATCCAGGACGGGGTCATCTCAATCCATGATGGCAAGCGTTCGGCGGAAGTGACCCCGGAACGCCTGAAGTCGGCGTCCTTGCCCCGCAGTTGACCGGTTCCTCCCCTTGGCTAACGCATGAGAGATGGCTTGCACCGGATCCCTAACTGGAGACCGGTGCCTCTCACGGATCTCGCCCGGGCAACATTCGAAGGTGGATTGGCGACACCGTTCCATTGATATCAAGCAATCCGGGTGATATCAAGCAATCCGGGCCCCCGGGGCTTGGGTTACCGAACCGTCGCATTGCGCCCTAAGTCGGGCACTCCAAGCCACAGCTACCTTGCGCCAAGAGGTTCAGGTCGCCATACTGCCGAGGAATGCCTCGTGGATACTTGGCGAACCAGAGAAGGATCATCCCCATGACAACGGCCTCCAATGTGGTGAACTTGGCAATCATCGGTTGTGGAGGCATGGGGAACCGGCACCTCCAGGGTCTTGCCGAATACGCGCGCTCCGTCGCGGGGCTGCCCGGTCATGCCATCTTCAATTTGATCGCGGTCAGTGACCCGAACGCAAAGAATGCAGCGCTCCTCGCGGATACTGCGTTGTCCGAGTTCGGACATCGTCCGGCCATCTTCGCGAACCCAGAGGCAATGTTCGATGCCGTACCGGAAATCGATGCGGTCGACATCACGACCGAACCCCGTCTCCACGAAAGCCTGTCGGTGCTTTGCCTCCGGGCCGGCAAGCACGTCCTTGTCGAAAAGCCGATGGCCTTGACGGTTGCAGGATGCAACGCGATGATGGCTGCCGCCCACTCCGCAAACCGCGTGCTTGCCGTGGCGGAGAACTACCGGTTCGATCCTCTGGTGCGCCTGACAAAGGCGCTTCTCGACGCCAAGGCAATCGGCGACCCATGGATGGTCGTTGACGCAAGCATCGGGAGCGGCGGACAGATCATCATCACGCCGTGGAGACACAAGCGTCTCTATGGCGGGATCCTGCTGGACGTCGGCGTTCACAACGTCGATCTCATGCGGTACTACGCCGGACCGGTCCTCGAAGTATCGGCCCGTGTGGCCCTTCTTGACCGCGTTCGGAAAGGATTGCGCCCGCAAGGTGGCGGGACGGGTGCACCGGCGTCGCCCGGTGCCATCTATGCAATCACGAATGCGAATTCCGGAATGCCCGACACCATGGAACCGGACGTGGAGGACACTGCGTTCTCGACCTTGAGATTCGAAGGGGGCATGATCGGTCAGTGGACGCTCAGTCATGCGGGACACGCCCAGGGTTTTGGTCGCAAGCAATACTGGGGAAGCGAGGGGTCGATGGAACCGGCACCGCCACGGAGCGGGACCGGCCCGCGCGTCTGGCGTGATGGCTCATCAGATCCGTTGACACCCGATGAGATGCTGGCGCGGGTTCCGGATTTCACCGTGGATGCCTCGACCGCCCGTCTCTTCGGGGGTGAACGGATGGCCTCGTACCACCTCGACCCTGTTGCCATCGACTGCAAGATCGAGGCTGCGGTCCTGAGCGACTTCGGCCGTGCAATCGTCACCGGCACACAACCCGAAGTCGGTGGCATCGAGGGTCGCCATGCGGTCGCTGTTGTCAACGCACTCTTCGAGTCATCTCACCTCAACGTACCGGTTCTTGTGGCAGACGTTGAGGCAGACGTGCCGGGTGTATCGGCCTGGCAGCACGCCATCGACCGAGACCTGGCGGCAGGGTAGGCCTTGGTTCCGGTGCTCGAGGCGGGTGCGTAGGCCCTGGAAACGTTTGGTTTGACAGGGTCAGACATCGGAAATACTATCCTCACAATCGATTGCAGTTTGGCATTGGGGGCCTTGCAAACGGGAGAAGCATGAATGGGACCGTCCGTTTGCGGATCCCATTCTGGGGGAAAAGCGATGACAACCGGGTCCAGGAGGGCACTCTTCGCGGGGGCGGCACGGATTGCGGCGGGGGCCGCGACTGCCACCGGCCTCTTCACACTCGCCGCGTGCGGTGGCGATTCCGGTGGTGGTTCAGGGCCTATCAAGCTGAAGCAGGCAGTCAGCCTGCAGTACTGGTCAATCCTTGGTGGAGCTGACGGCACGCGCATGCACGACATGACGTCCCAGTACACCAAGGAGCAACCAATGGTGAAGATCGAGGACGTCCAGGGCGTCGACAACTTCCTGGTCAAGTTCGTTGCCTCGGTCGTTGCCGGAAGTCCACCAGACATCGTTTGGATCCGCCAGACGTACATCGCCGGGTTCGTTGAGAAGGACGCCCTCCTACCGCTTTTACCCAAGGAACTTGACCAGGTTGGCCTCAAGGCTGAGGAGTTCGACCAGGTTGTCTGGAAGGCCAGCGAGTACAAGGGAAAGCGCTATACCGTCCCGATGGACATCCACGGGTACCAATTCTTCTATCACGAGGCGATGGTGCGTGATGGCGGGCTTGACCCGGCCAAAGTTCCGACGACGTGGGCCGAATGGCTTGACTGGGCGACCCGCTTGACAAAGGACGACAAGCGAGGTGCAACGGTTCCCTATTCGGGTGCCGGCATCAACTGGTTCTTCCACGGCTTCCTGAAGCAAGCCGCCAAGGCGAATGTCGGCGGTGCGTCGACCGCCGACTTCTTCACGGCGGATGGAAAGAAAGCAAACTTCAACAATCCGGCCGGTGTCGAGGCCTTGCAGATCATGGCGGACATCTTCAAGCGGTGCAATCTTCCGTTCCCGGACGGGGTCGCTTCACTGGACCTGTTCGAACAGAAGAAGCTCGGCAGCATGATCAATGGGCCTTGGAACCTCAACCGCCTTGCGGATCCCAAGGGTCCGGCAGCTGCCGAACTGCGGGTTGCCTTCTCACCCCAACGGGATCCCAAGAACCCTTCCTGGTGGGCGCAAAGCCATCAAGTCGCGCTTGCGAAGCCGACGAAGGTCGATGAGGACAAGCGCACCGGTTCGTTCGACTTCATCAAGTGGCTGAATGACCACATCCTTGATTGGTCCAAGGCCGGACAGCTGCCGGCAAACAAGAAGGTCCTTGCTTCGGACGCGTACCAGAAGAGTGATCTCCTGGTTCACAAGCACCTGAAGGTGTGGGAGAAGAACCTCGCGACCGCGGCGTTCATGCCGTTGCATCCCAAGCATGTCGAGGTCGAGAACGACTTGCCACCAATCCTGGAAAAGGCAATCCGGGGGCAGATTTCCGTGCAAGCGGCTCTTGCAGAGGGTGAGACCCTCGTCAACAACATCCTGTCCAAGTGATCAACCATTCACACCACTCCCCACCCACCTGGCCTTATTGCCGCCGGGCACGCTTGTGAGCCCCGGACCGGTCCTCGAAACGGGGGACGGGTCTGCTCCGGCGGTAACCAGATGCGTATTAAAAGGAAAGCACCACTGATGAGCGCCGTGCCACCCGTTCCCCGCCGAGATTGGGGAAAGACGGGGCTGTCGATCCCTGTCATCCCGTTCGGTACCCAAGGCTTCGGCAACGTCTTCGGCGATGTCGCCGATGACACCGCCGTCGCCCTCGTCCACCATGCCATCGACCTCGGCGTCAACCACTTCGACTGCGCCCGCTGCTACGGCGACTCCCTCCGCAAGCTCGGCCTCGCCCTCAAGGGGGTCCACCGCGACCGCGTCATCGTCTCCGCCCGCCTCTGCCTCCACCGCGTCCTCACCCCGCTCCAACTCGACCACGCCGGCTCCGCCGAGGATGTCATCCGCGATGTCGAGGACCAGCTCAAGCTCCTCCACATCGACTACCTCGACGCCCTCCTCCTCCACGACCCCGCCGACATGGGACCCGTCCTCGCCAAGGGTGGCGCCCTCGAGGGTGCCCTCCGCCTCAAGGACCGTGGCCTCGTCCGCAATGTCGGCTTCGGCATGCGCCCCCACGACTTCCACCGCCAGGCCCTCGACACCGGTGCCGTCGACGTCCTCCTCACCTTCTCCGACTACAACCTCCTCCGGAAGAGTGCTGCCGACCCCGGTGGCCTCCTCGAACACGCCGCCAAACTCGGCGTCGGCGTCCTCAACGGCTTCTCCATCGTCCGGGGCATCCTCACCGGCGCACCCGTCGCCGAGGCCGCTGCCCGCGGGCGCTGGACCAACGCCGACGACATCGCCCGCGCCACCGCCATGCGCCAGTGGGCCATCGACCGCGAGGTCAGCCTCCTGGACATCGCCCTCCAGTTCTGCCTCGCAGAACCCCGCATCCACGGCAATCCCCTCGGCAACCAGAATGTCGCCGAACTCGAGCAGAACATCCGCGCCGTCGCCACCCCGCTCCCAAGCGACATCCTGAAGGAGTTCATCAGCGCCAACCTCTAACGACTGGCGGTTGGGTAGAGACGACGCACTGGCGCGGGAGGGGAAAGTCTCCCGTGTCAGTGCATCTGCAACGGGCTGCTCGGCACGAACTCGAGTCCAAGGCTTTCGGAAAGGACGTCGCCTCCATCTTTCCCGGAAAGGCGTCGCAGAAGCATTTGTGCGGCGACTTCCCCGAGCGTCTCACCCGGATACCGATATGTGGGTATCTCGGGCCAAAGCACCGACTGATCGTGGCGGTACCCGATTACTGCAAGGTCCCGTGGGACCTGCAGTTCCCTTCGACGAACAACTTCGAGTGCGCCTCGCGTTTGGAGGGTCGTCGCAACCACAATCGCATCAGGACGGCAGCCGTTATCCAAAAGCCCTGCAAATAGCGAGGCGCCTCCCAGATCACTCCCGTCACCAAGCGCGACAAGGTCACGATTTAGCTCTATCCCGGCAGCTTGAAGGGCGTTCTTGTAACCAAGGAAACGCGGTATCCCAGAGAGTGAACCCGCGCGCAAGCTGACAAGCCCGATCCTCCGATGTCCAGCTTCGATCAGACGGACTGTTGCGTTGAATACCGCCCCCTCGTTGTCCACCGTGACGGCGTCAAAGGGTGCAATTCCGTCGGGCAGCATAGGGACACGATCGATCAGGACTATGGGTGTGCCCTGTGAGCGAAGCGTGTCAAGATCGCCGACTTCCTCCTGGTACGGAAAGATCAGCGCACCGTCAACACGGCCGGCCCCCAAGGTATCGAAAAAACTTCGCCCCAGATACGAACCATCCGGCTTGGTACGGGTGGAGCAGACGACGGTCAGAAAGCCGGCCGCTGCGAGTTCGCGTTCGGCGCCAGTGGCGTGAAGTGAATACAACGGGTTATCGAGATATGGCACTACAAGCGCGATCAGTCCGGTCTGCCGGAGTCGAAGGTTGCGCGCCGTCACACTTGGGACGTAGCCGAGGCGGTCAACGGCTTCGCGGATGCGTGCCGCGCTGGCCTCGCTGACCCGCTGATTTCCGGTCAGGAACCTTGACACCAAGGCCGGTGAGGTTCCTGCTTCCCGCGCCACGTCGGCAATCGTCGCACGTCGCAACGGCGGATTCGGGTGCGGGCCACCCGCAGTGCTGCCAGGTCGCATCGTCCTTGACACGATCGAGGATACCGAATACGCTTCGTCTCACAATCGATTTACACTGATCTCAAAGGGATGAGCATGACAGAAATCGACCGCGCACACATATCGATCGACGCCGGAGCGTCGCTGGGAACACTCAACCGGCCATGGACAACTTTCGGATACGACGAACTGAACTGGACGTACACGCCGCGTGGGAAAGCGGCCCTAAGGACCTTCGGTGACTTTGCGGAACGGCCATATCACGTGAGGGCGCACAACCTCCTCACAACCGGACGCGCATTCTCCTGGCCCCATTGGGGATCCGGGAACGTCTATCACGAGGATGCGAACGGTAACCCGGTCTACGACTGGACGACCCTTGACCAAGCGTTCGACGCTTATATCGAGGCAGGGATGCGCCCGTTGGTGGAACTAGGGTTCACACCTGCGGCGATGGTCCCGCCCGAAGCAGACCTCCCGTTCACCAGAAGCGCGTCGCAGTACCAACCATATGAAGCTGCGCTTTGGAGCTTGCCTCCGAATGACTATTCGAAGTGGGGTGAGCTCATCTTCCAGGTGGTCCGGCACTGCGTCGAAAGATATGGACAGGCGGAAGTCGAGGCCTGGTACTGGGAACTCTGGAACGAACCGGACATCTTCTACTGGCGCGGAACGCCCGAACAGTTCGACGCCCTGTATGACGTAACCGTTGCCGCGGCGGTGCGTGCACTCCCGACCATCAAGGTAGGTGGCCCGTCGGTCACAGGCGGACCCAATGCAGTCAAGTTCATGGAGGGGTTTCTGGCGCATTGCGCCGGCGAGGGTGACCGCGGAATCAATTCCGTGAGTGGAGGCCGGGGAACCCAACTCGATTTCATCTCTTGTCATACCAAGGGTTCGGCATTCGGTCGCCGATACGGACCATTGAGTGACACCGGAGCGGTGCATGACTGGGGCGGAGATGCTCACGGCAACGGAGTGGTTAGGACACCTCGGCAGTCACCATCGCGTCGGAAGATGCTGACTGAGATCCGTGCCCACCTTCGCGCTGCTGCGCGCCACCCTCAATTCCGCAACTTGCCGGTGATTGTCGATGAGTGCGACCCGTGCGTACCGGCCCATTTCAGTGCCTATGACAACGCAAACTTCGGTTTCAGAAATACTCCGTACTACGGCAGTGTGATGGCCTCGGTGTTCAAGCGCATCCTTGACCTAAACGACTCCGAACACGACGCGCCCGATGTCACTCTTGCAAGCGCATGGGCCTTCTACTTTGAGGGTGAAAGGTATTTTGAGGGGTTCCGAGAGTTCTTCACGGCGGAGAATGTGGAGCTTCCGGTCCTAAACGCCTATCGCGCGCTCGCCAGATTGCATGATGACCGGGTAACCCTTGCTTCTGATGCCACATGGCTAATCGGGGAGGTCGACCGCCTCGCGACGGATGTGATGGACCCGGAAACTGGAAGTCTCGATGATGTGGAGGTGGACGGGATTGCTACCCGGACTGACAAGTCGGTGACTGCCGTCCTGTGGCACCACCGCGACGACCAGCACGCAACAGCAATAGATGCGCAGGTGACGGTCACCGTGACCGGACTGCCGTTCGACGCCAACAAGGCGGTGGCGCGGAATATCAGGATTGACCGCAGCCACAGCAATGCCCATGCGGTGTGGGAATCCCAGGGACGCCCTCAACATCCGACCGCTGATCAGATTGCCGAACTCCACGCGCGGGACGGACTGGAAGAGGGTGAATTCGTCACGGTACGAACGCTCGGCGACCACACCATCGAACTGACACTTCCCATGCCATTGCACAGCGTCTCGCTGATTCAAATCACACCCGCCTGATCGGTGGGGACATACTTTAGCCCGGGTTCCGTTGGGGAATGGTGCCCGGACGTAGGGGGAACAAAATGAACTCGTTTGCAACAGGCGCATCCGGACTGACACGACGCAAGGCACTCTTCGGTGTCTTGGCCACAAGCGCGCTCGCAACAGCGTGCGGCGCCGACGAAGCAAAGCCAGCCGCCCCGGCGCCTACTCAAGCGGCAGCCCCTGCTCCAAAACCATCCGTCGCCGCTACGACGGCTCCGGCGGTCGCTCCGACTACAGCTCCGTCAGCCCAACCTGTGACCATCAAATACATCACTGAACCAGGCAGGGTCGATTCCGGAGTGAAGGACGCGGTAAACGCCTACAACGCCCTCGGTCGCAAGATCACTGTCGAACTGGAGGGAGTGCCGGGAAACTTTGGGGAAAAGGTGTTGACGCTTGGCGCGGCCGGGAGCCTGCCGGAACTGACGCACAGCCATCCCAGGGACTACCACCCTTGGCGCACTGGAGGCCTGCTCGTCCCACTTGATGATCGTCTCAAGATCGAGAAGGACGCGGCCGACTTGGTGCCCGCAGCACTCGATTACTGGCTGATGGACGGTCAGCGGTGGGCAGTACCATACAACTTATCTGTACAAAATATGTATTTCAACCGAGAAATTTTCGAGAAAGCTGGTCAGAAGACTCCCGATGAGTACGAGAAGGAAGGCAAGTGGACATGGGAGACGTACCTTGACCTGGCAAGGAAACTGACCAGTGGGTCGGGCGACACCAAGGTATTCGGGGCCGTTTGGATGGCCACCTTCCTCGACATCCAACTCGGAGTCATCTGGCCATTCGGCGGTGACCTTTGGGACAAGGAACGCAAGAAGACGGTCCTTGATAGCAAGGCTGCGCTTGACGCAATCCAGTTCCAGGCAGATCTGGCAGGGAAGTACGCCGTGTCACCAAATGACGAAGAGTGGAAGCAGTTCGCATCCGCACCGTCAGCCACGTGGGGCGCAGCATTCGGGGCCGGTCGCGCGGCAATGGAACTGCAGCCGAACGACTCACTAGCACCCCACGTCCTGGCCTCGACATTCCGCAAGGGCATGGCACCGATGCCCAAGGGGCCCGGAGGACGGATCGTCCGAGGGCTGTCAGTCGGGGTTCACCTGTTCAAGGGCAGCAAGCAGACCGACGCCGCCTGGAACTTCGCGATGTATCACTCTGGCAAGGAGACAGAGAAGCTGATGCTTGATCGTCACCTTACGTTGCCCTGGCGCATCTCAACACAGGCTGCAATCGCTACGTCGATGCCTCTAAAGGACTGGGAGTCGTCTGCCGCGTATGGCGAAAACATGAAGGCGGTCCGTCCAACCCCGTACGTCGCAAGGTTCGCCGACATCAATAAGGTCTACAACGACGCCTACATTCCCGTCCGTGCGGGTCAGAAAACCGCGGTCCAGATGATGGTGGAACTGAAGCCTCAGATTGAGGAGCTCCTCAAGTAGCGATCAGGCCTTCACCGCGCGAAGGCCCGTTCCGTGTCAGGAATCGGGCCCTTGCAGACCTGCAGGTGCAGGCGTTTCGGCCGGGGGCCAAAAGGGTAGGATGCATCCGGCCAAGCCAAATCGCGTCGAACCGGCGAACCCACGGTGCCAGGCGACGATCACTAGCCTAGCCACGGTTGGAGCGCAGAGTCATGAGAATCAGCCGGGTTGTCGTCACCTTCGATATCGCCCCGCCACTCGCCCGGCCACTTAGCGACGCCCTGCAAGTCCTCGACGGTGGCGGGAACATCAACGTCCGCATCGAAGCCACCGATGGCATCCGCGACGTCGTCACCGGGACCTCCTCGACCAGTTTCGGTCGCCTCCGAAGTGCACCGGCAATCCTCGCCAAGATCCTTGAGGAAGAACTCGCTCCCGAGATCATCGGGCAGGATCCTTTCCAGGTGAGAAAAGTCCGGGACATCCTCTGGCGCCTCACGGACTACCACGGGTCGACCGGCTTGACCCTCCTAGCCATCGCGGCGATAGATGTCGCGCTCTGGGACCTGATGGGCCACGCCGTGGGTCAACCCGTATGGCGGCTGCTCGGAGCCGCTCGCGACCGCATGCCCGCCTACGCGATGGTCGGATGGCTGAACTTCTCCGTCGATGAACTCAAGCCCATCGCAGAGAAGGCGATGGCGCAGGGTTTCACCGGGGTCAAGATGAAGGTCGGATGCGCCACGCTTGAGGAAGACGTCGCCAGAATTACGGCGGTTAGATCAATCATCGGCCACGACCGGAGGCTGATGGTCGATGCGAACCAGGTCTTCGATGTATCGGAAGCGATCCGGCGCGGACGCGTGTACCAGGAACTTGGTTGCTTCTGGTTCGAGGAACCGCTTCGCGCCGACAATCACGCGCACCTTGGCGAACTTAGGTCGACGCTTGATATCCGAATCGCAAGCGGCGAGAACGATTTTGGCAAGCGCCAATTCCGCGACCTCTTCGAACGTCGGGCGGTCGACATCGTGCAACCGGACATCCGAAGAGCCGGCGGCGCAACCGAGTGCCTGGAAATCGCCGCAATGGCCGATGCGTTCGATGTCGCGTACGCCTCGCACGGCGGGGGCCCGCACTTGCACCTCCTTGCAGCGATGCCAAACGCGATCTATATGGAAAGCGGTTTCCTGCCTGACGGCTCGACCCTCGACGACGGATGCATCCGCATGCCCGAGGGTCCGGGGTTCAGCAAGCCTGCGTGGGGGCACTAGCCAAGGCGCCACGCTGATCGACGACCCGGACGAAAACGGGTTCAGTTGTCATGCTTCAATCGGCACGGATGACTTGGCGGCAAACACCTGGTGGACATCCCCAAGACCGAGTTCCGGCCGGTCACGATAGAGGAAGCACGCGGCGGCACGATGGTCCTCCGTCTGGAATAACGGAGGCGCCTTCTCACGACATACTTCCATCGCCGAGGGGCAACGGTCCACGAACTGGCATGACAATCTGCCGGTCATTCGCCCTCCGGCGTGTTCAGGGATCACCCGCTCCTTCTCCCACGGACGCCCTAGGTCTGGGAGCGGTATCGAACTGATGAGCAGCCGGGTATAAGGATGTTCAGGGGCGTTCACCACGCGTTCGACGTCACCAACCTCGGCGATCGAACCTCGATACAAGACGATAATGTTCTCGCTAAGTTGGTAGGCGGTCGTCAAATCATGGGTGATGTAGATGATCGACACTCCAAGTTTCTCATTCAGGTCGCGGAGACTGTCAAGGATCGTCGCGCGGAGCGATGCGTCAACCATCGAGACTGGCTCATCCGCAATGATCAGTCGAGGCCTCATGATCATCGCGCGCGCAACCATCAGGCGCTGCCTCTGACCACCGCTCAACTGGTGTGGATACCGCCCAAGCGTTTCATCAGGACGTAGCCCGACGGCTTGGAGGGCTTCCTCGATCAACGCACGCGCCTTCTCCTTCGATGGTGCGAGATTGAAGTTTGCCACCGGCACCTCAAGGACATGATCAACCTTATAGAAGGGGTTGTAGACCTCGTAGGGATCCTGAAAGATGACCTGAACGTCCCGGAGGAACTGACGACGCTGGTCACCGTCTAGGCGACGCAGGTCAGTGCCTCGGTAAAGCACTTCACCGCTGGTTGGCGGGGTCATTCCAAGAATTGTGCGGGCGAGCGTGGTCTTGCCACTGCCACTCTCCCCGACAATCGCCGTGATTGACGGTGGCGAATCCTGGATGGTCATCGAGAAGTCTTCGAGGGCCACATTCACCTTGGACTTGGTGAACACGCCTCCACCAAACGCCTTCGTGACACGACGGGCTTCCAGCAATGCAGCCACGATGTCTCCACCTTTGTTGTCTAGGCACGCCACCAGCGGGGGCGTTGAGTCGGCTTGGGAATTTCCCCGGTTGTCGATCAATCAACTGTCATAAAGGTGGCACGCCACCTGATGGTTCGGGCGCACTTGACGCAAAGCCGGGTTCTCGCTCTCGCATCGGGACATGACGTGTGGGCAACGCGCCCGGAATGGGCAACCTGCCGGGCGGTTCAGAAGCGATGGAGGGAGGCCAGGTATCGCCCGCATTAGGCGCTTGCTCGACAGCGACGGCAAACTCCCGATCAGCAACTGTGTGTATGGGTGCAAGGGGTCTCCGAACATGTCGGATACCGCAGCAATTTCCACAAGGTCGCCGGCGTACATCACTCCAAGCCGGTTGACCACCTGCGCCATCAAGCCCATGTCATGCCCGATAAGGATGATTGACGCCCCTATGTCGGTCTGGACCACCTGTAGGGTGTCCATCACTTGCCGCTGAACCACCACGTCTAGGGCACTCGTAGGCTCATCCGCAATGATGACCTTGGGGGACAGGCAGATGGCAATTGCGATGCAAACCCGCTGCTTCATGCCACCACTGAGCTCGTGGGGATACATGTTCGCCACGGAAGGCTGGAGGCCTACGCGTTCCAGCAAGGACGAGATGCGTTCATCCAGTTCCCGGTTTGAAAGTTGAACGTCATGGTCCCGAAAGCAATCCGCAATCTGGGCCCGAACACGCGCGACCGGATTCAGTGAGTTCATCGCGCCCTGCGCGATCATCGCGATGCTCGCCAGGCGCATCCGACGCATCTCCTCGTCGGAAAGCGGCAACAGCGACGTGCCATCCAAGACGACCTCGCCGCCTTCGATCTTTCCGGGTGGACGGATCATGCGAAGAAGTGCGAGGGCAATCGTAGATTTCCCCGACCCCGATTCACCCACCAGGCCAAGCCGTTCGCCCGGTTCAAGTTCGAACGAGACACCATTCACTGCGCGAACCGGACCGGCAGAGGTGTGATAGGCGACCTCGAGATCACGTACCTGAAGTACCGCTGACATTGCCGTGGTCTCCTACAAGGTCTGCAGCCACGAAGGGGACAACCTCGTGGGCATCATCGTGCGTCGCACATTAGCCAGCACACAGAACTCTGATTTGCGCCATTCGGTCCCAAGGCGTACGGACGTCACCATCAAATAGTTGTCCGTAGGCGGGGATTCGCAATCCGATCAAGGCCGGAAGAAATCAGGAACAGTCCCATAAAAAGCAAGACGATGATGAAAATAGGCGGCATGAACCACCACCACAACTGCCGGATCAGCGCGCCGTAGTAGATGGCCCAGTAAATCGTAAGGCCAAGCGACGGTTCGTTCTGCGGGCCAAGTCCAAGCGTGGAGAGACCAATCGAAACCAGGATTGCCCCGGATATGGTCCCGACCAAACTCGCCGCGATGTAGGGAAGCAAGTTGGGGAGCAACTCGAAGACGATGATGCGCCAATGGCTTGTGCCACTGAACCGGGCGACCTGTACGTACATGCGTTCACGAATGGTGAGCGACTGGGCGCGCACCGCTCGCGTCGGCCACATCCAAGAGAGCGCGGCGATCAAGAGCGCCATCTCCTCGACCGATACGACCCGGACGAGAGAAGCAACGACCACCAGGATCAACAATGATGGAATGGTCAGGAAGACGTCGGTCACCAGCCTAATCGACGCATCCACGAACCCGCCGAAGTAGCCCGCAACGAGACCGAGGATCGTTCCGAAGAAGACGCCAAGCACGCCTGCGATCAATCCGATCTTGAGGCTCGCAGGCGTCCCGAACATCAGGTCTGCAAGGACGTCACGACCTTGCTGGTCAGTTCCTAGCAAGTGTTCAAGTGTCGGAGGCTTCGACGGACGACCGGCACCGACATCGGCCATGTCGCGTGTGACGACGACCCCGCCACCCATGCTGAAAACCAACAACAGCACGATGATGGCCGTCCCGAAGGAAAGGTGTTTGTTATCGGCAATCAATCGCATCATGTCCTGTACTCTCTGAAACAAGAATCGGTTTGCTCCATGGTGACCATTAATTCTTGCCATACCGGATGCGCGGATCAATCAGCGGATATAGAAGATCGAGTGTGAGTAGAGCAATACCTATGGAAAGAATGATGAATAACACGATTCCCTGGATCAGAAAGTAGTCGTTACCAGAAATTGCCCGGAAGAGCAGGTACCCAACCCCTGGGTAGGCAAATATCACCTCAACGACGACAGCACCCGACATGATGTGCGCAAGTGAGATTGCGAGCGATGTCACTTGGGGCAGGACTGCGTTCCGGAGGGCGTAGCGAAAGAAAATCGTGCGGGGACGAAGTCCCTTGCTCTCGGCCATGTTCATGTAGTCCTCGCCCATGATCGTGACCATCATCGCGCGCATTCCCAATCCCCAACCACCGATCCCCGTAAGGATGATCGAACCGGCGGGAAGCACCGCATGCTTCGCAATGTCCAGGATCATGTCCAGAGACCACTCCAGGTTCTTCCCGGACGAGTAGGCCGCCGAGGTCGGCAAAATCGGCCATACCAGCGCAAAGGTATAGATCATCACGATCCCAAGCAGGTAGTACGGTATTGCCGAAAGTGTCATGAATATGGGAACCAGGAACGAAACGTATGGTCCAACCTTGGGCCATGCCATAAGCGCGCCAAGGATTGACCCGACTCCGAAGGAAAGCAGGGTCGCGACTGTCAAGAGACCGATGGTCCATGGTGCTGCCCGCATGATTTCTGCACGGACTGAAGCCGGGTAAAACGATATTGAAGTGCCCATATCACCATGTGCGAGATCTATCCAGTAGTTTGCATACTGCACATAGAGTGGCTTGTCAAAACCGAATTTCTCGTTGTAGATCCTGACCATTTCCTTGATCTGCCCGACACGCACCCCTCCTTGGGCAGCCAATTCGTAGAGACGGCTTTCAATCGGATTCGTTGGCCGGAGGCGAGGGACCATGAAATTGATCGTCGCAGCCGCGAAGACGATCAGGCAGAAGATCCCGAGGCGCCGAAGCAGGAAGCCTATTGTCACGTTGTTCCCCCCAGAACCCGCCAGGCGCGAGACGTCGCCATCGATCCGTATGCCGGCAAAACACACCACACCTTGGACTTTGCCCGCACCTATGCGTGACCAATTTAGAAACTAAACCCTAATTGATGAAGTTCCGTCCGCTATGCAGGGCATTTGGCGTTGATTAGCCCTTGACAGTCTGGCGTCGCATGCTAGCATGCCGAAGACTGTGTTGGAGGTTTGCATTCGGTGTAGACGACAGTCCAAGTGTCAAACACGTGTTGGGGGATTTTGAGCGTTTTCCGGGGGAGATTGAAATGACGGACCAGCCCAGCGCTCCTATTGAGCGCGTTGGACCCGGCGACACCACTGGTGCGCCGACGTCCCGCTTCAGCAGCATGTCTCGACGGGCAGTCAACGTGGGACTCGGGTCCAGCGTTGCCCTTATCGCCGCCGCGTGCAGTTCCGGCGCTGCTGAACCAGCCAAGACACCTGCACCGGCGGCACCGGCGGCCGCGGCAGCCACGAAGGCACCAGATCCGACAAAGGCGCCTGAACCAGCGAAGGCTGCGGAGCCAACCAAGGCAGCGGCGCCAGCAGCGGCCCCGGCGGCCGGAGGTGCCCCAAAGGTCGTCGCACGCAAGGACACCTTTGTCCTGGGCGGATTCGGCGCGGGCGCGACGGAAATCACCGATCCCGACAACATCAACCCGTATTCACTCGGTGGCCTCGGGCGTGTGCGCGGTCTACTCAATTTAACTATGTACGAATTCCTGTATCTCTACAACCACAATGATGGTTCTGAGATTCCGTGGCTTGCGGAAAGCTACAAGGTAGCTCCCGACTTCAAGAGCGTCGATGTAAAGATCCGCAAGGGCGTCGAATGGAATGACGGCAAGCCGTTCACGTCTGGCGATGTCAAATACACCCTTGAATTGCTACGCGACACGCCAGAACTGGTCTTTGCATCAGACATCAAGGAGTGGGTGAAGGATGTTGCGGTCAAGGATGACCAAAACTTCACAATCAATCTCAACAAGCCAAATGTTCGGTTCTTCTACTTCTACTTTGTCGAGAACTCCGAAATCCACATTCCGATCCTGCCCAAGCACATCTGGGAAAAGGAAAAGGTTGGCGACTTCAAGGGGTCAAAAGTTGGCACCGGCCCGTACATCATGGTTGCGGCCACCGGGCAGCGACAGGACTTTGACCGGAACGACAATTGGTGGGCAGCCAAGTCCGGGTTCCAGAAGTTGCCGAAGCCGCTGCGCGTCTCGGCCATTCCTCCAGGAGCAGGCGACACTGCAGTGGCGCGCGAGATCAACAACGAATTCGACGCCGGCAACATCATGCAGCCGGGCGTGTTCGAAGCGGCGAGCGCAAAGAACAAGGACGTCATCAGCTGGAGTACCAAGGGTCCGGCATGGGGCGCACCAGACGCCTGCATGTACACGCTTGGCTTGAACACCAAGTACGGCCCAATGGCAGACGTTCACGTGCGGCGCGCGGTTCAGGCGTCGATCAATCGTGCAAAGGTCGTTGACCTGGCCTACGAAGGTTCAACCGTCCCGCTGGTGCTTCCATTCTCCACGTACGGTGGCCTGACCCCGTACACCAAGATGATGCAACCGTTGATTGACAAGTACAAGCCGGACAATCCGTCCGCCGAAGTCATCGCGTCCGAGATGGCCGCCGCAGGCTACAAGAAGGAGGGCGCGAACTGGACCAAGGACGGCAAGAAGCTGACCTTCCAGCTACTCGTTCCCGGCTGGCTCAAGCCGATGGGTCCGGTGGTGGAAAAGCAGTTGCGCGATGGTGGTTTCGACGTCACGTTCAAGCTATTCGATCCTGACACGCAGCCATTCTTCGACACCGTTCGTGCCGGAAAAGCGGATGCATGGATCATCGTCCATTGCGGAAGCAGCCGCGAACCGTGGGGAACGCTCCAGCACTATCACAGCAAGTTCGCGTCATCAGAACAAGGCAAGCAGAACAGTTACATCTGGGCGAACAGCCAGTACTCCAATAAGGAGTACGACGCCATCATCGACCAGATGGATCAAATCCTGTCATCTCCAACGGATGCGAAGTACACGGATCTTGTCACGAAGGCCGTGGACATCTTCCTGAAGGACGTCGTGGAGATCACCATCAGCGAGGAGCGTCACGTCGTCACCAACAACCAGCATTACTGGAAGGGGTTCATGACTACAGAGAACGCCTACGCAGCCCCGTACAGTCTCTGGGCGGCGTGGCTCCAGGTGCTTCTCAAGGTGGAACCGACCGGCGCCGCCTAGTCCCACCGGTAACGCTTAGCAACCCCGGAGCGCATTCGCACTCTGGGGGTTGCTTGCGTTTAGCCCTCATGTCTAGTGGTCCGCCTTGACCACAGTCCCCAAGCGCATGAGGATTGATCCCGATTGCGCATCGACAGCAACCAGGGTGTCTGGGCGCCAGTAGGCGGCGGCACAGGAACAATCAGCAGCGTTGGCCGTCGCCTGTGGGTAACCAATGCCCCGAAACGTCACCAGCCAGGTTTCTCGGTCCTTCATTGACCAAGCAACTCCGCCGTCATTGTTCCGCAGGGTAAATGCAACATGCCGGGCATCCACCCCGGTCTCCTTGCTTGATGTGCCCAACGACGCGCGTGCGAGGGTAATTGCTTGCGTGTCCGAGATCACCGGTCTGCTGGATAACCCCGAGGCTTCCACCAGCATCAAATTTTGGTCAAGGACCGCGTTCATCCTGAAGGGTTGGCTTTCCACGGCACCACCAACCGCGGGAAGTGCGCATCCAGCTGAGCAAGCCAGAACAAATGCCATCAGGACGCCGGACCGTCGAAGTGTCCGGGCAAAGAATGCATTCATCCAAGTCTCCAAGCGTGACAACGATCATGCAATGGGCACATAGACCACTTGCGATATCCGTCATGGTAACGACCGCAAGCGTTGAAGCTTTGCTTGGAGCGACCCTCGAAGACGGATGCATCCGCATGCCCGAGGGTCAGGGGTTCAGCAAGCCTGCGTGGGGGCACTGACGCAGACCATTTCGCATTCTCGAACTATGATCGACCAGCGAGCGATCCGTGTTACCGGCTTTTGCAGTCGACCACGCACGGTCCGCTATCGGTTCACGGTTCCGGTATCGTCGCGCCATGATCAAGCCTGTCCCCACCGAACCGCCTGACGACGATGAACTGGCCGCCGCACGCGCCGAAATGCAGTTTGCCTGGGACGCGACACGGACCGCCGAACTGGAGACGCAGCGCGCATGGTCCGAGTACAACCGGACATGGGATGCGCACAATCACGCCGAGACCGACGAAGCGCGCGCTCGGACCACCTTCGGGGTTGCTCGTGAGAACTTCGATGCCATCGTCGAGGTTCGGCGCTCCCGCACAGAATTCGAACTGGCGAGCGTCGACATGCCCGAATACAAGGCGTGGCTTCGGGCCCGCGTGGAGCTCGAGCGGACCCGAATGGAATGGGAACGGGCAAGCGAGGGTGAACCCGAATACGAGGCGTGGCGTGACGCCGTCGCCGCGCAACGGAAGATCAAGGCAAAGTCTGCCCCACCGCCGAGCGCACGCTAACCGTCGAGGCAACACCACACACCTCCGACATGTCCGAAAGTGCCTCCGCCGGACCCCGTCACACACCGATGCACGGGATCGGCGATAGTTACGCGGCTGTTCCGATGGCGTTTCCCACGAACTTCCCAGTTATCCCGTTTGAGACGTCAGCCCCGAACCTCAGTCTGGCGAGGCCGTGACGGCCCACGGCCGAACCCTCCAGTCCCCCGAACTAAGCCGATTGGCGGAAGTGACGGCGCACAACCCAACCGAATGGGTGAACCAATCGGCGTGCGTTATGTCATCTTCCCCATCCACATCGGTTCACCGTCTCGCAGATCCTCCGTGACTTCCTCCCGTACTACTGCGCGTGTCGTGAACCCGTGTTCCGCAGTCCGGTGCCCTGAGGCCAAACCGAACCGATGGTCGCTCCCGGAGACCCTCTCGTCGGCGGATCAGTGGAAGAGGCCGTTGACAAATTGGCCTCCCTGCACGGTGCAATCGGATTCACTCGGTTCGTCGGCCAGATAGACATCGGCGGGCAACCCTTGCGCAGCGTCGCCAATGGGATCGAACTCCTTGCAACCCGGGTCGCCCCACAACTTTCGAACAGTGCCCCAAACCCGGGCACAACCGTCCTACCATCCGCTGGGCGGCCAGTGGGGTCAACCTCCTGCCAGACCGCGCACCCCACCGCCCGGCTATCCTGAAAAAGTCACCGCCGCAGGTGACACCAGGAAGTGGGAGAACGCATGAAGATCACCGACCTCAAGATGTTGCCTACCAAGGTGGGCTACCGGCACCAACTCATCATCAAGATCGAGACCGACGAGGGCATTCACGGTTGGGGGGAGTCTGGCCTCTCGTTCCGAGAACTGGCGGTCATGGGCGCACTCCGGCATTACCGAGAACTGATCATCGGGAAGAACCCATTCAACATCGGTGCCATCTGGCAGGACCTCTACCGGAGCCAGTACTTCGAAGGCGGACGCGTCCTCACCGCAGCCATCTCCGCAATCGATATCGCCCTCCATGACATCAAGGGCAAGGCGCTTGGGGTGCCGGTCTACCAGTTGCTCGGTGGCAAGCATCGCGATTGGTGCCACATGTTCGCCACGACCCAGGCGCCGATGGGACCACGCCTGATCGAACAGGCCCAGATGCTCATGTCTCAGGGGTGGAACATCATTCGCACCGGCATGCATGCACCCCACGAGGTGAATGAGGCAGGTGAAGGGGTCTTTGAACCGTGGGAGAGCATCGGGCCAACCGCCCACTGGCTCAACAAGCTCCGTGAGGCATTGGGTTCGCAGGCCGTCCTCGGCATCGACTACCACCACCGGCTGTCGGTCGCTGAAGCGGCATCCTTCTGCCAGAAACTCGGCCGCGACACGCTCGACTTCCTTGAGGAACCGATCCGGGACGAGACCCCGGAGGCATACGAGGCACTGCGCAAGATGACCCATGTCCCGTTCGCCATCGGCGAGGAGTTCGCCTCAAAGTGGCAGTTCCTGCCCTACATCGAACGCGGGATCACCAACTTCGTGCGGCTTGATGTCTGCAATGTCGGTGGCCTGACAGAGTCGATGAAGGTGGCCGGGTGGGCCGAGGCGCACTACATCGACCTCATGCCCCACAACCCGCTTGGGCCGATCTGTCTGGCAGCAACCGCGCATCTTGCCGCTGCAGTGACAAACTTCGCCTCACTCGAAATCCGGGAGTCGCCATCAGAGAAGACTGGCTTCTACGACGAACGGCTCTTCCCGATCCAACACGAGCGCGTTGGCCCACGCCTGATGGTCTCCGACCGTCCCGGCCTCGGTGTCGAGTTCGACGAGAATGCCGGCGCACATTCGGAATTCATTCCCGACCTTAACCACGAACGCACTCACTACCTGCGTCGTCGTGACGGGTCCATCACCAACTGGTAGTGCGCGCCTATCTAACTGGTCAACCAACCCGGGCAAGCCACTGTGCGCTGCCCGGGTTGCCAACTACCGATCATTCGTGGTCGCGCGAAGTCACCCAACCCAGATCAAACCGGGCCAGTACCAGCCGATCGTAGGGACGTATTGACCCGGTCTCGTACATGCACAGGATCGAACCGCCTCCGGTCACCGCAAGGTCGCAGTACGCCGCCGGCCCGGGTTCGATGACGCGGGATGCCACCCAATTCCGTGCACCATCCACACTCAGGCGGATGGTCAAGGTGTCACGTGTCCCGCTCGCCGGATTGGCGAACAACACGACATCTCCAAGCGCGTCGCCATCGACTTGCCTGTTGACGTTTGTCCCGGGGAACGAGACCGCCGAGGCCTGACAGGTCGGTTCAGGCAAGGCGTCGTCTGCAGCAGCCGGAGCGAAGGTCAGACCTCCGTCAAGACTGCGTGCAACGATCCGCCGACCACGACGCGCCTCATCCCGGCAATTCAGGTACACCCCGCCGTCTGCAGTTTCAACAGCAACACTCTCGTTGGTGCCTTCGACGTCGATGATTCCACCAATCCGCCACGTCGCACCGTGATCATCGGAGATGATGACATGTGAGTGCCTTGCCTCGGAACCGTCGCGCGGATTGCGGCTGCGATGATCGCACGGGATGAGGAGCCGCCCAGATCTCAACTGTATTCCGTGGCAGGGACCGGTCGCGTACCACGTCCACTCGGGTCGCTTCACGTCGGAAGTGACCTCCACCGGATCGGCCCACGTAATGCCGTCGTCATCGCTGGATGTGACCCAGACCGTCCGTGAATGAAGCCCCTTTCGGATGTCGTCTTCATGGGCGTCGGCCCGGTTGCGGGTTGTCAAAAGCCACACTGTCCCAGTCGACCGGTCCACGACCGGGGCGGGATTGCCGCAGGTCATCCCGTTCCGCGCATCCACGACCTGCGACGGAGACCATGACATCCCGCCGTCAACACTGCGCCGCAGTAGAAGTTCAATCTCCCCAGCATCCCCAGACCCATGCCGGCGACCCTCGCAGAACGCCAGGATGGTGCCGGCCGTCGTGATGGCAAGCGCGGGAATCCGGTAGGTGTGATACCCGCCGGTCCCACCGTTCCAGAGATCCTGAGTGTGGATACGCGTGGTCATGAGTCAGCCCCCTGCGGTCCAGATCACGAGGCAAACAGAGACCGTGCGAATGCCAAGTCCTCGCCCACAAGCCGGATCAGGTCAGTTTCATCGGTGTACTCGGCCGGGAGGCACACGGGCGCGTCATATCCACGTTGCCTGACCAGTTGCACGACGTCGGGCCATGGCGCCAGTCCGCATCGGCCAGCGGTCCAATATGGCGCAAACCTCGCGACCGATGCCTCGGGCCCATTGACCTGCTTCCAGAATGCGTTCTTGAGGTTAAGGAGGCGAAGGTAGGGCCAGATGATGTCAATCGCGTGTTCGGGGATCTCGCCGTTCAGGGCCGTGTGCGCCGGATCCCAGACCGCGCATATCTGATCGGGATCAAATAGCCGGACCAGTTCGCGAAGTCCTAGGGCGTGCGAGATGTCGTGCTGACTGTGGTTCTGCACGCCGAGCGAAATCCCAGATGCAGCCAGGCGGGGCACAGCCGTCTCGAATTGCCGTTGAAGATCGGAAATCCGTTCAAGGTAGCCAACTCCCCGGGGCATCCCGACACACACGCGCATCAGTCGCGCGCCACTCGCGGCGCACGCTTCGATCATGTAGTCGGTCAATGCCTCTGAGAATGAAGGCGCAACGGTATCGATCACCACACCGGCATCCGCGAGCGCGCGGACTGCCTTGGGTAGCAAAATGCCAACCGCATCTGGTGTGACCTGGAAACCCGGGCGGATCGGGAGTTCGACACCCCAGAACCCGAGGGATGAGACCGTTTCAGCGAGTACGGATAGAGACTGATCACGCCATGGCTTGGTAAAGACCGTGAATCGAGTGTCAGACATTTCATTATTCCTTGACAGGCGCGACACGTGACTGGCTTGCGAGCTAGCCGGTCACGCCATCGTCCCGAGGCGCTCGGCGAGGATTTCATGGTGCAATGGTTCACCCTGGACGAACCGGGTGATCTCATCGCCCATGACCTCACCCATGCGCGAACGTGCCTCCCATGACGCACCCGCAATATGAGGTGTCAGGAACACGTTTGGAAGCGTTCGAAACGGATCATCGGGCGCCAATGGTTCGCGAGGGTAGACGTCAAGGGCCGCGCGAATCCGACCCGATCGCAGTTCGGCTAGCAAGGCGTCCTGGTCGATCGCGCCGGCGCGTGCCGAGTTGACCAGCAGGGCGCCACTACGAAGGCGTGCGAGTTGTGGTGCCCCCACCAACCGGTCGGTCTCCGGTGTGGTTGGGACGTGGTTTGAAAGCACGTCGGCCCACGCGCACAAGTCGTCGATTGCCGCAACCTTCCGCACCCCAAGTGACGACGCCGCTTCGTCTGACAGGTACGGATCGTAGACCCCAATCTCACACCCGAACGGTGCGAGCAAGCGCAGGAATGCCCGGGCTGTCTGGCTCATCGCGATCAGTCCCACCCGCTTCCCCGCAAGTTCGTTTCCGTGGCCCTCATGCGACGACTTCCACGCACCGGCACGCATGCTCTCGTGGAATGACATCGCCAGACGCAACCCGGAAAGTGTCGCCATCAGGCACCACTCGCCGACCGCCGCTGCAATCACGACCGCGCCGTGCGTGACCCTGATGCCCCGCGCGAACACCTCTGGTGTGACAAACCCCTTGACCGTGCCGGCACCGTGCGCAATCAATCGCAACCCGGGTAACGTGTCAAGCAATATATTGTCAAAGTTGGGCATTCCCCAGGTCCCGAGGACGACGGAAACATCCTTTCGTTCAACCCGCCACGTGTCAGGGTTCCGGGAGGAAGCGTCGTCGGAGAGCCAGCGGATCGACGCAACCGTTTCAATCCGGGCCACGGTGGCCGGATGGAAGAGTTGTTCACGGAGAACCCCGTTGACCAGGCATAGGACGGTCGGCTTGGCGTCGGACATCGGTGTTTGCGTTCCCTTCTGGCAACACGATCATGCATGCGCGGCGGGCTTAGGGTCGACATGACCCGGGATCTCCGGTCAGAAGGTCGCCAGGAGAGCCTGTGCGAGGATCCTCTCGGCGACGTCCATGGTCTTGATGGCATCGCGGAACGGTGATGACGTCAGGTGTCGTCCGGTCAACAGGGAATCAATGAACTCGCGATCCTTCGCGAGGAACCCACGCGCGTCAATCATCCTGTCGCTTCCCGAGACCACTTGTGCTTCGTAACGCACACCCTCACCCGCCGCCGTGGTTGCGTCGAAGTAGTGCATCACACCCTCCTGGTCTCCCTCGGCGCACGCGCCCGGGGCATGCATCTCGATTCGAAAGACCCGGCGTCCCGAGGCCCAGTTGCACAGGACGATCCCTTGTGAACCATTGTCGAATGTCAGTGAGGCGTGAACCCAGTTGATATCCGGCGTGCCAATCCGACGGCACCGGCTTTCGACAGCAACGACCTCGGCGCCACTCTGGGTGCCCAGGCCACCCCCGCATAGCCACCTGACGGTGTCAATCGCGTGGACGCAGTCGTCCATCATCCGGTCACGCGCGCCGGTCATCGGTTCGGGACCCGGCTTGTAGAACTGGACCATCGCCTGGGTGATCGGACCAGACGCGCGGACACGTTCCCGAAGCGTCGCGAGGATTGGAGAGGCCCTCCGTTGGAAACCAACCTGGGTCACCACCCCGGCGGTCTCGGCGAGGTGCGTCAGGATCCGCGCCTGGTGCATCGAAAGACCGAGCGGCTTCTCTATCGCCAACGGCAGGCCTTGCTGGAGGCACCAGACCCAGATGTCGTACATCAGGTGGGGTTGCCCGATCACAAAGACCCCGTCCGGCTTCATCTCCGACACCATGCGCCGGTAGTCCGAGTAGCGTCCCGCAATCCCATACCGGTCAGCCGTGGACGTCAGTGCTGCATTGTCAATGTCGGCAACCGCGACGATGTCGACGTCCGGGAATGACGCCAATGACGGGTAGTGGACAGTGTTGGCGAGACGTCCCGCACCGACCATCGCAATCCGGACCCGTTCCTTCATCAAACCCTTCACTCCGATTGACTCACCCGACCCGTCAATCCTGGTCAATCCGGACGATACGGTGGTTCCCGGTATCCGCCACGAAGATCGTTCCATCATCATCGACGGCAATCCCGTGAGGATCCGAGAACTCGCCGATGCCGTTGCCCGCGGTCACTTCAAAGGCGTCCATCCCCGGTACGCACGACACGCCACACGGTCGGCCCCACGACGCCACGGGACGTCCATCCGGATCAAGCTTCTGCACACGGTTCAAACCGGCATCGGCCACATAGATCTCACCATCCCTACCGAATGCGACGCCGGCAGGACTCCTGAACTCGTCCGATCCAGTCCCCAATCGCCCAACGATGAGCGACGCGTAAGTAAAGATCGGACGGATTGGATTGGGGGTTTGAGGTTCGAAGCCGCCGACGACAATCTCAAGCCTGCTGTCGCCAGCGTCCTCCATCGCATAGCGGTCGGTCTCGGCAATGACCATCCGCCCGGTCCGGTCTACTGCCAGGCCGGCAATTTCGTACACATGCACACCGTCGCTCGCGATCTTGTCGATCACGCCGGTAACCGCCCCGTCGGGAGCCTGACAACAGATCCAGCTCGAAAGGACGCGGATCAGGCCGTTCGATAGATGGGTCCACGCCGTGTAGATCGTGCCGTCAGGGCCAATGGCAATGGCCCGCGGTCCCTGAAGAACCATTCCAGCGGTCACGAACGGCGCGACTTCCTTCTCGAAATCGGTCCCACGGGTGATCCCGGGGGCTGCCCACGCCTCCCGGAAGCGACCGGAGGGCGAGAACCGTTGAACGCGCTTGGCACCCCCAGCCTCGGTCACGTAGACGTCGCCGGTCGCATCCACAGCGATCCCGGAGACGTAGGTGAATTCGCCCGGGCCGGACCCCGGGCGTCCCCAACTCGACAGGAAGATCCCCTCTCGTGAAAACCGTTGGATGCGTTCATTCCCGGAGTCGACCACCAGAAGCGATCCTCCGGGTTCGATCGCGAGGGATCGCGGCTCTTTGAACTGCCCATCGCCACGACCGGGCGATCCCCAGGCTATGACCGGTGCCTCCGATGACCCGGCTTCCGCCCGAGTGGCACCCATCGCAGCCATGCCTGCGGCAACGTGCCCAAGCATCCGCCGGGTCAGACGCATGAACGGACGCCAATCCACCCGACCGTCTCAAGATGCCGCCAAGCCTGCCACATACGGTCAGTACCCCACTGACTTGTCGACCAGATTGATGAGCGGCTCGCCAGCGGTGTAGCGACGGAGATTTTCGGCAAAGATGTCAATCCCACGTTGACGCGTGAACGGGGTCGATGCGCCGTTGTGCGGGGTCACCAGAGTGTTCGGCGCCGACCAGAACGGGCTATCTGCAGGCAGGGGTTCCACCGAATGCGCGTCCAGGCCGGCACCTGCAATCCAACCCTCGTTCAAGGCACGCAGGAGGGCATCGTCATCGGCGATTCCTCCCCGTGAGAAACAGATGTAATACGCCGTTCGCTTCATCGCGCGGAACTCGGCCTCGCCCAGCATGCCGGTGGTCTCTGGCGTCCGCGGTGCGGTCACCACAATGAAGTCAGACTCCCCCAGGAACTCGTGGAGTTGGTCCTGTCGGTACAGGTGGTCCACATTTGGTGTGGGTTGGGGCGTCCGGCGAATCCCGACGACCCGCATGTGAAATGCCTTGCACTTGAGCGCGAGGTCGACCCCGGAATATCCGAGGCCGATAATCCCGCAAGTGAGGCCGTTCAGTTCCGGGTGGCTCCACGCATCCCACCGGCGCTCCGCCTGCGCACGCATCCACCGGGGCATGTCGCGGTTGAGCATCAGCATGAGCATCATCGCGTGTTCGGCGAGCGGAATCGCACCGTTGCTCTTGCACGACGTCGCGATCACAGGACTTTCGATGAATGCCGGATACATCAGTTCATTCGGACCGGCGGCCCAACTCTGGACCCACTTGAGGCGGGTCGCCCTCGCGAGTGCAGTCTCCGACACGTGCCCTGCGACGACATCGGCTTCGTGGATCACCGCCTCGAGATCCTCGCGCCGCGCGAAATAGCGAACGTCGGCCGTTGGCGATGCCCCACGGATCTGCGCCAGCTGCGGGTCGGTCACGGCGCCGGAGATCAGTACAACAAGGCTCGCCGTCATCTCATTTTCCTTTGCCACTGCCGGACCGTAATGTACTCGGGTACGGACTACCGGTGTTCGGCGCGGTCGCAACCCAAGAGCGACGGGTCAGTCATCCGCGGGATCCAGATGAACTCTCGACCGGATCAAGGCACGGCTTCGGTAATCGATGAGATCCTCGATGCGTGACGAAATCTGGGAGCGCACCCGTGCCGAGATCAGGGCGTCGTCGATCCAGTGGTCGATCCGTGCGTCGCTGACCGCATCGGCGCCCAGTTCCATTTCGGAAGCCGACATCGCGATGATCCGCGCATCGATCCGCTCGTCAATCCGTGCGTCGACATGGTCGTGCAGGAGGTCGCGAATGCGGCCGGCGACGCGTTCGTCGGTCATCCATTCCTCAATCCGGGCAATCGTGATCGCATCGGTCATCGCGACCAAACGGGCACGAACGCGTGAATCGACCCTCGCCTCGATCCGGGCCATGGTCATCGCGCGGACCAACGCGTCATCAATCCAGTAGTCAACCACCGCGGCGACCCGAGACTCAGCGCGTGTTCTGGCGTCACTCATGGAGTGAAGATAGCTGGTCGGGCGGAACCATTTGCCGGTGTTCAGGCACCCGCACGGTACCGCGCACGATTGTTCCGAGGACCGTGTTCCAGTTCGCACCTTCCGAGCACCTCCAGAAGAGGCGGGACGTACACCGCAAATCGTCCGCGGTACCCATTCCGGAGGCCATACCAACCACCAATACGGTTCGAAGGGTCGCGGGCCCATGCCTCCACACTGCCCTCGGCCGGCGTGCGTTGTTCGTCGGCCCCACCGAGGTCGACCCAATCTCCGCGCGCCATCAACATTTCTTGGAGGTCATCGACGCATCGCGCATCGTAATGCAGGACCGTCTTGCCGACCGTACATACCAGGATCTTCCGACCGGCAAGTTCCCCGAGGTGCATCGTGTACGCCGACGTCCCCGGCGCCGTGGTGAGCTGCCACGGGTTCCCCGCATCACGTGTCTCGTCACCCGGAAACGACCCTGACGGCTTCTCGCTTGACACCGCTTCCATCACTCCACTCTCATCCTTGCAATCATCCAGACATGCTGTGGTGTGGTGTGATCGCCAAACACCACATTGGCGTAGCCTACACCCGGGGACTTACGCGTGCACCGCACACACGAGTTTCCATTCGCCGTTCGAAAGTGCGCCCGAAGCGTGCAACCGGACACGCCAGATTCGGTCCCCCCAAACCCGCTGCAGACGGGGATCAGTGGTGGAAATCTCCTCGATTTCAGGTTCAAGCAGCAACGCGACGTCGTCGCCACCGCGTCCGTGATGCACTGCCGAGTACGAAACGGAAAGCGCGCGCCCGGGGGAAGAAACCCGGAGCAGGCCGGGTGCGACCGCGACCGGCAACCCAGACATCATCAGCGAAAGCGAAAGCCTGTGGGGAGCCCCGGACGCCAGGTCCCACGAGTCAGAGATGGTGATGACGCCGTCAGGAGCGGTTTCCGGGGCGCGGTCGAGGGTAATCACGCGCCACCAGTCACGAATTCCTGACTCCTCGGGGTACGCCCCAGCCAGGTTCATGCGCATGCTCACCCTGTCAGGTGCCACATCGCACCCGACCTCACGCGCGCCGAACTGCCGTCCGGGCGATTGGTCAAACCCGTCGACCGACGGCAGGTTGTGGTACCCACTCTGCATCGTCCAAATGGAATAGCGTTCGGGACCGAACGTCTTGGCCGAGTAGGTCTCAACCCCGACGTCAACAATGACCGGATGGCCGTCGACCGCAATGATGAACGAACCGACATCAT
>Ga0209190_1000249_pt1 | contig 38977 bp, 40 predicted proteins | sample M_140205_XF_Meta_FD_187315 | JGI IMG/M metagenome (GOLD analysis project Ga0209190, IMG submission 187315) | Freshwater microbial communities from Lake Montjoie, Canada to study carbon cycling - M_140205_XF_MetaG (SPAdes) (version 2) | ecosystem: Environmental > Aquatic > Freshwater > Lake...
CAATGAAATGGCCGTTCAATCGCTCTATCGACGTTACCGGCCGCGGCGCTTTAGCGAGTTGCGCGGGCAAGACCATGTGGTGCGCGCCTTGCGTAATGCGGTCATCAATGAGCGCGAGGGCCAGGCCTATCTCTTTTCTGGCCCGCGTGGCACGGGTAAGACCTCTACCGCGCGCATCTTGGCAAAAGTGCTGAACTGCGAGACCCCAATTGAAGGCGAACCATGTTGCACGTGCTCTTCGTGTGTGGCCGTTGAAGCCGGTACCAGCTACGACGTCATTGAACTAGATGCAGCAAGCAACAACGGTGTCGACGACATTCGTGAGCTCATCGACCATGCGGCGCTTGGTAACCCTGGGCGACATCGTGTTTTCATTCTCGACGAAGTACACATGTTGTCTAAGGGCGCCGAAGCTGCATTGTTGAAAACATTGGAAGAACCACCAAGCCATGTGGTGTTTGTTTTAGCTACAACCGACCCGCAAAAAGTAAGTGAAACCATTCGCAGTCGTACGCAACACCTGCAATTTCATTTGCTTCCGATGCACGATCTTGAAGAACATGTCAAATTTGTTATTTCCGATGCAGGTCTTTCAGTCACTCCAGAAGCAATTGCACAAGTGCTTGTGCAAGGTGGAGGAAGCGCCCGCGATACCTTGTCGGCGCTTGAACTTGTTGCAGCAAGTGGTGGCGAAGCCGACCACTCGGTCAACCTCGACGAATTCATTGAAGCAATTATTGAAAACGACCCTGCACGTGCATTAGCTGCAGTTGCGTTTGCAGTGCAACAAGGTCGCGACCCGCGTTCGCTTTCTGAAGAACTCATTCGTTACTTGCGCGACGGGTTTCTTTCACAAATGGCTCCTGAACTTGTGCAACTTCCTGTAGAGCGCATTGACTATGTTGCGCAGTGGGCGCAACGCATGGGCAATGGCGCCATTGTGCGCTCCATGGAAGTTCTTGGAGACATGTTGGTAGAAATGCGCCGTGCACCCGATGCCAGGCTTTTGTTTGAAGTAGCAATGGTGCGTATTTCTCATGTTGCAGAATCTGGCGACTCATCGGCGTTGCTTGCACGCATTGAACGTTTGGAAAAATTAGTGGACCGTGGTGGCGTTGCTCCTGCACAAGTAGCAGCTACACCTCCACCTGTTGACCCCACAACGGGGCGAGCAAAACTGGGTGGCGCTGTTCGGCAAAGCACAGGTAACACCGGCCCCATTGCGCGACCACAAACACCAAGTGCGCCACCTGCAACTGTTGTAACGGCTAATTCAACGCCAGCCAAGCCCGTTGGTGCCGTTGGCGAAATGTGGCCAAGTGTTTTAGCTTCGCTGAAGCCGTTAGTGCGTGCGCTGTATAGCCCCTGTGTTGTAGGAGTGTCGTCGGTAGACGCAGTTACTTTGAACGCTCCAAATGCTGTGCATAAAGAACGTTGTGCCGATCATCTAGCAGTTGTTGCTAGTGCGTACGGGTCAATAATGGGCGTTGCAATAAACGTAACGCTCGGTGTCAGCGAGGGAACTGCAAAAGACTCCACCGATCGGTTAGTTAAAGCGCGTAAACCAGTGCCTGAAACCGACGATGTTCCACACGACAATATTGACCCCAGTGAATTAATTGACGCACCACTTGTTCCCGTTGTGTCACCGCTCGATCAAATTACAAAAGCATTTCCCGGCACGCGTGTGGTGGACGAAGGTAAAGATAAGTGAGTGCTTACACACCGCCAGTTCAATCACTCATAGATGAATTGGGTCGACTACCCGGTATTGGCCCAAAGTCGGCACAGCGTATTGCGTTTCATTTGTTGAAACTACCGAGCGACGATGTGCGTCGACTAGCACATTCCATTATTGATGCAAAAGAAAAGGCGCGTTTCTGTGATATTTGTTTCAACATTGCAGAAAATACTTTGTGTCCTATTTGCGAAGACCAACGGCGCGATTCAACGGTGTTGTGTGTTGTCGAAGATTCGCGTGATGTGGTTGCCATTGAAAAGACTGGCGCCTTTCGTGGGCGCTATCACGTGTTGCAAGGTGCAATTCACCCGATGGAAGGTATTGGCCCCGAGCAATTAAAAATTCGCGAATTACTCAGCCGACTTGGGCCAGAAAATGTGCAAGAAATTATTGTGTGTACCAACCCCACGGTTGAGGGTGACGTGACAGCAATGTATTTAGCGCGCACCATGAAAACTCTTGCAGTGAAAGTAACGCGTATTGCCAGTGGGCTTCCTGTTGGGGGCGATCTGGAATATGCAGACGAACTCACGCTGGGGCGTGCCATTGAAGGCCGCCAACTTTTACACGACTAAATTTTGTGCAATCGGTGATGGTTTGTAAATAGTGTGCTTGCCGCTCAATACGTAAGACAAAATGCACACAATGCAATACGCCGGTAGTGCATTCCAGCCAAACAACTCGATGCCAATGACGATGCAGGTAAGTGGTGTATTTGATGCTGCTGCAAAAACTGCAATAAGGCCAAGAACTGCAAAGAGTGGAATTGAAGCGTGAGTAACACGCGCAAACTGTGCGCCTGCGAGCGCACCGATAATGAAAAGTGGAAATACTTCACCGCCTACAAAGCCTGTTCCGAGTGAAATTGCCGTCAGGAGAAGCTTCCACAAACACGCAAGTGCTGCAACACCTACTGCACCGGTGAGGGCGCTTTCTAAGAGGGGGATTGATATACCAAGGTACACGCGCGTACTGGAAAGAAAAACGAGAAACAAAATAATGAAACCACCGACGACGGGACGTAGTGGTGGAAATTTGATGATTTGAGCCATTGCATTTTTGATGCGGTGTTCAAGTTGGATGTAAGCAATGGCGACGAGTGCAAACACACACGATGCCACCAAGCAACGCCAGAGTACTGACCACCCAAAGTGCAGATTTTCAATGTTGGGTGTGGCAAAGTGTTCCACTCCGCAAGCTTCTACTGTGAAAAAAGCAACTGCACTTGCTACAAATGCTGGTAACACTGCAGATTTATGCAGACTCGTTTTGCGTTGAATTTCGAGACCAAAAAATGCTCCCGCTATGGGAACACCAAAGAGCCCACCGAAACCTGCTGCAACAGCAATGACAAGAAAAACTCGTCGTGTGCCACTACTGACCGAACGAGCACGAGCAACTGCATCGGTCACGCTGGCAATAATTTGCACAACGGCACCTTCGCGGCCCACCGATGCACCAACAAGATGTGAGGTAACGCTTCCGGCCCAAATCATTGGCGCCATGCGGGCCGGAACTTCTGCGCCAGGAACATGAATTGCATCGAGTACCAAACTGGTGCCACCGGTGACGGGGTTTCCCCACTTGTAATAGATGTAGCCAACTATTCCGCCAGCAATTGGCAAGAGAAATATGAGCCATTCGCTATTGGTGCGTGTGGTTGTTGCCCAATTGAGTGAACTCAGAAACGCAGCCGAGACCAATCCACCTAGAGCGCCAATAACAATGGCTGCAAAAAGGAAAGAAAAGAATTTTTTAGAGCGAGCGGACAATGAGTGCATCGCCTTGTCCGCCGCCGCCGCAGAGCGACACAGCACCAAGGCCACCACCACGACGGCGCAGTTCATGCAACACGGTGAGTGCCAAGCGGTTTCCGCTCATGCCGATGGGGTGACCCAAAGCAATGGCGCCTCCGTTGACGTTCACGATGCTGTCGCTGATGCCGAGTTCTTTCATTGAAGCAATACCGACTGCAGCAAATGCTTCGTTAATTTCAAACAAGTTGATGTCGGATATTTTCAGACCGGCACGACCCAGTGCTTTCAAGATGGCGTTGCTTGGTTGATGCAGCAGCGATGCATTATCGGGCCCAGCAACCATTCCGTACGACACCACTTCTCCGAGTGGCTTCACGCCGCGTGCTTCTGCAGCCTTTTTGCTCATAACAACAACAGCACTTGCGCCATCGCTGAGTTGTGAAGCATTACCTGCAGTAATGGCACCATCTTTTTCAAATGCTGGCTTCAATGTTCCGAGCGAGTCCATTGTGGTATTGCCGCGCACCCCTTCATCGGTGCTGATAACTACCGGGTCACCTTTACGTTGCGGAATGGTGATGGGAACAATTTCATCGGTAAATTTGCCGGCTGCAATTGCCGCTGCTGCGCGAACATTGCTTTGCACGGCGAACTGATCTTGTACATCGCGACCAATGCCACCTGCCGTGTAGCGCTCGGTGCCTAAGCCCATGAGGCAAGCATCGAATGCACACCACAAACCGTCTTTAATGATGGCGTCGGCGAGTTCGGTGTTGCCGTAGCGAAAACCGCTGCGAGCACCAGAGGCGATGTAAGGAGCATTGGTCATGCTTTCCATTCCGCCAGCAATGACAATGTCGGCTTCACCTGCCGCAATCATTTGATCGGCGAGATAAATGGTGTTCAGACCCGACAAACACACTTTGTTGATGTTGACCGCAGGAACACTCATGGGAATTCCAGCTTTTACTGCCGCTTGACGGGAAGGAACCTGACCCTGACCAGCCATGAGAACCTGGCCCATGAGAACGTGTTCTACTTCTTCGGGTTTTACACCGGCTCGTGCAAGAGCTTCAGCAATGGCGAAGCCTCCGAGTTCGGCTGCAGAGAAGCCTGCGAGTGCACCGCTGAGCTTTCCAATAGGTGTGCGTGCTCCGGCGACAATGTATGAACCTGACATGTTGTAAATGCTACCCATTTCGCTGGTTGTTGGCGTGGTGAAGACGTGACTCTTCAGTAGCCTCGCATCGTGGAAGATATTAGAAAAGCCATTTTGTCGGGGGCCGATGCTGCAACAATTGCCGCCCTGCCCATCCCTGCTACTTATCGGGGGGCTCATGTGCGCCTCACCGATGTTGAAATGTTTGCCGGTCTTGAATCTAACGAGAAAGACCCTCGTAAGAGCATTCATTTAGGTGAGGTGCCCACGCCAGAGCTCGCACCCGATGAGGTGTATGTCGCTGTCATGGCTTCCTCCATCAACTTCAATACCGTATGGACAAGTATTTTTGAACCGATCCATACTTTTGGCCCCATGCAACGCTTGGGTCGCGAAAGTGAATTAGCCAAGCGTCACGATCGTGACTATCAAGTCATTGGAAGCGATGCATCGGGTGTTGTGTTGAAAGTGGGCGCTGCTGTGCGCACTTGGAAACCTGGCGACAAAGTAACTGTGCATTGCAACCACGTAGACGACCAAGATCAAAGTGCACACAACGACTCAATGATGGCGAGCAACCAACGCATTTGGGGCTACGAAACAAACTTTGGCGGACTCGCCGACATGGCAGTGGTGAAAGCAAACCAACTCATGCCAAAGCCTGCGCATCTTTCATGGGAAGAAGCAGCAGTGAACGCATTGTGCAACAGCACGAGCTACCGCATGTTGGTGTCGCAAAATGGTGCGCGCATGAAACAAGGTGACGTTGTTCTTATTTGGGGTGCAACAGGTGGTATTGGTGCATATGCCGTTCAATACGTACTGAACGGTGGTGGCATTCCTGTTGGTGTCGTCAGTTCGCCAGACAAGGCACAGATCTTGCGTGAAATGGGTTGCGAAGCAGTCATTGATCGCAAAGCTGCCAACTACAAGTTCTTCAATGAAGATGGCTCGCACAATGAAAAAGAATGGCGCCGCTTGGGTAGCGATATTCGTGCACTTGTTGGCGAAGACCCCGACATTGTGTTTGAACATCCGGGGCGCTCCACTTTTGGTGCCTCAATGTACGTAGTGAAGCGCGGTGGCACAGTTGTGACTTGTGCAGCGACCAGCGGGTTCATGCTCGAGTTCGACAATCGCCATTTTTGGATGCGCCTCAAGAAACTCGTTGGCAGCCATTTTGCGAATTATCGCGAAGCGTGGGAGGCCAACAGGCTCATTAGCAAAGGGATGATTCACCCTGTGATGTCGCAGGTATTTTCCCTTGAAAACGTTGGTGAAGCTGCTTACCAGGTGCATCACAACATGCACGAAGGCAAAATAGGCATCTTGTGCTTGGCCCCTGAAGAGGGCTTAGGCATTGATGACCCCGAACTGCGTGCCAAAGTGGGCGAAGAAAATATCAACCGATTCCGCCGCGCAGGCGTGTGACGTGAGACGATAGAGACATGCTGTTAACTGAAATTGATCACGTAGCAATTGCTGTGAAAGACCTTGATGCCGCTATCGACTACTACCGCCGCGCATTTGGTGCCGAGGTAGAACATCGCGAAATTGTGGAGAGTGATGGAGTAGAAGAAGCACTGTTGAAAGTTGCAGAGAGCTATGTGCAGTTGCTCACTCCAACCAATGAAAATTCACCCGTTGCAAAATCAATTGAAAAGCGTGGCGAAGGATTACACCACATTGGTTACCGTGTCGAGAATTGTGCTGTTGCATTGCAAGCAATGATTGATGCAGGTGCAATTGCGCTCGATAAGGCACCGCGGCCTGGTAGCCGTGGCACCACAGTTGCTTTCATTCATCCGAAGAGCAGCTTTGGCACACTTATTGAACTAGTGCAGGAATAAGACCACGGTTCTTTTCGCAGCTTTGTTGGGCCTCATTGGCGGCGCTTGGGTAGTGCTCACTGCACAACGCAACATTGCGCGCATTGAGCACTCTTCATTTCACTTTGGAATAGCCGAGCGCTGTGCAATTGTTTTTTGCACCATTGACATTGCAATGCTGCTCGCCAAGTCAGCCGATCGTTGGTTTGCAACTATTGGTCTTGTCGTCATTGGTTGTGGGCTTATTGCAATTGGCATCATCGATGCATTCACACATCGTGTACCGCGGTACATCAATGGTCTTGCCATCACGCTAGGAGTTCCACTCTTAGTTCTCGATGCAATTATTCATTGGGATCTCGGCAATATTCTGCGTGCAGGTGTTGGTGCCTTGGCGCTTTTTGGGTTTTTTGTGGGGTTGAAATCAATTGCTCAAGGAAGTTTTGGCAAAGGCGATGTGCTCTTAGCTCCGCTCGTCGGGTTTGCACTTGCGTACAACAGCTGGGAGGCACTACTGGGTGGCGTGGTGGGCATATTCCTCATTGGTGGAGTAGCGAGTGCAGCTTTATTGCTCACCGGTCGCGTATCTCGCAAGAGCCGAATTGCCTTTGGTCCGTACATTGTTGTCGGAACATTGCTCGCTCTCGTCATCTAGAAAATCCTGTGTCGTTTACCTTCTAAGATGCAGGCATGAGCGAACTTGAAGACCGACTCGCCGTTGGCGACATCATCATCCGTTATGCCGATTCCATCGACCAACTCGACTACGACCGTTATTGCACGTGTTTTACTGACGACGTTGTGGTGACCGGCTTTGGAGCCGAACCAATTGTTGGCTTAAGCGCGTATCGCCCGTGGGTAACAGCAGCACGTAACAAATATGGCCGCACGCAACATCTCATTGGCAATATTCAAGTAACTGTCAATGGAGACAACGCAACGTTGCGCAGTTATGTACAAGCAACCCATGAGTTGCCTGCCGACCCAGACCACCTCATTATTTTGTGGGCTGCGTATAACGACAAGTTGGTGCGCACCAGCGAAGGTTGGAAAATTACGCATCATGAACTTGAGCGACTCGTCAATGTGCGGCGCATTTCTGCGGCGTCACTATAAATTTCAAGAAAGTTTAAAGTCACGTGAAAGTTCATTTAGTAGACGGAACATACGAGTTGTATCGCCAGCACTTTGGCCAGGCAACGAAACATGCAACACCACCACCGTTTGCAGCCACTATTGGAGTTCTTGCGTCAACACTTCAACTGATTGCCGACGGCGCTACACACATTGGTGTTGCATCCGACCATGTTATTGAAAGTTTTCGTAACGATCTGTACGACGGATACAAAACAAGTGAAGGTATGGAGCCAGTCATACTGCATCAAATTCCTTTAGTGGAAGACGCTTTGCGAGCCATGGGTGTTGTTGTGTGGGCGATGGAAGAATTTGAAGCCGATGACGCATTGGGTTCAGCAGCGCGTGTTGCTGCAAATGACAAACGAGTACAGCAAGTAGTCATGCTGACTCCCGACAAAGATCTAGGTCAGTGCGTTGAAGGCAAGCGAGTAGTGCAATTCGACAGACGCAACAATGTCATTATTGACGATGCTGCAGTGCGTGAAAAATTTGGCGTTGGTCCAGCATCAATTGCTGACTACTTAGCTTTAGTGGGCGATACTTCAGATGGCTTTCCAGGTCTTGCTGGTTGGGGAGCAAAAAGTGCAGCAACAGTGCTGGCAAAATTTGAACACATAGAAGCAATTCCCGACGATGAAACAACATGGGATGTTGCAGTACGCGGGGCGGCAAAGCTTGGGCTCACGTTGCGCGAGAATCGCGAACTTGCAGCGCTATTCAAAAAAATTGCCACAGTCGTGACCACTGTGGAAGTAGGAGAAGTAGACGACTGGCAATGGCACGGTCCTACTGCAGAATTTTCCGCACTGTGTGAAGAACTGGGGAGCCCGCAGTTAGCCAAACGTGCAACAACGTTGGCTCAGTCTCGTTAACAGCGACTGAGGCACCGGCCAGGCGATCTGCGGCACACGCCTTGTCCCGATGGAGGCTGCTGCCTTCCGGCCCTGACCTGGTTTGCGGGCAGACGTTGCACAGGACCCGACCGGCACCTCACTCGCTGCTGAAGTCAGGCTATCGCTCGGTAGCCTCACGTCCGCTAGTGAATTTTAGGAAGGGTGCGAGAGCGGCCGAATCGGCACGCTTGGAAAGCGTGTGAAGTGAAAGCTTCCGTGGGTTCGAATCCCACCCCTTCCGCCATGACAGACATGTCGAACATCCATCTTGAAGCGATGCAAGCGGCTCTCGATGAAGCGCGCCTTGCTTTCGCTCATGGCGACGTGCCGGTGGGTGCTGTGGTGCTTCACAACGGCGAAGTTATTGCCCGCCGCCACAACGAACGAGAATTCGCTCACGACCCGACTGCGCACGCTGAAGTGCTGGCATTACGCGATGCAAGCCAAAAGCTTGGTAGCTGGCGTTTAGATGAGTGCACTCTTGTCGTCACTCTTGAACCATGTGTCATGTGTGCGGGTGCCGCGCAATCTTCCCGTATTGGTCGACTTGTCTATGGAGCTGCCAACTTTGAAGCAGGCGCAACAGCCAGTCTGTACAACGTGATGAGTGATCCTCGCCTTGGTCATAATCCGCCTGTAGAACACGGACTGCTTGCCGAAGAGTCGGCAGCACTGTTGAAAGAGTTCTTCGCCTCTAAACGTTCGTAGTGCCGATAAACTTTTCAACGGAAGGGTGCCAGAGCGGACGAATGGAACGGTCTCGAACACCGTCGTGGTGTCACAGCCACCGTGGGTTCAAATCCCACCTCTTCCGCCACGAGAAGTGGTTCTCGGCGCGGTGTGTTCCGATTTACGTGACATACCGCGCCGAGAACACTCTGGGGTTATGAGCAGGTCGACTCGTTCTTTGGTGCTGTGAGCGTCACGAGATATTTGTCTACTAAACCGTTCACACATTTTCCTGTTCCGTACCCGGTGTGTTGGTTGCCAGTTACCACAATGAGCCTTCCATCGTTGAGAGCCGATGCCATCTTGCGCGACGATGCGAGTGGAGTAGCAGCATCACCGGTGGTGCCTACAACCACAATAGGAACGTTTCCTGCATTAGCAATTTCTACTCGAGGTACTGAAGGAACTGGCCACAGCGCACAGTTGTAACCTGCAGAAAAATAGGTGCCAAGGCGTGGCGCTGCTGCGGTGAACTGTGGAAGATAGGTGTCGAGTTCTTCTACTGTGGTCGCACCTTGATCGTCAATGCATGAAATTGCAGTGAAAGCTTCCAACAAGTTGTCATATGTGCCGTCGCTACGGCGTTGGTAGTAGTCGTCGTACAGCGCCAGCAACCCAGTGGCGTCGGGAACTTTGGGGTCGGTTGCATCGGCAAGCGCTTCAGCAAATGTTGGCCACAATGAGTCGGAATACATTGCGTCAACTGCAGCGGTGTATGCAATGCCTTCGTTCACCAATGTGCGTTTTGAGCTAACAAATAGTGGGTCGCGTTCAAGGCGTACCAAGAGATTGTCAAAGATTTTTTCCGGCTTGCCTTTATTGAAAATGGGGCATGTTTCGCGCGTGGCGCAATCGGCAAAAAAAGCATTGAGTTGACCTTCAAAGCCAGCGGCTTGGTCGAGCCCACCTTGCAAAAACGATGCGTTCGGGTCGGCGGCGCCATCGAAAACAGCCGCACGCACGGTGTCGGGGAAAAGATTGACCCAATGTGCACCAAGTTCGCTGCCATAGGAAAAACCAAAAAATGAAATTGTTTTTTCATCGAGTGCACGACGAATCATGTCAATGTCTCGCGCGCTCGCAATGGTGGAAACATAGGGCAAAATGTCGCCACTGTTTTTTAGACATTCTGCATTGAAGCGCCGTGCGTCATCAACGAGCGCAAGCTTTTCTTCTGGTGTATTGGGTGTGACGTCGGAAGCGAAATATGAATCGTATTCATCTACGCAGTCAACGAACGGTGTAGACGCACCGGTACCTCGAGGGTCAAAAGCAACGATGTCAAAATGGTCGAGGATGGTTTGTGAAAAATAAAAACCAGCATCGGGTGCCATTGAGGCGCTTTCTGCACCTGGTCCACCGCGGTTCACAACGAGTGAGCCAATACGTTTTTTTGCATCTTCGGCGCTGTGTACTTTCAGACTCAAAGTAAACGTTCCAACGGCGGGGTCTTCGTAGCTGTATGGAACCTTAATGACTCCGCACTTAATGCCCTTCGGCTCACTTGGGGAACATTTATCCCACACGATGGGGCTGAGCGGCAAAGGAAGCGTTGTGGAGGGGGCAATCGTTGCGGGTGTGGTGGTTTTCACCTCGGTGTCGTCCACGACGAGATTGAGGGTTTCTACAGTGGTGGCCGATGAGGACCCACAGGCGGAAGCGAGCAAGGCGCCCGCAAGAAGAAATGGGGCGATGAAGCAACGACGCATATGTTCACAGGCTACGACCTCTAGCCTGATCTACGTGCGCATGAACCCTCACATGATGTTGCCAGGTGACTCTGATGCAGTTTCTGGAACGAAAATCGAACGGCAAGCGCTGCTGCGGGCATGGGTCTTTGCCAGGCCATACAAGTGGGCCATTGTCGGGTTCTTGACGTCAATTCTCGTATCTGCCCTGATGGCGCTTGCCCCACCACTACTTTTTCGGGCAATTCTCGACCATTCCATTCCTCAGAAGAACAAAGGACAGATCACCGTCTTGGCGGCTTTCCTTGTTGCCGCGGCGTTGTCAGACGCGGTGCTGGCTATTTTGCAACGCTGGTATTCCTCGCGTATTGGCGAAGGCCTTATTTACGATCTACGCGTAGCGTTGTTTGACAAAGTTCAGCAAATGCCCATTGCATTTTTTACGCGCACGCAAACGGGCTCGCTCATTAGCCGGTTGAACAACGACGTTGTTGGGGCGCAAACCGCGGTCACCAGCACGTTGGGCAGCGTGGTATCAAATGTCGTTGTTCTCATTACTACTTTGGCTGCGATGCTTGCTCTCGAATGGCGACTCACACTTTTATCGCTCGTTGTTTTGCCAGTCTTTATTATTCCTGCAAAAAGAGTGGGAGCAAAACTTCAAACTATTGCGCGTGAACAAATGGGCTTGAACGCTGAAATGAATACGCAAATGACAGAGCGTTTCAATGTGTCGGGTGCGCTACTGGTGAAACTCTTCGGTCGACACAACGAAGAAGTTGGAGCATTTTCAAAGCGAGCAGGAAGAGTGCGTGATATTGGTATTCGCTCTGCCTTGTACGGACGTATCTTTTTCGTGGCACTCGGTCTTGTTGGCGCGGTTGGTGCAGCAGCAATTTATGGTGTTGGTGCACATTTAGTAGTTGATGGCGGCATTACCGCAGGAACTCTTGTAGCAATGGCCGCATTTGTTCAACGCATTTACCAACCGCTCACAGGACTTACGAATGCTCGTATAGAAGTGATGACTGCATTTGTGAGCTTCGAAAGAGTATTCGAAGTGCTTGATGCTCCGGTCTCTATTCAAGATGCACCGGGTGCAGTTGATCTTGTTAATGCACGTGGTGAACTTGAATTGCGCAATGTCACCTTCCGCTACCCGCCTGGTCGTTCCGTTTCTATTGCATCGTTGGAAGCAGCTGGTGCAATGCAAGGTGTTGACCCCGATGTCGATGTCTTGCAAAACATCAGCCTGCATGTGCAACCTGGTGAAACTATTGCACTCGTCGGTGTGAGCGGTGCTGGAAAAAGCACGCTCGCTTCTCTCATACCGCGTTTGTACGACGCAACAGCCGGCTCCATTCTCATTGATGGACAAGATGTTAAAAATCTCACGCAACGCTCGGTGCAAAATGCAATTGGAGTGGTATCTCAAGACCCTCATCTTTTTCATGAAAGCATTAGCGCAAACTTGCGCTATGCAAAACCCGATGCAACAGATGATGAATTGCGCGCGGCATGCGAAGGCGCACAGATATTTGACACCATTTCTGCACTTCCCGAAGGGTTCAATACTTTGGTCGGAGAACGCGGTTACCGTATGTCGGGTGGAGAGAAACAGCGTCTTGCCATTGCGCGGTTGCTCTTAAAAGACCCGGCCATCATGATTCTTGATGAGGCAACAAGCCACCTTGACAATGAAAATGAAGCTGCAGTGCAAGTGGCACTTGAAGAAGCGCTTCGTGGACGCACTGCGCTAGTGATCGCACACCGTTTGTCTACGGTGCGTCATGCCGACCGCATTGTGGTGCTCGATGCCGGCCATTTGGTAGAACAAGGAACGCACGAGGAATTAATGGAACGCAACGGTCTCTATGCAGCGCAAGTGCACGCGGGTGAGTTAGGTCAATGAGCGACGAACTCGACCTTGGCGTAACTACCGAAGCATTTGGGGTGCGGCAATTCATTGGCAAAGTGAATAACGCCATGAAGAGCACCTTCACACCAGGTATTTGGGTTCATGGCGAAATTGAGTCATGGTCAAACCGCACGCAACATGCTTATTTCCAACTTGTTGAACGTGATGACAAGGGAACAGCAACTATTCATGTTTCTCTTTTTGCAAACAATCTTCGTCGCTTACAACCACTACTGCGCCAGCATCGTCTTACTCTGCAAGATGGCGTGAAAGTAAAAGTTTTCGGAGTTCCCGACGTTTATGATGGCAGCGGAAAATTCAGTCTAAAAATTTCCGACATCGACCCTCGGTTTACACTCGGAGATCTTGCTGCGGCGCGTGACGAAATTGTAAAGCGCCTCATTGCTGGCGGGCTCTACGGTGAAAACCGAGAACGTGAATTGCCCGCTGCACCTTTGCGCCTGGGCATTATTACCAGCGTGGGTTCAGCTGCTTGGCACGATGCAATGCATGAATTAGAAGAGTCAGGAATTGGTTTCGATATCAAAGTAGCCAACGTGCGCGTACAAGGTGACGAAGCCATTCCCATGATTGTTGAGGCAATATGGGCTCTCGGGTCCCGCGACGATCTCGATGTTATTTTGCTCATGCGCGGCGGAGGGTCTCGCACCGATTTGGCGTGTTTCGATGCAGAAGAAATCGCAGTTGCCATTGCACAGTGTGGGCTGCCTGTATTCACAGGTATTGGCCATGAAATTGACCACAGTATTGCCGACGAAGTTGCCTATGCCGCATATAAAACTCCCACGGCTTGCGCTTCAGCCATATGTGAACTGGTGAACGAATTCGTTGAGGAAACAGAAGACGTGTGGGGTGGTATTGCTGCGATTGCCCAGCAACAATTGGCGTTGGCCGAAAGTCGTTTGAATGAGCGGGGCAATGCCATTCGCACCAAGGCAATTACCGCAGTAGAACGTGCCCACACCCATGTGGCACTCAGTGCAAATCGGCTCACCACGCGGCCTCTGTCGTTGTTAGCCACGTGTGAGTCTCAAATTGATTATTTGGCAGAGCGTGTACGGCTTCTCGACCCGGTCAATACCATGGCTCGCGGGTGGAGCATTACGCGTACAACAGCCGGCGTCACATTGCGTAAAGCGGGCGATGCCGTGTCGGGTGACGACATTGTCACCACTTTTTCCGATGGCACCGTTGTGAGTACGGTGAAATAAGCAGCAAGGGGAATCACTATGGCAAAGAAAACACAAGAAGGCGATTTAAGTGTTGATGAGTTGACCTACAGCGAGGCACTTGCTGAACTCGAAACCATCTTGAAGAGTTTGGAATCTGATTCGGTTGATGTTGACGTGCTTGCTACAAAAGTACAGCGCGCAGCGGCACTCATCTCTTTGTGTCGGGGCAAAATTGGTGCGGCACGTTTGCACGTAGAACAAGTTGTTGGGGAAATTGATGCCACTTCCTGATGGGTTGCCATCAACGCAACCTGGTGCCCCACTGTTTCTTATTGAGCTTGCTGCTCGGGTAGAGAACTATTTGGCCGCACTCTTGGCGGCCGAGGAAGCGCGTTGGGTTGAAGTAAACCCCACTCTTGCTGTTCCCTTTAGTGAAATGAGAGGGCTAGTACTTGCTGGCGGAAAACGGCTGCGCCCCGCTTTTTGCTACTGGGGCAGCATTGCAACAGGTGCCGACCCAAGCGATGAACGCATCGTACGCACCGGTGCCGCATTGGAACTCTTACATGCTTTTGCACTTTTCCACGACGACATCATGGACGGTTCTTTAACGCGCCGAGGAGTAGAAACAACTCACGTACGCCACAGCGCTTTGCACAAAGCGCAGTCGCTCGACGGCGATGCCACTCGATATGGCGACGGTGTAGCTCTTCTAGTTGGAGATCTCACCTACGTATATGCCGACGACCTCATGGCCGATACTTCTCGCGAGGCGCGGGCTATGTGGAGCGAGCTGCGACTTGAACTCAACATCGGACAATTTCTCGACATCGTTGGGTCGGCTCGTCGCGAGCGTAGGCAAGCCGAGGCTGAGCAAATATGTCGTTACAAGAGCGGCAAGTACACCATTGAACGACCTCTCCAACTGGGCGCACTTGTTACTTCTGCCCCTTTGCCGACCGGAGTTTTAGAACAACTCTCGGCCATTGGGCTTCCACTTGGCGATGCTTTTCAAATGCGCGACGACATTTTGGGAGTCTTTGGTGAATCGTCGGTCACCGGCAAACCCGCCGGAGACGACTTGCGTGAAGGCAAACCCACGCCACTGTTGGCTCTCACAACCGAGTTGGCGTCACCGACGCAGCAAGAAGTGTTGAACAAAGTAGGGCGCCCTGGCATTTCGGCGAGCGACATTGCCGACATTCAAGAAGTCATTCAACGAACTGGTGCATTGCAGACAATGGAAGACCGTATTACTGAACTCACTGCCGAGTCGGTGAGCAACTTGTCGGGGCTCGCACTGGGAAATGAAGCCATTGAGCAATTCAAAGCGCTAGCGCACTTGGTGTCATGGCGTAGCCTCTAGCAATGATCATCCACGGCCGACTTCAGTGGGGCCTTGCAATTGGGACGCTGGCGTTTTCATTGGCAGCCGTCGTGGCATCATTATTGGGTGGCGGTGACGGTAGCCCTGCTGCAACTACCACCACCACGAGTTCGATTGCAACAACGACGACCACCACTATTCCCGTGCCACTCAAGCACGTGGTGAAAAGTGGCGAATCGCTCTTCAGTATTGCCCAGTTGTACTCGGTCAAAATGGAAGCAATTATTGAATTGAACAACATAGATAACCCCGACAAGATTTCCGCTGGCGATGAAATCCTTTTGCCACAAGGTTCAATCGCTCGAGTAGCACCTGTCACAAGTACTTCGGCAACTAGCACTGCTCTAGTCACCACCAGCGCCCCGTAACGCTTTACACTTTCAGTATGGCAACAACTTTTTGGCCAACACAAGAACATTGGTCGGTGCAGATTCCTTTGCAGAGTTCTCACTACCGTGTTCCATCGTTAGCGCAAGACGGCGTTGTCATTCTTCAGCCCGCAAACTTTTCTGTGCCAAGTGCTGAATGGGAATCTCTTGAATATTTAGATTGGAAGAGCGGTGGCGATACCAATTTTGCACCACTTGCTTCTGCCGATGGCGAACTCGACTGCAGAGGATTCTGGGACAAAGGCCAACCCGATAAGGGCGCTATTTTCACAAGTAATGCAGCAAAAGCACCAACATTGTGTGACTACGTCACAGGTGTCGGCGCAAATTTTGGGCGTGTGCGCATTATTAAATTAGAGCCACAAGATCATGAAACTGCATTGCGCTCTATTCATCGCGACGACAACAATCGTATGAACCCAGAGAATGAAGGTTGGGTTGTGCGCAGTTGGCTTGAACTCACCGATAGCCCTAACAGTTACATGTTGCTCATGGACAACGATGCCGATGGTTTGCCAGATCGTTCCACTGAACGACGAGTTCCGCTCACACGCGGCTCACGATTTGTTGTGGACACTCAAAGGCTGTGGCACGTAGTGGTTCATAACGCCAGTGCACCGCGTTACGCACTCATTACTAGTTTTGAGAGCAGCCCAAATTTTGAAAACTGGATTGTTCGCGAAAGCGCTTGAACTTACGAACGCCGTTCGGCAACGAGATGTGCAATCTCATTCATAATGCGTGAGATGTCGAAATCTTTTGGTGTGTAGACCGCAGCAATTCCTTGACGCTTCAAGTTGTCGCGGTCGCCTTCCGGAATGATGCCTCCCAAAATAACGGGAATGTCGAGACCCTCTTTTTTCATGAGTTCTAAAATGTCAGTCACGAGTGAAAGATGTGAACCTGAAAGAATAGATAAGCCAATGACATCGGGGTCTTCGTCGCGGGCACTTGCCACAATTTGTGCAGGTGTAAGACGAATGCCGCTGTACACCACTTCCATTCCGGCATCGCGTGCCGCAACTGCAATTTGTTCTGCGCCATTGGAGTGACCATCGAGCCCAGGTTTTGCAACAAGGAACTTTGGTGGGCCGCCAGGAATAGATTTCACAAATGCTGCTACTCCGGCAAGCTCGTGGGTACGGCGCCCGAGAGCGGCTGAAACTCCGGTGGGAGCACGGTACTCACCGAAGATGTCGCGTAGCGCGTTGCCCCATTCGCCAGTGGTGCCACCAGCTTTAGCGAGAGCAATTGAAGGCGGCACAATGTTGTCGCCTTCCACCGCTGCACGGCACAATTCCGCCAAAGCTTTTTCCACTTCGTCGTTATTGCGGGCGGTTCGCCAAGCATTGGTGTCGTTAACGGTTTCTGCCTCAACTGCAGGGTTGACGGTCAAAATATTTCCATCGCCACCGAGTGGTGAGTCGGCGCTTTCAGTGAAGGCATTCATGCCCACCACAATTTGGTCGCCCGTTTCAATGCGGCGAGTGCGGTCGGCCATGGAAGATACAAGACGACCTTTGAGGTCTTCAATTGCTTCGAAGGCTCCGCCTAGTTCAAGAATCTCTTGTAACTCAACCCATGCAGCATCACGAATTTCTTCGGTGCGCTGTTCAACAACATGTGAGCCATCAAAAATATCTGCATACTCCAACAAATCGGTTTCAAACGCAAGCACTTGTTGCATACGTAACGACCATTGCTGGTCCCATGGGCGAGGAAGTCCAAGAGCTTCGTTCCAAGCAGGAAGTTGAACAGAACGAGCACGTGCTTTTTTCGACAAGGTGACTGCAAGCATTTCTAAAACAATGCGTTGCACATTGTTTTCTGGTTGAGCTTCAGTAAGCCCAAGTGAGTTCACCTGTACGCCATAACGGAAACGACGTGCTTTTTCATCGGTGATGTTGTAACGCTCACGACCGATGCGATCCCATAACTCGGTAAATGCCCGCAACTTGCACATTTCTTCAATGAAGCGGATGCCGGCATTAACAAAAAACGATATTGATCCGAAAACCTGTGGAAACTGCTCGTCGCTTACTTGCCCGCTTGCTTTCACGGCATCAAGAATGTCAATTGCGGTTGCTAGTGAAAAAGCAACTTCTTGAACGGGTGTGGCACCTGCTTCTTGCAAGTGGTAACTGCATACGTTCATCGGGTTCCATTTAGGAGCATTGTGAGCACACCATGAAACCATGTCGACAATGAGTCGCTTCGAAGCATCTGGCGGGAAGATGTACGTGCCGCGCGACAAGTACTCTTTCACGATGTCATTTTGAGTTGTTCCGCGTAATGCAGTGGAAGGAGTTCCTTGCTCTTCCGCATTTGCCACGTACAACGCAAGCATCCATGCAGCTGTTGCGTTAATGGTCATTGAAGTATTCATTTGCCCAGGCGGAATATCTTTTAGCAACGTACGCATGTGACCGAGGTGGGCAACAGGTACTCCAACTTTTCCAACTTCACCGCGAGCAAGAACATGGTCGGGGTCGTAGCCGGTTTGCGTAGGAAGGTCGAAGGCAATGGAGAGACCAGTTTGACCCTTCGACAAGTTGGTGCGGTATAACTCATTTGAAGCGGCTGCGGTTGAGTGCCCTGAATAGGTGCGCATCAACCATGGCTCTTCGCGGCGGCGGGGTGCTGTTTCAGACATAGAGACAGTCTCTACGATACGGGCTATTGGCCGCTAATAGCCTCTGACAACTGCCTCAAATACTGGTCTCGCGGTACTTCAATGACCCCTAGCGAAGCCAAATGCGGGGTGCTCCATTGCACATCGAGGAGCGACATGTTGAGGCTGCGCATGTGCTCTACCAAATGCATGAGCGCAACTTTGCTTGCATCGCGTTGTAGATGGAACATCGATTCACCGGCGAATAATCCACCAACGCGAACGCCGTATAGGCCGCCAACCAGGTGCCCATCTTCGTTATACGTTTCTACCGAGTGTGCCCATCCCAATTCGTGTAGGCGTTCATACGCAGCAATAAACGGTGAAGTAATCCATGCGCCTTCACGTATTGGTGAAGCACATGCGGCCATCACAGCAGAAAAGTTCGTGTTCATGCGCATTGTGTATTTCTTTGCGCTTTGTCTCATTGAGCGACTTACTTGCAAGTTGTGCAAGGGAAGAATTCCCCGCGGGTTTGGAGACCACCAACCCAGGTGTTTACTGCCACGGCCAATGCCCATCGGGAACATTCCCTGCGAATACGCGTAGATGAGTGTGGAAGGTTCGAGGTCGGCACCTCCACCCACGAGGTCATCGTCGGGCCACTCTGCAGCAGGAGGGAACGCCCAGTGGCATTCGCTTACTGCTTGAGGTGTTGTTTCAAATAACACAACACAGGTTTAGTACGAATAGAACCCATTTTTCGTTTTTCGCCCAAGTTTGCCTTCGGAAACAAGTTGGCGCAGTAAGGGAGCAGGTTCATCTGCGTCGTTCGGCGAGCTTTTGTGCAGTGTTTCAAGGATTGATAGTGAAGTGTCGAGCCCCACCAAATCGAGCAGTGCAAATGGCCCCATCGGGAAATTACATCCGCCTTTCATTGCAGTGTCGATATCGCTCATGGTGGCTGTTCCGCGTTCGTACATTTTGATGGCGTTATTGAGATAAGGAAACAAGAGAGCATTCACAATGAACCCCGCATCGTCGCGCACATGAACTGGTGTTTTCCCACAAGACTCAGTGAGTGCCACAGCAAATTGAATGGTGTCATCTGACGAAGTAATGGGTCGAACAATTTCTACCAGCGACATTGTTGTGGCTGGATTAAAAAAATGAACACCACAAACTTTGTCGGGGCGTTGCGTAGCGCGTGCTAATTCAATGATGGGCAAAGTACTGGTGTTGCTTGCCAAAATGGTTGTGGGAGGCAAGAGCGAGTCGAGCTCGGCAAACAAAGCAATTTTTGTTTCAAGATCTTCAACAACAGACTCAATTACAACATCACAATCTTTGAGATCTTCCAGATGAGTGGTTGTTGTGCACAGTGCGAGAATGTCAATTTTTCGCTGCGCTTCAAGCCGACCGCGCTGAACTTGCTTTTCCAAATTGGCGGTGAGTGTGCGCAGAGCATCGCTGGCAGATTCAACTGTTCGCGAGCGCAACACCACAGAGTGCCCAGAAGATGCAAAGACTTCAGCAATACCGGCGCCCATGATGCCACTGCCCAGAATGCCGATGGTGCGGAGTGCCAGTGCGGCTTGGTCGCCTGGTGACGATTGGGGGTGAGTTGGGGAAAGATCTGGTGAAGTCACATAGGCGAGCATAGTTACCAGCCAGTAACCTTGCCACATCCTGATTACGGTATCCACGTGACCCTTTCCACTCCCGCATCAAGCCCAGTTTCCGCCGATGAAGCGTGGGAACTTGCCACGCATCCCGAGCGCCTCATTGGCATGCAAACATCTCATAACTTTCGCGATCTCGGCGGCTACCCAACGGCGAACGGACAGATGAAATGGGGCGTACTTTTTCGTGCCGACTCGATGCATCACCTCAATGATGCAGATCTAGCGCTCATTGGCGAACTCGGCATTCGCAATGTGGTCGACTTGCGTTCAGAAGATGAATTGGAAAATCGCGGCAAGTTTCCCGTCGATAAGTACCAGGTGAATTTTTATAATCACTCCATTTTGGACATCACGTGGTCGGAAGACGATGTGCCTGTTACCGATGACCCGATGGAGTTTTTATTGTGGGCATACCCGGAAATGTTGGGTAATGGCTTTCCTCGTTTTGCCGCGGCGGTAGAGACATTGGCCAATGCCGACGGACCAACTATTTTTCATTGTGCTGCTGGAAAAGACCGCACTGGGCTATTGGCAATGATGGTGTTGGGCTCGCTTGGTTGCGACCATGAATACATCATTGCCGACTATGAACAAAGCGACTCGGCAATGGAGCGTTTAACGAATTGGGCAAAGAGTCATTCAAAAGAACTTGCAGATCGCATTGGTGTAACACCTGCATCATTCCTTCGAGCTGATGGGCGCGCAATGCGCATCATCATTGATGGGCTCGTTGCAGAACATGGTTCACTGCGCAATTACACAAAATCAATTGGCGTGAGTGAAGCAACTCTGTTGGAGTTAGAGAAAAAACTCGTTCAATAAAGCTTTTTTAGCTCTCGGTGATGGTGACCGAGGTAATGACTACGTTGCGACTAGGAACTCCGCCTAAAGCACCACTACCGCTGCTGAGTGCAAGAATGTTTTTAACGACATCGAGACCAGAAGTGACTTTTGCAAAATTGACGTAGGTGCCTTGGCCATCGAGGGCCGAAGCTTTTGGTCCAGCAACGAAAAACCATTGTCCGCCTGCGCTATTTGGCTCACCAGTGCGGGCCATTGCCAGATCACCTTCAACGTATTTGTATCCGCTACCTTCGTCGGCAATGGTGTAACCAGGGTCGTCGGTGTTTGTCAGACCGCCACCTTGAATGATGTCGATTGATGTATCGGTACGGAAGACAACAGTGCCGTCGTAGTACTTGTAACGCGCAAGAGTGACAAAGTTGTTCACTGTTTGCGGGGTCTTTGCCGTGTCGAGATCTACAACAATGCTTCCCTCGGTGGTGTCGAAGGTAGCCGTGTACTTCTTGGCGGCGTCAATACACATTGGTGGTGCTTTTTCGAATTTGGTAGCGCGTGCTTGTGAGCCGTCTACCGCAGGGCACTTGGTATCGCCAGTGAGAGTGGCGCCCGGGGTGGTGACCACAGGAGTAGTTACTGCTGGTGTAGTGGAATCGGTGGGAGCGTCGACAGCGGTGTCTGTCGTGGTGTCGAAAACAGTGTCGGTTGGGGCCACAGTAGATGTGTCGTCGCCGCCGGTCACATTGAAAATGAGGACCACCAACAAGACGAGGGCAACAAGGCCTGCTACCTGCAGACCACGCTTTTTGGTCGTCGAGCGGCGTTGTTGTGCAGCGAGCTCGGCAAGTCGCTGCTGGCGGTTCAATTTCTGGCGTTCTCTTTTTTCAGTACCCACAAGGTCGGTAGGTTAGTCGCACTCCGCTAACGTTTGACATCTGTGGGAATAGTTGTCCAAAAATACGGCGGAACGTCGGTTGCCGACCCTGAACGCATCAAGGCTGTAGCCGAGCACGTGGCCTTTACACGTAGCCACGGTAACGACGTAGTTGTAGTGGTGTCGGCCATGGGCAAAACCACCGACAACCTTATTTCATTGGCAAATCAGGTGTCCAGCACTCACCCCGGGCGCGAACTCGACATGCTGCTCACCACCGGCGAGCGCATTTCTATGGCACTGGTGTGCATGGCTCTTGCCGATATTGGCATTGACGCAGTTTCTTTCACGGGCAGCCAGGTAGGAATCATTACCGACACTGTTCACACCAAAGCAAAAATTCTTGAGGTCAAAGGCGATCGTCTGCGTGAAGCACTTGCCGCAGGCAAAGTTGCCGTCGTCGCAGGGTTCCAAGGCGTGAGCACCGATAGCGAAATTACAACCCTGGGTCGTGGTGGCAGCGACACCACAGCGGTTGCACTTGCCGCTGCGGTCAACGCCGATGTGTGCGAAATTTATACCGACGTCACCGGGGTCTTCAGCGCCGATCCGCGCATTGTTCCTCAAGCTCGCAAATTACAGCACCTCGATTTTGAAGAGATGCTGGAAATGGCCGGAGCAGGAAGCAAAGTGTTAGCGCTTCGTTCTGTTGAATTTGCTCGTAATCACAATGTTCCTTTACACGTGCGTTCAAGTTTTACTTGGGAGCACGGTACATGGGTGCTCGACATGAGCGCCTTTAATGCACAGCAGTCTTCAAAGGAGAATGCCATGGAAGATCCCATTATTTCTGGAGTAGTTCACGAAACAGGTGAAGCAAAAGTAACTGTGTTTGGCGTTGCCGATAAGCCAGGTATTTCTGCCGCCCTTTTTGAACCACTCGCCGATGCCAATGTCAACGTTGACATGATTGTGCAAAATACTTCCAAAGACGGCATTACCGACATCTCCTTCACCGTTCCCAAATCTGACCTTGCCACAGCATTGAAAATAGTGAATGCAGTTGCGGGGGAACTTGGCGCTGCTGGCGTTACTCACGACGAAGCAGTGGCAAAAATTTCACTCGTTGGTGCGGGAATGAAGACGAGCCCTGGAGTAGCTGCAAAAATGTTCCGCGTGCTTGCCGATGCCAATGTGAACATTGAAATGATCTCTACAAGCACAATTCGCGTTTCTGTTGTTGTTGGAGCTGCAAATACGGAAAAGGCACTGCGCACGTTGCACACAGCTTTTGGTCTTGACTCTGGCCAGGCTTACTCTGCCCCGTTGCCCGAACGTAAATAAGCAATACTTAACTTCATGGTTCGACGTCGTTCTCAACTCATCCCTTGGCGCGTAGCTGGCGGTGTCGCCGATGAACACGCAAATGCAGACCAGGTAGTACGCGAAACCGGGTGGGTGTTCAATAACGAAACTGGTGCTCAACTCACACTTGAAGACTTCGTCATGAGCGGCAATAAAGAAGTCAATGCGTATCTTCGTGTCTTTGGCATGAACGAAATGGATCTTGAAAAACTCTCGGTTCTCGAAATTGGTTCGGGTATTGGGCGAATGACCTCAAGACTCACACATCGTTTTGGAACAGTTATTGCCGCCGATGTTGATGCAACTTTTTTAGAGCGCTGTCGCGAGACGGTTGCTAAACATGGTGTTATTAACCGTTTGCGCACCGCTCACGTTACCGATGGCCACACGGTGCCACTAGCCGACCAATCTGTCGACGCAGTTTTTTCGTACATCACTTTGCAGCACTGTTCGCATGGCGATGCACTGTCGCTCACAAAGGAATCACTGCGAGTGACAAAACCACATGGTGTTGTAATGCTGAATTACCGCACATGGGTTCTTGCCGACATTTTTCTACAACCAACTGGGGCGCTTGTTCGTGCACTATGGAAAACAAAAATTTTTGGGCCCTGGCTGGCTAAGCAGCGTGTAGCAACCCGTTTGGGGTGGCAGGCGAACCGGGTGGCAACGAGCGATGTTCTCGATGTCGTTCGTCTGTCGGGGCGCCCATGTAGTGAAATTGTGCTCTTCCACCACCCTCGCCGCCGCAGGTCGTTATTGGCGGGCATTTCCGATCGGGTCATTGGGGGTTCGGGCATTCAAGAGCGCGTCTTGCCACGGGCCAATAAGAGCCATTGGTGGTTAATTCTCAGGCTTGGCGAATGACTCTCAGATAGCCTGCACGTTTATGCGAGTAGGTCTAGTAGGTGCAACAGGTCAAGTAGGCGGGGTCATGCGGGCTCTTTTAGAAGAGCGCAATTTCCCAGTAACAGAGATGCGCTATTTCGCATCGGCTCGTTCGGCCGGTTCCATATTGAAGTGGAAGGGTGCCGACATTGTTGTTGAAGACGCGGCTACTGCCGATGTATCGGGTCTAGATGTAGCTCTTTTCTCTGCGGGGGCAACCTCGTCGCGTGAACTTGCGCCGCGTTTTGCTGCTGCTGGTGCAATGGTTATTGACAACTCTTCTGCATTTCGCATGGACTCCGAAGTGCCGCTCATTGTTGCAGAAGTAAACCCTGAAGAAATTCATAACGCTCACAAGCGCATTATTGCGAACCCGAACTGCACCACAATGGCGGCCATGCCAGTGCTGAAACCATTGCACGATGCTGCGCAACTTGTGCGACTCATTGCAAGCACGTATCAGGCGGTCAGCGGTGGCGGGCTCGCCGGTGTTGACGAACTCGATAAACAAGCAAATGCTGTGGTGAAAAATTCACGTGAACTTACTTACAGCGGTAACGCAGTTTCTTACCCAACGCCTGAAAAGTTTGTGCGCCCTATTGCATTTAACGTTTTGCCGTTTGCTGGTTCGCTTGTCGACAATGGCGAATTTGAAACTGATGAGGAAATTAAATTGCGCAATGAGAGCCGCAAAATTCTCAATATTCCCGACCTTTTAGTGTCGGGAACTTGCGTGCGCGTTCCTGTTTACACAGGGCACTCGCTTTCTCTCAATCTTGAATTTGCTCGCGACATCACAGTTGCGCAAGCAACAGAGTTGCTCTCACGGGCACCTGGTGTAGAAGTTGTTGATATTCCTACGCCGTTACAGGCTGCTGGCGCAGACCCCAGTTTTGTTGGGCGCATTCGTCAAGATCGTTCTGCTCCGGGCAACCGTGGGCTCGCCTTGTTCATATCAAATGACAACTTGCGCAAAGGTGCAGCGCTCAACGCAATTCAAATTGCCGAACTATTTATTTAAGTTGGCTTATTGAGCAGTTTCGAGTTCGCCCGCTACAAGTGAGTGAGCGGTACGGCGCAAAGTGAGTGCGTTCAAAGGCTTCACTAGCCACTTGTCGGCACCACTGCGTTTTGCTAGTTGAGCATCGGCATCACGGTCGAGCAACATGAGAACAGGAATATGTGGCAAGCGGCCACCAGTTTCATCGAGACGCAGGTCCATGGTGACAGCGAACCCGCCCATGGAACCAATTTGACAGTCGAGAACTGCGAGGTCGGGAGTGCGCGCTGTAACGGCGGCAGTGACATCGCGACCGTTGGAGCAAACTGTGAATGAGGTTTCTGGCGAGCCAAGAGCTGCGACCACTTCATTAAGAACCCATTGGGCATCGGTTGCTAAAAGAATGTGCACGTCAAAACTCTAGTCGGCACGAGCCATGAGTGCGCCTAATGAACACAACGTCTCAAGGGTTTTTTCTGGGTCGTCAAGAAGAGCCGCGGAAAAGGGAGCGCGCACGACGGGCATTTGGGCTTCGCTTCCAATGAAAATTTGTGCGGCCTCATCTTGGGCGTCGGCTAACCGATGGAAATGGGCAAGGTTCTCTTCAAGGAGCGCCAGGTCTTCAGCGGCAATGGATTGGGTATCGACCAATTCGTTGTCGGCGAATCTTGGTTGCACACGATTGAGAACAAGAAGCGCTGGCTGAATGTTCTGCTTGCGCAGAGTGTCGGCAAAAAACTGCGCTTCGCCGATGGCATCGGGTTGTGGAGTAGAAACAAGGATGTATTGGGTGAGTGTGTCGTGGAGAACTTTCTCAACTGCGCCAGCGCGTTCGCCAAAGCCAGTGTCGAGGCCTTGAAAGGCTTGAAAAAATTCAACCGTGTCTTCGAGCGCTTGGGCGCCGATGACTTTAGAGATGAGCCTCACTACGGGTTGTGTGATGGTACTTATAACTTTCATGCCAGCGTTAGCAGGTGCAATAAGTATGCGGTACAAGGGGTGTTCTATGAATCGCGTTAAACGTGCAGGTGCGCTTAAAAAATTAAGAGCTTGGCGAGTTGGTGGAGTATCAACGACTACCAGATCAAAACGTGAGTCGTTATAAAGGTCATATAACTTTTCTGCCGCCATATATTCCTGGGTTCCCGAAAGCGCACCAGAAATATTTTGGTAAAAACGGTTTGCAATAATGCGCGTGGCTTGTTCTGGCGTGGGGCTGTATCGGTGTATGAGTGCATCAAAGGTTGTACGCGTATCGAGCATTGTGGCCCACAGTTCGCCAGGAGCGGAAAGATCTATGCGCGAAGGCTCATTCGTGAGAGTGCCGCCAACACCAAGTGCATCGGCTAGTCGCTTCGCGGGGTCGATGGTAATAACAACAACGCGCTTTCCCAGTTGTGCTCCGTGTGCAGCAAGTGCGGCAGCAGTTGTTGTTTTACCAACACCGCCACTGCCCGCAAAAATGATGACGCGGTTGTCGGTGAGTAGTTGATTCACTTGAATACCGCTCATAGTTTCTCAATTGCTGCAAGTAGTTGATCTGCGATGATTTCAATTGTGCATGATGCGAGATCGGAAACAATGAGTTGTGCAAGAGGGAGTTCTTCTTCTAATTTTTTGATGTTCGTGTGATGGCGCAGAATTTGTGCATTACGAAATTCGGCTGCTTGCGCTAACGCAGAGCGCTCTGGTAGCGAGGTCGGAATATCTAAAGGCTCAGAGGTATCAACTTGATTCACCACAATGGGCGCGAGCTTCACGCCTACTTCTTCTTCAAGGGCGTATGCGGTCTCAATGCATTCCTGTACTGGAGTGGGTTCGGGAATGGTCACAAGTACCACTTGGCATCGTGATCCGTCTTGCAACATTTCTAAAATCTCATCGGCTTGCAAACGTACCGCACCACTTTTTACAGAATCAGAAATAGCTTGAGGCGTTCTTAACATTGTGATGGCGTGCCCAGCGGCGGGGCCGTCGACCACAATGACATCGGCAGCGTCACTGCGCTCGAGGTGTTTTACCTTGCCCAACACCAACAGGTCGTCAATGCCAGGAGCGGCCGAGGTGATGACATCGAGAACACCTGTAGTAATCATGAGACGTGAAATGCGTCCTAGCCCCTTGGTGTCGAGATACTCCCGTAGGGCCTCGGGAGGGGTCAAACTGAGGCTCGAAATGCCAGAAGGCACCGGTTTTCCGTCAGTTTCCACCAAAAGGCTCGTGAGACCCAAGCGGTGCGCAGCAAGAGTGAGGGCAGCGGCTATCTTCGATTTCCCTACGCCACCTTTTCCCGCAACAATGAAGACGCGCGACGCGGTGAAAAACTGATTCGGGTCCACTCACCCTCCGGAGGTTCGAATGCGAAAACTCATCTTGGCAGTAACACTGGGCGGACTCATACTTATGGGCGCACAAAATGCCTCTGCTGAAGAAAAATCTTCGCTGAGCACAGTTGATGTTCAAGAGGTAAGTGGGTTGCTTGATGAAATTCAAGCCCAGGCAATGGAAGACGCTCTTGACAGGTCGTCAAGTGAAGGCGCCCAGGCGCTGGTGTTCCAAATGAATACACGTGGTTCAACGCTGAGCCGCGACCGAGTTGCAGCGTTGCTTGAGCGCATAACTGCCGCAAAAGTTCCTGTTGCTATTTGGGTGGGACCGTCGGGTTCGCGGCTCTATGGGCTCGGCGCACAGTTGTTAGCGGCTGCCGATGTCACCGCAATGGCACCGGGTACACGCATTGGCAACATGGGAACTCCCCTCGATGCAAAGGGTGTCACATTTGATTTTGGGAAGAGCACCGAAATATTGCAAGGCAACACCTTGGGTTTTGCCGATGCGCGTAAAACAGGTGCGTTGAAATTTTCTGGCAGCGATCAAGGTGTGCCAGTAATGAAAAATATGATCTTTGCACTCGATGGTCTCAGTATCAACGGAAAAGTACTTGACACAGTGACAGAAAAAGTTGCTGCCGACGGACAAATTGAGCGCGAAGCAACAACAGTAAGATTTTTCAAATTAGGTCTGACGCCGCGTCTCTTTCATACAGTGTCAAGCCCGCCATTGACATATCTCTTTTTAACTATTGGTCTCGCTCTTCTCATTTTTGAGTTATTTACTGCGGGTATTGGTGTTGCGGGTTTTGTTGGAGCCATCTGTTCGGTATTCGCCTGTTTTGGTCTCGGCGTCTTGCCAGTGAACGGGTTTGCTCTTGCTGCCATTTTGTTCGCAATGCTGGCATTCTCTGTTGATGTGCAAGTTGGTGTGCCGCGACTATGGACAGGTGTCGGTCTTGTTACGTTTGCCGGAGGATCACTTTTTCTCTTTCGTGATATCGACAGTTTGAGTTTGCGGCCTTCATGGATCACCTTGTTGGTGGGCATTGGTGGTCTTGCGCTCACGTTCATTGTGGGCATGCCATCGATGACACGCACACGTTTTGCAACTCCCACAATTGGGCGTGAGTGGATGATTGGTGCTCAAGGAGTTGCACTTGAAGAACTTGCCCCCGGTGGAATTGTTCGCGTTCATGAGGGCTCATGGCGTGCGCGCACTAACCGTGCTACTCCCATTCCTGCGGGCTCTGCGGTCAATGTTGTAGCTATTGACGGAATCACTCTTGAAGTGGAACCAATTGAAGGCGCTGCTCGCGATTATCGCGAACGTCACTAAAAAGAATTTATAATCGCGGCCCAGCAATACGCAGGTCACTGCGTCGCCTAGTGATGCCACGGGCATCGAGGGCTTCAAGAAGAGGTACTGCGTATTTGCGAGTTGTGTTGGCTGCTTCGCGAAAAGTGCTCGTGGTAATGCCGTCGGGGTGTTGACCAAGGAGTTCTTTCACCACGGCATGGGCGCGGTCAAGAGTTTGGGTGGCGAAGTAAATGCCATCGAGATTCAGCAAATGGCCCTCTTGCACAAGTCTGCGCAGCAATGCTCGATCAAATGAATTCGGGTCGGGAGGTGTGAAGAGTGCATCTGCGAACTCTTGAACGAGCGGATGAACCTGTTTTTTCGAGGGAGCTAACTCGGGAAGATACAAGCGACCGTTTTCAATGACTGCCTCTTCAGGGCGAAATGTGCGGGCAGCATGAGCAAGGTGATCGGGTAACCCTACGAGGTCTATTCCCTGCAGTTCAGATGCAAGTGCACGTTGAGCGTTGAGCATATGGAACACCTCGGCCTTGGCCGAGGTCAACATTGCGCTACTGAAAATAACATCATCAACAGTAGGTATTGCTTGCACGCCAGTGCGTAAAAACAAGTCGTTGGTGTTCATCATTCCGCGCTCATCAAGCAAGTGTTCAACGTCGTATTGAGGGTCTGCTTTGGTGAGTCGCAGAACTGGGTCAATATCGAGAACAACGCCTCCAGCGATGGTTTCATCACGGCCAGTTTCACGCAGAATGAATTTGTCTTGTGGTGCAACGGCAATGGGTTGCTGTAAGTACAGACGTGCTTTTGCGGTGTTCCCTGGTGCGATGTATTCCGACTGAATGAGGCGCAATGCGACCTCTACTTCGTTGCTGCCGATGTACATGAGGAAATGTCCACGACGAGTAATGGAATGAGCAAGATAGGGCAGTGCTTGGAGCTCTACATCGAGAGTGTTTGACAGCATCCACTGTTGTGGAAGCACCAGCAAGTCGCCGCGGTTGATGTCGTTATGTGAAATTCCGTGCACATTGACTGCAATGCGTGAACCCGGTTCGCATGTTTCCACTTCTTCGTTATGAGAATGCAACTGACGAATGCGACCCTTGTGACCTGCAGGCAAAATAGTGATATCGGCACCGACGGCCAGTGGTGCATCGAGCAATGTTCCGGTAACTACTGTTCCTACACCAGTGAGTGAAAAGACGCGGTCGATCCAAATGCGAGGTCGAGACTTTGTTGGCCGTGGAGTATGAGCAATGCTGGTGATGCTTTGGCGCAGTAGCTCGATGCTTGCTTCATTATGAATACTTGTTTCAACAATTTTTGCATCGCTAAGAAAAGTGTCTTCCAGTTGCATCTCAACAAGTAGCCGTGCTTCTTCTAGTTCCTTAGGTGTCAACAAATCTGACTTAGTAAGTGCAATGACGCCGTGTTGAACCCCAAGCAAGCGAAGAATGTCGAAGTGCTCTTGGGTTTGTGGCATCCAGCCTTCTCGTGCATCTACAACTAAAAGACACATGTCGATGCTGCCGACACCCGCGAGCATGTTGCGCAAAAAGCGAATATGCCCCGGCACATCTATAAATGACAGCACTTCACCAGCGCTTCCTGTGCTGTGCGCAAAGCCAAGATCAATTGTGAGACCTCGTCGCTTTTCTTCTTCAAGACGGTCGGTGTTGGTGCCGGTTAGCGCTTCTACAAGCGATGTCTTTCCATGATCAACATGACCTGCGGTAGCTATGAGTGTCATCGTCGTTGCTCTTTACTTCACAAGAGAGAGTGCGAGTGCAACTTCTTCGTCATCGCGTGCATCGAATGAACGAAGATCGAGCAATGTTTGGCCGTTCTCTGTACGAGCAATGACGGGTATGCGATGTTTTCTGAGTTGGGGAACATGGTTTCCCTTGAGCGACACGGCAAAAGAATCGATAAAAGCTCCGGGGGTACTTCCGGCTCCTGGCATTGCTTGTGTGGGCACAAGTTGGGGGTTGAGCCCAAATTGTTGGTGAAGTGTTGTCACCAGTTTTCCACCGCGCAGTTGAAGTGCCTCTGTTTGTGTGGTTGCCATTTGCCAAAAAGGAATATCGGTTGTCACTGTTTTGTTGATGTAACTCAACAGGACTTCTTGCAGTGCTGCTACAACGTGGCTACCAGGTCGCAGCGCACGCATTAAAGGATGCTCACGACATGCTGCAACGAGTTCGTGTGAACCCGCAATAATTCCGCATTGTGGTCCACCAAGTAACTTGTCACCGCTAAAAGTGACCAGTGCCGCGCCGGCTTGAAGACATTGAGTAGCTGCTGGCTCTTGCGATAGCCATTGTGGAGGCGGCCCAGCAAGCCATTGGCATCGAGCATCGATGAGTCCTGAACCAATATCGGCAATAACGGGAACACCGAGTTGTGCGAGTTCTTCAAGGGGCGCTTGTTCGGTAAAACCTTGAATATGGAAATTTGATGGGTGGATGCGCATGATGCAGGCAACATCGTTGCCGCGCTTGTCTATTGCTTTGCGGTAGTCGCTTGTTCGGGTGCGATTCGTGGTGCCAACATCAATGAGCCGTGCCCCCGATTGCTCAAGCACATCGGGGATACGAAAGCCTCCACCAATTTCTACGCTTTCACCGCGGGCAATGGTGACGTCGCGACCAGCAGCGGTTGCGGCGAGTACCAGAAGAACTGCCGCCGCATTGTTGTTCACCACTACCGCGTCTTGCGCCCCTGTGAGTTCTGAGATGAGAACTGAGAGTGAACTTTGACGAGATCCACGAGCACCAGTAGCAATATCGAACTCAAGTGATGAAGCACGTATGGACTGTGAGCTTTCTGACAAATGAGGGGCACGACCCAAATTGGTATGTAAAAGAACTCCCGTTGCATTAATGACGGGCTGCACCATGGTGAGTTGCAGACTCTGCGCGAGGGCAATTGCGCTAGCAGCGAAGTCGGGACCACCAGACCCAATGGCCATTCGTGCACAGCGCACGCGAAGGGGTGCGGGAAGTTCTACATGCTCGGCAATGGTGCGTGCAAGGGCGTCGACCGAGGGCGGTCGCTGTGTAAATGAGGAGTCTGAGTCGGCTGGGCTCACGGCGTCAACCTATCGCTCGCTAGCCTGCAAGGTAGTGGTCGTACTCTTTTTACTCTTCGTGGCACTTCCCATTGCCGAAATATATGCCCTTATCAAGATGGGGAGTTGGCTGGGGCTCTTTACCACCCTGGCCGTTTTAGTGCTCATTTCTGCGGTTGGGGCTGCGTTGGTGAAGCGCGAGGGCCTGCGTATCTTTCGTCGCTTTCAAGAGCAAATTGCCGCTGGCAATATGCCCACCAACGAAATGTTTGACGGAGTGTGTTTGCTCATCGCTGGCGTACTGCTTGTTGTGCCTGGGTTTGTCACCGATGTGCTCGGATTACTTTTGCTCTTACCACCATTTCGATTGTTGCTTCGTCGTCGTTTGAAAAAGAGCGTCGGCAAGAAAGTTAATATTGTTGCAACTTATAACGGGCACATTGTTGAAACCAATGGCGTTATTAATGTAACTGAACACAACAACAAACCAAAAGAGATTGAGCCATGAAAATACACGAAGATGTTCCTATTCGTATGGCTGCAACTGTGATGTTGGTACGTGACGATGAAGTCAGCAAAGACATCGAAGTCTTTATGATGCAGCGCACATTGAAAGCCGCATTTGCTGGTGGCCTTTACGTATTTCCCGGCGGAAAATTAGACGACATCGATGGTGGCAGCCATATTGAGCATTTGTGTGATGGGCTATCTGATGAAGAGGCAAGTGGTTTGCTGCAAATTCCTTCGGGCGGCCTTGCATTTTGGGTAGCGGCAATTCGTGAATGTTTTGAAGAAGCTGGTGTGCTTCTTGCGCGTGACACCAAGACAGGTGAATATATTCGTTTCGATGACGCAGATGTAGCCGCGCGTTTTGAGGCTTACCGACATGAAGTACACGACGGCAAGTTGGGTATGCATGAACTATGTGAAAAAGAATCACTGCGCTTAGCAACCGACGCCATTGAGTATGTAAGCCATTGGATTACCCCTGTTGGTGAACCACGGCGCTTCGACACACGATTCTTCTTGGCCCGTGCACCCCAAGCCCAAGACCCGCTTCACGATGATGGCGAGACCATTGCAAGTTTGTGGGTGTCGCCAAATGAAGCCCTAGCAATGTTTAAGCGTGGTGAGTTGGCAATGATGCCGCCAACAGTGCGCAATTTAGAATTTTTGCAACCGCACCGTACCGCAGATGATGCATTGATAGCTGCCACAAATGTGGGTATTCCACCAGCAATTTTGCCCCGAATTCGAGTAGATAGCGAAGGAAAGGTTCTCGGTGTAGTGCTACCCGGTGAACCTGGCTATGACGATTTAGCTTGATGCTTCAGTGCGCGAGCGCACCGCAACAGGAACAGCAACTTCTTCTATTCGTGCACTGCACCCAGACATTTCTGACTGGGCAATGGTTTGGGCAATGAGCTTGCGAGCAATGTTGTGGAATTCAATTGCTGCTTTACCGGTGTTGTGTAATGCAACTGGCTCTCCGGTGTCGCCACCGAATGACACTGTTGCCTCTATAGGAATTTGACCCAATAACTCGGCGCCAATTTCGTTAGCTAAAGCCGTGCCGCCACCTGTTCCGAATAGTGCATATGAGTTGCCGTGGTCGCATTCAAATGAAGTCATATTTTCAATGACGCCAGCGACACGCAAGAAACTTCGTTGCGCCATATCGGCTGCACGAATAGCAACTTTTTGTGCAGAGACAGCAGGAGTGGTGACAATGATGAGGTCGGTGCGTGGCAACATACGGGCAAGACCCATTTGTACGTCACCAGTTCCTGGTGGCATATCGATGAGTAGGTAATCGAGGTGACCCCAGTGCACATCGTTCAAAAATTGCTCAACAGCTTTTGTAAGCATGAGCCCGCGCCACATGAGTGCGGTGCCTTCATCTTCAACAAGCATTCCTGTTGAAACAACTTTCAGCACACCACTTCCGAGCACACGTTCATTAGGAATGATCATTGGCTTTTCATGGCCATCAACTTTTTCTGCCTGAAGTCGATCGGGCATGCCGAGCATGCGCGGAATAGAGAAGCCCCAAATGTCGGCATCGAGAACACCAACAGTGTTTCCTTGCGCCGCTAATGCTGCAGCAAGGTTGACCGTGACTGAACTTTTTCCTACGCCACCTTTGCCACTGGCAATAGCAAGCACGCGAGCATTGATGGGCACTTGAGTTGCAGGTGCCTGTTCTTTTGCATTCCATCGTGCACGAGTCATGACAGCGGTGCGCTCTTCAGGGGTCATTTCACCCCAGTCGATAGACACCTTGGTAATGAGTGGATGTGTCTTCACACGCGACTCGATGTCTTTCTTAATTTGTGCACGCAAGGGGCAGCCCTTAATGGTGAGCTTGATTCCGATGCGAATGAGGCCCTCGGGAGAAACCGAGATGTCGCCCACCATGCCCAGGTCAACAATGTTGTCGCCGAGCTCGGGGTCAATGACTGCACGGAGAAGGTGGCGAATGGTCTCGGGGCTCGGCAATGCGCCCTCGAAGCCCGGGGTGGTTCCCTCAGAAAGGTTCTTGTCTGCACTCGCCATGAACCCAATGTACCGCTATCATTTGCTCATGATCACTCTTACAGACACAGCAGCAGTCAAGGTCAAGCAATTGCTTGAGGCTGAAGGGGCAACCGAACTCGCTTTGCGCGTTGCCGTTCGCCCTGGTGGTTGCTCAGGTTTCTCGTACGAGATGTATTTCGATGGCGATGTGGCCTCAGACGACCAAACACTCACCTTTGGTGATGTACGCGTAGTAGTTGACCCAGCTTCAGCACAGCTTCTTGAAGGCGCAAGCCTCGACTACAAAGACGGCTTGCAAGATGCAGGTTTCGCAATTAACAATCCGAATGCCAGCCGTACTTGCGGTTGTGGAAATAGCTTTAGCTAATTCCGTTTCGGCTCAGTGCGTCAAGCACTTCGCTGCTGTCAAAAATGGCGTCCAGTCGTTCCATGAGTTTGCCTGTGGCATCTGTAATGAATAGAGCTGGCTCAAATGACATTTTGTGGTCTGTCACAGCTGGGGCGGAAACTGTTGCCGTGTTGTCGGTGTACACCTCGGCATGAATGAAAATTGCCTGGTCGCCGAAACTTTTATGGGCACTCAACAAAGCGTCGAGCGCCGGTGTGCATGTACCTGTTTGACAATACGCAGGTGTTCCTAAGAGATACACCACGGGCTTGCCCATTGTGAGGGCATCGCGCAAATTGACATCGTGAAGCGGGCATGGATCAGGCTTGTGCGTGCATACGGGGTTCACGCCACGTGCGTTCTTCGTCGTTGGAGTGTCGATGGCGGGCAAAGGCAACCCAACAGTTGGAATAGAAACTTCGCTTGCTGGCGTTACTTGAAATGCGGCACCGGCAGCGTCGGCGCCAAGAAGCGAGATGATGTAGGTGCCGGGCTCGTTGAGTTCAACAACGAGAGGCCAATAGGGTTGTGGGACATCGGTGATATGCGCCCACACAATGAGGTCGTCTTCAAAGAGTGCGTTGCCATCGAGATCGGACACCACAAAGCGCAGGGACTCGGGGATTTTTACTCCGCTTTGAGTAGAGATAACTCCCTCTGCATTACCCAACGATATGGGCAAGCGAATGCGGCCTGGGGTGAGTACCTCTTTGGGAAAGCGCTGCACGAGGCTGACTGTGTTTAAGTCGAGACCCTTGGCACCGCTGCCACCACAAGCAGCGAGCAGGGAAGGAGCAAGAGCAACGGAAAGTCCAGCGCCCGCGCCACGAATGAGAAATTGCCGGCGAGAAAATTGCATGATGCCAAATTATAGATGAGGAAGCGTGAGGAAGTTAGAGTGTGCCTATGGCAGCAAAAAAGAAAGCACCAGTAAAAAAGGCACCAGCAAAAAAGGCCCCTGCAAAAAAAGCTTCGGCTAAAAAAGCACCGGCTAAAAAAGCACCCGCACCTATTGGGCCGTACACCCCGGTAGTGCGTGCCGGCGACTGGATCATTGTGTCTGGCCAGCTTGGTCTCAAAGACGGCGTCATGCAAAAAGGTGTTTCAGCTCAAACCACACAAGCGGTAAAGAATTTGAAAGAGCGTCTAGCCGAAATGGGTGCGAACATTAACGATGTGAAGAAAACCCTGTGTTTCCTTACCGATATGGAAACCTTTAGCATCTTTAACGAGTCTTATGTCGCAGGTTTTGGCAACAGCCGCCCTGCACGCAGCACTATTGGCGTTGCGTCACTTCCTGCAAATGGCCAAGTGGAGATAGAAGCTTGGGCCTACAAGCCACTACGCTAATCACATGCCAGGCGCCATCATTCTCGTTATCGCACTTGTGATCTTCCCCATCATCGTTGGGTTGTCCACTGCTGTAATTGCAGCACTTCTAGGTCACCTTTTGTATAAAGACGGTGAAGTGCGCAACGCCGACAGCGAACTTCTCGCTCTCAACATTTAGCCATCATGCGCGCCGACCTGTTGGTGCGCAATGCGCTGTTAGTAGCAACGGTCGATTCCACTCGACGTGAATTACCGGGTGGTTGGGTAGCAATCACCAACGGGCTCATTTCGGGTGTGGGTTCTTCGCTCGACACTCCGCCAGAGGCGAGAGAAGTAATTGATGCAAGCAACTGCTTGGTAACCCCAGGGCTTGTAAATACACATCATCACCTGTATCAAAACCTCACGCGCGCGTACCCACCAATGACCAATGCACCACTTTTTGGTTGGCTACAAACGTTGTACCCATTGTGGCGCGCTATTGATGAAGAATCAGTTCACGTGAGCGCATGGGTAGGTCTTGCAGAACTGGCACTATCTGGTTGCACCACCTCTACCGATCATTTGTATTTGCATCCGCACGGTGCAGGTGATTTGTTAACTGCAGAAATTGATGCTGCAAAAGATCTAGGAATGCGCTTTCACCCCACGCGTGGCTCGATGTCGTTGAGTGTGAAAGATGGCGGGCTACCACCTGACGATGTGGTGCAAGATGACGACGATATTTTGCGTTTGTCGGCTGAAGCAGTTGCTCAACACCACGACCGTGCGCATGGAGCAATGGTGCGCATTGCACTTGCGCCATGTTCACCTTTTAGTGTGACCGAGCAACTGATGGTGCGTTCGGCGGAACTTGCTGAACAACTGGATGTGCGCTTACACACGCACTTTGCAGAAAACAGCGAAGACGATGCATTTTCCATTGCAACATTCGGTTGTCGGCCCATGGAGTATTTAGAGCAAACAGGTTGGTGCACCAGTAGAACCTGGTTGGCACACTCTGTGATGCCAAATGAAGATGAAGTGAAACGTTTAGGTGCAGCAGGAGTAGGCGCAGCACATTGCCCGAGTAGCAATCTCATTTTAGCGTCGGGTATTTCACCAGTGGTCGACATGCGTGCTGCTGGTGTACATGTGGGTCTTGGAGTAGATGGCTCTTCCTCGGCCGACAGTGCATCGTTGTGGTTAGAAGCACGACAAGCAATGTTGTTGGCAAAACTGAAAAGTGGCGCACACGCTGGAACAGCACGCATGGCGTTAGAAGTTGCCACCATTGGTGGAGCTGGTTGCTTGGGGCGCATTGGTGAAATTGGTGAAATAAGTGTTGGAGCAGTGGGCGACCTAGCCATTTGGCAACTTACTGGCCCGGCCTTCGCGGGTGCGCTTGCCGACCCTATTGAGGCATGGCTTCGTTGTGGGCCACTCAGCGCACGCGACACCATTGTGCAGGGCAAAGCTGTGGTGCGCAACAAGGAGCTAGTGAGCACAAAAGTAGATGAGATGTTGCGCACACACGCCATTCATTCACGACGCATTCAGAAACTCGCTTAGTGTTTCACGCTTTTTTCCTCAGCCTTGGCGTCATTTTTGTTGCAGAGCTCGGTGATAAGAGCCAGTTGATGGCATTGGCTTTTGCCACTCGTTATAAAACTCTTCCTGTTCTCATTGGCATCACGCTTGCCACTGCTCTTGTTCACCTTGCCTCTGTTGGCATTGGCGCAATGTTGGGGGCAGCGCTACCCACACGTCCTATCAACGCGGTCGCAGCTCTTGCATTCGTCGGTTTCGGACTATGGACACTGCGCGGCGATGAACTTACCGACGACGACACAGCACGAGCAAACAAAACAGCGAAGCATGTGGTGATAGCGGTAGGAACTGTATTTTTTCTCGCAGAACTTGGCGACAAAACAATGCTTGCCACCATTACCTTGGCAACTCGCGAAGGTGTTGTGGGCACATGGTTGGGCTCCACTGTAGGAATGGTCATTGCCGATGCGCTGGCAATTGTGGTTGGCCGTGCAATGGGAGCACGACTTCCAGAGCGCACCATTAAAATTGGTGCAGCAGCAACGTTTTTCTTTTTTGCACTGTTGCTTGGCTATGAAGCAATTGCGGGCTAGTTAAAAGTATTAGCCATTCCAGCGCGACTGCCCGAAGCGGTAGCCCACACTGCGTACTGTTTGAATGAGGTTGGCATGTTCTTCGCCAAGCTTTGCGCGGAGTCGACGAATATGCACATCGACTGTGCGCGCACCGCCGTAGTACTCATAGCCCCACACTCGCGACAACAAAATTTCTCGTGTGAAAACTTTGCCCGGGTTCTGGGCAAGAAACTTCAATAGTTCGTATTCCATGTAGGTGAGGTCGAGGGGCTGGCCTTCAAAAGTTGCCTGGTAGGTCTCGAGATTCAAGCTCAGACCCGCGTAGTCAATCATCTCTGCGCGCACCACAGCGCTCTCGGAATGATTGAGATGACGCAAGCGTGCTTCTAACTCCCGAGGATGGAATGGAGTAATGCAGAAATCGTCGAAGTTTTCATCGCGCAACTCCAGTTGCCCAAGTTCAGCACCAGAAATGAGAACCAAGATGGGGCAAGCGAGTGCATCACGTTTACGTAGCGCACGACAAAAGGCCCATGCCGCTTCGGCGTTGTCTTCACAGTTGACCACAGCACCAGCCCAACCCGTGGTGGGCTCGTGCTCTAAGGCTTGTTCAGGCGACGACACAGCCTTCCAGCGGTACCCCGACATGTCGAGGGTGCGGGCAAGGTCGGAGTTTGCCGGTTCGGGATATACAACGATGAATTCCATTGTGGAAAAAGGACCTACAACGACCGAAGGTAACGGTTGAGTTCAAATGGCGTGACTTGTGTTTTGTAGCCGCGCCATTCAGCACGTTTATTGCGCAAGAACCATTCAAAAATATGTTCGCCAAGCGCGCTTGCAACG
>Ga0209190_1000250_pt1 | contig 38963 bp, 37 predicted proteins | sample M_140205_XF_Meta_FD_187315 | JGI IMG/M metagenome (GOLD analysis project Ga0209190, IMG submission 187315) | Freshwater microbial communities from Lake Montjoie, Canada to study carbon cycling - M_140205_XF_MetaG (SPAdes) (version 2) | ecosystem: Environmental > Aquatic > Freshwater > Lake...
CTTGCTAAAATCACCACTAGCATTACCACCAAACAGAGATCCTTGATTAACGCGCTGCGGCAGCTCCTTACCGAGATGCCTATAGGCTCGGTCGGTCGCTTCTCGTCCACGCTTTGTTCGAGCAATAAAGCCCTCTTGCAACAGATACGGCTCGAATACATCCTCTATAGTCTCGCTATCCTCGCCCATAGCCGCAGAGATCGTATCAATACCAACAGGGCCACCCGCAAATTTATCTATGATTATCGAGAGTAGCGCTCGATCGGTGCGATCAAGGCCAACTGAGTCTATCTCAAGCAACCCGAGCGCCTGTTCAGCAACCTGCTTAGTAACTACCCCTTCAGCACACTCCTGCGCGTAGTCTCGCACCCGTTTAAGGAGTCGATTTGCAACTCTCGGAGTACCACGGGCACGCGCAGCTATCTCTAGGGTAGCCTCTGTATCACATTCGATCTCCAAGATTCCAGCCGAGCGGGATACGATCTGACTTAGCTCTCCAACAGAATAAAGATCAAGCCGATGAACTATCCCGAAACGATCTCGCAGCGGTGAGGTCAGCATTCCAGAGCGGGTCGTTGCGCCGATCAAGGTAAATGGCTTTAAGGGGATCTTGATTGAGCGCGCCGCTGGACCCTGTCCGATTACGATATCGAGCTCAAAGTCCTCCATCGCAGGATAAAGCACCTCCTCAATAACACGTGAAAGTCGGTGGATCTCGTCGATAAAGAATACATCGCGCTCGCCAAGCGACGTAAGGATCGCAGCCAAATCGCCCGGTCGCTCTATCGCCGGCCCCGAGGTGCTCTTGAATCCCACCCCAAGCTCTCCAGCAAGGATCCTAGCAAGGGAGGTCTTACCGAGCCCAGGTGGCCCATGCAGAAGAACGTGATCGAGCGCCTCACCTCTGCGCTTAGAGGCGTTGCAGGAGATCTGAAGATTATTCCGTACGTGCTCCTGCCCTATGTATTCATCGAAACGGCTCGGGCGTAGCGAAGTAACCAGGAGCTCGTCGTCATCCGCGCGTGAACGCGCCAGAGACTCATCGCGTGAACGCGCTAGCGGCCCCTCCAAGCTGCTTGAGTCTGCGGGAGCACCCCAGATCTCAACGCTATCGTCAAAGTCATCCCCCTCATCCCCTCTTTTTACGGTGATCGACATGCCGTTACCTTATCTCTAAATATGACTATATATATAGTACACTTTGAGGATGGCTTGCGAGAGCCTAGTTTAACGTATTCAAAAGGTTTTTATGCTTGTATTTCAGCAAATTACGCTAGCTAGCGGAGCGCTCTAAACATGCCGTACTAAACATGCCGCAACGCCTCCCGTACCAGATCCCCAACCACCGTTAAGTTCTGAGAGCTTCGGCTAGCCTGAGAAACCGCAGCCTCGAGGTGAGAACTCGGCGAGGCCCTCCCTAGGATCAATTACTTGCAAGAAGGCATTTGATCTTCCTATCCTTCGCTAATGTCTTGGTCTCATGAGAGGAAACGTCTGGGTTTCGCGAATTGGCTTGTTAAGCAAAAAGGCGAAAACTCGCTCGCTCATTCCAAATCCGCAGGTCGGCGGCATCGCATGTTCTAGAGCTTCGATAAACTCGTGATCGCTCATCTGCGCCTCATCATCTCCGGCGTCACGCATTTTTTGCTGTTCGGCAAAGCGTGCCGCTTGGTCGATCGGATCGTTCAGTTCGCTGTATCCATTGCCCAACTCACTGCCAGCGATCAAAACATGAAAACGTTCCGTGAGGTGCGGTGCGTCTGCCTTCCGTTTTGCCAGCGGAGAAACGACTACTGGTTCGTTTATGAGAAATCCTGGCCCTTCAATTTGACGGCGACACCACTTCCACAATGAATCAGTGGCGCGTCCAAGATTCCACCCCACCGTACTGTACTCAACGCCTAACTCCCGGAGCTTTGTCTCAATCTCAGCTAGAGTTGCTGACGTTATGTCAATGCCGGCTAATCTACGAATGGTTTCGGTGTAGTCGTACAGCTCCCACTTCTTTTCAAGGTCAATTTCGAATTTTTGACCATGGCGATCGATTGAAAACTTCAGAGTTCCAAAAGTTTCCTGCGCCATGTGCTTAAACAAATCTTCTACGAGCTCCATTCCAAGCTCATAATTTGCATATGCCCAGTAGAATTCCATTTGGTCATATTCTTGCAGATGTTCCGGGCTCATGCCCTCATTCCGAAATTGACGGCCGATCTCAAATGTTTTCTCCATGCCGGCAACCATCAAGCGCTTTTGCCAGAGCTCCCCCATGGAAATACGTAAATAGACATCGAGATCAAGAGCATTGTGATGAGTTTTGAACGGTCTTGCGTCACCTCCACCAGTCGTAACTTCAAGCGCGGGCGTATAAACCTCAACAAAATTCCGTTCCAGCAGATAGTTTCGAATCGAATTCCAGAACTTCGATTTCTTCAGCAACATGTCATGGACATCAGAATTGAGCATGATGTCCAAATATCGCTTCCGAAGTCGGGTTTCTTCGTCCTGAAGTCCCTTAAATTTATCTGGCAGCGGCGCCAACGCCTTCGAAAGCATCGTGATAGTTGCGGCCCTTACAGATTTTTCACCAGTATTTGTATCGAAGCGAACTCCCGCCACCCCGATAATGTCACCTAGGTCTAAATAACTAGTCCAAAAATCGAAGCCCCTAGAATCGGAAATTTTCAAATCTTTCTTCGACAGAACTATTTGGATAGTTCCACTTGAGTCGGCGAGTTGGAAAAAGGCAATCGACCCCATGATACGCTGACGCATGATACGACCAGCTACTGTTACTGGACACCCGACTTCGCACTGCACCACTTCGGCTGCCGAATCCTTCATAAATGGACCCGACGGGTAAGGATCCACCCCTGCTTCACGAAGTGATTCTAATTTGGAGATCCGCGCGCCGCGAAGTTGGCCTACTTGCGCTTCCGGCGATTGCTCAACCTTCACGTCCAGTGTTGTTTTTTTTGACATATCCATGGGAACTATAGCAGATTTCCCAAAATCTAGATAGATGCCATTTTACAATGCTCAACTATTTGAACTTACTAAAGATGGGGCTGAACGGTAACGGCGCTAAACATGACGCAGTGCCTCCCGTACCAGATCCCCAACTACCGTTAAGTTCTGAGAGCTTCGGCTAGCCTGAGAAACAGCAGCCTCGGCGTCCCTGCGAGCAAACCCAAGCACCTCAAGTGCCGCGACAGCATCTCCGGAGATACTCGGAATAGTCGCCTCTGCATTGCCCTCAACGCTTACCATGGCCCTTAGTGCAGAGGAGCGCTCGCCCGCCATATTCGCCACTAGGTCTCTAAGCTCAACTACGATGCGCTCGGCCTTCTTCTTTCCTACCCCCTTAATAGCCATAAGTGCGCGTACATCTCCGGAACCGATCGCTCGCAATAAATCTCGAATAGCCACGTTAGAAAGCACGTCTAAGGAGGATCGCGGGCCAATGCCGGATACGCGGTTAAGGAGCAGGAACATCTGACGCTCAGCTTGCGTATCGAACCCAAAAAGCCGAATGGCGTCCTCTCGAACATCGGTGTAAATACTGATAACGGTCCGGGCGCCGATCGTTATGCGAGACAGGGTTAGCGAGGTGCAGGCCACCTCATACCCGACCCCTGCAACGTCGATTACTATGGAATCACCGTTAACCTCAATTACTTCACCGTTTAATCTGCTTATCATGTGTCGATCTCAAAGTGCTTTGCCCATGAACTTAATATCACCCCCAAGGTGTCGTGTCTCGCTCCAATTCGCTTACCTTTCTGCAATTAATACCCTTTAGTAGCTATGCCAGCAAAGAAGAAGACAAACAAACCAAAAACCCGCCGCCCCTCTAAGGCCCGCAGAGCTCGATCCTCGACTAAGCCCAGCGCTCCTCGCAAGCGCCCACTGCTGCGCGGTACTCTTATCAGCCTAGTGATTGCCGGCTTATGTAGTTACGGACTGTTTTACGTTATCGACCGCAAGGTCCGCGCCCGCCTTGATTCGTTACACGGCTCCAGCTTGCCGGTTGTGTACTCTGCGCCCCTTGATCTAGGGGGGCTTGTAGCTCGCATGGATGATAACGGCGCCTCGCAAGTTGCTCGGCTACGCGCAGTGCTTAACGACAGACGCTACTCAGAGGTGCAGGGCACCCCGTCGCGCGCCGGTGAATTTTCGATCTCTCCCACAACGCTAAGCGTTATGATCCGCTCGTACCGTAACTCAATAGGGGCTACGATTCAGGCACGCAAGGTCTCTCTAGCGCTAGATGCCCCAACGAATGAACGTGCGCAGCTCGAACCACAGGTAATCTCGTACTTTAACGCCCCCGATGTGCGGGCGAGTACCTTCACCCCCCTCGCTCAAATACCTAAGCTAGTTCAACAAGCCGTCATCTCTATAGAGGATGAGCGTTTCTATGATCACATGGGTATTGATCTGATCAGCATTACCCGCGCTCTGGTCACCAATATCCTTGCAGGACGGCTCGTTCAGGGCGGCAGCACCATCACCCAACAGTTAGCGAAGAACCTCTTCCTCTCACCAAAGAGAACCTTGACTAGAAAGCTACTGGAGGTTCCTACCGCCTTTAGCCTTGAACGGCACCTCAGTAAGAACCAACTACTTGAGCTTTATCTAAATGAGGTCTATCTCGGACAGGAGGGCGCGGTTGCCATCCACGGCATGCCCGAGGCTGCGAACACCCTTTTCGGGAAAAAGGTAGGAGATCTTACCCCTGATGAGGCCGCAACCTTAGCGGGCATTATCAAGGCTCCCTCATATTTCAATCCACGTAAGCATCCTGAACGCGCCGTGGAGCGTCGTGATGTCGTGCTAGGCAAGATGCATCAGCTTGGTGCGCTTTCAGATTCAGAGTATGCATCTGCAAAAAAGCGCCCGATCAAAGTTATCGAACAACAGGAGCACCGCCGCATCGCTCCCTTTTACTCCTCGGCTTTAGAATTAGAGCTCGCGCAAACGATCGATCTAGAATCCGCTCCTAGTGCGGGGCTTGCGGTCTACACTGGCATGGACCTAGGAATGCAACGTTGTGCCGAGCAGGCAATAGCGCGTGGAGTAGAGCGTCTTGAGAGCGCTCATCCAAAGCTACGCAATAAGGAGCGCCCAATAGAAGCTGCCCTGGTTGCAATTGAACCGTACTCAGGTCTCGTTAAAGCTTGGGTCGGTGGTCGAAACTTCGGAGAGAGTCAGTTTAACAGGGTCAATCAGGCTGTCCGGCAGGTAGGCTCTACTATTAAACCGTTCCTCTACCTCACAGCGCTCGACGGTACACTAAATTCCTATAAGATCGCCTCTCCGATCAGTATCCTTGAGGATCAACCGATTGAGGTAAAGCTCAAGCACCAAGCGACCTGGAATCCGGAAAACTACGACCACGAGTTCCGCGGAGATGTAACGCTGCGCTACGCCCTTGAAAAGTCCCTCAACATGCCGGCGATCTACATAGCGGAACGGGTCGGGCTACCAGCGCTGCGCCGCACCCTATCAGCGTTTAAGCTGTCAGATAACGTACAGGAGGTGCCATCACTCGCGCTCGGCGCACTCGATACCACCCTGCTCCGACTTACCTCTGCCTACGGAGCACTCGCCAACTCCGGTATCTATATCCAACCCAGGCTCTTTATAACGGCGCTCGATAACGACGGAGAGCGTCTTATGACCTCAGAGCTGCTCGAAGAGCGGGTTGCAGATGACAACGCGACCTACGTTCTGACTAACATCCTGCAGGGTGTTCTGAGCCGTGGAACTGGCACAGCCGCTCGCGCCGCTGGCTTTACCAGAGAGGCGGCTGGAAAGACAGGCACCTCAAACGACGCCCGAGATGCATGGTTCGTTGGCTTTACGCCTAATCTGGTTGTTGGGGTCTGGAGCGGATTTGATGACAACTCCCCCATTAATCTTACTGGAGGGAGTGCTGCGGCCCCGATCTGGGGTGATTTTATGGAGTGCAGCTCAAACTACCTTCCAACGGCCCCCTTTGTCGCTCCAGCAGGGGTCAGCTTTGTTGAGATCGACCGATCCTCGGGTGGTAAGATAACTGAAAATTGCCCTGATAGTGCGCGCACCACCGAGGTCTTTGTACACGGGACGGAGCCCAGCCATGATTGTCCCATGCACCCTGCAGAGTTGGGGGAGGTGCACCAGCTACCACAACGCTATGACCCCTCTAATAATAGGCGGGACCAGAGCTTCTGGCGCTCGATCTTTGGAGGACAGCGGTAGGGTATTTAGACCCTTTGGCTGCCACTATTTAGTCTACGAGCACCGAACTCCCCTTGCCCAGTCATGGAGTATCCAGTAATGATCTCGGATATATGCAGTATATCTTGGGTGTCGATCTAAGCTCTCAGCCGTGTGAAATCACAGTGTCTTGCGTTAACGGCGAGCACGTTGAGGTCTTGGAACGCACGACTGCGGCACTTCCTCTACTCAACGATAGAAAGCTACTCTGCAACAGCGATCTGCGCCCATTTCTACAAAAAAAGAACGACGACCAACTTCCAGGCGAGTTGCCCACCGATACTCAGGACACATCCAAGGAGGAGCAGCTCCGCAGTGCAGTACTTGAGGCCGTTACAACGCTACGCGAAGCGCTCGGGTCCCTTCGGCAAGAATGGACGGCCTCAACGGTCATTATTCCAGCCCACGATCATATTGCGCTCAATCTTAACCTGCCATTTGGGGACGCCAAGAACCTTGGCAAAATCGTTGATCTTGAGGTCCAGGATGTTTTGCCCTTCGAAATCAATGAATTCCTCGTTCAATATTCAACCGTCGGGATCTTTGAAGCTGGCACCGGTATTACAGGTGCGGAGGAGGAGGGAAAAACAGCGCCCTTCGATGTTCATGTCGGGGTTATTCCACGCAGCTTCGTGCGAAATTTACTGGAGCTATGCAAAGCTTCTGGGCTTGAGCCCAATATCCTAACCGTTCCTTCAAGCGCGATAGCGGCCGTGTATCACCTCGGCAAGGATTTCTTTAAGGCTAACTCCGCTGTAATCTTCAATCGCGGAGAGGAATACTCAATGGCTATCTTTATTAATGGCGAGGTGCGGGTCGAGCGTGCCCTGCTGGCGTCCAATATTATTCCGGCACAGCTAGAGGGTCGCCGTGAAGATGATATCAAGCATATCTTTACAGCTCTTAAACTGATGATCGCCTCGACAGAACGTCGCTACGGCACACGCATTGAGAGCGTCTACTTACTCGGCCGAGACGTTAAGGGATCTAACCTACAACAGCTATTCGGACGCCCACTTGAGGGTGTGCAGTTTAGAGATGTGCTCAAAACAAGCGATCCACAGGTCAGTATCGCTGCTCTCGGAGCCATCTTTGCTAAGGATGAAACGACCCTCTCACCACTCTCAAACTTTAGGACCCGCGAATTCTCCTTTACTCCCCGTTTTGGTGAGTTCCTAAGAGCCCTACTTGGTGCGCGTAGATACATGATAACGGCTACTCTGGCGCTCCTCATTGGAATAGCTAGCATCTACGGGATTAGAGCCTACACTATCACCCGCACTAAGGACGCGCTGCTTGAGCAGATTAAAATGGTTCTGCCTAACTTTGAGAGCTCGGGTGAGGATCTGCGCATGGCGTTGGCCACGGCTGAAAAGAAGCTCTCCGATGAGCTCGGAGTGCTCAGCTCTCCTGCCAAGGTATCTCCGCTAGACGCGCTGCTAGAGATCATGAAGCTCTTCCCCGAGGGCGCCGGAGTTGTCCTGACCTCTATTAAGGTAAACGGAACACGGGTCACTATAACCGGCAACGTACCATCAATCAGTGCAAGTGAGTCGGTTTCTAAGGCGCTCAAGGTAAGTAAGGATTTTTTCAGTAGGGTTGAGCCACCAAGAACGAGTCCAAGCGGCACGAAGTTTAATTTCACTATCGAAGCCACATTGGCGTTATAAGGGGGATGAAATGAAGGAGGAATTAATTGCGTTCATCCAACAACGAACGCCCCGTGAGAAGGCAATGGGGGCGGTTGCCATTATCACCCTAGCCAGCATGATGCTCTATCCTCTCCTGGTTGCACCGGTACGAGAGGCATTTGCGCGACAATCGAAACAACTTGAAGATCTTTCAATGACCTACAACGTGACACCTGCAGTCCTTACGCGCTACGCCAAGTTGTTAACCCGTAGGCAGGATCTTGAGAAATTTTACAGTGGGGTTGACCTATCTGCAGATCCCCTCTCATATATTGAGAAGTTATTGCGTGACACCGCCAAGGCCTCCGGTCCGTACAACGTTACCCCACGCGAGGGCTCAACGCTCGGAGAGCGCTATGTGGCAAAGATATTCCTAGTAAATTTTCAAACAACGAGCATGGAGAACCTCTCAGCGTTTCTTAAGGAGTTAACAACCGGCACGCAGCCGATGCTACTCTCAGCCATCACACTCGATAAGCGCGGGGCCGCCGACACCATTACCGTACAACTTGAGGTGAGTGGTTTTGAGGCGCTCTCCAAGTAGTGGATTATGACGAAGCGACTAAGAATATATCTGCTCGGTACGCTACTAGCTCTATTGGCACTCGTTATTATGCTCTGGCCAACGATCCTGAGCTTCGCTGTGCAGTATGCGCTGCAGAGCTCTTATTCCCCACGCTTTCGTCCGGTATGGAGCGGCATAAGTGGCTCCTGGAGCGGCGTTCACATAGACTCGATTGAGGCATTAACATTCGTTCCGATAGGCGGTTCTGAAATTATCAAGGCGCTGCCGGTACGCATTGCGATTGAGAATATATGGCTAAGACCAGCGCTTATGTCGACGCTCCTAGGCTCCCGCGCCCTGAGCTTCTCTTTTGATGCTTACGGTGGTTCTATCTCCGGATCACTTGGCTCGATTCTCTCGAAACCATCAATTGATCTGCAGTTCTCAGGTCTAGATCTCGCAGAGCTTGCGGCCTATCCAGAGATACGGGCACTCGGAATCCAGGGGGGCATATTGGGGGGGCATATTTCAGCTGACTCAATTGGAATCAAAGCGGTTCCAACCAGCACCTTTAACCTAGAGCTAAAGAGCTTTACGATCCCCAATAATATCTACACCTCAATTCTCAAACTGAGTGCGACAGATACTGTCGATGCGTCTTTACAGGGGGTCGCAAAGGACGACATCCTTACCGTTAACGATCTTACCCTGCGCTCTGAGTTCGGCACTATGATTGGACAGGGCTCAGTAACGCTAGACCAACACCGACAACCTACAAAGCTTAAGACAACCGCATCTTTTACCCTCTCAGAGTCCGGGTCTACTAATTTTGGAGTATGGCTACCCATCGTAACCAACCAAATAATAGCAAGTAACACCCGTTCATTTAAGGTTACCTCCTCCAACGTCCCCTGCTCCTCAAGCGGAGCGCTGTTTCAGCTCGTCCTTGGCGGTTCTACGCACTGTTTTAAAAATCGCTTTGAAAAAAGGAGTCATTAAATTTGGACTCCTCTCTTTAGACTGATGCATGCTATCGTTACAAAAATAAGGCTTCTCACGGTTTAATCCTATGCAAGAGTTCTATGTAGTAGCATCCATTATCCTCGCTGCTCTAGCGCTATTTGCCGCCTTCACCTTAAGCAAGAGGCTGGCCGGTAGAGCTACAGATGAAACGATCGCGAATTTACGGTCAGAGTCTGATGAACTTGAAGCTCAGATGATAGGGCTCCTTAGTAATATCAACCAAGTTGCTTCAAAGGGGCAGATTCAGACCCTTACTACTCAAACAGAGCGCTTTATCGCAGCACTTAAAGAGCAGAAGGACAACCTTCAAGAGACCGAGATCCGCCTAACCAAGGCTCAGCAAAACGTTATCCAACGCGAACTCTCCCAGCAGGAGATCAAAACAGCACGGCAGGAGGATGAAAAGGTGCTGCTTGAGGTAATGACTAACTATCAGGACTTTTCGACGCAGTCCGTAGCGCTGGAACACAAGCTTGCCCAAACTCTCCGGACACTTGATGCCATGGTAGCTGAGAATCCTATGAGCCCAGACCAGCGTGCGGTGTTTCAGGAGCTAACAAATGCACTTACTACTGCCAGCGCTCAACTGCGCGACGTTATAGTAGACTATCAATCTGTCCATGAGCGCCTTTCAGCGATGAGAAGCCAATATACAGACCTTGAGAACGAGTATACGAAGCTCGTGGATCTTCAGCTCGGGTCTTAAGACCCCTACAGCATATCATCCAAAACTTTACCAAGCTGCTCGAGCGATGACTGACGTACCGACTCATCTACAACAGCGAAGATCTCTTTGCACAGATTTGAGTCGCGACAATCCCATCTAAGCCCGTACTTGCTAAAGTTCATGGAGTGCATGGCAGAGAGAGCTTTAATAAGACACCCAACGGTAACCGTCATACCGTTAATATCGGCACGATAGCCAGTATATTTGTCTTCTCCCTCGACGGCCTGCCAATCATCGGCAGCGGTCATCTGGACCTGCTCTCGAATGCCTGCAATCAAGCGCTCTACCGAGTCATTAAAATCACGGCGGAGGCTTTCTCGATATTGCTTTATAGCGGTATGCACCTCGATATAAAGCTGCCTAGCAACATCACCATCTGCCAATACCTGATGTGACCTCTCTGCCGCCCCTGCTCCTCGATAATGTGGATCGATGATCATCCTGGGAGTCCATCCCCGTGGTCGTAATTCAATCAGGTAACGAGGTATACCGGACTCTACAAAGCTGTATCCACCGGCAAAAAAGTTACTAACAACAGGGATTGAATACCTTAGTACAAGCACCCCAGTTTTTGTATCTGTACAATACAGCTGCTCCCAGGACTCCTGCGCCCTTTGGTGCTTTTTTGATGGATCTAGATCCTCTCCACCCTGCTCCCAGCGCTCGGCCGGCGTATTTGCCAGGGTAGTTTTAATCTTTTCAAGCAATCCACCTGGCCCCTTGCTGCCCTCAGCTTCGGAGTGTGTGGCCGGCTTATCTTTATTGTCCTTGCTCATTATCCACTATCCTTTTTTGATATTACGGCTCAGCGCGCACATTCGGTGGGGCAAGGATCTCGCGTGGCCTTACTCCGTCCATCTTTCCAACAACCCCTTCGCGCTCCATCATCTCAATGATTCTAGCTGCCCGGTTGTATCCAATACGAAAGGTGCGCTGAATCATAGAGGTCGATGCTTGTCCCTTCTCTAGAACAAGCTCAACTGCCTTATCATAAAAAGAATCGAAGTCCTCGTCTACTCCACCCTCTCCTCCGGTGGCACCCCCCTCTCCATTAGTTGCCTCAGCAAGGGCCTTGTCACAAGCAGCGATAATAGCCTCGTCATATTGCGGCGCGCACTGCGATTTAAGCGCCGCCACAACGCGCTGTACCTCATGATCATCAACAAAGGCCCCATGAACTCGCTTCAAAGGCACTGCTCCAGGCAGCATAAACAGCATGTCTCCACGACCAAGAAGCTTCTCTGACCCCATCGAATCGAGGATGGTCCTTGAATCGATACGACTTGCCACACGAAATGAGATTCTGGCCGGAAAGTTCGCCTTAATTAGGCCGGTAATAACGTCAACCGACGGCCTTTGCGTCGCAACGATCAGGTGAATCCCTGCTGCTCGAGCTTTTTGGGCCAAGCGTGTAATTAGCTCCTCAACTTCATGCCCGACCGTCAGCATCAGATCAGCTAATTCATCTATTACAATAACGAGCTTCGGCAACGGTTTGAGTTGCTCTGGAGCGATCGAATGGATCGGATCAACCCCATCTTCTCGCACCTCTGCACCCACAGCAGCACTGAGATTAGTTAGCGGCTCCTGTCCGGGCAGCTCTAGCTGCTCCGAGGTTCGAGATACTCCAGCTGTAGTATCCGCCACGCCGTCCTCACCAGATACAAGCCTATTGTAGCCATCAACGTTACGAACCCCGAAACGTTGCATATAACGATAGCGCCGATCCATCTCCTTTACCGCCCAGGAGAGTACAGCCTTAGCTTGCCTTGGATCGGTTACTACCGGGACCCTGAGATGTGGAATTCCGTCATAAACACTTAGCTCTAGCACCTTAGGATCGATCAGAATAAGACCGAGCTCTGAGGGGTGCGCGCGGTACAGCAAACTCAACAGCAGTGCATTAATACATACGGACTTACCGGTTCCGGTTGCGCCCGCCATCAAGAGATGCGGCATGGTAGCGATATCCACAACAACCGCGTCCCCGTAGGTATCCTTTCCAAGCGGAACGCTCAAGATCGAATCAGCCTCCACAAAGGCCGGACTCTCAAGACAGTCCCTAAGTCGCACGATCGCGCGGTTTCTGTTTGGAACCTCAATCCCAACCGTACCACGCTTTGGAATCGGTGCGATAATTCTAATGCTGCTGGCCTTAAGGCTCATCGCCAGGTCATCCTGCAGCGCTGCGATCCTACCTACCTTAACCCCAGCAGCCGGTTCGAACTCAAAGAGCGTAATAACCGGACCAGGATGCACCTGTGTAACTCGGCCCGCGATATTAAAATCTCGCAGTTTACCCTCGATCTGCTCAGCTTTTTGGCGCAACTCGTCATCATCCTCGCCAACACTCAAATTCTCTTCGCGCGTCAATAGACTTAGTTCGGGCGCAACATAATCACTGAACCTCGGCGCAGGTTGCGGTGGTCCATCTTTATCCTGCTTTACAACCTTCTCTTGCTGTGGTCGCAGCGTCCTCAAGTGCGAGGACTCCATCAGCTTAGGCTTAATTATTAGGGGCTCTATGCGTTCGTATGGAGCCGCTGCTCTTATTGTCTCGGCTACTCTGACAACCGTACCGGACTCAATATCAGATTCCGATGACAATACGTTCTTACGTAAGCGTGGCCGTGGTAGATTACCTGATGATATTACATTACCTGATGATAACGGCTGTGGAGATCGTGATACAAATAGCCCTGGAATAATACCTGCGACTACTAGCGCCAACCTCCACCCATAGCCAAGGCCACTTAGACATAAGCGAGCAAGCAGAATCGGTGCATGCCAACACAGCAAAGTTAAGATCCACTGTCCCCCCAGCCGTATTCCGTGACCTACGTCGCCAACCGAACGTTGTATGACGATCGCTATACTAACAGCATCTATCAAAAGAAGTAGAACCAGTGTGCCACCAGAACCGATATTACTCGAAAGAAATCTCAGTACCCGCGTTCCTAACGTGCCCGCAAGGGGCTCTCCACCTATCATGGCAAGCAGACCTGCGGTGCTACCTACCAGCATTAGCGCTGCGCCAACCACAACCGTTGGGGTGTAAAGACGTGGCCGATCTGAGACCTTATGGGCGCGAAAAAAGGCCAACCACACCAACCCCATGACAGGTAGTACGGCTGCAACACCAAGCGTTCCAACCAGAAGAGTTGCAACGATGTGCCCCGACGGTCCCATCACGTTGTTCAGAGGACGGAGCTCCGCTCCAGATATGAGGATGTACGCATACGAGAGGATACTAAGTAGTAGTAGAAGCCCACCTGCAAGGAATAGCAAAGACACCGAGTCGCGCAGCCATATGCGGGGCGCTCTTGGGGCTCCACCCTTGGGCAATACCCTGGCAGCCTTCTGACTCTTAACCCTAGAAGATATCCTTCTCTTTTGAATTGCTGCCATGTTTACCGCTATTAACCGTTACCTAAACTCTTACGATCTTACGAACTACTGATCCAAACCAAATTTGGAAACCTTGTTTAAGATGCTAACACTTAGAGATCCTTAGCGTTAGGGGTAATCTTTTTTGTAGTGTTTAATCTACGTAGCTATAGCGCCGCAATAACACCTGTATTACAAGGTAGTTATCTAGCCGGCGCGCTTAAGAACTGCTGCTCTCGGCGGGTTGCAAAGTCCTCTATTGCGCTTGAAATGCCACGATCCAGGAGCTCCCGTCCCGAGCGCCAGCCGGGGCCCGTTCCATCGGAACCGAACCGTTCACCGATCTTTAACCAATTATCTGAGAGCGCCTCCTGTCGATAGAAGTAGTTAGCTCGCCATAACTCGGCCTGATCTGAGATCCTTGATACGGTCATAGTAAAAGCTACCGTGGCGGGCTCTCCTCCGACAAGGGAGCCGCTACGATCCTTAAATGTCACGATCTCTGTTTTAAGAACTGCATCGGTTCGCTCCTTAGGGGAGGCCCGTACAACCTTGAGTGCCAGAGCCTCGTTTGCGCGGCTCATTACGAGCTCATAAAGCCCTTCCACGGAGAGCCCTGGATCGATGACCGTATTTGATAGCTGTGGCTCTAGCACCCCTAGAGAGCTAATCGAAGCGAGTCTGGTAGGATTATAGATCTGAACAGTTAGGGGAGAGCCTGCCGACGCCTTATGTACTACGGCACGGGTATCTCCCTTACCAGCAGCACTGTGCACCCCTTTGTTAAGACACCCCGCAAGTATAAGGGTCCCCGTCAGTATAAGTGTCCTGGATATCCGGGTAATTGGTCTTTTTGTGCAAATCATAGCTGTTAGCATATCCTTATCCATCACTAAAGTCTGCCTCTCATCCTTTGTATAACTCAAAGTCAAGACTAACCAGCCCTATTTATCTCTAGTTTTTTAAACTACTCCGTAGAATCCATACTCAAACACGAAGAATCATAAGAACCTGTTAAAAATGTCTTGGATAACGATGCTGACAGCAGCATCATTTCTATCAAGATCGAGTTGCCTATTGATCTACCCCATCGAAAGGATTTACCCTTCTATAATTATAACTATAAAGGATTAGAAAGACCCCTTACTGAGAACAGTTAGGTGCTATTTTCTTGGATACATTGCTATGAGTACGAAGGCCACTGAAAAAATTATCGACGCCCTTACCCAACTTATGGATGGGTTTGCTGAACTTCAAGAACGCCTAGAGCAGGATTACGATCCGGATCTAGACGACGACGACAAGGATGGTGCGAATAAAAATACAGACGAGGAGAGCGCCACCAATCTTGAAGAGGCCTTGATGACAGAGATTAAGGCGGCTGTTGAGTCTGTTATTGAGAATGAGGACTGCGCCCCAGAGGACCTCGCATCGATAGTGTCAGCTCTCACGGATGCTCTGGAAGATATCGATCCGGAGGTCTTTACCCACGGAGAGCCTGCTGAATCCTCAGATGAAGACGAGGAGGACGATGACCTCGACGAAGATGAGGACGACGAGGATGAGGATGAGGACGACGAGGATGAAGACGAAGACGAAGATGAAGATGAAGATGAAGACGAGAAAGATGAGGACAAAGACGAGGATTAGCTATTAAGCTATCTCTCAGCTCCGTTTTTATTGAAAAGCCCGCCCTGCACAGCAGTGGCGGGTTTTTTTTCGTTTATAGTCTACTCGGGAAGCAATCGGTATTCAGACCACTCGTTGAGGGGAAAGCGTTTGAGCGCACCCTCTATATCACCCCTGCTTACATTTTGTACGCGCTCAACGATTACGCTTAGCGGTGTAGACTCTCGTCGATAGCTCCACTCCATACCGAGCGCCATAAGCCGTCCCATCGGAAGCTCTCCATCAAGGACTATACGGGAGACTATCTTTGATTTTGCGCGCTCCAGGTCGGCCTCAGAAAAATCTAGCGGAGATGCCAGCACACTACGCGCAATCGAGAGCACTTCATCAAGCCTCTCCGGTGAGGTGCTGACGTAGGTGCTAAAACATCCGGTCCCGTCGCGCTCGTCATTGTCGACGCTAGCTGAATCTGCCAGTCCTTTGTCGATTAAAGCCCAATATAACCTTGAACCTGAGGAATCGCCCAAAATATTTGCCAGTAGAGATAGCGGATAGCGTTCCGGATCCTGGGCGCAGGCGCCGCTTGTTATCAGCACCGCATGCGATTGGCTAAGGTTCTTACGTAGAATATTGCGCTTACCGCTTTTTCCTGCATAACGCGGAGTATCGCGCAGAACTGAGAAGTTCTCCCATCCACCGCACAACCGTTCGGCATCGCTTACAAAGCTCTCCCACGAAAAATTTCCGGTAGCGGCGAGTACTATATTTGAAGGGGAATAACGCCTATCAAAGTAGCTCTTCATTACGTCACGAGAGAGAGCAGACACCGATTCATGGCTGCCAAGCACCGAGTTACCGGCAGGATGTTGTCCGAAATAATCCTTAAAGGCGTTCTCAAAAAGGTAAAAATGGGGTCGGTCTTGGTATAGAGCGATCTCTTCTAGAATAACCTTCTTCTCCATCGCGAACTCCTCTGGATCCAGAAGCGGTCGCATCATATCACTTAGGAGCTCCTGCATAGCGCGAAAGTTTTCGGGAATAATCGCCGAGTAGTAAACGGTGCTCTCCTCGGAAGTAAAGGCATTAGCCTGCGCCCCAAGATTACCCAGCTCAAGGTTAATATCGATTGCGGAACGAGTCGGTGTTCCTTTAAACAACATGTGCTCAAGAAAATGCGAGACCCCAGATTCAAGATCTGTTTCATCGCGCGCGCCGGTCTTAACAAAGAAGCCGATCGCTGCACTGACGTTCGCCTCATTCGCTTCGCCGAGGATCGTTAACCCGTTGGATAGAGCTGTTTTATAGAACTTACTAGCCATGGCTTACTTAATACTCCTTACAATATCTGAGGGAACCTGCAAAGGTGTGCGCCCAAGTGTTACGATTGAACAGGGTGCAAATGGAAACTGCTCCAAAAACTCATTAATATCAGCGATCGATACCGCACTAATAGCGTCACTGATCTCGTGTAAGCTTCTAACCCGTTTAAGTAGCCACCAATCTGTGGCATTAGACGAGGCGCGCGAACCTGGCGACTCCTCTCCCATAACGAGCGCGGCTTTCAGATTTGTCTTTGCCCGATCTACCTCAGCCTGAGTAACGCTACCTCGCAATCGACCGAACTCTGTAAGCAATACATCCAGGCTCTCCTGGGCACGTTCCGGCGTTGTTCCGACATATGCGGTGACGGTTCCGTACGATTTATTTGCTCCATGTCGCGCATATACCGAGTAGCACAACCCGCGCTTCTCTCGTAACTCCATAAACAATCGCCCGAACATCGATGAGCCGAGCAAACTCACCGCAATCTTGCCTGTGTAATAATGAGACTCCGCAAATTTTACTGAAGGTGCGGCCATCAGGATCTGCATCTGCGCCGAATCAACTTCGATATGCGTGTACTCATGCGGAGAAATAGTGGCGAACTCTGGTAGGTCGATAGAGCTTCCTTGCCATCCGCCAAATATGCTCTTTAACTCTCCTAACACCTTGCTTGCATCGACCTTACCAGCGATAGAGAGGATCGCTCTCTGTGGCCCGAACATTTCTCGGTGCATATTAAGCATGCATGCGCGATCTGTTAGGCGAATCCCCTCGGCCTCTCCTAGTGAGCAGCGATTAAAGGGGGCTGGATAGTACCTCTTTGAGAGCTCAATTGAGACGCGTCGCGCTGGATTATCATTAAGCGCTGCAATATCCTGCAGCAGTACGCTCTGAATATTAGGAATATCCTCCTCCGGAAGCCTAGGCTCCTGTATCATAAGCGCTACAAGCTCAAGCGCACGGGGAAGTTTGCTGGCTATCAAAGATCCACTGAAACCGAAGCGATCCATTCCAAGCCACTCACCATGGCGAATTCCGGAGTCCTCAAAGGCCTCCGATAGCGCTCTGGAATCAAGAGAGCCGGCACCCCGGCCGATCATCTCCGCAAAGATAAGGCCCGAGCCGATCCTGTCGGAGGGGTCACAGATCAGTCCACCTGGAATCAGCAGATCATATGCCGCCGATTCAACATGTCCTATCTCTTCAATTATAACAGAGAGTCCGTTTGCTAACTGTTCAGTAACTATCATTCACACAACTCCAGCTAATCACTAACCAATGCAGCAAGTGTCACAGATCTCGGGTCGCCTTTGGGACCGAGACTTTGATAAACCTTCCCCATTTCAACCCCCATAAACATAGAGGAGCGCTTCTTAAATACCGCATCGCGAATATCTGCAACAGAGACAGAATCTGGTGAGCGCATCAGTAGGATCGGCATATTTCGCCCCTCACCGCGCATGATGATGCCCGCTTGCTCAAGGGCAAGTAGGCTCGTTTTTAATACCATCGAGCTGCATCCCAGGGTTTCTGCGATCTCCAACTCATTCGGGACCTTTTCACCCCGTTTAAAAGCCCTGGCTATCATAACAAGGCTCTGAACAGCGATAACCATCGCCCCATCACCGAAGCTCATTAGTGAGCGCTTCCATAACTTGCCAATCCGCGGTAGATGCTGTGCTTGGTAAGAGATCTCTGCCCCAAAGAGAACAACCGTCCAACAGATATATAGCCAAAAGAGAAAGATCGGAACTAAAGCGATCGCCTCATATACACGCGTATAGGTAGCGAAGCGAATCAGATAAAATGCAAACCAGTGCTTGGCAAAACCGAACAGCATAGAGGCGGTAATCGCACCAAAAAGGGCGGGAATGATCTTAACCGGGGCCTTTGGTACCAAATAGTACAGCGCTACGAAAGCCAGAAAGTCTATTAGAAATGGAAGCAGATCCCGGTAGAGCGCCGTCAGGACCCCGAGCCCCGCAAAAAGTGGTTCAACCTTAACGCTGGTGTAGTAGCCAGATATGGCAAAAAACGGAAGCAAAACGATAATAGCGCAGAAGATCGCCAATCGATCCGTAATCGTGCGTACCTCATACACCTGCCATACCTGATTTAATGTAGACTCGATTGAATTTAGTAGAAGCAACGAAGTTACAACTAGGGTAATTAAGACAACGAAATTAAGCCCCCGCATGTTCTCACTAAACTGCTGCAGATAGGGCAGCAGATCCTGGAGCGCGGTCCCCGGTACAAACTGTCGAAACAGGAACTGCTGCACCTGCGCCATGCTATCTTCGGTCTGCATAAACGCTGCAAGAATTCCAAAGCAGAGCGCCGTAAGAGGAACCAAGGAGAGCAGCGAGGAGTATGCAAGTGAGGCAGCTCGAGAGAATCCGTTATCCCAGTAAAAACGATCACAGGATGAGAGCAGTACCCTGAAGAACCACTTCACCTCGCCCAGCAGCAGAAGTCCCTTGTGGCGTATCCCCACCCTCGGTTGCGTATGCTTAGTTACTCCCTGCTCATCAATCGTGTTCATGCATGCCTGTGTCATCGGTACTGATAATGGGGCTAACCAACTGAAAGCTCAATACGCTTAGGTTATGATGCCCTCTCGTTCCAGGTTTATCTGTAAAACTAACGTTAAACGTCAGGTAACTGGTCACAGTAGTTTAATGTCGCGATTCAAGCTACTTAGATTACGGCGAAGTTTCATAGGTAATTCGATTAGTCGTCCCCTGATCGGGCACGAGAGATTTTGTGACCAGTTAATGCCCCCCCCCCTCCCTAGACCGTCGTTCTATAATATCGCCGCATGGAGGGGTCGGCAGCTGGTTGCGCTTAAGCTAGGATACGCTGATGAGTATTACCTGTTTCCACTGCAAAAAACCGCTTGAGCTCGCTAGCTCTCAAAGCGTTACAAGAATTGGCTTTAGGGATAGCTGCCTATACTGCCATGCCGACCTGCACGTCTGCTTGAACTGCGAGTTTCATGATCAGTCAGCGCATCACGAGTGTCGAGAAAGCTCCGCTGAGTGGGTTAAGAATAAGGAGCGTAGCAACATCTGTGAGTATTTCAGGCCAAACACAGCGGCTGGCGCTCCCGCTAAAGATGCTAAAAAAGGTGCGTTGAATGCACTCGATGATCTATTTAAGAAGTGATGGAGAGAATCGCAGTAAGTTATACTAACTAGTGCCTTACCGGTAGGTTCTTACAGATAGAGAGGGACACCGCCAAAAGTGGTTTAAGTTTTATATGGTTAAGTTCTGAGAGCTTGCCCAGAGGGCCGCTAGCCTCAATTAGTGGGAGCAGAGAGCCGTCTGCACGCATAACTAGCGGCGCCTTCTTAAGGTCCTTTTCAAAATTAATCGTCTGCTCCGGTAGCTCTAGCATGGCGTAGTTCTCATCCCGACCGGACTCTTGTACCAGTTTGCGCACAATTGCTCTATTTTCTTCGGTTGGCTCCACCCGTCTAAACGGTCTTCGATTAAGGATATCGTAACTTAATTCCCGAAGAGCTAGATCCTCTCCAACAGCCCACTTCTTTAGGTGATACCTGACCGAGGACTCATCCATATTCATAATGTGCTCAAGCGGCACCCCAACTGATGAATTTGCTGCCAATACTGCCTGCATACTCTCATCTGCAAAGATTAGATCGCCTGCACGATATAGCGCGCGAGCGCGCTCACCAACAAGCACATACATCGCGTCAAAGATACTCGCCACGGAGTGCCCATAAACGTTTTTGTACAGAGCTGTACGACCGCTGAAAAACGGTTCAAGCGCTTCAACGCCGCTCTCCAGAATAACTAGATCTCCACCAACGCCATCCGGAGTTGGGCGTATTGCAAGTCCCTTAGCTATAATCACTCGATCGTTAATGCCGTAATTTACTCCACACATTAAGCTGTCGCGACCAACCCAATCTCCGCGATCAACGTTCCATCCCCCCGCGGTTACTAGCTGCCAGGTCCAGCGCGGAACGCTCAGACATTCCGACATAATGCTATCTAATTTTTCTGCAGCTCCCTCTCCGATCACAGAGTTCAGAACCTCTCGTAGTCCCGCATCCTGCTTGACTATCCTGCGTGAGATCTCCTCATGCGCATCATTCTGTTTTGGAAACCAGACCTTTTGAGCGATATGAGATCCGGGCGCTACATGCCCCAAGTCATGCAACACTCCAAAAGCGACCACTACCGGCCCCCACTCCTCAATCTGCTTCTTTACATGCGGATCTCTGCTGCGTGCCTGCATCGAGCTAAGAACCTCTGCCGTAAGCACCCCTACCCCGATGGAGTGTCCAAAGCGAGAGTGAATCGCATCGGGATATACACGCCGAGCTCCCCCAATCTGGGAGATATCGTTTAAGCGCTGCACGCAGTTGCAATCGAGAAGACTAACAACCACCCTCTTCAAAGGGCAGTTTCGATCGATCTCAATCCCGGACTGAGGGTCCATAATCGAACGCATAAAGAAGGGCTTCTGAGTATCCTTGCCCACAAACTCACGGTGACGAGCTAGCCCCTCTGCGCGGTCATGCACCTCCTTGATGCTACTAAGAAAGAAACTGGAAAGGTTTTCTGAGTTTGTCTGGGATCCTTCTGGCGGTTGTCCTGCGCTATGCTGATCTGAGCTCTGGTTCACGGCTATTTACCTAGTATAACAAGTGGAGCAGATTGTACCCTGCTACAAGCGCCTACTCAAAGGATAGTTAATAAAGGCGCAAATAACTAAGATTACAGGAAGTTAGCTTAGCCCCTGCTTTGCCCTAGCCCCTATTCTGATAGCGTGCCAACTGCATTTTAAAGAAGCGGCTTACATGTGGGTTACTCACCCCGCCCTGCTCGATCCGCTCTCCGACCTCGCCTAGGTATGTCCCCGCCGTACTTAGGTCCTTAAGTGCTAGCGCTGCCGTTACGATATACAACATCGCCTCGATGCTCTCTGGGGCTATCCTCAGTGCTTGCTTTGCGGCGTTTAAAACCCCTTCATAGTTCCCAGATATGGAACGCAAGAATGCGGTACCGAGCCAAGCCGGTGCAAAATCTGAGGCCACCTCATTAAGGCCATTCATGATCGCTTCAGCACGTCGGTGCTGACCAGACTCAAGCCACAGCTTACCCAGTTCGTATATATCGAAGAGCTCATCTTGAGAGTAACTTTTACGGAGCAGATCCGCTGCCCTCTTTGCTGGAAGATCCACTACTCACCTCCCATGGGCTTAACGGCTAGCCAATCAAGGATCTGCCGAAGCATCGCCTCCTCGGCTGTATAGCGCCGCTCAAGCTCCTTGCTCTTAGCCTCCTCGCGCAAGGTCTCAACCTTTTCGTGACGGGCGAAGAGGGAGGAAACTAGATTCTCTAGACGGGTCAAATTTCCGCACGATGGCAGAAGGGATAAAAGTGGCGAGAGTGAGAAGGGATCCGGCGGACCCCCAACATTGCCTGACATAGCGTAATCCTAAATTCTAGCGGCCACCTAAGCCATCGTGCTTGGGTACTCTGTTTTGATAGAGAAACCGTACCCGCGCCGTAACAGCCACTAGTATAGCCAAAAATACACATTCAACAATCACACGAGTTGAGAGTCGCTCAATAAAGGAGCTCCGAGCCCGCTCTGAAGAGCTTGCCAGACTCGGATCGCTTAAGAGCTCCGTTGAAGCCCTTAACCAAAGAAAGAGATCCCCCGTTAGGGCATAGAGCAGCTCTGCCCCGAGCGCCACCCCAAGCGCTAAGAGAGCTAGCTGAACTAGGACGCCGGTTCGTTCTATCGGACGCCATTTGATTGCAATCAGCTTAGCCGAGATAGAGAACCCGTTCAGCAACAGAGAAAAGATTACACCTGCTAGTACGGCAACCACGCTCGTTGTTACAACGAGTGAGAGTAGCGAACTTGCAAGCCTCTCTACTCCCGTAACATCCACTGGCGTAACGTCCACTGGCATCGACCCCGTTACTGTACTCCCCTTAAGGGTAAACAGCAGGGTTATAAGTACGGCGCTTACGATCACCGCGCGTGTTGCCAGCGGACTTCTAAATACTATCCCTCGAGCCTTAAGCTCCTGAAGCTCCTCGCGCGTTGGTAAGACCCGCTCCTCCATCGTTACCTCGTCATCTCAATAACTACCGTTGCAACCCTGTCAGCTAGTCCCTCTGCAATGAAGGACCACCCAGATACGATCAACGTTATCGATAAAACACATCGCAAGGTCTTCAGCACTCCTGCGTACTCGACGCTCTTAAGACCGGCTGTAATCCACCTAAGCGGCAGTTCAAAAAGGAGTACCGCCAGCATAACGATAACGACCGTCATTGCGCACACAACGGTAAGTTCCTGCGTAAGGCGCAGGAGATCGACTAGATCTGCACGGTTAACATAACTAGCACCGTGCACAACGCGCTCCTCGGCCCTATGCACGAGGCTGAGAACAAGTGGGTTACAGATCATCGCAAGGAGGGTTGCAAGGGTTGCAAGCAACGCCGCTGAACGTGCGCTCCCCTCAGCAAAGCACCAACGATAGAGAATAGATACCGAAGCTCCGCTTGCTATTGGAGCCGGTATAAGGAGCATCGTAGCCAGAGACAGGATGCCGATTGAATGCGCTGTGGTTGTGCCCCCTCCCACTATCAACGAGTACACGAGCGCTACTGATATGCAGCTCAGCGCAAGGGGCCCTAGGATCGATAGGATCAGCACCAAGAAGATCACGTTTTACCTCAACGCTACCTGCATTAACTCCACAAACGAATCTGTGGCAGATGCACCGAACGCTATTATTACCAGAGCCAGCACAAGAACTCGCACAGCATACTGAAGACCCTCGTCGCGAATACCAAGCATGCCCAGCATTAATGATCCGATCAGGGCACCCAGCGGAATAAGTAACGTTGGCACACACACCATTATGAGCACTCGTAATGTCTGTTCAAATAGATCTAGTATCTGAGTATCCATGCTAGTGCTTAACCTCCAAGCCCCAAGACCTTACTAGCAAAAAGCCCCCATCCATTTACGGTTAGAAAGAGCAGGAGCTTGAGGGGCATCGAGACGACCTGAACGCCTAGCTGCTGCATGCCTATCAGCGCAAGTATGTGCGCGACAAGGAGATCGAGCGCAACGAAGGGAATAAGCAGCATAACGCCGAGCGTTAGTGCCTCTTTAAGCTGCGAAAAGAGGAATGCCGGAGCGATCGCCTTTAGGTTATCCTTAAGCTCCCCCTCTCCTGGAACGGCATCGGGACCATAGAGTGCTCGCGCTATCCCCTGGTCAATTCCGGACACCATGCGCGGGGTGAGGGATTTTGTCACGGCTGCTACATCCGGTTGCGGTGCTCCAGAAAAGAAGAGCTCCGGATAGCCGACTTTTTTAAGCTCGATGGGGGCGTCAAGAATTGCTATTCCAAACGCTACAACTAGGCACACCACTCCGAACTCTATACCCACCAGTCCGGCCCCGTAGCGAAAGACAGAGAGCACCGTCGCTACCTTTATAAAGGAGGAGAAAAGTAAGAGGGTAACTATCAGGGTAAAGAATGAGCCAGAGCTGTCCATACTGAGATGATATATCTCTGCGGGTATCCCCAGCCAGTCCCTATTTATTGCTGTACTAGTTTCTAAGCGCGCTAGACTCTGAGTCCGTTACGGAACTACCAGACCTTGAGAGTAACGCTCGACATAGGCTCGATAGCCTGGTCCGGCTGACTCGTACAGATCTCCTCAATATCATCAGCCCAGATCCTTATAGTGTGCTTTGAGTGTTTAAACCAAGTTAGATCGTTTATACTTACTATATCAATCTGGCCGTACTCACGGTCTTTAAACTCAGCGATAACCTCCTTGCTTGCGCCGTCCTTAAAGCGCCCCTCAAATGCGGTTGTTCCCTGACTAAGCGCACCTATGGCGATATATCCTATCGTATTCAACCAGACCTTGGTGGGAACAACCTCTACGATGGCAAGCTCAATGATGAGGGTTTCGCTATCTGGAACCTCTACCAACTTGAACCTTTCGGGTGACTCTGCGGTAAAGCGTGCCCCTACCTCTTGACGAAGGTACTCACCTAGGTCCTGCGCCTGAGAGGCCTGATCCCCAGGAGCGAAATTGCTATCATCCCACCAGTCATGCTTTAGGAGGTGTGTTGTATCGACTGGCGCAACGTATACTTTTTTGTAAGAGCTATAGTTAATCCCCGGCTTAAACCACACTGCGTTGAATGGTAGTCGATTAACGCCCTCATGCATCAATTGCGGCTGCTCAAGAAAGCCGGCATCCGGCGCGGCGGTGGCGCGGCATCCGGTTAGTTCAAGACTCATTGCTATCAACAATACCGCGGTAAAAGCCCTATGATTCTGCACTAGCTGATTAATTCTTATCATAACACTCTATTGTCTATCTTTAAAACTTAGCCTGTTCCACTAGGCCCTTAAATAACATGCCTAAAGGAATTTGCAAACTGCTATAGCCGTGGCCCTTCGACCATAACAGCATCACATGCCTACGATTGAAGCGAGCCTGGCAGAGATAAAACTACCACACACACCGCTTCTCGCTACCTTCACCTATCGGCCCGAAAAAAAGTAGCTTCCTGGCGAGCCACCCAGGGCAATCAACCGGTAGTTGACCACCCCTCTTAGCTATTAACCTCTGACCGTTACGAATATATTGCACAGTTGTATCAACGGCTGGGGTTCTGGGGGTGTCCTCCATATTTGCAAGGTATGTGCAGAGAGCGATATAGGGGAGCTCCCGTCCAGGGGCTTCAATTTTTCCGGAGAATTCGGCATCACTAGCTGAGATTACCTCCACCCGATCCGCCAGCAATCCAAAAATATCCGCGCTGTAGGGAGCAAGTAGATGATTTGCCCCCACAGCATCAAGGCGCAGATTGCTATACATCGCAAAAGAGTTACGCGATTTTACCCCTAGATACGGGCAAAGGCCGTTAATTATTGCAAGAGCGAGTATCGTCCAGACCGGCGCCTTCCAGCTCCAGATCTGCGGTGTTGCTGCTCGTATCAGATCGCCTATGGCCAGAGGTACTAGGTTAATTAAAAGCCCGCTCGCAAAGATCATGAAGAATAAGTACCGCAGGATAATCCAGGTAGGGGGCTCGATAATATTTATCCCGACACATAGGAGTGTTACCGACATTGCGACGGCGGCAAAAGGTGTGATGACTCGCCAAAACGACACCCCACGTACCCAGATCCTCTCGGCAGCGTGCTCAGGTAGCCAGCTTATTAAAAGGATAAACATCGCAGCAGAGAAGTTGGCGAAGTACTTTACGTAATCGGTGGCGAGGGCCAGGTGAAAGGCAACCCCAAAGGCAACACCGAGCATACGGGTCCTCGGCACCAATAGGAGCAAACATATCAGAACCTCACTCAGTATAGACCACCAGATTGCGCCATGAAGTATGTTAGGAGCTATTGCTACATCGAGTGAAAAGCCGTGCAGTACAAGAGCCTGCTTGAGGAATGTGGCGGCGCAACTAGTTACCGGATTTATGTAGGCCTCGTTGAGTTTAGCTAGTGCGGCAAAAAGGTAAACGATAATGGTAAGACACTGCAGTGTGGTAGTAATGCGCTCTGAGGAGCTGCTGGTGAGCACTTCCGCACCCATAGCGAGGCTGCTCCTGCGCACTAAGCCCTGGGAGAGAATGGTCAAAGCTACGAGAGCAAGTACGATGCGATGATTTGGCAGGGCTGGAAGTTGTATTAATGCGATCAGTAGAAAGATAAGAGCGCTGGCTCGCAGGAGGATTAGTGATCTGGGAGATCTGAGCAGCACTAAGCCGACCAGTATAGCTAGTATGACTAGCAGTGTGCCACACAGTTGCAACACATCGGTTTGAAGAGCTAGGACACTACCGTTAAGTGATGTGATCAGCGCAAACGCCCATGTTAGGGCAAGCAGCCTAATGCGATAGAGCTTTATACCAGTATCATAGAGGTGCATGATTGCCGCTAATTATGGGTCTGTAACCATGAGCTATGTATAGAACTACAGTACCTCAATTGCGAAGCGTCCCTCATAAACACAGAGCCGCGCCTCACCGACCTTCTCCTGGTTGATAACGAGCGTAACGCGAGCTCCTAACGGAGCACTACTGACAAGGATAGCTCCTGGCTGCCCCAGTTCGGCTAACTGCGCCGCCTCAAGATTAATTGATGCCAGCTCTACCGACAAGCGCGTAGTTCCTTCTGCGACCGAGGGCGCCAAAACAGCACCAGGCGCCATCTCACACCCAAAATTACCGCCCACATTGACCATCCGACCCGGCATCCAGGCCTTGTTACCCACCCGGAGCGTTATTGTATCAGAGGCGCGCACCTCAAGGTCGATCACCGTACCCTTGGTCAGATAGTCGGAAAGCATCTGCGGCGGAACTCCGAGCTGTGCCACCTCAAGACGAACCGATGAGACTCCTGCAGCTACACGTGATGAGGACTGCACCTGCCGTCGCCATAAACCGTCCAGGTTCTCTACCATCTTTTGTCCCAAGCCGACCCAGACCACTACCGAACCAGTATTAATTGTACAGGCCAGGCGCACGCTCGCCACAACCTTAGTGGAGGATTCTTTAGCCTTGCCACGAAACGAAACTGAGGTGAGCTCTGCCCCACTCCAAGCGCTCACGAGGCTAAAGAACATCCGTCTAAGCAGATACTCGGCCACAACCGCGCCGGCCTTATCATCAATCCCCGGGACAACCTCTGCCAGAAGGATGCGTGCCGATTCATCATCAACTGATAGAACTAGCTCCTCACCGCCGATCTCGCCAACGAAGGTATATTCATCGTAGGGGGGTTGGGTCAGTAGCGTTTTAATATCGGCTATCGTGGCCTCACATCCGATGGCGTGCACTATCGGCATCCACTGTGCGGCGAAACCGGGAAACCACTTCTCAGGCCGACAGCGTAGAAAGCCTCTCGACCACTGCGCTTCGACGGGCGAGACGCGCCGGCACGCTCGCTCTGGGTCCCACAACTGTACGTCGTGCGATTCTCCTGCTTCCCCTGACTGTGATGCTCCCTGTTCGTTCACCTAATCCTCACCTTGCATCTCTTTATCGTTTGCAACTATCTCTGCCGCAACCTCGGCGCTCTCGATCTCTGCCTCAACCTGAGACAATCGATCCTCAGCCCGTTTCATATCCTCAGTCGCCTCAGCCAGCTCACTTTCATGCCGCACCCGATCTCGTTTAAGCTTGGCACGGTAGGAGACCTGAGCCAAGACACGCGCCGTATCGCCCACCAACGTTCGACCAGAGCTTTCAAGCGCCTTGAGCCTAAAGTCGTTAGCCGCAAGCTCACTATTAATTCGGCTGATCCGCTCAATACGCCGATCCAGTTCAATCTTAACCTGTAGATGATATGCCGAAAGCTCCTCAAGGTTTTGCGCCACATCTCTACCTCTCCCCCTCCAGTGCACGACGTAAGAGGGTTCCGATAAAGGGCAGTCGGGTATCTATCTCCATCATGCCGAGCTCCTGCGCTGCGGCTTTTAACTGCTCACCACGCGTTGAATCAATGGCTAAGACCGCGGCTGCCTCGTTACCGTCAATAAGTATTGCAACAGCAACGAGCGCCTGTTCGTGTTGTGTTAATTGTGCCAGCGCGCCATTACTCATTCCTCATCATCCCCTCTATACTGATCATCATCATCCGTATCCTTTACACCATCAGCTCCAGCGAAAGCAGCGAGCCGTTCCACAGGGGGACGCCCGCCACCAACAGCTTCAAGACGCATTGATTCGGTCTGTCGGGCCTGCGTATATTGACCGAAAATATAACCCGCTAGCGCCGTCATCCCAGAGATTCCGACCAATAATCCAATTAACAGTAGTGAGAGCCCCATGTACTCACCCTGTGGAACCCTCCAAAATACAAGGAACGGCACTAATGCCTCTGGGCTACTAGCTACCTCGCTACCCGAGCCAGTAACGAGCGGCGGGCTCTGTTCGGTGATAGACACGACCACCCCTGCAGGCTTTATACCCGGTAGAGCTCTCAGCACTAACTCCTGCAGCACCGCAATATCAAGCGTTGCGCCGTAGCGTTTCTGAACGACGACTGAGACGGAGGGCTCTGCGTTACTCTGTACCGAGCGGACTCGCACTATCGCCCCCACTGCAACGACAGCGGTATGTGTTGAAAGAAGGTCCTCGATCTCTGCTGCCTGAGCACGGTCGATACGGAGCGCTTCAATCTCCCTTGAGCTTGGCAGTATGCCGCTTGGGGCAACGAGATCTCGGAAGGAGGCCTTCCTCTCTGTCGGAAGACCGAGCTGCGTTAAGAGCGCGGCAGAGGCCCCGAACTGCGCTGTCGCCACCGACACGGAATACTTACCCTTCGCGCCACGTTCCCGTTCGATCTCGGCCTCAATACCCCGTTCTCGAAGCACCGCCACTATCTCGTTAGCATCGCGCTGCGCTAAATCACCGGCCAACGGCGATGAATCGCATCCAAGCATGACGCAAGCAAGTAGGAACATTATAATGGTTGTGGGTACCTTCATTAGCTTTTTAACCTACCTGCTTGATGAAGCTGGCACAATGATGACAAGGAACTCAACTTCACCGAAACGCAGCCAATCGCCGTGACTAACACGCACAAGTGATTCCTCCTGCTGATATTCAGCGCGTTCATCGTGCCTCACAAAAACACCGTGATCGCTCATCAGATCCTGAACAAGGAATCCCCCCTCACTGATCGACATAAGCGCGTGCGGGGTTGAGATACTCGGGTCTTCGAGAATAAGGTCCGTACCTTTGATACTTGAGGCGGTCACAAAGAACTTACCCTCACGCAGCTCGATTGCTCGGCCGTCCGGACTCTCATAACTGACGAGCCATCCGAAGAGCTTTCCAGGTCGCATCTTTCCGGTCTTTGGACCGGTGCTGGCCTGTGTGCGCTCAGAGACGGTGGCGTGCTGCTGAGGATCGCTCGCACGGCGGCCCTGCTCGTGTCGCTGCTCGTGACGCTGTTCTGGGGGCTGTTGCTGTGCTGGTCTGTTATGATCCTGCCTGCGCTCATCGCGTTCGTCACGCTTAGGTCGCTGCGGTTCCGGCGCACGCGGCGGTTCTGGTGCGCGTTGTTGTGTTGGCGCAGGCCTATTCTGACGTTGCTCCTGCATGCGCTCACTACGCTGTGGTTCGCTTCGCTGTGGTTCGCTTCGCTGCGGTTCGCTACGCTGCGGCGGTCGTGCTTCGTTCTTACGCGCCTCCCCTCCACCCTTCTGCTGACCACCCCCTTGCTGCGCCTCTATACCGCGCGGACGCTGCTCCTCTCGACGCTGCGCTGCCGGCATCGGAGTATGGGGGCGAACCTCCGCCTCTCTCTCTTTAGCCACTACTGCCTTTGGCGCAACCGGATCGATTGCAATCTCATCATCGAACGGATCGTGTACCGCAGGCTGCTTGACCGGGCGCTGCTCGGGCGCAGCGCTAGTAGGCTTTTCTACAACCGGCTCATCGAATAGATCGAGATCAAAAGGATCGTCCTCTTCATCATCATCGTCGTCATCCGCCCGCTGTGCTGGCGCTGCGCTGTTGAGCTGTAGAGCTTCGGGAGCCGTAGCTACCACTTCATCTACACCTTCAAGATCCTGTAGGTACGCACCAAGGGGATCGAATTCATCATCACCCTGTACAGAGGGTGCTGCAGAGGCCGCTAATGCCTTCTCGGTCTTGGCTGCGACAACAGCGGAGATTACATCCTGTGGGGCCGCGGTAACGGTTCTCTGTCGGATGCGTCCCGTACCCTTGGCGGCTTCCCCTCCACCGTCGCTCTGTGCAAGAGCATCTAACGGATTGTTGCATATGCGACAGCGAGCTGCGCTCGCAGGCACTAGGCTTCTGCACGACGGACAACGCACGAACGTTAGATCACTCGGTTCACTTGCCATGTTTAGACCTCGCCTAATTATATCTCATAAAACCAAATCTTTTCACATGAAAAGATCAAAAACTTGACGCTCTCCACACCACCTGACCACCTGCCTTATGCCCCTTACATACGTAATCCTAAAACCAACATACTCACGAGCAACAAAAGAACTCCAATTATGCCCACTGCTATAGCTCCCATAACCAGTCGCCCCTTAAGCGAAAGACGGCTATAGAGCTGCTTAAGCCCACCAGTGCTGCCATTTTGCGCTTTCTCCCCTGCTGCAAGAAACTGTGCTGGAGATTGCAACCACGCCGTTGTTCGCCTTGAACGCAGCCTTGGTTCCTGCGCTCTGCTAGCGCTGTCCTCTGTGGGGAGCGCTGCAATAAAGCTCGTTGCAACTCCGCCAGATGCTATAAAAGCCTGTTCATCACGCTCAGAGAAGCAGAGCGCCACCGTCACGTTTCCGCCGAAATCGAGTACCAGCGGTTTGTCAGAGCTCTCGGCAACCTCATCCCTATGCAGGATACCTCCATCATAGGCCGTTCCGTTGGTGCTACGATCTATAACCCGCACAACTCCAGTCTTTGAGACCTCCACTGAGCAGTGGCGCCGTGAGACGTGTGGCGCGCCGAGCCACATATCGCTAGCCGGATCGCGCCCTAGCACACAATCATCTCCAGCTTTGAGAACTATGCGGGCCGGCCGAGCGCTCTCGGAAAGTGAGAACAGAACGGGATAGCGCTTCTGCCTAATGGCTGGCTTTGCGCCGGATCCCTTTAGTCCGCTCAGCGCCTCTGCTGCCTGCTCAGGAGAAACAACCCCTAACGCGCTAACCTCGCGTCCAAAGGAGATCGCAACCCCTGGTGCAACGTTCACCCGTCCTGAGATCTGTTGTTGATTGACGAACGTTCCGTTGGTTGAACCGAGGTCCTCGATCCAGAACTCTCCGGACTCATAACCAACCCGTGCGTGACGAGATGAGATGCTCGGGGCATCGAGTCTTAGCGAACACTGCCGCGAGCGCCCAACCAAGACCGAACTCTCTGCTGAAAACGAGATCACTACCGGCGGATCTGAGGTCAGCATCAGCGCTGGATAGAGTGGAGTGGGCTCGGTACAAGCCTGGCGCAAGATCCGCACTCCGGCACGATCCGTAGCCTCCGATTCGCGCAACATTAGGTCGCCATCGATCGCGGTAAAATGCAATATGAGTGGCCCAACATCAACCGTTGATTCGCCCTCGTAGATGCCATCCAAGAATGAGGGCGGCTGCGCGCCTCCACTGATAGCCACCGGAGTTAAGCTAAACTTTCTGCCAACACCGCGACAGACCAGCAGGTTGTATCCAACCGCTTGCATCTCATCTACGATTACGTGGGCCGGGTCCTGGGCGCCGATCAGCGCCGCCGGTCGACGAATAAAGATCGTCTCCCTACTTGGTGAATCGCCCTTAAATGTGATCTCTAGTGCAAACATAGCGTGTCATTAGCCTGCGACTATCATAGAAACTCCCCACACAAGTGGGGGAATGATAGTAGATACTACAGGTACTTATTCCTTCCGTTCACTCTAATCGCTCTTCCCTATAGATTCATATCGGCTAAGAGCCATTAGTTTTCAAGTATATAGCGTCAAACAGGGTTTCTAAATTTAGCCGACCGGCGAGTTTTCGGTCCCAAGCACTCACTTTTGGCATCACTATATTACCATGAACAATCGCATCCTGGTTATAGACGACGACATCACGTCTCTCGACATCGTTGACCTTTTGTTTGAAGGTCAGGGATTTGAGGTAGTTCGACATTCAGATGGTATCTCAGCCCTGCTTGAGGTGGAGCAGAGCAAGCCGGATATCATCTTAATCGATCTAATGATGCCAGGAATGAATGGGCAGGAGTGCGTCCGTGAGATTAGGAGCAAGGGGATCTCGGTCCCGATTGTAGCCTTTACGGCGCTCGATGACCCCGAGGCACATCAGGCAGCACGCGCTGCAGGATGTACAAAAATAGTAATAAAACCGTGTAAATCTAGGGACTTGATTAGGGAAATCAAGGCCCTTGTCAACACTTGATAATTAACACCGTTAATCACTATGGAGTACCCCTCTTGGTCAATATGTGCTACACCAATGGGATAGTTGGACATCCAACGTCAAATTTTAATATTAATTTCGGAAGGTGCTGTAATCACAATTGCTTAAATTGCGTCCCGCATTAAGCCCCTGTGATGAGAAGGAGCCTGCGCCACACAACTTTCGTGGCGCCTAGTGAGTGAGATATGACTTACCCATACGACAAAGTGTGTTCAGGATCGGGGCTAGCTGCCTCACAACTCCTGCTACGAGGTGATTCGTCACCTCAATCTACGCTTTGCCTACAAGCTCCCTATCTTCAAGCACCTCCCACAAGGGAGAGGATTAATGGACCAGAGAATGCTTATCAATGCGGTGCATCCCGAGGAGTGCCGTATCGCAATTATCGAGGGTTCGCAGTTAGCTGAACTCGAAATTGAGTCGAACGTAGGAAAGAAAGCTAAGGGCAACGTTTATCGTGGGCGAATTTCGCGCATAGAACCCAGTCTTCAAGCTGCCTTCATCGATATTGGAACACAGCGCAACGGATTCCTGCAGATTAACGACGTACACCCATCATGCTACCGAGCTAATCAGGGTCGCTCCAATCGTGCTCGTATCCAGGACGTGCTTGAGCCTGGTCAGGAGATCGTAGTACAGGTTGTAAAAGAGGAACGGGACATGAAGGGTGCAACCCTGACGACCTACCTCTCACTTCCAGGTCGCTATCTAGTGATTATGCCGGGCAGTGACCGCGGCGGAATATCGCGCAAGATTAACGACAGCGATCAGCGCTTACGTCTGCGCCGTCTAGCGCGTGAACTTGAGATGCCAAACGGCATCGGAATGATAATTCGCACCGCTGGCCTCGATCGCTCTCAGAGCGATCTCTCACGTGACCTGACCATACAGCTTAAACTGTGGGAGAGCATCCTGACCGCCAATCAAAGCGCACAGGCTCCTTGCTTAATCTACAAGGATAACGATCTTACAACGCGCGTAATCCGCGATTACTTTACCCCCGATGTGCGTGAGATATTGATCGACGATCAGAAAACCTTCGAGACGGTCAAGGAGTTTGTCGGTCAGGTTATGCCGCGCTATCGCTCCCGTATTCGTTTGTATGAAGAGGCGCAGCCGATCTTTACTCACCACGGCATCGATCAACAGGTGCAGGACACCTTTGCGCGCGAGGTAAAGCTAAAATCGGGCGGTGCAATCGTAATCGAACAGCTTGAGGCTCTTGTTGCCATCGACGTCAACTCGGGCAAAGCGACCGACAGCCAAAATATCGAAGAGACCGCCTATAAGACCAACATCGAAGCAGCCGATGAGGTTGCCCGTCAGCTACGTCTACGCGACCTCGGTGGACTGGTGGTGATTGACTTTATCGACATGCTCGACAAACGCCACCGTAGCACCGTAGAGCGCCGCTTACAGGATGCCCTAGCACCGGATAAAGCGCGTATCGAGCTCGGTCGGCTCTCTCAGTTTGGACTCCTTGAGATGTCGCGCCAACGTTTGCGCGCATCACTAACGAGCCACAGCCATATTAAGTGCGATCACTGCGTAGGAAGTGGCCACATCAAGAACCCTGAGCTAGTTGCGCTCGAAGCGCTCCGCAAGATTCAGGCTGCTGTTGTTATGGGTCATGTGGCGAAGGTTAAAGCGCGTCTCTCCTCGCTACCTGCCTTCTTTCTGCTTAATAACAAGCGTGCCGATATCTCGTATCTAGAGGCGAAACATGGGGTTCAGATCTTGATCCTACCCGATGGTCGCCTAAGGCCCGACGAGTACGCCTTTGAGATGGAGGGGGTACGTGAGAGTCCGCCGCAGATCGGCGCGGTGGGCACAGTGGTTGCAGAGAGCAAGAGCGCAACACCACTAACCGCCCCTGCCCTACCAGCCGCTCGTTCCAGCGGAACGCGCGGTAGCTCTGCACCGAATGCTCGCGGTGCTCGGCCTAGACGCGCTAGCTAGAATAGTTGCCGACAAGTTTTATACGGTTGCTCACCGATAAGTGTAGGTACATTAGTTGAAAAACCCGTGCGCGGTAACGTGAACCGCTTCCCGTTACCTGCTCCCGCTCCGATACCGTTTAACCCTTTAAAACCAGCTTTAACAGCATGGCCGCCAAATGGAGGTGGCGTCGTGCCGCCACTGGTTGACAATATCGCTATTTCCGTTCGGGAGGAGGCGAATAACACTAATAACCTATTCAGTAATTCAACCGACTTTTGATAGACTTCGAGCTTTTCATGACAAAACATATCTTCTATTAATCGTTTCTTTTCGAAATAAGTTTCCGCTGTCGGAGCGGGAGCTGGTAACGGGAGGCGGTTCACGTTCCCGCGCAGGGGTTTTCCATCTAATGTACCCACACTTATCAGTGAGGAACCGGAAAACTTGCGAAATCCCGTTGTCGAAATGTCGCTACTCTGCTAACTTTAGGTTGTTTAAAGTTGCGACTATCCGCCGAAAAGATCTTGTAAACATCGGGCTGTTTTAATGACCTTTATCAACCAACTTAAAGAGGACCTAAAGAAGCTAGCCAGACTTGGGGCTAATATCTCTGAGTCCCATACCTGCGCTATATTTCTTCCAACCGAGCTTTTAATCGAGTCCTCCTCAGGGGTCGCGCGCGGCTCAGAACAGAGCACTGCAAGCATTGAGCTTGTAGCTATGCACTCCCTCTCAACTACCCTAACTCGCGACTGCCGTCTGCAGATCGGCAGCGGGTTGATCGGATGGGTAGCTCAGCACGGCCGCCCTATTCACGTTGCGCCCTTTGATCTAGACAGCGCAACCCTCGGCATCTATACCGAATCGGAGCCCATTAAGAGCCTGGTTGCTGTTCCTATAACCATGCCAACTGAGGCCTCTGATGCTCGTAAAAGCGCCCCACCCTGCGCCGGCGTTCTGATGTGCGACAGTCGCAAGGCCTTCTCCTTTACAAAGCTGCAGATTAAGCACCTTGAGGACGTTGCGACCCAGATCTCGCGCTTACTCTACTGGGGCCTCTTTAAAAAACAATCAACCTCAGTTGAGTCCTCCTGGGAGAGCTTCTGTTTAAAGCTTGCTCAACTTGGGGATGCTCTCGGCTCTGACTCAGTAGAGGTTCTACGCATTACGGTTGATACGTTCAGCCAGGTTGAGCACGAACACGGCATCTCAATAGCCGTACAACAGAGCGAACAGTTCGTGCGCCTAGCCCAACAGGCGCTTCCACCACACTTCCCCCTAGTCCGGGTTCCTAATGGCGATATCCTGGTTGCGCTCGATAATATGATGAGCTCCTTCTTTCAGCACAAGCTGCGCACTCTGGCTAGCCACCTCAGTACAGAGGCGAAGCCATTCGCTGTCTCAGTATTATCCTTTCCAGCCCGATCTGGTCGTGGGCAGGGTATGGATATTGATCTAATCCTGCAACAACGACCAACAGCAAACAAAACGATGTCAAAGACTAACGCCACTAAGATGGTAGGAGGAGGAACGCGTGCTTAAACTTCCTGAAAAAGCCTCGCTCTACGGCTCTCCACTATGGCGGCGGATGTCAGCGCTTATAAGCGCTGACGTTGCGATCGATCTAGGGACTGCGAATACCCTAGTTTACGTTAAAGGGCGTGGAATTGTGTTGAATGAGCCCTCGGTTGTGGCGCTCGATGCAGAGACCAATGAGATTCTAGCAGTCGGTCTTGCCGCAAAGCAGATGTTTGGCAAAACCTCACGCAAGATCAGATGCGTGCGCCCGATCAAGGACGGAGTGATTGCGGACTTTGAAGTAACCACTGCAATGATTCGGCATATGCTAAAAGTGGTGCGAAATCGTTGGTCACTCGTACGTCCGCGCGCTGTGATAGGCGTTCCGTCAGATATCACCCAGGTAGAGAAGCGCGCAGTACTAGACGCCGCGCTATCATCCGGCGTTCGTCAGGTATTTATGGTTGAGGAGTCGATGGCCGCGGCCGTTGGCAGTGGTCTTCCTATTGAGCAGCCAATCGGTAGTATGGTTGTCGATATAGGTGGCGGAACAACTGAGATAGCGATCTTAAGCCTCGGCGGTACGATCTATTCTTACGCTATTCGCATTGCGGGTGACGAAATGGATGAGGCGATTCAGCGCCACATTAAACAACGGTGCGGCATTGAGATCAGCATCTTCGAAGCCGAGCGGGTAAAGATAACGATCGGATCTCTATTAACGCACGTTCCACACCTTGTCATGACCGTATTTGGTCGTGACGTTGCAACTGGAATGCCCCGTTCCATGGAGATTAACAATGAGGTCGTTCGTATCGCGCTACAAGAGCCACTCTGTTCGATTGTAGGCGCTATCTATACCGCCCTTGAGAACGTTAACCCTGAAGTTGCTCAGGATATCCTAGCAAACGGAGTGCACCTTGCAGGTGGTGGCGCATTGCTACGCGGGCTAGCAGAGAAGCTCAGCGAGAGGAGTGGTATTAAGTTCGTTAGAGATTCAGATCCACTTACCTGCGTGATGCGCGGAGTTGGGCGTGTCGTAGAGAACCTCGATACTTTACGAGGGATCTGTATAGCGGCCTAGCGCACCAGATCTAAGGGTGCATTTATACTCTGCTGGCGCGCGGCGCGCAGCAGAAGCAGAACTGAACCAAGCGTTAACGCCGCACACGTTACAAGCTGCCACACTCCCTCAACCGTACCTCCAGCAAGGGCTGATTCACTCAGCAGAAGCAAGCACTCTGCGATAAGTTCATTGATCCATACCACCACAAGAAAGGGCCAACTGCTAAGGGGCAGATCGAGCCAGCTTAGTGATAATCCAACGATCCCTGCGGTACAGTTCAGAAACGACCACGGGGCGGCCAGCAGCAGGTTAAGGACTAAGCCTGCAAACGAAACTGCGCCGGACCATGCTACAACGACTGCACTTGTAAAGAGCCAGACCGCCGTATTAATCCAGAGGTAGCTTCGAATCCAGCTTCCACGACCAAGACACATACCTACGCCGATTCCGGCGAGTGCGGCAAATGTCAGTTGAACTCCGATCTCAAGCGCGGCCCACGGCCAAATAAGCTGCATCACAAGCAACGCCACACCCCAGCGCTGCGCAAACCGCCGCCCGAACTCTCCCAAAGATTCAAGGCAAACACAGGCAGCGGCTACGAAGGCGCGTGTTGCTGACATCTCTGCTCCGATAAAAAGCACATACACGAGCGCTACGCCAAGTGCCGCAATCATTACAGCAAGACGCACAAAGCGTCCCGATAATATCTGCGCCCCAAGCCCAGCCAAGCACGCTGCAACAACCCCAAATACTAGGCTGACCTGATATCCCGAAACGACCAGCAGGTGCGTTAATCCAAGCCGTGTAAAGGCATCCTCTACCGGCTTGCTTAACAGATCGTGGTATCCAAGCGCCATTGAAAGAAAGAGTGTTGCTCCGCGGCGCTCTTGGGCGATGCGATCAACGCGTTCCATAACAATCTCCCTACCGATTGCAAACGGCGCACTTGCTTCACGCCAAATCGGTGTTGAGATAAACTCTGCCTTGCACTCGTAGCGCACCCCGCGGCGCCAGAGCCAGCTCTGCCACGACCATGGGTTAGACTCTCTCTGCACCCCCTCGGCAACTCCACGCAGCCAAACTATATCGCCCTGCAGGAGACTTGCACTATTACGCCACGGTAGCTCTAGCGCTCTGCAGGAGAGAAGTGGCGAGTCAGATGCAAGGAGATCACGGGCTTTAAATACAACCCGTCCTGGAGTAGTGCGTCGTAGCTCACCCTCAATCTGAACTATCGTTACGAGCTCCCTACTAGGCGCTACACTACGGTCGCAGTAAATTACCACAAAACAGGAGAGTACCCCTATAAGCAGCCCCATTAGAAGACCGCGAAATCCCCTGGCGGTTACTGCAAGGAGGAATGCAAGCATCATCACCGTAGATAACATAAGGCTTGGGCTTAGAAACCAACAGAGCAGTTGTCCAAGGGCTACCGTAAGCGCAAAGAGCGTTGCTGGAGAGTAGCTGCGTGCGGTTGCAATGTAGCGCCGCAGTAATCTTAGCGGCACCCCTCTTAGAAATAATTGGATCACTGTTAGGAGCATTACTTTAGGCAATATCAGGTACATTCGAGAGTTTCCCCTCTTTGTTGCCTAAAAATGGTGGTGGAACTCCGTACTACAAGGTGGTTGAGACTTAGGAGAGGAAATTAGTAGAAAATTACATAATTTCTACCACTTAAATCTATCAAATTTCGAAAAACATGCCCGCTTTTTGAAGCCCTGTAACCCCATCTCAAAGGATCTTAGGTTTTCCTGAGATCATGACGATTTATCTAGTTGCATCGTAGGGCATCAGATCTATGTGGCATAGCCTAGAGAATAGAATAAGGGGCCTGGGCGCATATATAGCGCTGATGCTATCGGTTTGCCTTTTTACCGCTATCTCTTTACAGCATCT
>Ga0209190_1000251_pt1 | contig 38929 bp, 64 predicted proteins | sample M_140205_XF_Meta_FD_187315 | JGI IMG/M metagenome (GOLD analysis project Ga0209190, IMG submission 187315) | Freshwater microbial communities from Lake Montjoie, Canada to study carbon cycling - M_140205_XF_MetaG (SPAdes) (version 2) | ecosystem: Environmental > Aquatic > Freshwater > Lake...
AAATCAATGTCGCGATAGACACCGAGGATCTGCAAGCGCTTTACCGTCGATGGGCGCAATTTGGTGCGGTGCGTTACACGTTTTGCATTGCGCAAATCAGTGGCGCTGTTGCTGACGATCAAGTCATCCGCATCCACACTCTCGCTCACTGGACGATTCCGCAGCGGGCAAAAATAGACTTTCTTGAAGCTTGTCCCACCAAAACCCAGCATGAGCAGCATGCGATCCGTGTCAGGGTAATACTCGCTCGCAACCGCTGTAAGGTAGTGGTTCATATCCTTTTCAAGGGCGTTGCCCAATTGATCTTGCTCAAGGGTAGACGCCACCGAATCGTTGCGGATCTTAACCGGGCCATCGGTAGGCAGCATTTCGCTGCGGGCGTTTGCTTGGAACCGCAGCACTGCTTCAAGCAGCAGCGGGTGGCGGATGCGGGACATGCCTTCCACCGGAGCGCCGTCAGCCGATCCCTGCAAACCGGGGATCTCGATCTTTAGGCCCAGCAGCTTAATGCCCTGTGCGCGATCCTCAATCCACTCACGGCGACTTTCAATGTCATCGCCAACGCCGCGCATCAGTTCTTCGGAAATGCGTGTCAGTTCGCCGCCGTCAATGTCATCGACGAGGTTGCGGAACCAATCCTTAGCGCGCTCGGCTTCAGTCTCTTCGCTGCCGATGCCTTTGCCGTTAAGGGAGATCGAGATCGACCCATCGGGATGCTCAATACGGAGGATGTTGCCCTTGTCGTCCCTGTCAACCGCAGGCGCGTCATCATCGACAATGACCTGAACATCATCGTCATTAGACGCGATGTTGGGCATCTCCGGGGCTAACTGGCGGATGTTGGGCACAAGCCCCGGCGTCATAGGCATTGGTTATCCCTTTGAAATCTCTTGGCTTTCCATCTCCGCGACGAAACGCCGAATGCCTTCTTGCGCGGCTATTGTATCCGATTGGGCCATAATTTCATAGTGACGAACGAAGTCATAGGGGTCTTGACCCCATACCTCGACCCGGAAGTTTCCTATGGTCTTTGGTGTGTTAGGCTTGATGACTTCGACTGTGGCGCTTGCTAGTACCTGTGCCATTTTAATCCCCGTTTAAGGGGTTCACTATAGCATAGTTTTGGTGGGCTGGGCGAGGGCTCCAGCATCTTGGGTGCCTGTTGCGCGACAGGGCCTCACCGGTCTTTCCGGCCACCGCAGTTCAAATACCATAGAGCGAAGGCGGTGGCGAACCTGTGTGGTACATTTGGCTATCAAGATCGGCTGCAAATTCAACATTGCGAGTTAACAACCCAATCTCGCGCAGATGACGCAGCGCCATGCTGACCGTATCGACCAGATCGTCATGCTTGCCCTTGGGGAACGTGCTGACTTGCGTGATTACCTGATCAGCCCATGTCCTATCAGGTGCATAGATCAGGCCCTCCGCAAATAGATGCTGCACCGAGTACAGCCGCGAAAGCTTGTCTTGGCTCTTCGGGTCTACAAGTTGAACAGAAAAATCCTCGTGGGCAAACAATCGGCGGATTTCTTGCGCCACACTAATTCCAGCGGCCTTATTCTCAATGAGTATTTTATCAATCTTGTACTCTTTCATGGTCTCCGAAACTTTAAGAACCAATTCATGAAGCTCCAAACGCTCTTGCCACGCAAACATCATCATGACCCTCGGCTGCTCTTCAGCCGCTATTCGCCTGATGACCGAGACCGTTTCCTCATCGCGCCCAATGACCCGGTTAGCCATTGCATTGCGGGAATAGCTGTCTGAAAACACGCCAAACACTGTCATGGCCGAGTAATCATTCTCGGTCTTCGTCGTGTACGCCGTATCCAGCGAAGCCATCACATAATCCAGCGGGGGAAACTTCTCGCGCTCCCAAAGCTGCCACCACTCCCGCTTAATGACGCCGCCACCGGCTGGCTCAGGCCGTTGCTGAAGCTGCCCAGCGGACTTGTAAGGCCCCATCTCGCGTTCAAGGCTCTTGACCTCTGGCTCACCAAAACGCTCAGGCCACAGAAGCTCTCCAGCCTCAACACGAGGGTCTTTCCAGCCGATCACCGTATGGAACGAACGTTCCGGCTCATACCGCATCGGCAGGCATAGGTGCGTCCACTCCCCGTGATCCTTGCCCAAAATATGCCCGGTCAGATCTTCTTCACCAAGGCGCTGTTGAATCACAACGAACGCGCCCGTCTTCGCATTGTTCAACCGGGTTGAGAGCGCGCCATCCCACCATTCGATGGTGCTGGCGATAGTAGCCTCCGAGAAGGCCTCCTGCGCGGCGTTAGGGTCATCGACAACAATAATGTTGCCGCCTTCACCCGTCAGCGATGAGCCCACCGAGGTAGACAGCCGGGAACCACCTTGATTGTTGTCAAAACGGGTCTTCGTATTCTGATCGGACATAAGTTGGAACCGATCACCCCATATTCTTTGATACCAAGGGCTCTCAATCAAGCGGCGGCACTTTGTTGAATCACGCAGGGACAAGCTTTGAGCATAGGACGCATGCAGGAACTGAACGCCGGGCCCGCTGGTGTCGCTCTTATGCCTCTGCGCCCATGTAAACGCAGGGAACGCTACGGAGGTCAGGGACGACTTTGCGCAGCGCGGAGGTATGTTGATGATGAGCCGCTTGATGTCGCCGTCTACGACCGCCTGAAGGTGTTCAGCAACCGCCTCAATGGGCCAGCCGTGGGCAAACGGAGCAGGATCAATGTACTTCCACCCATTCATCAGAAACGCATAAAGCGAATCCTCATACTCGGCTCGGTCTAGATCCCGCAATTGCTCATCGATGGAAATCGTTTTGCCGTCAAGTTGAAGGATTTTCATTTGCTTGCCTTGGCCCAGCATTTAACCGGCAACCGTGTGAACGTGAGATACTTTTTGCCGGTGTCGGCATCGCGCCAGCAATCGAGATAGGCTCGCACCGAGTGCGTGGTGCGGCGGGTGAATATTACATCGCCGTCAGCTTCCTCGTAGGCATAGCCGTTCGCGTCGTCTAGCTCCGGGCGACGGAGCCATCCGTAGCGATAGTGCCAGCCGCTGGAGACATAGGTGTCGTCTGTCATGCTGTTATCGTACCACATTTGACAACCCGCCCAAAATCCAGATCGTGGTGAAGTTCCCAAAAATAACCTTCGGGCGGTTGGAAGCCATAGGCATGGACGACCATGCCCGGAATCCACATGCCCATCATCATGCGGGCCTTCCAGCGGCGTCTAGAGGTTCGTTTGAGGATCATCTTCAACTTCCAGTGCTTGACGAGCGATAGCCCGCATGGCCTTTGATACGTTGCAACAATCCCAATCCGTGGACAGTTCCCGCAGCGCCGCCTCCAGCCTTTCGATGCGGTCGGCGGCGGCCTCTAGCATTTCATACGTTTCAGTTCTGAAGGCTTTTTCGCGCAGGCGCTTCACAAGATTAGTCATCTTTCCCCTCCAGTGCTTTGCGGGCGAACATTTTTAATGCTTCAGCGTTTGGCGGTGCTGGCACCTCACAATGCACGATGATATCCCGCAGCGCCGCCTCCAGTTTCGCGATGCGGTCGGCGCGCTCTCCAAGCACTGTGTTGTAACGCGCCAGCCAGTCTTGCCATTGCGGGAACGTCAGTTCACCGACTGCTGGTAATTTAAGATCGTAACCCATGTCGTCGCTCACAGCCCTTCCCCCTCTTCAAAATCCAACTCAACCTTGATGCAGGCGATGCGGTCGCACCGATATTGATCCGCCAATTCTCTCGACAGATGAAGAGCGGGCTTGCTGTCGCCATATACATTTACCCACACCGTCCGCTTGTGGCGGGGGCGGACTTCGATGAGATCATAGGGATGCTCTTCGCACAACATGATGCGACCTGCGCCGGTCCATGTCCTATGCTCCCAACCTTCTTTATCAAGCATTCCTCCATGAATTTTTCCGTTAGCCCCATCCGTCGCATAGATGCGGACTTCACGGCCATCTCTGGTTTTGTAGACCTTATTTTTGTCAATCATCACTCATCCCCCTTGTTAGGCTTCCAATCTGGAAGATTCAGCTCATCTCTTACAATTCCCGTAATGTAGCCAATTACCCACCATCGTCTTCCATTGTCCTGTTCAGCCATTAGATGCCATCTGTCACCATATGGGCCAATACTGAATTGATGGAAATTGTCATCGCCACCCCACCGTTTTACAAAATCAATGTTAAGCAACTCCTCAAGAGTTTCGAAGTTTTTCGTCGCCGGATCGAATCCAGACACGAAGTTTGGTATATGTTGTTTGATCGTTCCCATCACTCATCCCCCTTTGAAGATGTCACGCAGCGTCTGCCACATCATGTAAGTGAAAAGAATCACTGTTCCGCCTATCATGAACAGCGCCCAGATGATGAAGATCAGTTGGCCCAGCGTCTTAAGGTAATCCATCTTTCTTCTCCATCCCAACAAGCGTTCTGGCAAAGTCTAAGCTTTTATTCACATATGGTTCACCGGCTGCTTTGGCTAATGTTTCATTCACTTCTTCATTTCGGATCATAAACTTTAAAACATTTTCCAATTCTTTAACGCGAGACTTTAATTTTTCATTATCCTCTAACAAGCTCAGTACAATTTGTTCGTAGCGAATCATAATTTCAGATTGTTCCATCTTTCTTCTCCATCAGTTGCTTTAGCTTTGCTTTGTTCTCATCATCCAGATAGTAGCCCAGCCCGCGCCGGGTGCAGACTTCGATGCCATGCTCCCGCAGCTTCTTCTTCAACTTGTGCAGCGCCACCTTCACCCGGTGGCGGGCATAGTCATCGCCTTCGCCACGGTTGATGTGGCCGCTCCTAGAGCAGATCGCATCGAGGTAAGCGTAGGTGGCGAGGCGCTTGCTGTAGATGCCTAGCAGCAAGGCTGAATGCTGATAGGAGAACAGATGCAGGAACGGGTTGTTCACCGGCACGAGGTCTTCGCGAAGCTGGCGCAGTTCTTCCTCAAGCTTGCCAATGTACCTCGTCAATGAGGCGATGTGGATGTCAGCGGAGGTTGTCATTTCCGGGCTCCCCGCCAGATGTCATCGACCATCTTCCCGATCTGGTCACGCACTGCGGCATCGGTAATGTGGGCCAGCGCCAATGCCTCAACTGCCCGTAGCGTGGTCTCCATCTCGTCCAGCAGCTTTTCTGAAGCCATATACTGCTCATACCAGCGCTGTTCCTGCGCTTCCCAATAGTGGGCCATCTTCATTTGCCGCCCGCCTTCTTTTTAGCTGCAATGAGCGCATTGACCTTGCTGACAATGCCCTTGGGCTTGTTCTTGCTGCCAACAGGGCGACCGCGCTTTGAAGCGGGTTTAATGGGGCCACGGCCATGTTCTGCCCTAAGCTTGTTGATATACTCGTGCAACGGCCCAACCTCGACCACAGGCTCCCCGAGGGGCTTAGAAGACGGCATAAGATCTGACCGCGAGAGGATCGTAGCGGCTCTCCGGTCTATCATCGCCGCGAGCCAATCATTGACGGTTCCTTGCGTCAGTGCGGGCAACGGCGGGAACGTCTTAGCCTTGCTGGCGCGCTTAGCCTTGCGAGCCTCACTCTTGCGATCATTCTCCGCGATGAGGCGGTCAATCTCGGCCTGCTGCGCTTGACGGTCAGCTTTCCACTTCTCTTCCATCAGTTCGCGTGTGGTCTTCGGCTTAGGGATTACACCTTTGTCAGCCAAGTGCTTGTAAGGGTCGTAGCCCTTCGTGATATCAACCCAGCCATCGGCGCGAATCCCGCTTTCACCGAGGACACCGCTAAGGATGTTCGCATACAGGCTCGCCTCTGAGACAAGCTCCTTATAGGAGCCCGAAGCATCGAGGCTGCACACGGTGTTCGCAAGGTTGGCGATCATCTCTTGGCATCGCTTCAAGGCACCGAGAGCATCATCAAGCTTCCGCTTAGGAACTGTGGTTTTGTAGGCTATGTCGAGAGCCGCTTCGAGTTCGGATATCAAGTATGCGGGGACGTATTGGGTCATGTGTTGCTCCTAATTGAACAACCCCAATGTAAACCATTTGATTGACAGTTCAATGGTTAATCACAAGTTAATAACCAATTTATGTTGGCAGATACGGCGGGCGATTGAAGGTGGTGTTCTTCTCGGCGCGCACATCCTGATTCCGCCAGCACCAGATTTCGCCATCCTGCTGAAAGCAAGTCCAGATCAGATCATGCTCTGGGCCGTAATCGATTAGGATGTGAGCCATAGCCTTGCCCTTCGGTGTCACCACAGGCAGCGGCGGGTTGAGTTGCAGCATTGTGCTGTTCACGTCATTCTCCATCGTCATAAGTAGTTATGCAATCTTCTAACTTTGGTGGCTTGGGCAGCGTCGTCCAATGCGAGTAGAACTCGGCGATGTTCACAAGCTCCCCGTTCCTGACGTAGTGCATGTGAAAGTCTCGGTTGCCGTCGATGATCCCGAGCGCCTGCCTTAGCAGCACAACGTCACAGACCCACTCATAATCTGAGCCATCCTTTTCATCGCTGTAGTCGTAGTAGTAGCCAGCGAGGACATGGGTGCCGTCTTTCGGAGCGGTGTCGATAGGTTTCCATCTACTCATTTGCATCCCCCTCTGGTTGGGCCTGCGCAGCCAGCAGGATGGCTCTTAGGGCGTCCCGCTGCTCAGGGTCGAGCGAGGCGCTGTCGATGATCGTATGCTGCTGCATCTGGATCGGAGCGCCATCCTTGCCGGTGACTTCCGTCTTCGTCCTTGGACCATACACGCGAGACGCGATGCGCTCTGCGTTCCACTGTTCGAATCCCAACTCGATCTTGAACCAAGTCGGATCTTCCTTGGCCTTCTTAGCATCCTTGATGGACAGGCGAAGGTCAGATAGCCGTTTCTCCATCATGGCTTCACGCGCGCGTGTACATAATGTGTCAAATTCTGGATACTGATCCTTCCACCGATAAATCTGCCCACGGTTTAGCTCAAGATACTTGCAAGCCTCAACCATATCCATGCCTGCGACTAGGCACTCGTAGATCTTCTCTGAGATCTCTGGGCCATACTCGTGCTTTGCTGGGCGACCAACGCGACGTTTGATCGCTTCAACAACCTCCGGTGTTTCGCTTGCCTTCTTGATTATCTTACTCTGTCTCGGCATCTGGTGCCTCGTTCCCTATGACATCCCATCCCATACGCCCGATGCGCGCGAACATCTCTAACTTGGGAGTTGTCGGGTATAATGTCGAGATCATGTCCGCGAAGAATGCTGGCTTTTCGCTGTGACGGCCAAGTGGGAGTTCGATGACTGATGGGGGTTGTGTGCCCATTGACGGGGCGGGAACTTTGCCCTTAGTGCCGATCAGGAGCATCTCGTGCTTGTTGCGCGTCCAATATCCGGTGCCGATGCGATCCTTGATCCAGACGATGTGCGACTTGTACTCAAAGCCCCATGTGTCGAGGAGGTCGAGCGCTTCGGGGAGCATTGGGACTGTGGCCCACATGAACATGACGCAGTCGTCAGCCGCAGGCACATCCAACGACATCATGTCGAACATGGACATCGTGGGGTAGTGGTTGTCGGCGGATCGATCCATGCCGTTCTCGCTGAACGTCTCGTACTTCCACGGCGGGTCTGCATAGATGACCCCGTAAAGGCTCGTGTTGGCGGATAGGGATTGGCCGATTGTCTTTCCGGCAAGCTGCTGCTCCTTCTCTTGCCGGGCAATCTTCTTGATGGCCTGCTCTGGCTTCGGATCAGCCATGACTTGCGCTTGCTGCTTATGGTCAAGCTCTGCAATTTTAGCTGCTACAGAGACAGCGATCTCTCCAGCCTCGACAGCCTCAACAAGCTCTCGTGTTCCTTGCTTCAGAACCTTCTTGGCTTTTTTGACGGTGAAGTCGCTGACGTTCATACGCTTGGCTGCTTCAGCATTGCTAACCGCCGTGGGTGGGAGATTTCTACCACCCCCCATAAATTGGTTATCGCCAAGCTTCAGGTTAGCTATGCGGGCCGAGATCATTCCACGCTGGGAATCATCCAAATGCCTACGACTTAGGTTTAGGGCTATGACATACCCAAGGGCGTCTTCACCCTCGTATTCCTCAAATCTGGGCTCAATGCCGAGGTTGATGCAAGCCTTGTATCTGTGCCTACCGTCAAGGATCTTGCCCTCATGCAGAACGATAGGCGTGAGCTGCCCGTGATCGCGGATGCTGTCGATCAGGCTGTTGAATTGGTCTTCCGGCATGGGCGGGAAGAGCTTGCAAAGATCATGTATTTCGAGGTCTGTTGTTTCGTTGGTCATGATATCCCCCTGAATGGATGGGGACGCCGTGAAGCGCCCCCGATGGTGTTAGCGAACTTCTGGGAAATCCCCGGAAAGGTTCCATGTGAAGATAGCTTTACTAGGACGCACCTCGCCACGGAAAGCATTCCATGCCTGAACAAGCAAAGCGTTGCGCACGGCCTCATGCAGCCTTCCGCCGTTAGCATCCATGCGCTCTCGGATCGCGGTGATGTAGACCCTGCCGTGACCCTTGTTGTTCAACAGCAGATCAGCGAACTCGGCGGCATGCTTCCGGTTGATTTTGCTGAAGATCAACAGATATGCAGCCAACGCCCCTGCTGGAAGGTAATTGCGGCGAGGCCCAGACGCTGTGCGATCCTTACCCGCCTTTTCAATGGCGACAGCAGCAGAGACCGCATTATGGAAGATCGGCGTATCCAACGATTCCTTGTAGAAATTGTAAAGCTCATCGTTGGTGTAGGTCACGCCACGGTTGAGAGGGTCATTGCTGTGGATCATGACCCACCGGGCAGCCGATGATGCAACGCCGGGGTGAGGAACCCGCTGAATGGTGAACGCATCGACGTTGCTGCGCTTCCTCCCGATATCAATCAGGGCGAAGGAGCCATCCGAGATATTGAACGCCGCAAATGTCGTTAGGGCCACTTTAGCGCGGGCGCAGGCGAGCAGCCGATGCTGGCCGTCAAGCAGATACCCCGACTTACTGAAGACGATGGTGGAGCCTGTGACGGGCCAGCGCTTGGTTTTCATCGCATGGACATATTCATCTACCTTCCGCTGGTTTGGCTTGCGGTTGGCTCCATTGCGGGCCTTGAGGATATGTTCAGCTAACTCAGGGCTGATCGTGTAAACGCGAGCGGAATCCGATGGTGCGGTTGAGACCAGCGAATCTAAAATTTCAATCTGTTCATCAAGGGGTTGGCCGGGCATGAAATAGCGCAGTGGCCGCTGTTCTTTCAGCATGGTGGTGTTCGACATGGTCTTCTCCTAACGGGATTGGATACCGGTCCCGCAACCGGCTTGTGCTGATTTATCAACCACTTAGGATAACCCAATGCTTTATTAAGTAAAACCCTAGGTTTACAGTTTCCCCAGAAAAAATGTGCTAATATCTGGCAACTCGCACCCTTCGGAGTCCGGCATGCAGATCAATCGGGTTTCCCCATCCATCCTTCAGGCGCTTGGCTCCAAGACGCAGCCTGTGCAGCGCCCGGCTCCCGTGCAGGGAACGCCCCCGGTGATCCGGGAACGCTACTCCGAAGATCCTGCGGTTGCTGCCGCCATCGCTGAGATGAACGCCTACACCGGCATCGGCAAAAAGGCGAAGCGGTTCTGAACCTCTTCAATCAAACCTGCATTTACCCGCATCTTTTCTTGGTAGAGGTTTTGGAGCGTCTGGCTCAAAGCCTCATAGTCGGGATGATTCAAACCCTTTTTCCGCCCATGTAAAACCGTGGTGTGATCCCGTCCGCCGGATGCCCGGCCGATCTGCGGCAAGCTCAAATGCGGGCAATGCCTGTATGCCAACGCCCACAACAATTGACGATCAAAGCAAAGCTTGTGGGTGCGCCGTTCCGCAAAGATCCCCCGGCGTTCATACCCCAGATGCTGGCACACGAGCGCAACAACCTCGTCAAAATTCACGCGAATGAAGTCTGGATGTACCGGCTGCACGGTCATGATGGCTATGGGTGCTTCGGTAGCAACCGGCTCCGGCTTTGGTTCTGGTTCAGGAGGAGGCAACATGACAACCGCCCTTACCGCAGGGCCATGCAGGCGGGCGCGAACAGTAGCGTAGTGAGCCATCAGGTCTTCGGCTGTGCTGAACTTAGCGATCATCGTTTGCTCCTTTGGTCGATGTCTTGTGAGCCCCAATTTTTGGAGTCGTTGAATGGATCAGGCAGGGCGGGCGTCAGCCAAGCTATGATTGCAGCGGCTAGCATCAATCCAACAGGGACAACACCAAATGCAATAAAGGCGATTAGAAGCTCTGTGGGCATGGTTCTAGTCCTCTCGGTACTGTCGGGGCGGCGCGGCTGGTTTTTCCTGCCTGCGGGCTCCGTAGCTCGTCCTAGGGGCATCGTGGGCGGGATGGTAGCTGAGATCAAACGTGCGGGGGTCTTCCGAGGGAACCGTGGCCGCTTTTCCAATGCCGCCCCAGATCGATTTGAACACCTTAGCGGTCTGATGTAGGCGCTGCTCTTCGAGGTAGTCCAGCCACATGGCGCGGGCCTTCATCTGACGGTCGAGATCTTCGGTGGGGTTTGACCAGATGATGAACGTCGCGTCGGGGGCCATCTTCATGTAGTTTTTGGCCTTGTCGTAAAATTTGCGGCTATCCATTGCTTCGCTCCATCTTTTCTTTGTTTTTCCAGAACTCGTCGAACCGGCGGGCGGCTTCCCACTTCTCGTCTTCCGTCAGTTCACGCTTTTGGCCTTGGCCCTGCGCGAAGCTACCGGCGGGCTCATCGGCCCATCGGCCTTGGTTCAACCATGTGGCGGGGTGAACGGTGAATTGCTCATCCTGCCCGGCCCGGCTTGTGGCGTAGCGGCGGATGCCTTCCAGCAATTCGGAATCCGAGGTGGTCTTGCGAGCTTTCTCGTATGCTCGGCGGGCTGCTTCCTTCCCGATCCTACGGGGACAGGCCAACCAAAACTTCTCAAATCCGACGATAGAATCTTTAGTGATAGGTTCTATGATAGGATTGGCGGCAGATTTTGCCGGTGGGTGCTGCAAATTTTGCCGGTGGGGGGCGGCAGAATCTGCCGGAGGGTATACCGTATCTTGCCGGTGGGGGGCGGCAAATTCTGCCGGTGGGTTCAGCGTGTAAGTTAGTTTTGTTCCAAAGGCATGCTTGGTCGTTTCAACTGTCAATAAACCATGCTCAACCAACCAGTTCGTCTTGTCGCGAACTGTGCGTTCACTCATGCCAGTATCAGCCATAAGCGTCTTCTGGCTCGGCCATGCCCGATAATCTTCATCGGCATAATTTGAAAGAATTAGCAGCAATAACCGGCAGCCGGAATCGCCAGCCTTTTGTTTGATAGCCCATGCCATAGCTTGGAAAGACATCTGTTGACTCCTCATATCTTGTGCGTTGCACGAGGAGCCAGCCACATGATATAGATGTGGTCAGTCCAACGCGCGCCGGAATCGCGAAGTTGGTTTCTGAGGCCCGCTGGCTGCAACCCCGGCGGGCCTCAATCTTTTCATATTACACTTTTACGGCAGACTGCTGCAAGCGCAAAGTAAGCTCCAGCAGTTTTATGGCTGATGGGTGGATCTTGCTTGTACCGCTCAACCAATTGTAGATCGTCCGCTCTGACACGCCGCAGATTTCAGCGGCTTCGACGTTGACGAAGTTGAGTTCCCACAGCAGGCGGTTGAGCCGGGTGGCGTCAGACTTTAGCGGGCGTGGGCACATTGTACATCTCATCAATTGCTTGAACGACATCGGCCTCAGACCAGACAAAACTGGGGTCATTGGGGCGGTTCTTCAGGGCGCAATAGGCTGCCCACAGATCTGGGTTTACCGCGCTGCACAAATCGAAGCTGGGCATGTCAGGAAACAGGTCATCGGCAAACTGATTGATCAGGTCAAGGATTGCCTTTTCGCGGGTAGGCCCGTAGCCGATCCGGTCATTGGGCTCGCCGCCGTAGGTGCTGTCGTCAATGGCTGACCAGTCCATGTCGCGGGTGCCAATTGGGGGGAAGTCGAAGGTGGTGATGATTTTCATGGCTGCAATCCTTGTTGGGGTGGCGGGTTAGTCTTCCTCGAAGCAATCACTCCCTAATCTCAAGGGCAACTTGCTCAAACTCGTCGTAAATTTTGCTGATCGCCATATACCGCTCGTTGAAAGCGTCACGGGCTTCAATGGCGGCTTTTTCGCCTTGTGGGTAATAGTCCCGCCCATTCGGGGTGGCGGCCCTCATGGCGGCCAGCAGGCCCCGGCAGGCGTCGAGGATTTCCATGTGTTGCTCAAGCAAATCACGCGGTGAGCTACCGTTCAGGTGGATGGTAGGGATCAGAAGCTTGTTCATATCAATCTCCATTGGGTCAGTCTTCCTCAGATGAGGCTTCGTCGAGGTTAGCCATTAGGCTGTCGAGATCGACCAAAGCGCTTTCAAGGTAGCCAATGCGGTTGGTAAGCACTTCACCCTTTTCGCTTTCCTGCCACTTGGCAGATTTACGGTCGAGGGTGTCCTGATACGTCTCTAGGATGGCTTTGAGATCCGATTGGATCTGCTCAAGATTGGAATAGAGGGCATTGATTTTCTTGACGGTCATGGCTGGGTTCCTGTCGATATTTGTCGGAGATTGTCGGAGATTGTCGGAGTTGGGGGCCGCAGCCCCCAGTTGTTAGATTTTGACGTATTCGCTGGGGTTCAGCCAGAAGGGGCAGCCAAGCGAGCCAACCAGCTTGCCTTGCACATAAACCGCCTCAACATACTCAGCATGGTCAGGGGTTTCCATCTCAACGATCTCAACAAAATCCGAAGCCTTGACGCCAGAGTGGGGGTCAGCGCCGAGGACATGATCAGCGATGGATTCGCACAGGTCGTCCCAGAGGCCATTGCCGCCGCAGGAAAAAGTGAAAGTGGGGAGAGTTTCGTTGAGGGCGTAAAAGATGAAGGTCATGTTTTGGCTCCGTTGCTGTGGGGTAATCCAACCCCATGTCCGTACAATCTCATGATTCGGGGAGCATGTCAACTCTGCATGCTCCCCTATTTTATCAGGCCAGCACGGGGGCCTTCACAGCCTTCACACGAATGGTGGTGACAAGCTCGCCGGTCTTGGTGCAGGCAGCGATCTGCTCGGCAGTCAGCAGCTTCTTGGCGGCAGTGGCGTCAAAGCGGACGGGCTCGGAGAGAGTGACGGTGACAATGCTGCGCTCGCCTACGATTTCGTCCATGCCGGTGGCCTTGATCTCGGCCTTCACTTCGTCCAGCAGGCGGGTCAGGCCATCGATTTCGGCCTTGATGGAGGCGTAACGGTCAGCGAGGGTGTTGAGGTTGTTCATGGTCTTGCTCCTGTTTGTCTGGGGTAATCCAACCCCATGAACAGACATTACTCCCGAATCGCAGGACATGTCAACTCTGCATGTTCCCGCGATCCAAATTATTTTAGCCTGTGGATAACTTTATTTGGCCCCGCTGCCCAAAGGTGTGTCTTCCCATCGATTGATGGCGCGCATGTACACGTCCACCATGCTCTCGCGGGCCTCCCGCTTGCTGGGGTCTTCTTTGCGAATCTTGATAATTTCTTTTAGGGCGGCGGCATCGTAGCCACGGCCCTTGGTCTCCTTGTAAATGTCGCTGATGTCGCTTGCGATCTGCTTCTTTTCGTCTTCTAGCCGCTCAATTCGGTCGATGATGCTCGACAGATCTTTTGCTGCATTGTCCCCGATGATGTCGCTCATTTGCTTAGTCCCCTAAGTTTTCGAGGATGATCGTACAAGGAGCGCCGTCCTCGACCCAACGCGCCTCAATCCAACGGCAATGCCGGTCATTCGCGATCACCCCTGCGCCAGCTAAGGCATCAAGGGTGGCCTTCAACAGGTTGTCCAAATCCCGGTGCCGCTTGTCTGGCGGGACCACCAGCATCGTAAACTTGAACGGCCCCTTGATCCTATCGGCTCTACATTGAGCAGCGATGGCCCAACAGGCTGCTTCTTTCCACTTGGTGTACTCTGGCGACCTGTAGACACCGCCGCCCTTAGTGGCCCTCCACAGGCGGTTCATGCTCGGCGGGAACGGTATCTCGATCCGTAGCATTGCCGATCCTTTTTGCCTCTAAAGCGAACCGCAGGAGACGGTAGGCCTCATGCTCGCGGATTCCGTAATGGTCAGCTATGTCCACGGTGTCCACGCCACGCAAGAAGAGCTTCAGCACCTCCATAGGCGTCGTCGTTATCCGAGGCGGGTCAGATACCGTCATAGATATCAGGCCTTAACACGGCAGGCGAAAGCCCGGTGAACTGGGACAAACGCCGCACATACTTAAGCGGCACATGCCTCCATTTGGAGACGGCTTGGCGTGTGACGCCTAGCTCCTTCGCAAGCTTGGTCTGGCTGCCGTAGGCGCGAAATACGTCGAGGACGATGGGATCACACTGTTTCATGTTGTGTAAAATAAACGAGCCTGTGGGTACAGTCAACCACTCGCTTGACCTATGTCCCCAAATCATTGTACCCATAATTTGTCATCGGATGAGGACAACATGAAACCAAATATTGAACAGCTTAAGATACAGATCAGCTTGCTACTAGATCGGCACCCTGAACTGGTGGATGATGTCGATCTACGGGCCGACATGCTTGAAGGCAGCACCGATCTCTATGCCATCATGGAGCGTTTGCTGAACGAAGAGCGCGAAGCCAATGAGCTTATCGCTGTGGTAGGCAACCGCATCGAAAACTTGTCTGCCCGGCGCGCTATGTTTCGCTTAAGGCAGACCTCCCTGCGCGCAGTCATGCAAGCAATTCTTGATCGTGCGGAGCTACGCAAGATTGCGTTGCCAGAGGCAACCATCAGCATCACACGCCGAGGGCCTGCGGTGCAGATCATTGACGAGACGCTTGTTCCTGACGCTCTCTGTCGATTTAAGCGCGAGGTTTCTAAAACAGCAGTCAAAGAAGCAATCAACGCTGGTGAAGAGGTGCCCGGAGCGGTCCTCGATAATGGCAGCGAAACCTTGAGGATCGGCTAATGTTTTCGACTCAAATAAACGGTGCGCTATCAGCGCCATTAGATCGTGCGTTCGTGAAAGAGCGCGAGCAGTCGGGTAGACGGTTCTCCTACATCGAGGGATGGCATGCAATCGCTGAAGCAAACCGCATCTTCGGCTTTGATGGCTGGCACCGAGAGACTGTCGAGGTTCGCCTTGTCAACGAAAGACCACGCAAGATCGGTCGTGATGGTCGTGAAGGGTGGGCTGTTAGTTACATCGTGCGTGTTCGCATTATTGTTATGGATACTATACGCGATGGTATGGGAAGCGGGCATGGCATTGATGTCGATCTCGGCCTCGCGCATGAGTCAGCTATTAAAGAAGCTGAGACTGACGCGATGAAGCGGGCGCTGATGACCTTCGGGAATCCATTCGGGCTCGCGCTCTACGACAAGGAACAGCGTCAGGTTGTTGAGGCCCAGCCCGAAAAGCTTCAGCCTACAGACCTGAACGCTATGATTGAAGAGGTCTTACGCATGAAGACCACTACCGCCCTGCGCAAGTGGTGGAAGCAGACCGCCGACTTCCGCAACAGCGTTGGCCTTGTGGATGGCACTGAGGAATATCAGTTGCTCTACACCACCTTTGTAACTCACGGGAAAAAACTTGCAGCAGGAGAAACCGTCAATGGCTAATCGTTATGATGCACTCACAGTTAGCAAATATGTTGATCGCAATGGTGATGAGAAAAGCTTCTTTACCAAGATCGGCACGATGTTTCAAAGCAAGAGCGGCGATACATACAGCTTGGAACTTATTGCGCTTCCTATCCCAGATAAGGAAGGCAAGGTTCGCTTGTTCCTCAAACAACCGGAGCAGCGCGAGGGTGCGCAACAGGTCTCGCGTAGCACATCTCGTCCTGCGGCTCGTCCGCAAGCGTCTGAGGACGATGTAAACGATTCAATTCCGTTCTGATGGATATTCTCACTCCTAGGGGGCAGGAGTCGAGGAAGTGGGAGGACCGGGCCGTTGAGATCTGGTCCTCCCATTACCCCAATATAATATATGCCTCTACCGATAAAGACACGCCATGCGTTGTTGATGCGGTTCTTGTGAAAAACGGGAACGTCATCGGTGTTGCAGAGCAAAAATCAAGACCGGGCATCTCGTTCATAGACTTCATCGTGACCTATGAAAAACGCTGGTTGGTCACACAGAAGAAACTAGACGACGCTTCAGGGGTTGCCCGATCTTTGCAAACAGGACTTGTTGGGTTTCTCTACTTCCCATCAGCAGATGTGCTTCTAGTGAAGACCCTGTTTGCGCATGGCAAAGGATGGGTTGCCGATATCAGGACAGAACAGACCAGAACACAAGCAACTATCAATGGTGGAAGCGCCCTTCGCTACAACGCATACATCGACATGACCGGGGCGCTCATATTGCGGGGAGATGAACATGGACCAAGACAGACCCTTGAGTGAACAATTCAGGCTTATAGCGAAAAAATGGGTTGATGCGGATTCCGCAGCGAGCCTTTTAGAAGAAACAAAGAGCGCGATGCTGGCTCGCATGATGTCAGCATTTGGCGACATACCGGTGAACCGCGCGGAGCTTAACGTGAAGGCCTCAGAAGAGTGGTTAGATTTTATCACCAAGATGGTGAAGGCGCGGGAGCGAGCCGCGCTCTTGAAAGTGCAATTAGAATACATCCGCATGCGGTTCAACGAATGGCAGTCCCATGCAGCAAATCGTAGAGCGGAGATGAAACTATGACATTGCTATCCGATGATGAATGGGAGCAGCAGGCCGAGTTTCTAGCAGATGCAATCACCGATCTTATTGACGGCAAAGACAGCGACATGATCATCGAGGTTCTAGCCTGCATAGTAGCCGACATGCTTGCGCCATTTGAATCCAATGACGGCATTGCCTTAGTGTTAGCCTTTACAGGGCAGATCCTTGAAAAGGCATACGGGTTAAGCGCCAAATTTACAAGCGGGCGCATACAATGAAGCGAGTCCGTATAACAGCAAAGATGCGGGCCGACATCTTTCTGTCCAAGGGAGGCATGTGCCACCTATGCAATATGAAAGTTGTGCCGGGAGCAGATTGGGATGTCAGTCATGAAATACCTCTTGAAGCCGGTGGGGCCGACGATGCAAGCAATTGGCTGGTTGCTCATAGGAAGTGTCATAGGACTCACACTAGCACTGTGGATATCCCACTGATCGCCAAAGTTAAACGGATTCATCAAAAGCATGTAGGCGCAAAGAAATCTCGGTCGCCAATGCCGCTTGGCCGCAATTCTAAATTCAAACGCAAGATGGACGGCACCATTGTCAGGAGAGAACCGTGAATGTTGTTTTTACGATAATCCTACCAAGATCGCTCAGACCTAAGTCTGTGCCTGCGCATGATGATGAAGGAAACATAATTCTACCATTCCAAAACATCTATGCGTCGGTAGAAGTGGATTCACTAAAAAACCTTTTGAAACTGCTTCACGAAAACGACTTCATAGTAGCGCGTGAGTTCAATGCAAAAACGAAGTTTGATGGCTCTCGCCTTTACGAGGATCGTGGCGAGGTCATTATCAACTGCCAAATGATTGGCAAAATTAAACCCTTCTTTGAGTGAGGAGAACCCACATGGAATACCGCGAAATCATGCATGAAGCTGCCCGTGTCTTCAATGACCGCAACATAGGGTATGGAGATATGAAAGTAGGAATTGCGAACGCCGCCCAATTGGCGACAATCATCACCGGCATTCATTTGACCCCACACGATGTCGCGCTTGTCCTGCATGCCGTTAAGCTCTCTCGGCTTAACACTGACCGCAGGAACCCGGACCATTACATTGACGGAGTCAACTATTTAGCTTTTGCGGGTGAACTTATAGAGCCCGTGCCATTGGGTGGCAATGTTGATGCCGTGCTGAATGGCATTGACCAAGAGTTTGCTACGCTAGCGGATCAATTTGAAAACCAAACCGCAACGCCTCACCAAGGCTAAGGAGCAGCTATGGTTGGCGGTGCCCCCAGACAAGTTAGATCGAGCGGCATCCGCCTTGATGAACTGCGGTATAATTCATGCCGTTATATCATCAGCGAGGTTGCCGCCCTTTCAGTGAGATACTGTGGGCATAATCGCCAACGAGGATCGTACTGCACCCTACATGCAGAACTCTGTTATTTGCCACCTAAATTAAAACAACATGTTGTTGCGAATTTGGAATCGGCATGAGACACTAATCAAGTCAAGGAATGGTCCTTGGCTTACATGCGGCGATAGTTTTGCGTTAGGCGCTTGTAGGCCCAGTCCCGTGATTTGTCGAAACGCGCACTTGCCCCAGTCTGTTAATTTAGACTGGGGTTTTTTGTTAACTATGCCAAGGCAGTGGAGGCGTCACAGTGGGAGGGTTTACCTGATTGGCGATGTTGGTGGCAAGTCCGGCCTCTATGCTGGCAACCTGCTCCGCGCCCATAGACGTTTGAACCCACCCAACAACCTGATCCTGTGTCAGATCAGCGAAGGGCGTGTAGGGCGAGCCAGCCTCGTAGGTGACGCCCGCCGTGCCATAGGCGGTGGCGTTGTAGGTGCCGTCAGTGGCGTTAACGCGCCATGCGACGTTGAACACCACGTCAGTCTGGCCTTCGGAGGTGGGGTAGCAGTTCATCTGCTCGATGACCCAAGTGGTAGTGATGCTCATTGTACGGTTTCCCTTAAACTGAAGTTATGGTTTGCCACGCAGACCCACTGTACACGCACAGCTTGGCAAGCGTTGTGTCGAAGACAACCAATCCCGCCGCTGGCGACGATACGGCGTTCTTCTGAGTTGTCGTCATGTTCGGGAAACGAACACCTTTTGTCGTTGATTGCGCATCTAGAATTGCGCTGGCGTTTGGCGTAGCGGTGCCAATCCCCACGTTGCCGCTGGAGTCGATGCGCATACGTTCGGTGTTTGAGGTGGCAAACTTCAGGTTTGCAGACTCCTGCATCCAAACAATAGCATCATTTGAGCTATCAACGCCGACAAGCATCCCATCGCCAGCAGCAGTGCCGGTGCTGCCATTGGTTATTTGGAAGTAGTTGGCGGTGCTGGCGGGGGTGACATTAAGTTGTAAACGCCAGTTTGGCGAACTCGTCCCAATCCCCACGTTGCCGGTGGGCACATAGAGGTCATTGCCAACAGCCACATTGCCGCTGGCGTCGTTGACGAGGTTGTTGACCGTGGCAGAGGGGTGGAGGATAGTTACAACCTTGGCTGTAGACATCTCAGGTCTTCCTTATGTTTACAAGACGGCTGCCGGGCTCCAGCGCCACAAACTCATGGGCGTAGTTGGCGGGCCAGTCGATGACGTTGCCGCAGACCAGCACCTTCTCCCAATCAACCCCGTGCGCCCTGAAGCTGCCCTTGGCGACGATGGAGATATGCACGTCAGCTTCGGTGTGCGTGTGCATGGGCAGAACGTCATCAATCTCAGGGAAGTCGTAGACTGTCCCGTTCAAGATGCCGTACTCCATGACTGTCGTCTGCATCATGCTAGATCACCGTCGCCTGCAAGGTCGTCGCCGCCTGCGCTTCTCCAGATGTAGCATAGACCCGCACAGTCGCCGTAGCCGTGGCAGACCCGGCGACATTGGTCCCCGTCACGGTCACGGTCTGGGAGCCAACGGCGGTGTAGGTGAAGTCATATGACCCACTGGCGGGGAATGTCTGAAACGGCAGACTGCTGATCGTCACAGTGTCCGCGCCAGTGCAGTCCCAACTCAGGGTCGTCGTCTGGCCCACAAAGATCGGGCTGGGGTTGAACGATGCGCTGGCGGACGGTGGGCCAACCCAGACGCCCGTAGAGGGGTCGTAGTGCCAGCCGATGCCAACCTCCTTACCGTCGATGTTGACGGTGTAGTGATCAGCGGGCGGGTTCCATGTAGAACCCTCGTCCAGCACGATGATGTTGTCGCAAATGCCGGTGGCGTTGTCGATAACTGCAAAGATTGACATGATCGCTCCTTACGCCGGGAAGACTGTGATGATGATCTGACCAGCGCCACCAGCGCCGGAAGATGTGCCGGTGTTTGTTCCACCGCCACCGCCAGCAGGCTGTGTTCCGGCCACTCCGTTAGTTGTCGCCCCGCCAGCCCCGCCAGCGCCGCCAAAAGAGGATGTGCTGCCCGCTTGCGAGCCACTGCCACCGCCGCCGCCGCCGCCCCCCCAAACAGAGTAGACACCAGCCCCGCCGCCACCCCCAGCGCCGTGCATAAATGCTTTATAGGTCGGTTGGCCCTGATAATAAGGGTAAGCAACAGTGATGAACCCTCCGCAACTGGTGGTATAAAGCCCAGCAGCAATCAATGGGCCGCCGGGGAAAGCACTATTAAGTCCGCCACCCGCATCACCTGCGCTTAATTGCCCGCCCCCATTGCCGCTGTTACCACCAGAACTTCCGCCACCGCCGCCATACGCCGAAATTAAAGAACCGGCTGAAGAAGTGCCGCCTACGTTCCCAGAGGTATTGGCCGCAGTTATGGCCGTGCCGCCAGCGCCAACAGTTATGGTTTCAGTTGCACCCATTGCAGAAAGACTGAGCCACCGTTCATTATAACCGCCGCCGCCGCCGCCGCCACTTCCAGCAGAAAATCTACCCCCACTCCCACCACCACCCCAAGCCTGAATGAGGACGCGAGAGTTTGCGGAGTATGCGGGCTTCGTCCATGTGCCGGATGAGGTGAAGGACTGGACGTTGATGCCGGTGGAGGTGGGCGCAGACGATGCCCACGCGCTGCCGGTGCTGGTCAGGACATTGCCTGCGGTGCTGGGAGCTACAGCCGTGACCGCGCTGGTTCCGTTGCCGATGAGAACGGCGTTGGCGGTTAACGTGGCAGCGCCCGTCCCGCCAGCCGCCACAGGCAATGTTCCGGCAGTCATTGCGGACGATGAAGTGGAATACAGAGCGTTATTAGCCGCAGTCAAGGTTGCGAGCCCCGTCCCGCCTTGCGCGACAGTGACAGCGGTGCCGGACTGGAGAACAGTGCCAGTGGTGTTAGGCAGCGTCAGCGTGGTGTCGGCAGCCGCAGCGCCAGCCGAGAGAGTGACAGAACCGCCACCAGTTCCTTTAATTGCGACGGGCATTACACCACACTCCATGTTGAGCCAGAGGAAACGGTTATAACGACCCCAGTATCTACCGTCACTGGGCCGAATGTACCGGCATTCTTGCCCGTTGGGATAGTATAACTCGTCGTGATGGTGATGTCATTCAGATAGAAGGCCTTGCTTGACCCGCCGCCTGTGGGGACATCCGTCGAACTGGGCAGATAGACGTTCGTGCCATCGCAGACCACAGTCGCCACGATGTTGTTCGCTACCGAGACGCTAGAGCCACCGCCAGCAGAGGCGATGATGATGCTATACCCGCCCGTTGTCAGGTTCTTGACCACCCACTGCCCGCCAACCCCGGAGGGTATGGTGTAGGTCACATTTGCCGCAATCGCGCCGGTGACATTAAGGATCAGCTTCTGGTACTGGCTGACAGACAGCGTCACCGAGCCAGACGTTGCATTCAGGCTAGTTGTTCCGCCCAAAGCAGCATCAAGGATGGACATGTCACCGTTAACCGGGACGTTCCATGTGTTGACGTAGTCGCCGTTGGCAGGGAGTTCTAAGTTCTTGTTCGTAGAAAAAGTACTGGTCATTGCCCGGCCCTCAAGAGTGCTGGTTAGCGATTGCCAGAGCGCGAGTGATCGCTTCGTCTGACTGATTCAGTAGGGGCTCTGTAGCCTTGCCGTGGCCCTTCTTGGCGCGTTCAGCAGCGGCCATTAGCATAGCGGCGGTGGTGATGCCTGTAAGACGGCCCCCGGAGGCTCTGTGAGCCCTGCCGCCGCGAGCTTGTGGCTGTGGCTGTCCCCTGCCTGCTTCGACACCTGCGCCGCTGCGCGCAAGGACCATCGAGGTCTTTTCAAGGAATGAGCGGGCATTAGGGTCGGAAGCCGCAAGACGGGCAAGTTCTGCGGCCCTAGATGGGTCCATTACCAACTCAAGCGTCTTGGCTGCAACCCTCGCTTCTTTTAGGTTGTAGAGCTTGCCAAGGCCCGCGCCAGCCAAAGCAGTCATGATGGCAGCGGGATTTGCTGCCCACAATTGGGGTTGCAGGATAGTTTCTCCAAGGCCAAGAGCCGCCCCGGCAAAGCCACCCTTAAGTGATGGCGACAAGAAACTTCCAGTTCCGCCAGTTGCAGGCTTCAGTTGTTGGATATTTCGATTCAAATTTTCTTGAAGGATGCGCCCAATCAATGGATCTGCTTCATTACCCATCATCAATCGAAAACGAGCCATCTTGTCACCGGCTTGGGGGCCAGTAAACATTTTAAAAGCGGCGGTTGGATCTTTTTCAAGTTCCTGACGATATGCACCAGCAAGGCCATAAGCAGCGCTCGCCCTCTGCTCATCGTTCAAGCGCCTGAAAGCTTGTTCAATGTTTCGCCGATTTGTGGGATTCCCTTCTTTCAGATACTGCATCCCCAATTCAACTGCGTTCGTCGCACCAGCGGCTTCCGCTGCGGCTCCACGGATTGCATTGTATTCCGGGACGGCATTGTCCAACGTGCTTTTGAGGCGGTTATTGATAGCCGTGTAATTGCGAACATCTGAAGCCGTAGTAGGGCCGGGTGCGCCGCGCCTCAAAGAGTAGATCTGGTCATCTAACTCTCGTTTGACAGAATCCCAGAACGACAAAGGCATACCTTGCGGATTTGTAGCCCACCCTTGTCTAGTGCGAACCATCCCGATTGCACGGGGGTCATTGCCTTGAAGGAACGTAGTGTTAGCAACCCGATCAAGGATATTGCTGCCTTGCTGCAAAGACCGTGAGATGTTTGTTAGTTCAGCCCCTCCAATTTGCGCAGCTTCAGGGGAAGCCATTACACGGCGGTAATTTTCATTGTTCATTTCACGGCCAGCATTGCGCAGTCGATCACCTTCATCGAAAGGGTTCACCGCGTTGCCTTCGCCGAACACTCTATCAATATGCCGCTGGACATTCGTATGTGCCGCACCCCTAGCTTCTCCAGCGGCACCTGTAAAAGCACCAACAGCTTTCTCAGGAGCTTTTTCAGAAGCTTGTTGAATGAGAGCGCGGGTTTTGTCACCAGCGGCAGCAGCTACGGGAAGCTCCCCGGAAGCTAGAGCTTCAGGGGTTGCCCGTTGACCGCCTCGCGCAATGTCAGACCCCCAAGCAGAAGAAACGCGACTAGCTGCCGCTGCCTCAGGCATAACAGCGCCCTCAAGAGGCTTTGCCAATCCTGCAAAACCTTTAGCGCCTAAAGCGTATCCGGGGATAGACGCGCCTATCTTCAACGCAGTCTCAAGCGCACCCCCTTCATTTTGCTTGCCTTTGAAATACTCCTCGACTCCCTGCGAGCCAATACCAGCCCCCGCAGATCCTGCAACCTTCATTCCTATTCCGCCGGGGCCTGCAAGAGCGCCGGGAAGAAATTCAGCAGCGGTCCTTACATATCGGCTAGGCGTCCATTGCGGCTTGTAGTCCATAAATTCTTTTGCGCCGGGTATTACGGACTGCGCTTTTTTTATCATTGCCTCAGATGTTGGCAGATATGGTTCAGCCGCGACATCGTATCCGGCTTTACGAATCCCATATCGGGCAAGCGTTTCAATGTCGCCCGGAAGACCTGTCAATCCTACAGCGCCCCGGCTAAGACCAGCACCGGCTGAACGCGCAACATCTTCCCCAAGGGGGACAGTAGGCGCGGCTTTGGGCGCGGTCATTTCATTTAAATCTTCAAGAGTAGGCGCACCCTTTGAAGCAACCTCAGAACCTCGTGGTTTTTGAGGTTGAGGTGAGGGTGAAGCCTCCCCGTCAGAGAGCATCCGGTTAAGATCGTCAAGAGTAGGTGCTTTATGTTCAGCCACCTGAAGCTCCTTTGTTCTTGAAGTATTTGGTTATATCCGCGCCGTATTTTTCTTTTAGCAATCTTTCGATTACCTCAGGTGTATATATTTTTGCGATCTCTTTGTTTTTACCTTCGCCCATAAGATACGACAGCAAATGCTCACCAGTTGGGAGCTTAGTGCGCGGGTCTTTAAGGCCGGGAAGCAGCAAGAAGTCTTTCACATGCGCTTTTTCTTTTAAGAATTGGTTCTCCAATTCATATTCAGGATTTTGAAGCCTGTAAGCAGCATTTGCGTTTTTTGCAACAGGATTCAACATTCCAGTTCGCGTGGGGTCGCCGTAGTTCAATGTAAACTCATTACGATGTTCATCTTTATAATTATCTACATAGCCGGAAGCCAACAGAGATGCGGCAGCATCTTTGTCGATTGCTTTAGTAGCAAATGCTTTGGTGACATCTTCAAGAACGCCTCTTGCATGCATTCCAAGATTTTTAACCGCATCACTAGCCATGACAGCTTGCATTTTATCTGCAAGAGCAATTTGGGTCATAGTTCCGGGGGCAATGCGAGGGATGCCAGCCGTATCCAATACAGAATTGAACTTCGTCAATAGCCCCCCAAGAACAGGAGCTAATGCGTTGGGTTCAATAACTTGACCAGCCGCCAATCCAGTAATAGGCAGCGCTAAATTATTCATTTGATTTTTAGCGCTTTGAGAAGACTTGACGGATTCTCTTGCAGTATCAAGAAGCTTGTTATTCGCAACTGCATCGGATTCTGGAGACATAGAACTTAACATTGCGGTATGTTCTTGCTGCGCAAGATTAGCAGCGGGGCCTTGCGGTTTTGTGCGAGACAAATCTGTTACGGGGACAGGTCCGCCGATCAGTTCTTCCGCCTTTTTCCTTTGCTGCTGTTGGCCTTGTTCAAGCGCTTCCATAGATGTTTTAGGTTTCAAAGACTGACCGCCATACGTTATGTTTTTAACATCGTATATAGGTTGCCCATTGGCATCAAACTTACCAATAATTTGACCGACACGGCTAAGACCTTCAATAGACCTCGCTTTGGATTCTTGAATATCAGCTTGTTGCTTCTCCACATCGCCATAAGCCTTCGCACCCGCACCAAGCCCCTGCAATGCAGCGGCCCACGGGGATATACTCTTGGAGCTTGCCATAGCTCCAATGCCTTGGAGAACGGGGAGAATAATTCCCTTGTTGCGGTCAAAGAAACCGAGTTCTGCGGATTTCCCTTCCGCAGGACGGCCAACATCTTGAGGTGGACGGCCAGCACCAAGGCCTTGCCCAGAACGATCAAAGCCGGTCATACCAGCGCCCATCGCCATGTAGTCTGAAAGGCTCTTACGCCCATCATTCGGGTTGATTTGACCGCCGGATTCAAGATATTTTTGGAGCCCACCCTTGCCGCCCAAATGCGCAGCGTTAATCATCCCTTGCTCAGTAACAGGGATGCCGTTGATTTTAGTGCCAATTAGGCGGTCATAGCCCTTATTGGCGATGAAGTTCGATATATCGCCAAAATGCCAAGCTTCGGTTTTTTCTTGGAGTTTTGCATTATCCATAAATTGTTGCGGAGTTGTGCCTTCTGGGACAACCCCAGCATTCATCGCGTCTTGCAATCTTGCGTGACCAAATTGCGCACGGCCAAAATGTCCATACATTCCGCCGTGGCCGCGAGCCTTGTTCTCAGCTTCCCAATTGCCGCCGCTTTCGCTTCGGATCAAGGTTGGATCTGAAGCAAGATTTTTCACTTCTTGCGGAATTGCAGCCGGGCGCTGCTCTTCACGCCTAAGTTCAGAGACAACATTAGGGTCTAGGCCGGGGGCGCGCTCAACAATCTCAGCATTGATTGGAAGATCATCGACGGTTCCAGCGGTCTGATAACCGTGGCGAGGAACGACGCCGCCGTTAGCCAAGAAAAACTTGCCTATATCAAATGCGGTTTTGGCAAGACCGACACCCTTTGCAATGTCACCGCCGAGACCACCACCACCCCCGCCGCCGCCGCCAGATGGCTTCAACATCTGAGGCTTTTGCCCACCAGCCTTCAGTACACCCTCCATAGGGTCTTTCCCGCTCATCACATCGCTGGGATCGTAGGGAACGGCTTCATCGCCTTGGCTGTCTTCGCCACCGCCATCAGCATAGTGATGGCGAGGCATGATGCCGCCGCCCTCAGACTTGAAAGGATTCAAATTGCTTATGAAATCGCCAAAGCCCCCACTGCTTGATGCGGTTGAAGCATCAGGGGTCGCAGGGGAAGACGGCTTTGCAAGATTTTTAAACTCGCTTTCAGTTAGATCTCGCGTTTGACCTGCATCTTTGACATCGACATCATTTGCGCCTTTTGGAGCATCGCGAACGCCCATCTTCTCGCCAATGCGCTGCGTGAGACCCTTGCCGCTAAGGCCCTTTGTCGCCTCATCAGCGAGGCTGTAAACCTTGCCAAGTTCCGCGCCAGCACCCGGAGCCGCTTTAGGAGCCGCACCCGCAGTGACAAGCTTGGGAACGTGCATCTGCTGTTGCGGCACAATTCCGCCGGGGCCATGAGGCGTTGCGCCCGCAGCCTGACCATAGGGGCCAGCCGCTGCAAAGGGGCCAAAGGACTGGCGCTGTTGGGCAAGAATTGCAGCAAGGTCATTGGAGTCCACAACGGAACCAGCCGTCGCGTAGCCGCCCCTCTCAAAGGCTCCCGGCTCATAAACAGCGCCGCCCATCGAGTTGGGGTCTAGACCGCCGCCGTAGGCCTTCCCAGTCCGCCGCAGGCTATCCCCAGTCTTGAAGCCGCCACGGTTCGAGAAGAACCCGCGAGGCTGCGTCGATGTCGTTGTCGAGCCAGACAGCGCGCCAGTTCCCATCGCGATGTTCGCAAGGAACTGAGCCACTTGGAAGTCGTAGCCGCGCTGCTGCAAGAACTGCTGATACTGAGCAGTATCCTGAGCCTGCTGTGTCTGCTGTTGAAGAGTGCCCGCGCCGATCTGCGCCTGAGCCCCCTGCAAGGCCGCTTGCTGCGCCCCAGTGCCAAGCCCGGCAAGTTGCTGGGATGCGCCAGCGCCCATCGCGTAGCCCTGCTGGCCGAGGCCACCCAACTGCTGGCCCAACTGTTGAACAGCCTGACGATTGGCCTGCTCTGCGCCAAGACCCACGCCCTGCTGCTGCTGGGCCGTCTGGAGAGCCTGCTGGTAATTCTGTTGATACAGCGGAGCGATAGCCTGCGACTGAGCAAGGCTTTGCTGCCCCCTCAACGCCTGACGCTGCAAGCCTGCCCTGTCGCCACCAAAAGCACCCGCCCTAATGGCTTCCGACTGTTGTTGGGAAAGCTGCTGACCCTGCTGCTGGTTCATGGCAGCTTGCGTGGCACCCACAACATTCTCAGTGTACGGGTTCATATAGCGGCCAACTTGAAGGCCGCTAGGGCTCACAGGCATCGCGCCTGCAAGAGCCGCCCCCGTAGCTGCTCCGATGTAATTGGCTCCACCCTGCTGGGCCCCCAAAAGGCCCTGCGTCGCCGCCCCGTAATAGGGCTGGGCCAACTGGGAGGCGGCGCTAGTATTTTCAATTCCTGCCGTCTGCGTAGGCGTCAGGGGGGCAACAAACTCGCCACCGTATTGCTGGAAAGGTTGCTGGGCAACATTCTCCGCGCGGGCGTTGACAGCATTGTACCGCGCCAAAACCTCCGGCGGGATCGACACCGATTGGGTTGATGTAGATGACTTCCCACCGCCCATATTGATTACTCCGCAGCAGCCGGGTATGCACCCGTCTTTGCATTATACAGGAAAAACGCGCCACTTGGTTTCCCAAATTGGCGCTCGTATAGACGAACTTTGGCTTCCGTACGGTGGTCCGACAGAACGCCGATGATCAAAGGAATCCCAAGTTCATCGGAAGTCTTCTTCGAAAACTCGCACAACCGCCGAGCCCGCCCCCCTTTGGCACTGCGATAGTTAGGATGGATGAAGATTGCTTTTTCCTCAAGCACTTCAGCATCTGAATACCACATTGTGCCGATCCTGAGAAGGATCGCGCCCTCTAAACCGCCGCCCTCGTCTTGAATGATGCCAACCAGCCCCCTATCGAGGTTGAGCGCGGGCCATATCTCGGCCAGCAGCTTCTGCGGGTTGGGATCAACAAATCCATTTTCATCACATGCCTGCATTGCCAGATCCATCATGGGATGGACATCATCCGGCGTTCCAATCCTGACCCCAAAATTTTCAAACATAGTCCCCCCTAATCCTTCTTTGGCCCCGGAAGCTTCCGAAGCGTCTGAACTGTTTTGGCCCGCATCAGTTTGACAAAGCTGTCCAGTTCTCTGTGCCCCAGATCGATGTTCCCGCCACCGATGCGCGTCACATCTTCAGGGTGAATAACATATTCGCCACCAGCAGCAACGATGGGGACGGGCGGGGAGGATGGTAGATTTCTCCCACCCAATGCCTTGCCGGGCAAACCTAATTGGGCGTCAGCACCCGGCATGCCAGCCATATCAGTCATTGGCGTGAAGATCGTATTGGCAACCTTGAACCCGGCTTCCGTGTTCCCCTCGCCCATTGCAGAAATGATATCTGCTGGGATGACGTAGGAGCCAGAGTGGACATGCATGGGCAGATGATCGGTGCGGCCAGCGACAGGGCTGCGGATAGGGCCAACGTGGATCTTCTCGGTCATAGGGGGGGACAATAACCCACCGCCAGCCGCGCGACGTTTGCGAGACTCACTAAGAGCAATCGCTACAGCCTGCTTCTGCGGGTAATCCGATTTCATCAGTTCCCTAATGTTGGAACTGACAACGGTATTGGAGGAACCCTTTTTCAGTGGCATGGCTTACCCCGGAGAATAGGTGACGTTAATGGACTGACCAGTGCCCGGCGTGACCACCAAGCCCGCTGAGAAGACTTGTCCTAATTTGACAATGCCAACTACGGCTGGGATTGCGCAAAGAGCATTAGCTGCTGCTACTGTACTGACAGCTCCGGTGTTGCTGATAGTCCCGGAAGTTGTGCCAGCGACAACAACCACAAAATTTACGAGATAGCCTTTTCCAACGTAAATCACTGTGGCGGCAGTAATCGTAGCAGAAGTTTGCGTTCCAAGGCCCCGAAGCGTTCCCTGTGACAAGTTATTGATGCCGACAACGCCGTTCTTTTGTACGGTAAGAATGTCATCAAGAGATGCGGGCATCAGAATTTTCCGTCAGGTTGGATGCGGTAGCGGATATTCCCCAATCTCCAGAACGAGCCAATGTCATTACTCTCAATGCGAATTGAGACCAATCGGCCACGGAACCGGGGCGTGATGAATGTCGTCGCCTGCGTCAGCGTATAAGGCCCGTAGGCGATAGGTGTCTGGCCGGGGTAGTCGGTCACATAGAACGTCAGCAGAATATTAGCGCCCTGCGTCCCATCAAAGTATCCCCATTTCATGTCAGGCCAAACTTGATCAATGAAACTTTTAACATCCGCCTCCGTTAGGGTGAAATAGCCCGTCTGGAAATAGGAGTTCATTGCCACGCCATCGGCGTCTTTGGAAGTTTCGTGCTGGTAAAGGTACTGGTTTAACCCTGCCCCAATTGGAGGCCCAAGAACCGATTCGTTGATCCATGCGGAACGAGCTACATAGGGGTTGGCGGTGGAATTGAAGCCGTAGTCCCATTGGTCAAGGATGACGCTATATTTGACGTAGCCGTAGTTTTCGCCGCCATTTCCGTTTGTGGGGAAATACCAAGTAATCTCACCAAAGCGAGAGTTGGGGGCAATCCTGATGCGGTCTAGATTAGACGTATCCAAATCCTGAAAGACAACATCCCAGATCGGGCATTTGATAGGCTCGACGCCACCCCCTGCAAGCCTGTAGAACTGGCTCTGGCCCATCCAGTAAACAATGCCGTTCATAGATCCGGCTGCTTTGCGCCCTATAAGACCGCAGCCAGTGCCAAGCTCGTTGAACTGATAGACATAGGGTGGCCCAACGTACTGCATGGCAAAGATGCCCAAGTCAGTCCATAGGAGGCCCTGTTGGGGGCCCTGAATACATTGAACAAGGCGCGAACCCTTGGGTATGCGGTAGCTGCCAGCCTGATTGGTAATAGTTGCGGTCCAATCATCGTAGTTGTCAACATCGCACCAGCGTACCAGCAAAGGATCTGTGATGCCGGTAAACGTAGACCCCCAAGCAATGATTTGGCGCTGCGGCATGGCAACGAATACGCCCTGATTTACCGATGGCGCAGCAACAATAATTTCAGCAACCGCTGTGCCTTCCGTGGGGTTCCATGTGTAGATAGGGCCGCCAAGGGGGTTGGCGATTAGAACTTCGCCCCAATTGTCCAACGTCCAATCAGTCGCATTAATTGGAACTCCTCGATAGGATGCAGGGATAACGCCGCCATAACCGTAAAACCCATATCCAGCAACACCGTACCCAACGCCCGGAGGGTATGCGCCAACGCCATTATGATAGAGGAAGTGAACTTGCCCACCGTTCATGGAGGCCGACGTGGAAGATGTTGCAGTCGTAGATGCGGAAATTATAAAAACATTGGCGCTTGTGACGCTCAAGACTGTGTAATTCCCATATATCGTACACCCACCGACTGATGTGGCAATCAAGACGGGGAAGGTATCGCCAGCCAAATAGCCATGATTATTCAATGTCACCGAGACAGCGCTAACCGCATTAACAGTGGTGAACAGAGCAACAGCGCCGCCATTGTTGACAGTCGAAGTGGCAAGATTGCTGGCATAAATGGTGTATTGATTCACATTGAGAGACGGGTTGAATATTTGATATTGTCCAAAAAGAACAATCCCGCCGATGCTAATTTGCGTTTGAATATCAACAACATAGTAATCATTTGTGCCACTGTTAGCATCAACAATGACAACCGCATTGCTGCCGGAAGTTGTACTGAAATCAATGGTAGTGTTCTCTACAGTCTGCTCAGGCGTGATGTCTTGGCTTCCGCCAGAAATAATGACCCCAAGTGAATTGCCGCCGCCAGTGATTGTCCCGCCTGAAACATAAGCAGTTGTTGTGGCGCTGGCATACGAAACACTAGTCGATGTAGCAGCCGTGACAACATAGGTGCCATTGTAGCCGTTTGGATTTACGCTGCTAACAGTGATCCGTTGATTGACATTAAATATGAACGGGCCAGTGAACGTCAGGGTGGCGGTTGTGCCGTTGCCGCTTGCGCCTGTGACAGTAATTGCGTCAATGCCAACAGCGCCAACAGCCAAATAAGAGTTGGCGTTGGTGTCTTCCCAAGCCCATAGAGCGCGAACCGTTGAGCCAATTTGGGCTGCGTAAAAGCGCGTCCACCCACCAAGTTTTTGGACTAGACCACCAAGAGTCCGATCCGGGATAAACCGAACAAGCTGGCTCTGCGAGATTGCAGCCTCATTGAGAGCGGGCGTCTTATTGACATCCACTCCGGGCATAAGCTTGAGGGCGGCATGGGGCATGGCTTAACCCCTTGTCGGCGTGGCAACAGTTGCAGGGCTTTGCGATGACCATCCAGCAGCGTCAAACTTTTTGCGCGCCTCCTCAACAATGGCGCTCTTTAAGAGGGCTTGATATTGGCTCTCGTAGGTAATAGCCATTTGAGGGTCGTCGTTAGCTCTGCCAAAATTGCGCTGATATGCGCTAATATAGATCATGCTCGCCATGATAAACACATCAGGCAGATACAGGCTGATGAACGTCGAAGTGTTTGTCGCGGACAGGCTGTTGGGACGATAAGTGCCTACAACTTCAACCGGATACGCTTGATCTGGAACTGGCCCAACAAAAAAAAGTGTCTCGTTGAAAGGCACGAAATATTCGGGCTTCCCACGGTTGGCCGTCAAGGATGACCCATATACGGCATCCAAAAATTCTTTGGTTGTGGGCAGCAACGGTGTACGAACACATGCATCGGGATTGGTTGTAGAGGCAGCATTTCCGCTGGCGTCAGTCAAAAGGTTAATCTGCTCGCTGACGACAAATGTCCCCGACGCAGCATCCAAATTTGACGCCAAGTTGATGTTGAACGACAAGTTCCTATTGCCAGCAGTCAGGACAAAGCTGACGCCGTGCAGGGACGTGGACGTAAACATGAAGTCAATGTCACGATACATCCGATTTTCGGCGTAGGTGATCATCTGAGGGAGGATCGTGACGTAGGCAGCGTCAGTCTCCGCTACGACAGCCATCGTGGCGATTTGGGTGACGTACTGCGAATATGTGAGGCCTGTGGTCATAGCTAACCCCGTGATCCGCCCTTTATACCATTGCCGGGCCGTTTACGCCATGCCGGAGGCTTTGTCCTTGACCTCGGCCACGCGAATGGTCCAGCCCTTGCCAAATGCCTCAAAGGTCGGCAGGCGCTTGAGGAAGTCGAGGCGCATGTCACAGAGAGCCATCACCATCTGCTCAGGGTCGCAAACTTTGATCGCTTCAAGCGACTTTGGCCCAATCACGCCGTCTGCCACAACCCCAGCAATCTCTTGGAGGTACTTGGCCGCGCGGCCAACACCTGAGTTCACTGCCAAATCATAGGCGGCGTAGTCCACGCCATTGGGGAGTTGGTCGCCCTTGATCTTGTCCCAGTACATTGCCTTGTAGAACGGCTTCACTATTTCAGGCGTAAGCTTGCGCATGAAAGTTTCGTCCACGGGCTTGCCGACGTAGCCCTCCCAAGCCGCCTTTGTAACGCCCAAGTTTGTCATTCCGCCCGGATCTTTTGGGTGATTTACAAATCCACCTTCGTGGGCCAGTACCATCTTAAAGCTGTCATCCCAATTCTCTTGCATGTCACTTGTCCTTAGCGGCGAGGAGGCTGTTCTTTTCCTTGGAGCCAGCGGATGAGCCAAAGTAGAACTGCATCACGCCGGTCCACGAGGTGCTGAGAGAGCCCAGCATCATCAGGAGGACTTCGGTTCCCGTCTGCGGTATCCCAAATACCATGATCCAGATCAGCGCCCCGAAGAACCCGAACGTGATGAAGAAGGCCAGTGCCTTGGGGGTCCAATCTTTCGTCTCGCGCTGCATCTGCCGGGCGCTGTCGCGGTCACCGGCTGCGATGCGCTCAAGGTCGATGTCGAGGCTCTTCATCTGCACTTTGAAATCGGCGTCGATCTTCTTGATGGCGGCGAGTTGGTCGGGCGTGGCGGACGCCATAGCCTCGGAGATCTGCTCCTCGGTGCCGTCCTCATGCCCAAAGAGGGCGCTGGACAGGGTCTTGACGGCAACGCCAGCCAGCGGGCCCCCCAGCGCCGTGGCGATGGACGGGGCCAGTTGACCAAGTAGGGGGCCAAATTTAGCAAGAAGGTCCATTTATTTGCCCTTTTCAAGCAGAGTGATGCGCTTGTCGAGCGCGGCGATTAGTTGTGCCATGTCAAAGCGGATGGCGGCGCGGGCCTGCGCGGCGTCAGCCACCATGTCCATGCGGCTCTTTTCAATGGCGGCCATTGAGCGTTCACGGTCCAAAGTCATTGCGGCGCGGGCCAAGGCGCTTTCTCGGTCAACCTTGGAGATCTGGTCGCTCAAGTGCTCCCTGATCTGCGCCATGTCGATGGTGGTGCCTTGCGGGGGGATGGCCTTGTTGTCGGCGTTGACGACTACGGCCACCTTCGACTTTAGTTGAATGATCTCGTTGTTGGCGGCGGAAAGCGCGCTCATGAGGTAGACAACGCAAGAGAACAGGATCGGGATACCCGCGAAGGTGATCTTCTCGACCAGTGCGCCCTTGCTGGCACTCGCAGCCATCTCAATGGCGAACTTTTCCTGTTTCTCTTCCGTTGTGCTCATTTGTCAGCCTTTCCGTCCAGCTTGTCATAGATGCGCTGGAACATCGTCTCAATGTGGTCCATGCGCTTGTCCATATCGAATTTGCTGACGTAGGATTTGGGAAGATCAGTCTCAATCGCGTGGAGGTCTCTGCGCAATTCTTTTACCGCGCCCCATATCTCTCTAGCAAACCAGCCGCCGACAGCTATGGCTGACACGCTGATGAAGTTCATAATCGACTGCGTTTCCATTATGCGGCCTTATCTTGAGTTTCACCAAGGTAGTAGGCGAGATTGGACCGCAGGCGGCCATCGTGCGGGGCCAAATCTACCGCAACCTGCCCCTGTTTGATAGCCGTATCCCTTAGCCCAAGGTTCCACGCCGAGATGGCCGCGAGGTCGTGCGCCTGATAGCCCCAGACCTCGGGGTCGCAGGTGTAGACCGCCTCTCGGTTGGTGATTTTCAAAGCGCGCGTGGCGTAAGCAAAGCACTCCTCCCAGCGGCCCTGCCGGTAGCAGAGAAGCGCCAGTTCGCACCACGGCTCGCGGGTGTTGGGGGCCTCTGACGCCGCCATCTGGAACGCCTTCTCGGCCTCAAAGGCGTTGCCAAGCTCGTTATAGCACCGGCCCATGACGCGGTAGGCGTAGCACCGCTCGTTCTGCCAAGTGGCGCGGGGGAGCGCCAGATAGGCTTTGCAGGCGTCAACGGATTCTTGCCACCGAGAATGAAAGCTCAACTCGCGGGCATAGTAGAAAGCGTTGCGCGGGCAGGCGGGGTCTTCCTTTACAGAAAGAGCCAGTAGGTCCATGTACTGCCCGCGACTTTTGGTCGGGTCCGGCTTGTGGACGGCAATGAGGAAGTCGGTCTGCGCCCAAACTTCTGTGATGCGTCCGTCAGGTACAGGATATTCGTGGCACGGGTGATGCCAGTGGTAGCCGTTTCTGGCGTGGATTTTCTCGTAGTAGAACGCGATGCCCGCGCCCCAATCAAACATGTAACGGAGGCGGGTGGTTTCTCCCTTGATCCAGACACGCTCTATCTCCTCGCGCCAGCCGGGCTGAAGAACCTCGTCGATGTCTAGGCTGACGCATACGTCAATATCGCGAGGAACAAGGGCAAGAGCAGCATTCCGAGCATGATCAAACCGCCAAGGATTGATACCAATGTGGTGAACAACTGCCCCATACTTTGCCGCCTCTTCTGGAAGTCCGTCATCCGAACCCGTGTCGGCAATCATGATCATGTCTGCGCCCGCTGCCGACGTGCAGAATCGCTCGACGAAGTGCGCCTCGTTCTTGCTTATGGCGTAGACTGCTATTTTTAATGTCATCTTGCCCCCCAACAAAATGTTAGACCTGCGGAACCTCAACCCACGCCACTGTAGGTTCATCCCAACGATACATCTTCCCATCATCTGGATACGCAACAGGCGACTCCCAGAGCCATGCCGTCTGATTCAGTATCCATGACGCAAACGGCTGTGGCGCGTAGAACACATCATTGGCCGCATCATATGAGTACCCCACGCCAGCGTAGTTGCCACGCAGGGCTGTGCCGCCATCAGGCTCGTTGTCTGATCCATAATGAACCCCGCCACGGGTGTTGTAGCTGGTCTGTAGCCACTGACCGGGCGACGAGTCCACGAATGTGTCAAAGAACTCCGGTCCAGCAACGATAACCTGAAGAACCTTGCCATCGCATACCTTGGCATAGTGTGGCATGATTGCTCCTTTAAGACGTATATGAGCCGGATTGCGTAAATGTAAGAATGGTGTTGGACCCACTTGTCGTTACCACCGTGCTGTATCCGGTAATGCTTGTTCCAGCCGTAACCGTTTGTGAAGGCGTGACAGTCCAAGACGATCCGCTGCCTGCGGTAATGGTTGTCCCCGTTGTAACGCCGGTTCCAGACAGAACCATGCCAATGGCAATCGTGCCGGATGTGACGGATGCAACGGTGAGTGTGGTTGTTGCTATAGCACCAACAAAAACCGCTGTAGAACCAGTTGTTGTCCCGCTGTAACTTGCAGTTGGAACACTGAGAATGACAACGCCAGATCCGCCTGCACCGCCCGCACCAACGCCAACGCTGGTCTGACCGCCACCACCACCACCGCCGCCACCTGTATTAACTGTTCCTGCGGTTCCAATCCAGTTGGGCGTGTTTGTTGTGCCGAAACCACCAGCCCCGCCGCCGCCAGCGCCGCCGTTTCCTTTGGTGCCGCTGTTATTTCCAGCGCCGCCGCCGCCGCCACCAGCATAGGTAACAGATGAACCAGTTATGGACGAGGCTGTCCCTGCACCACCAGCGCCGCCTGTCTGCCCAGAACCGGCACTGCCAACAGCACTTGCGCCGCCGCCGCCGCCGGACCCACCCGCAGCGGTAGATGATCCTGCGCCACCAGTGTTTCCCTGACCCGATGTTCCAGCGCCACCTGCGGCAGATGCTGTATTGCCGCCACCGCCGCCTGAACCACCTGCGCCGCCTGCGCCATAACCGCCTTTGCCCCCACCAACAGCGGATGTTTGGCCTGTGATTGAGGAGTTAGAGCCAACGCCACCACTTGCTTGGGGGCTTGATGTTCCACTAGCACCACCCGCACCCACCGTTGTGGTGTAGACTGTGCCGGGAGTTGCGGTAAATGTGCCTGCAAGCAACCCGCCAGCCCCACCACCACCGGCATTTCCACCGCCGCCGCCGCCGCCGCCCGCAACAAGTAAATAAGTGATTGTGTAATCTTGAGATGGGGTCGATGTGTTGAACCCTGAGTAGGCCAGCCAACCCTGTGTTGAGTCAATATATATGAACGCTACAGTTTCTCTGGCAGTCCCAATTAAAGCATTTATTGTAGATCCGTTTATCTTGCCGCTGTTGGGGTTTACGGTAATTTTATTTGTTGCCCATGTCCCTGCATAATCAGTGATCTGCACAATGTTGCCAACAGACGGACTTGCCGGAAGCGTGACAGTGATCGCACCTGATGTGGTGTTAACAGGATAAGCATTGCCGGACACTGCCGTAAAACTGGCAGTTTGCACCGACTGCAAGGCTAACATGCCGCCATTAGCAAAGGGCAACACGCCCGTAACGCCGGTTGTTAACGGGAGACCCGTGGCGTTGGTAAGAGTTGCGGATGCGGGCGTTCCAAGAGCGGTTATATTGCCAGAAGCGTCTAGCTGTGGCGACCGAGACGCAGCTGCCGTAAGAAATATGTTTTTGGTCCCCGCAGAAAATGTAACCGCAGATCCAGAGTTAGAAGAGCTGTAGACCGTTGTACGGGTAATTGTGTTGGCGGACGAATAGGTGCCAAGCCCCACTTCCCATTCGCTGGTTGTCTGCCCTTGGATTGAATAGTAACAAGTATCCCCAACAGACAACACAGCCGAGAACGTCCGATAACCTGCCGCAGGCGTACCAGACACAACAAAAGCCCCCGTACCTGTGGACGTGGAGCTATCAAGAACGCGATCTGCGGTTATAAAAGCCATTAAGCACTCCAGGGCAGCGGCGGGGTTACAACCGGCGGATTTACCTGGTTGGCGATGTTGGTGGCAAGCCCAGCCTCAATGCTAGCAACTTCTTCAGGCCCCATAGACCCCTGCACCCAACCAACAACCTGAGCCTGCGTCAGATCAGCGAAGGGGGTGTAGGGCGATCCGGCCTCGTAGGTGACGCCCACAGTGCCGTAAGCGGTGGCGCTGTAAGTGCCGTCAGTGGCATTGACGCGCCATGCGACGTTGAACACAACGTCCGTCTGGCCCTCGGCTGTGGGGTAGCAGGACATCTGCTCGATGACCCAAGTGGTAGTGATGCTCATTGTACAGTCTCCCTTTAGACTGAAGTTATGGTCTGCCACGCAGACCCACTGTATACACACAGCTTGGCAAGCGTTGTGTCAAAGACAACCAATCCCGCCGCTGGCGACGATACGGCATTCTTTTGAGTTGTCGTCATGTTCGGGAAACGAACGCCCTTTGTTGTTGATTGCGCGTCAAGAATTGCACTTGCATTTGCTGTAGCACCAATCCCTACGTTGCCGCTGGAGTCGATGCGCATACGTTCGGTGTTGGAAGTGGCAAATTTAAGGTTTGCAGCCTCCTGCATCCAAACAATAGCATCATTGGAACTGTCAACACCGACAAGCATACCGTCGCCAGAGGTAGTTCCGGTTGTTCCGTTAGTGATCTGGAGGTAGTTTGCGGTGCTGGCGGGCGTTACATTAAGTTGCAAACGAAAGTTTGGCGAAGCGGTCCCAATCCCCACGTTGCCGCTGGAGTCGATACGCATGGTTTCTGATGCGTTTGTCGTAAATATCGTGTTGGAAGCCGCTTGATTGTTAAGAACCAAACTTCCGTCAGAAGAGTTGCGCCTAACATAGGTGGCGGTGCTATCAAGATACAAGACAGCGTTGGACCCCGCAGTGCCAACAAGAATGTTTCCGTTATTAACGTGAAGTTTTTGACTCGGCGAACTTGTCCCAATCCCCACGTTGCCGCTGGAGTCGATGCGCATACGTTCTGTGGAGCCAGTAGTGAAAAACAGTGGCACGCTATTGGCCGTTCCTAAAGCAACCGCAGTTCCACCATTGCCATACATAACAATTGAATTAGTGCCGTCACTTACTGAAAGGCCGACGTTTGCAGAAGCGAGAACAAACACTTTCGAACCGTATGTGCTTGTTGTGCCAATCCCCACGTTGCCGCTGGTATCGACAGTCATCGCGGTCGTAGCGCCGTTATTGCCGACCTTGAAGAGGATGCTGTCGCTGGTGCCGACGCCGGAGGTGGATTGCAGCGTCAGGGAAGACGAGGCGGTGGTGCCGCCGATGACTGTAGGGACAGTTACAGAGCTACTAGAGTCAATTTGAAGCGTTTTATCGGCCGCCAACGTGATAAACACGTTTTTGGTGCCAGATGAAAACGACACCGCGCTACCGCTAGCTGACGATGACAAAACGGTTGTGCGGGCAAACTGGTTAGAACTGACGTAGGTTCCAAGACCCACTTCCCATTCAGAAGTTCCCTGACCCTGAATGCAATAATAGAACGTATCACTGACGCTCAAAACCGTAGAAAATGTCCGATAGCCAAACGGCGCAGATCCAGAAACGGTGATGTTTCCGGTGCCGGTCGTGGTCGATGTGTCTTTAACACGATCTGCGGTTATGAAGGCCATAGATCTATCCTATCAGGTAGCTTGGAACACGCCATTAGTAGCGTCGAGCGTGACTGTAACGGTTTCACCAGCCGCAACAGCCTGACTGGAACCGTAGTCCC
>Ga0209190_1000252_pt1 | contig 38874 bp, 19 predicted proteins | sample M_140205_XF_Meta_FD_187315 | JGI IMG/M metagenome (GOLD analysis project Ga0209190, IMG submission 187315) | Freshwater microbial communities from Lake Montjoie, Canada to study carbon cycling - M_140205_XF_MetaG (SPAdes) (version 2) | ecosystem: Environmental > Aquatic > Freshwater > Lake...
TTGTTAACGCTACCTTCTTCGCTGTTAGCAGGTGCCTTAACTTTTTCTACGTATTCACGGACAAAACCTTCAGGCATTTCATCGCCTTCTTCATCGCCCATGTCGTCCATGCCTTCTTCGTCACCAAAGTCTGCATCGTCTTCACCTGGCTCTTCGTCCATTAGCTTGGCAAACTCAGCTTTGAGTTCGTCAAGTGCGTCTTCAAGATCAACAACGCGATCTTCAATTTCGCCTTCTTCGCCATCAACGCCGAACTCGTCGCCGCCCATGTCGTCCATGTCATCGCCACCGTGCATGTCTGGCTCGCCTAATTCGTCGCCATCAGCCATTTCTGGCTCCATGTCGTCTTCAGCTACTCCAGCCTGCTCGTCAGCTGCAATTTCGTCCATCATGGAATTGGCTTTATCGCCACCCATGCCTTCTTCCATATCGTCAAACGATTCGTCAAGGTCTTCGTCCTTGGTTTCATCAAGTTCTTCGTCAAGAGACTCATAAATCTCTTTGCTCTTTTCCACAACGATTTCGTGGAACAGGTTACGAGCAGCTTGCTCGTCTTCGTTAATGATCAGCTCGATCAGCTTTTCAAATTTCTGTGACATAAAGATTCTCCTTCTAGGGCTTCGTGTTATTATTTACATAATGTGACACTATTACACCGTCTTAGCCCTCAAAACGGCGTATTTTTCTAAATTTGTAGGAATTTTAGACCGCAGGAGCCGCGGCGGCAGCTTTGTACTGCTTTTGGATGTCTTTGATGCGGTCCTGTTGTTCAAACTTACGGACGTCGTGCATCATACGCAGACGATTGATCTGCATGAGTGTTAACTTGGTTTTACGCAAGTCTTTGAGCTTTAGGGTAGTCTGATCTTCCTTAGCATCATAGTAGCCGTCTTGGTACTTTTCGTTGCCAGGGCCAAACATTTCGTTTAGTATCATAACTCTATTTACCCAATTTTATTATATTTGTGGGGGTGCGGCAGGTGTAGCCATAGAAGCACCAGGTGCTCCGCCACCAGCATCCAATGCGCCAGGGGTGCCGGCAGCACCTTCGCCTTCGGCAGCATCAGGTGTAACATTGGTCAAGTCAGTTTCAATACCGCCCGGTGTAATACCAACACTGCGTAGGTTGGCATTGTCCATGGCATCTTCCTGTGGCTCTTGATTCTCTTCACGCCACAGCTCGTCATTTTCCAGCATTTCTTCTTCACTCATGCCTAGGTAACGCTTCATCAAGAAACGCTTGCTGAAGTAAGGGAAAGCTTCTAGGCTGGTAAATGTAGTGATCTTGCTGGTATCGAGCTCTGCCTGGCGATAGTGTGCAAAGTTCTGCGGCTCGTTAAAGCGCAGTTCAAACATACTGTTGTCAATGTTGATGCCACGCCACTTCATGAACATCTTAAACTCTTGGTCCAAGCTGTGTCCAATCAGTTTCTGCAGGCGTTTGCAGTACTCATTGAAGCGGTATTCTTGTATTAATGCTGTGCCTACTTTACCGTCATTGAAGGTACTTGTGCCGTCTTCTGGGCCTGTAGGCAGGTAGCTACTGGGGATACGCAGGCCGCGCATCATCTTGTTGGTAAAGAACTTTAAGTCGTCAATTTCGCCTAGATTGGCACCGCCTGGCAGTACTTCAACGCTAGATCCACGGCCTTCTGCTGTCTGCGGAAAGAAGAAGTCTTCGTTGATACTCAGCGGGTTGTATGTGCTGTCCATGAAGCTTTGTCCACCACTTTGTGTGGGGATTCTACGTTGGTGAATTTCGTTTTTAATACGATCAACAAAGGCCATAGCAAGGTGGCTAGGCATGTTGCCAACGTCAATCTTGAACATTCTGCGCTCTGGCGCACGTTGTACACGATAGATAATGATGGCATCTTCCAGCAGTTCTTTCTGCTTGTAGACTTTAAAGATCAACTCTAAAATACTACTGCCAAAGGGCCAGTTGGCATCTAGGCCTTCTGTCAGACTCATGTGTCTAATGTGTGCGGCATCAATGGCGTGTTCGTTTAATGCTTGATTAAAACGCCCACCTGATCCATAGGGATTGTTGGGTGCATTGTAGGCTGCGGCACCATAGCCTGCTGTGTTGGGCTGTGTGTGATACAGGTTATCTGCTGTGACCTGTGTGGCTGTTAGGTTTTCAAAGTTGGGGTTAAGGTTACGCAACACATACTGCTCAGGCTTTTTACCTTCGCTTTCGTTGACAATAATCTTAACAACGTTGCTCATGTCTGTCCAGAACAGTTTGAAGTTCTGTGGGTCACGGATGAATACTTGATCGCCGTACTTGAGTGCATTACGGAACATTTTAAATGATCTCTTGTCCCACTCGTTGAGCTCGTTCCAGGCCTGCAACTGCTTTTTAATAATGTTTAATTCAGTTTCAGTGGGCTTTTCACGGAAGAACAAGTCAAATGCTGTGTTGTTCTCTTCGTTGCTTTGAGTGCAGAACTCCGCTAGAATATCCAAGGCAGCGTTAACTTCACTGTCCTGATCCATGGCTTCGTACTGATTGTAACGCTCAACGCGATTGGGATGACCCATGTAGACTTCTGGCAATAGATTGCCAAAGTTGCTTCTACTTGCACCAAATCCTGTGTCAGCCGTAGCAGTAGTGCTGCCGCTGATGGGACTCAAAGATCCTGCGGTGTTTACTACTCTAAAATACTTTTTCCAAGCCATCGTGTATATTTCCCGGGTACAGTGTATTTAACTTAATTTACAGCGCGATGTATTTTCGTGCTAACATCAACATTCTTCTTCATTTGGTTGACCATTTCTGACAGCATGTCAGTCATTTCTTTGTTAGATCCCATGCTTTTTGGCAGTTCTTTGAGTGTGCTGTTCAAGCTGTCTAATGTCTTGCTCAACACCAGTGCTGGATCTGCGGCTTTGCCTGCACCCGAGGCTGCTGGGTCAGCGGGCATTGAAATTTGTGATGCAGGGTCTTTGGCACCGGACGGAAGTCCTGCTTTACCAAACATGTCGTTGACAAACTGCGATGCATTGCCGCCCATCATGCTGGACAATGCTTTGCCAAAATCCTTGTCCAGCATCTTGCCTGCGTTTGCATTTGGAGCAAAGCTCTTGCCTAGAGTAGACTGTGCTTTTTGCAGTCTTTCAGCAACATAAGGTCCCATTACCTGTGACAGTTTTGCCATGCCTTCTGGATCTGTGGGTACCACAATTTCTTTGCCGTGTAGCACAACTGGATAGCCGCTGTCTGGACCTTCAAACATGCCGCCTTCTTTGGCCATTAGTGAGCCACCTTCGTGCTTGGATGCACTGAAGTGCATGGCATCCTTGCGACTCTTCCAGGCGCCGCCCCAACCCAGTCCCATAGCAGATGCTGTGCCCTGAATGCCTGCCGGCATGTCTGTGACTAGCTCGCTTTCACTCAAGGGATTAGTAGCAGGGTTAATGTCAATGGCGCCACCCTTGGCGTGTACACTCTTGACACCTGGGCGTCCACGAACGTCACGATCAACATAGCCGCCAAGGCTTTGAATTGGGTAACCAATGCCATCCAGATAGTCAATTAAACGCTGGAACGCAGGCTGTGCATCAGCGGCAACTGCTGTACTCTTGCCACTCTTGCTTCTAATTGTTGCCAACTGAGGCTTGCTACCTCCACCGCCTTGTGCTTGTTCGTCACCTGCGCCTGGGGGAGGAGGAGTTTGCCCACCACCGCCCGACGTCATACTTGCACCTACACTACCTGCGGCAGCACCACCTGCGGCAGCCGCTTTGGCGGTGGCTGCCGGCATTGCATTGCCTTGTGTGCCAAATGTAGAGCCAGCAAACCCAGCCTGGGCAGCAGCCATTCGCTCATCTCGAGACTTTTGTCGTAGTTCTGCTTCTTTTTGTGCTACTTCTTCATCTTTGGCAATTTCTTCTTTACTACGAATTAGTCCTGCAAATCGTGCCGCATCACCAAAAGCACTGTCGCTGATAAACTTTTCAATTATCTTTGGTATTCTTGCAAAGAAGTCGCCTATGTTTTCTAACCCATTCATAAGAGCAGTCCAGCCAACTTTAAATCCTTTCCAAATTGGGTCGAGCGTGTTTAGAATATTTGAAACAGTAACCCCGATAACTTTTATTTGGTCAGTGAATGCTCCCCAAATCTGCTTCATGCCTTCACCGATAGTGCTTAGGTCCCCGGTTAAGATACCTTTAACAACTTTAACCAATCCGCCTAGCAGTTCAACAAAAGGTACAAAGCTGTCTATCAGTAGGTTAGCAATGGGCTTGACCACTGGCATAATAATGTCTAGCACAGTCTTTACAACTTTTTCAACAATGCCGTAGAAAGCCATAAACACATCAGCCAGGTCGTTGATGATAGGACCAATCAACGGTCCTGCTACACGGATAGTGGCTGCAATACGTTCAAACAGTGGTTGTAGATATTCTACAAAAATTTCGTTGATGTCTGCTAGAATTTCTTTGCCAAATGCAATGGACTTAGTACCAATGCCTTTGAAGTCAATGCCTTCCATGATATCTTTAAAGAAGTCCCTAGCTGTCACAAACGCCAGTTTGCCTGATTCTACCAGCCCGCCGCCTAGGGTTTTAAGTCCAGGGCCAAGTTCAGTTAACGCAGTGCTAAACATTTCTTTACTGTTAGAAAATATACCTTCAAAGTTAATGCCAAAGCTCTTGAGTGTCTTGTTTAAATCAAAGTTTTTCAAGGTATCAACAATAGCACCCATGTCAATACCCATGTCTTTGAGGTTGTCAGATACTACTTGTCCTGCGCTCTGTAGTTGTCCTCCAACTTTTTTAGCATTGCCGTCAAGATCACCAAACAATGCGCCAAAGTTAAGGCCTGATATAAAGTTAACAAACTTAGTCAATCCACCTGCAATAAATGTAATCGCAGGTGTAATAAACTTAACCAATGGCTGGATAACTTGATTCATTAATACATCTTTGAGATTACGCATTGTTGAATCAAAGTCGTCTAGGCCACCTTTAACATCATCACGAGCACCTTGTTCTGCACGAGCAGCCGCTTGGTCTTCTGCTAATTTTTCTTCATGGAATTTGCCGTCTTTATCCATGTACTTGTAAACACCTTTTGCAGAATCAGTTAGCATGTTACCAAGTGTGTTACCTAACCCAGGAAGTCCAGCGGCGCCGGCATAGATGGCAGTCTCGTTGTCCTTGGCTGCTTTAGCCAAGGCTGCTGAACCTTTTCGACTATTACTGTCAAGTGTTTTACCATAGTCTTCAGTTTTAACACCAACATCCTGGGCTTTGTCAACGTTGTCTTTCATTGCACTAATAAACCCAGGCGCGGCTGCTTCAAGAGCTCTCTGTTCATCTGTTAGTGCTGGCATACCCATTGCTAAACGTTTAACTGCGTTTGCACCAGCATCGCCAAACTCGCTTTGAGCACGAGCCATAGCTTTGTTGAGTTTTTCTTTTTCGTTTGCATCCATCTGGCTTAGTTTCAGCTGGAAGGCTGCGTCTTGTGTTTTCTTAGCTAGTGCATCTGCTTGTGCTTTGTTTGAAACACCTGTGAGTTTAGCAGTAACGTCAAATTCTTTTGTTAACGAAACTGCACTTTTAGCCATGTCTGCCATGGATAAATTGTTGACTCTGGCACCCTGAGCCTGTAGAGCCATCATGCCAGGCAATTCATCGTTGACTTGCTTTAGGCTAATGCCCATGCCTTGCAATTCTGCGCCGTAGCCTGTGCGGATTGTCTTACTTAAATTAGCAAACTGTGTGGCACCCTGTGTCATTGTGCCGCCAAACTTGGCAATATTATCTTTGTTTTCTGTGATAATACCTGTAAACTCTTTGAGGCTTAGCCCAGTAGAAGTAGCCGCTGCCTGCATTTGCATGAGGTTGTTGTTGAAACTCATGCCCGACTTTGATAGTTCGAACTGTGTTTCTCTTAATTCTTCAAACTTTGCAAACACCGCACTAATAATGCCAATGCCCATGCTGAGGGCACCGCCAAACAAAGGAATCGCTTTGGCTGCATCACCAACAGCTCCTGTAAACCCACTGATCGTAGCTGGAGAATCTCCGTAGATCTGGCCAGCTAAGTCTGCACCCAGCGACAGTACACCGTCAGCAAATCCACTGATTATTTTGGCAGCAGAGCCAACACCACTGGCTAGAGTGCCAATGCCGCCGGCCAATAAACCAACAGCACCGTTGGCAAAACCCAGTGTGGCCCCTAGTCCGTAGGCAACTTTGCCCATACCTGCCAGTGCAGTGTTTGCTAGGCTTGATTTTTTGGCAGCATCTTTTAATTCATCACCAAACTCGCCGGCTGCGCCTGCGGCACTGCCCATGGCAGCATCAGCGGCTTTTGCACCCTTGGTGTCCGGTGCTGGCGCTGTTTTGGTTTTGTCTTTGCCACCCTTGCCACCGCCAGACCCAATTTGTTTCTTCATCCCCAGCAAGATGTCAATGATCTCGCGTAGGCTGGTTTCCGTGGCCGCATTGACTAACTCTGCGCCATTTAGGTCAACACCTTGGGTTTTGATTGTTACTGATGCCATTTAGTTTTCGCCATTATATATGCAGATAAATATCTACGCTACATATATTTATGGAGACAAAAATATGGCTGATACCAATCCACTAAACAGTTTTTTTCGAAAAAGCAAATTTAACATCGATCTGCCCAGTCGCGGACGATGGTACCCAAAAACCGCACTGGCACCCACAGTAGTCAACGGTTCAGTTGCGGTATTCCCAATGACTGCTGCTGATGAAGCCAAGTTTAAAATTGGAGATGCTACCTTAACAGGCGCCGGCATTTTTGATCTTGTTCGCAGTTGTATTCCAGACATTCGCCAGCCCGAACTGGCACCAATGGCTGACCTAGATGCAATACTGCTGGCTATTCGTAGAGCCAGCTATGGCGATAACATGAAGTTTAACGTCAAGGTGCCCAACACATCGTTGATGAGAGAAATTACTCTTAACCTGTCTACCATGGCTTCGGAGAGCTTTGGCAGCGAAGCAGACTGGGACGACACCTTGGAAATCACAGATGAAGACACAGGCAAAGTATTAACTGTAAAAGTTAAACCTATTAACTTAAAGACCTTGTTTGGACACAGTAAAACACTGGTACGAGTACAGCAGATGTCTGTTAAGATGGCTGAAGCAGACGACATTGCCGATGATGCCAAGCTAGAGTCCTTGACTGAAAACATTCAAAATCTAAGCCAGGTAAACATCACCATGGTTGCAGACAGCATCGAAAGTCTCGAAACAGAAGATTTCAGCACACGCAATCCTGCAGATGTACGCAACTTGTTGGGACAAATTGATGTGGCCTACTTCAACGAGATGCAGAAGCACATTGACAATCAACGCAAGAAGATTGGCATGCAGGACACAGTGATTACCAGTACACCAGAAGAAATTGAAGCTGGTGCTCCAGAGTCATGGGTGGCAGAGATCAACTTTACCACTGCTGAATTCTTCAAATAAAGGCGGTTTACAATGAGCGACAATCCACTAAAGGCCTACTTTCGTAGACCAGAAGTCTATACACAACTACCCGGTGGCGGCGCTTTTTGGCCAGAGGGCACCATTGAGATTCCAGTCAGCGGAGAACTAGCAGTGTACCCTATGACTGCCGCAGATGAAATCAGTCTACGCACACCAGATGCATTGATGAACGGACATGCCATTGTTAGCCTGCTGGAAAGTTGTATTCCCAGCATCAAGGACGCTTGGCAAACACCCTTGTCTGACATTGATGCACTGTTGATTGCATCACGCATTGCCAGTGTAGGTGCTGACCTAGAGCTCAGTACCAAATGCCCCAACTGCGATCACAGCAATGAATTTATTGTGGACCTGCGTACTCGACTAGATTTGATTCAACCTGGTTCATGGCATGAGCCTGTTGAAATTCGTGATCTTACATTTCACTTTAGACCCTTGACCTTCAAGCAAAGCAACGATTTAAACAATCGTATCTATGCCGCACAACGCACAATGCAACAGATACAAGGCATTGAAGATGAAGATCAAAAAGAACAAGTGAACAAGAGCATCCTGGACAACGTCTCACAGATCAACTCAGACACATTGATTTGTTCTATCTCTGCCATTGAAGTAGCCGGCAACACTGTGCGTGATCCTGATCACATACGTGAGTTCATTGACAACTGCGATCACAAGTTATCCTCTGCCATCAAGAAGGCCTTTGATGATCTACAGAAAAGCACCAAAGCTGAAGATGTTCACTTGGAATGTGAGGAATGCAGTTACAAGTTCAAAGTTCCGTTCTCACTGGATTACGGAAGTTTTTTCGTCTAAGGCTCTTGAACCTGGACGCCGATAGAGTCCAAGAGCTGTTAAAGACCATGGAAAAAGAAGTGGCGAATATCAAAAGTGATCTGCTCAAGATGACTTGGTACATGCGTGGTGGACTCAGCTACGAAGAAGCTATGAACCTCAGTCAAAGCGAAAGAAGTATTGTTGGTGACATCATCAAAGAGAATTTAGAAACAACTAAAAAATCAAGACTTCCTTTTTTCTAAGCAACTTTTATTACTGTCCTTCTAAGACTTACTGCGTAAGTCTGTTTCTTTCGCTTACGCTCAGAAACTTTTTTTCTATCTTTAACTATAACGCTTGTGCGATAGTTTCATCTAGATTCAGTCACAATTCACCCGTTGCCGGGCAAATCATGACAAGAGCTTCATCTGAGTTCTTTTATCACACTGTGTTAAATGAGATTGCTGTTACAGCACGGAAGCGGTTAGCCGGTACTCCCTACTCAAGATTCGATCCAACGGATGCTATGTAATGCCCTAACAAGCGAACTTTACATAACCCTAGGTTGCTTTTTCTCAGAGCCTAGATCTTTTGACACCTTAGGTTAGTGTCTTTCCCTGCAACACCCAAGCGTCTGACGGCACAGCACAACCTGTACAACCTCAATGGGAGTCGAGCAGCCTCGACCAAACAACGTTGCTATGATTAATTACTTGCAGAGGTCTTTGACGACGTCTGCGTTTAGTTCAAAAAATGTATCAAAGTCCATGAAGATCCATGAGCCTTGTTTAACAGTTTCGTACTGTACTGACTTTTCTATTTTGATTTGTGGGAGATGTTTGACTTCAAATGCTACAAAGGTGCCTTTGCGATTAAACTTCATGAACAGTAGATTAAAGTCTCCAGGATCTGCAACGTCCATGCATTGCTCAATCCATGATTCTAAAATTTTAACTTGTCCTTGAAATAACTGATGAAACGGAAAGTCTTTATATGATTTACATTCGGCATTTAACTTTGGGAAACTTTGTCCTGGAACTATGTCGCCCTTGAAGTTGCGAATTTGGCCTTCGTGGAGAAATTGTTTACGAGCCTGGTTTTTGCCACCCACATAAGCACCCGAACCTGGAGCTCGGATAAACTTTTCGCCGTAGAGATTGGTTAAAAAGTCAGCAACCTGACGTTCGTAACTGTTTCCTTTGGCTTTACTGGGACTGGGCATGTGTAGTAGTTATCTGCGCTCTGAGGAGTTGTAATATTTTTCAAAAAGATGCATTGGTGGTGCCATAAGAGGTGAATTTTAACATAGTTCTTCTTCGCTTTTCCATTGATTAGTGAAGTTTGTTTGTTTTTTTACTGCCGCACAAGTGCTTTGACATATAGAATGTGGCTTGGTAGCCCAGGATTTTTTAATATCATCAAACTGATCAAGCGTTGCCCCGTTTGGATAGCCTAGCCAACAGCAAGGATGTAACACACCCTTGGCAGAAAGGTACACACTGGATTCTTTTAAAGCCTGACACTCGATGTTTCCTTGTGCAATGCTGTTGACATAACCGCGTGGAGGATGTAAAAATTCCACAGGGTATGTGTTAAAGCGTCTACTAACTTTAACACGAAACCAACGGAAACACAACCTGCGAGCTAGATCTCTACAATCTTTTACTTGATGTTCGTTGTGTTCGTAGACCAACATTTCCCAGTGAGCACGGCCGCCTGCACGTATAAATGCTTCGGCGTTTTCCATGATCTTAGACCAGATGGTGTTAACTCTGTAGATGTGATTGGTATCTTCCAGTCCATCGAGACTCCAGATAACATAGTCGCGTTCTTGATTTAATAGCCCTGCAAGTTCTTGCCACCAGCCGATGTTACGCAGGCTACCATTGGTGTTCATACCCAGCGTGATAGCAGGATTTACCTGCCGGAAGTAACGAAAGATTTCTAGTGTGTGCTGTCCTGCGGCAGGATCGCCATAGTCGCCACACATGAACATCTTGTCTAGGCCACGGATAGCTTCGTCGCTAAAGTGTCTTTGAACTTGTGCTAGTGTCAAATGATCTAGCTTGGTCTTATCAAAGGCAGGATCTTGTTCGCGGGCACACTGAGGACAGGCTGCATTGCAGGCTGTAGTTGGCTCAATGTGAAGAACCTTGATCATAGTTTGCTTATTTCAACACCGGAGTTTTCAAGGAAGCGGACTCCCGAATCATCTCTATAGTTTTCACTATAGAATACACGACTAATGCCTGACTGATGAATGAGCTTGGCACACTCGATACAAGGAGCGTGAGTAACAAATAAGTCAGCCCCACTACCACTGTCATTAGACTTCGCCAGTTTTGCAATAGCGTTTGATTCAGCATGAAGTACCTCGGGCTTAGTTTTAAGACGATAGCGACTGATATACTCTTCGCCGTTCTTGTCCATGTAAATGCCTTCAAAAGGCCACTTTTCTTTGATTTCTTCTGGGTCTAACCAACCGCCTGCGCCGCGGTCCATCCACTCAACATTTTCGCAGTTGTTGTCCCATCCCGCAGGCATGCCATTCCATCCCATGGAAATAATGCGGCCGTCTTTGACAACAACAGCGCCAACGTGTAGCCGTCGAGCATAGCTCATCTCTGCTACCCGGCGTGCAATGTCCATGTACAGTTCGTGATATCGGTGTAGTTTCATAGTGTTTCAACATCCGTGTTATAGCTGGTAAAGCCGTTTTCTTTGACCACGTGCAGGATACTGGACACGCGACTGCTGAGTTCATCTCTGTGGCTAACAAGCCAGATACTCTTTTGACGATCACGCGACATTTTCTTCAGCACACTCATGGCATTCTCAACACCACTGGCATCAAGTCCGTTGTCAATGAGTTCGTCAACAAACAACAAGTTGATGGGTTGATATAAACTTTCCCAGACATCGCGGAATGCCCAGCTCAAGCTGAGAATAAGTCTATTGCGTTCACCACGTGATAGATTATCAAAGTCTAAGTCTCTACCCAACTCTGTGATTTCAACATTCAGGTCGTTTAGGAACTTGACTTGATGTGGCAAGCCCATCTTCTCTAGATAAAAACTCAAGCGTGAGTTCAGGTAGGTCAAGTTCTGCTCAATGATCTTCTTGCGAATAAACGAATCTTTGTTGGTCAGTAGTTTAAGCAAGAACTCTTGATGTTCTTGTAGTCTTGTGAGTTCGTTCATGGCATCGTAGCTGATTTCAACAATGGCCTGTTCGCTCATTTCAACAATTTGATCTGCATACGGATCAGCTTCTGCTTGTTTGGCAGTTAACTGAGTGCGTAGGCTGGCAATACTTGCTTGGTGTTTAAGCGCATCTGACTCGTTGTCATAGAATACCTTTGGTGCCCGGCCTAATGCGCCAATTTCAATCACAGCACCGTCAATGGTGCTGACGCTTTCTATATGTGCAGTAAGATTGGCAGTGGCTTCTTCAAGTTCTCGACGTTTAACAACCAATGTTTGTTCTTGGCGATCATCATGAAACGCTTGTCCACATGCATGACATTCGTGTTTGCTGAGACTCGCAATTTCTTTCTTGAGCTTGGCAATAATTTTATCTTCACGATCACGATCTTGCTTGGCTCTAAGTGCAGCCGCCTGTAGATCCTGTAGATCTTTCTTGGTTTGATTGAACACAATCAAAGCACGATGTGCGGCAATCTCTGCGTCAATATTAATGTGCTCTAGGTCACTGATGCTTTGTGTTAAGGCATCAACATCTTCGTTGTGCTTCTTGATCCAAAGGCTTTGCCGGCGTTTGACGCTTTCGATCTGTTCAAGCATACGCCGGTTGGCTTCTTGCACAGCCTTGATACGCACATCCTCTGCACTAACAGCATCCTTTGTGCCACGCACTAGTTCTTTGAGAGAGTCAGCTTTTTCGCTGAGCAAGGTAATGCCCAACAACTGCTCAATGATCACACGCTGACCTCCAGCACCCAGGCTAAGGAACGGTTCAGTGTAGGTATTGAGGGCTAGCACATACTTGAACATGTCGTGGCTCATGCCCAACATCTTTTCAATTTCTGCTTGTGTTTCGCGGCTGTCACCTTGACTTTCGTCTGTGATGGCCTGTTCAATGTTGTTGATGTAAAACTTCAGTGTGTTTGGTTTGCGTCCACGCTCGATCTTGTAGCTTTGGCTGTTGAAGTCAAACTCTACTGTGACCAACATGCCCTTGCTGTTGGTCTTGTTGATCAAGTTGTCTTTCTTGATGTTGGTTAGAGCCTGCCCGTACAAGCCGTAGCTCAAGGCATTGATGATACTGGTCTTGCCTGTACCATTACGTGCGCCTGTGTCGTCGCCACCTAGGTCTAGGTTCTCGCCCAAGACCAACACAAGGTCCTTGCGATCAAAGTTGATGGCCTGCGTGGAATTACCCACGCTCATGAAGTTTTTAACTGTAAGTGTTTTTACTTTAAACATTAAAGCTCGCGGTATATTTGTATTAGTAAGTTTGGATCGTAGAAGTCGCTTTCAATGTTGGTCAATTGATTGCTGACAATTTGGTCTACACTCTCAAACTTGATTTCGCCAGGAGCAAGGTCCACAGCATGTTCTTCGTTCTTGGCAGGAATCAAACTGAGTTCTCGTAGTTGATACTTGTTTACAAAAGTTTCTTTGATGAAGTTGGCTTCTTCGTAGCTAATGTCAATGTCAATATTGACACGAATGTGAGCCTTGGGCTTTAACAGCGCATCTGCATTGTCAATCAAGCTGGCTAGACCAAGAATTCTATACTGCGGAGCGTCTGGCCAAGCAACAAACTCAGGATCTTGCCCCCACTCTAAGATCATTGCGCCACGCTCGTCGTCGCCGGCATCGGCGTAGTTGTGCGGGAAGCAATTGCCCATGTAGGTAATGTTACGATCAGTCTGCCGCTTATGGAAGTGTCCGGAGAACACATTCTCTACACCTTGGAAGTGTCCAGCACGTACTTCTCCAACTTCGGGCATCTTGACCATGGCATTCATGTAGAAGTTTGGCAGCTCAAAGTGCCCAAACATATACTTGTTGGTGTCTTTTTGCAGTCGCTTCCAGTCATCACCTACTAGCCAAGGCACTATGGTTACATCGCCTTCTGTGTAAAAGTCGTTGACAATGTTGATGTTTGGAACATTACGTGCCCAGCTAACGCTTTGTGTATCGCGACGATCCCTGTAGTAGAGATCATGATTGCCGGGTATGAAGTGTACACGATCAAAGCCCTTGCTTAGTGCTTCTATGGCTTCAAGACTGTAGTTTAGTGTTAACACATTGATACTTGATCGGTTGTTGTGCCAATCACCCAGGAAGATTGCAGTGTCGCATCCGCGCTCTCGCCCCAATGCAATAGCCCACTTGACGAAATTTAAACAGTCTTCGTTGTGGGTAACGCTATTGCCCTTAAGGCCAAAGTGGATGTCAGTGAAACAGATTGCTCGTTTGAATAGATTACTCATTGTACCAGTATAACAGAAATGTAGACCAAGGTCTACGATAATGATTAACTAAAATTGTTCACGGATGGAAACTTTACGCCCGATAGCGCAAGCCCGCAGTGGGTTATCACTCGGTTGGTCATATATTCATAGGCCGGCTGATGCTGGGCATTTACTAGGTCACAGACCTCTTGATAGTTGACAATCAGGTCTTGGTAACGATATGGATTTTTAACAACTTTAAGATCTTCTCGTATTGCAAGGTCATCAAGTAGACAGAAGCTCACATGCTTGCTGAACATAGTTTTTAGTGCTATTAGTTGGTTGTAGTAATTTACCATTTCTTCCAGGTAGTCGCCTACTCTCTCAAGGTCAACGGTAATTGGGGGTAGCTGTTTGACTATGTCGGTGTTTCTTTTCAGGCTGCCGGGCAAATTAGTGGTTATCATTACCCCGGGGGTAACTTTATTAATTTCTTTACTGCACACTATGTCAATTAAGTTTTTACGTGCAACACCAACTATATAACGTGAACGTAACAGCGTATTCAGCAAAGGATGGTTCAATGTTAACCAATGCTCAAAGTGTACAAAATTGTTAATACCGTGTACTTCTTTAACAACATGAGTACCGGTTCTAGGCACAGTGTACACAACAGCTGGCAGCTCGTAGGATGCCACTGGGATATAAGGAGCAGTGAATTGCACTTCGTCAGCGGCCCACAGATGTTCAAACATACGCCCAAACTCGGTGGGATCACTGAACTTGGTAAAAATTCCCGAATCTACAACTTTAACAATACGATTGGTCTTGGCAAGATTGTATACTTCAAGTATGGACGTATCTCCAGGGAAACTTATACCAATGGTTAACCTGTCACCCATATATATTATTCTTCGCCGCCGCCGTCACCACCGCCACCACTGTTCCAGCCCCAATTGAGCTGACGTGTGTAACTTGGACTTAGGCCGTTGGCTTCTAGGATGTCATCGCGAATGTTTTGATTCTTCTTTTCAATGTTTAAGATGCGTGTAAAGCTGTTGGTAATGGTTGCTGTGTAGTAGGCAAAGGGATTCTGACTCTTGGACTCGTCAAACTGTAGACCAATCTGGCTCAACTGTAGCAGGGCCTGGCTACGCATTTCATCGTTGTAGGTATAGCCGCGCCAGTTACTACGAGTGGCATAGCGTTCACAGAGCTTCATGAACATGTGCGCCAGCTTCTTGGTCATAGCGCCGTGTTCTCTGCTGAAGTGTCCGTTTTCCATGCCGCCAATCCAGTGACTCTTGCCCACAAGGAACGGCTCATCGTTTTCATCCAAACGATAGTGCCAGAATGGAGGGAAGTTCAACTTGACATGTGCCTTGGCTTCAGCCGGCAAGGTCACAATCTTTTCTAGCTCTGCATCGTCTTCGCTGGTGTCTTCAATTTCAATTTCTTCCAAGAGCTTTTTAGTCTTGCCGGCGTTCTTGGGCACCTTGGGAGGGGCAATTGGAATGTGTGTCCAGGTAGTGACACGGAACACAAGCTCAGTCTTGGGAATCTTCTTGTAGTCTACTTCTGTGCCTGTTTCGCGTTTAATACGGTCGGCTCGGGCTTCACGTGCGGCCTTGATGCTGGTCCTGTTGATCTTGTCCAGTGTTGGCAGAATAACATCAAATTGATGGTCGTTTTCAGGGTCGATAAACGAGCAGTACGTGGTCTTGCTTTTGTGAATTTCTTTCAAAATGTCACGATTGTTTAGATAGTTAACCTTAGCCATGTGTATTCGGCCTCCATAATATACTTATATTATACGCAGTGATAAGTATAAAAGCAAGCATTGTCTTAACCAAAAGAGCAAAACATATATGGCCATTAACACTACAATTGGAACACCTACACCGGGCAGTGACCCGCTGGTAATTGCCAGCAGGATCACCCTGCAGATCAGCAATCCAGACACCAATACCATTCTTGCTGTTGGTGTTGGTGTGTCAGCAGAAGCAGCAATAACTTCGCTCAACCGTATTAAACTCAGTAGACAACGGTTAATTGCCGAACTACAACCACAGCTCAATGATCTAAAAGCCGAATTGGCAGCTCTTGACCCTAATGCCGCATCGTATGAAAAAAGAAAAGCCAGTAGAGAAGCTGAAATTGCCAGCTACGAAAAGAAAATTGCCAATGCAAACTCGGATATTTCAGCAGCCGACGAAGCAATAGCTTATATTAACTCTGAATATCAAACAGCCATTGACCAACGTGTCAAAGAGGCTACACAACCTGCACCGGTGGCTGTGGCTACACCAGACAGCGCCGCAGGTGAAAGCGGTAACAGTGAAAATCCACCTCCTGCTGAAGCAACTACAAGCCCTGTTCCTAACCCTAACATTACTGCCAATCAAGAAAGTATTAACGAACAGGATACCTACGCTGAAGCACAAAGAAAGGCAGCAGCCGCCGAAGCAGCCACTCAGTCTTCGATTGAAGCTGGCGCCAAAGTAGCAAACACTGATCCTTCGGCAGTTCGTTTAGAAGCCGCTGGTGTTGCGGCCGGCGCAAAGCCGCCTTCTAAGAACCCGGCGGCTCCGTCTGTTTCATTGGGCGGTGTTAAAAAAGAAGACATGCGTGTGCGTATTGCTCTTGCTCCGCAGAGCCCTAACATTTTTTACAAAGATCCTAAGAACGATTTATTAAAACCGCTGAAAGAAACAGACGGTGTTATATTCCCAATACAGCCTAGCATTACCATCGGCCACGAAGCACGTTACCAAAGCACAGATTTAACGCACAGCAACTTTACATTTTTTAATTACCAAAACAGTGCAGTGAAGCCAATATCGCTAACTGGAGAATTTTTAATCAGAAACCCACGCGAAGGTCGCTACTGTATTGCAGTCATACGCTTTCTACAGGCAATGACTAAAATGTTTAATGCCAACGATACTGCTAACAACATGAAAGGTGCACCACCAGCTGTGGCACGTTTATACGGACTAGGGCTAATGGGTTTTGATAGTATACCAGTTGTTATCACTAGCGTTGATGTAACCTACGGAACAGATGTTGACCTACTGTCACTGGCTGTAGCAGTCAACGGCACAACAGAAGTTACTAAGTTGCCAGCATCGTTTCAGATTACTGTAACAATGAACCCAGTTTTTAGTAGAGAGTTTGCCACAAACTTCTTTGGTACACAAGATTACGCATCCGGCAAAGTAAGACTATTGGGTAAACAGGTTATTACTCCTATTGTAACAACAACCCCTGCAACAACAACCCCTGCCGCTAAAACCAATGAAACAGGCAATGTTGCCACAGCCAACAGCAACACCACTAATAGCAATATGGCTGAACCAGATAGCAATGTTGGTACCAGTGGCAATAGTGCCGGGGACGGCGACGGTGTCAATCCTGCGGCAACTGGCTCAGGCACCGACAGCAAGAATGAAGTAACTAAAGAAAAAACAACAACTCGCAATAATGATGGCTCTACTACAGAAGTAACCACAGAAACAGTTAATGGTGTAACGAAAGTTACTACTACTAATATTGATGCCAGCGGAAAATCAACTACAACAGTTGGCGGTGGGTCAAGTGGAACAGGTGCAGACTCAGCATCCACTAATGCTAACGCCACAGGCAATGGTGGCGACAGCACTCAGCCCAAAGATGAAGCAGCCGCAGCCAGTTCGATTGCAGCCAAAAAACAAGCTACAGATGATTTTATAGCACAACGAGATCAAATAATTTCACAGGTTCAAAGTGCATATGATGGTATAAAACAAGCCATCACCGATTACTCTGCAACGTATCTAGCAATGTTAAATAGAAATCAAGCAAGCCATCAAGCAGATTTGGCCAAAGATCAAGCAGAATTGGCCGCAGTACAAAACGGAACTATGACTTTTCCAACTCCTGGTGGTTTTACAAGCATAGCTGAGATACAGCAGTCTATTGCTTCTGAACAAAAGGACATAGCAAGAAGACAGGCTAACATTGACGCAGGTGCTCCATACTATGGACTGACGCAAGATCAGTTTAACCTAGCGGCCTCCACGGAACCAGCATACTTGTCTGCAAAAAACTCTGCCTCTAGCGCATTAAATTCACTAGGTACCTTAACATCAACTCGACAATCATCAGTTGACTTTGCCGCATTACCTAGCTACAGCGCCAGTTGGTATAGTGTACCGCCAGCGATTACCATCAATGGCAAAAATCTAACATAGGATCAACACAATGACAGTTACATACTCCGCATACAGTCCTTACTACAACACAGATCTCAATGCCAGCAAGACAGCATTAGGCATGTTCTCTCCACGTACTGTGCCTGCAGAAGCAGACGATGTTAGTTTTGAAATCACTGCAACCTATCACACTAGACCAGACCTGCTGGCCTATGACTTGTACAGCGATGCACGTCTGTGGTGGGTGTTTGCACAGCGCAATCCCAACACACTGGTGGATCCCTTGGGCGACTTCACCACTGGCACCACTATCTTCTTGCCTAAACTAGCTAATCTTAAAGCAGCCCTGGGACTATAATCAATGGCAACTTTCGACGAAACAATTGCGCTGTATCAAGCAGTCAACGACTATGTACGTGGTAAACTGATTGAACGTGCTGAGTTCTTAGAACGTTTAGAAGCTGTTGACCTAACAGCCGCTGACGCAACAGCACAGCTTGATGCAATTAACAACGAATACCAAGCCTGGCGAACAGCAATTAACGAAGAAAAAGCAAGACAGGACAAACTTGCCGCTGATGCATTCATGACGCTCAGTGAGAGCGATAAAAAAGCAGTTAACGGGTCATCGACTATAGCCAATAGAAAGGACATAGTTAATCAACTGAAAAATGCTCCTTCTATTCAAGGTACCACTGACAGCAAAAAAGCACAAGTGGCCAAGGCGAAAGCTGAAGCGGCCAAGCCAGAAGAAAAACCAGCAGACAGTGCCGCTACCGCAGTCAAAGACAAGCAGGCCGCCGGCGACAGCACTGCCAGTACGCAAAAACCACAGGACGATCCAACTGTTAAAGATCCTGCCACTAAAGTAGTAGCAGATTCAACAACTGCTACTACCAAAACAGTCAGCGCCGACGATGCGGCCTTGGCCAAGCAGGTTAAAACAATTGAAAGTCCCCGCCCCACTGATCCAACAGTCAAGCCAGCGATCCTGCGTCCTAATCCACTGCGAATATTTTCCAGCTACACTTATAATCTATCATTGGAGTTAACCACTCCGCAGATGTACAACAAGATGCTAGAAAGCAATCCCACCAAGTACGATGTCAACGACTGGGTGCCAATTATAGCCACAGGTGGCACAGGACAGACCAAAGCACAATGGCCTAAGGGGCAAGGCAAAAAATACTTTACTAAAGATTTCTACATTGATGACCTGACAATGAAGGGCATTGTTGGACAAAGTGCTGACGCTCGTGGCACTAACATTCAAGAGTTTCACTTTAAGATTACTGAGCCTTATGGCATGAGCTTCATTGAAGAACTCTACGACTTTACCAAAGATGGTCTTAAAGAAAAGAATTACCTTGAGTTGCCTTGGATGCTAAAGGTCAAGTTTATTGGCTATGATGACAACGGTAAACTCATTGACGAGTCAGAAAGACTCACCAAGTATCTACCAATTAAAATCAATCAAATGAATGTATCAGTGACTTCTGCTGGTGCAATCTACGAATGTACTGCTATACCCTATGGCGCACAGGCACAAGGCGACAAGTACGGGCGCTTGGGCAAAGACATTGAACTCAAAGGCAAAACGCTGTTGGACATTTGCAACGGCAAGGCAGCGGCTGTAGCAGAGGACAAACCTGCTGATACACAAAACACCACAAAAGATACAAAGAAGCCTGCGACTGAAGCAATTATGGGCCTGGCTGAGGTAATGACCAAAGACAGTGAAGCACTGACTAAACCTAAAGATCCTGCCAAGCCAGAAACCGCCGCGCAGAATGTGGCGGATCAATACGAGATTGAGTTTATTAAGACCACAGTAAGCTATGGCGACAAGACAGAAGACATTGACATTGGCACATATCTATTGGCCAGTCCCGAGGATATCACCAAGGCACAAACGCCAATGGCCAAACCTCCAGTGGAAAGCAAAGGCACAGATTCAAAAGTTGACACTGCTGCCTTGGGACAAAATCTATTGGCCTATCAGTATCTCAGCAAGGATGTGCCCAAGGTAAACATTGATACCAAGACTGCTCTGGTTAAATTTAAAGCAGGGTCGGGCATTTTTGACATTCTCAGTCAGTTGATTCAAAACAGCAAGTATGTTACTGATCAAGTTGCTGAGTTTAGAGAAGCCTACAACAAAGCAATTAAAATTGAAGATGACGCCAAACGTGCAGAAGAACTAAAATCCTTGTCTAAGCCAGTCAAGTGGTTTAAACTAATTCCTGACATCAGGCTCTTGGACTACGACGAAAAACGTAATTTGTACGCTAAGAAAATTATAATCAAAGTAATTCCCTACTTGATTGATGATGCTCGTGTACCATTTGCGCCCAAGCAGTCGCCAGCAAGTCGTGTAGTAAAAAACTATGACTATCTGTTCACTGGCAACAACAGCGAAGTTATTAATTTTGGTTTAACTTTTAATGCTGCCTACATGCAGTACAACACAACAAACTATGACACTAAAGCCATGAGTGCCGGCGCTAAAAAGCCCAGTGAAACTGAAGAAGTACAAAGAGAGCAAACAACTCCTACTCCGGTAAACTCTGGTGTCAGTAGAATACCTTCTCCGGGTGCCGCAGGCGCACCTCGAGGCATTGGACAGATAACACCTGACCGTGCTCGTAGCGCAGACGTGGCCGCCAGTATATACAGCAAAACAGATTTAGTTAATCTAGACATTGATACACTAGGAGACCCAGACTTTATCAAACAAGATGATATTTTCTACAAGCCGCAACAAGGTGACAAAGCTGATGTTGCTATAGAAGGTGGGCCAGGACAGCCCGAAGGAATCCGATTTGATTCAGGGCAGATTTATGCTCGAGTTAACTTTTTAACTCCGCAGGACTACGACGACAATTCTGGCATTATGATCTTAGGTGATAAGAAAGATGAAAAGACTTATCGCCGTAGTGTATTCAGCGGTATATACAATGTGCAACAGGTAGACGTAACGCTGTCAGGCGGCAAGTTTACACAAAAGCTCACTGGCATCCGAGTAGAAGAGGAAGAAGCTAAGTTAGTAGACAAGGCTCCTGCTGCCAAAGAAAGCAACGATAAGAAAAAAACAGCAGACGATCCTGCCAAGAAAGCGCCAGCAGTAACAACTCCAGCGCCAGCAGATGGTAGACCACGTGGCGGAACATAAGGTACAATAAATGTCAACAGTTGATAAAGGTTATTCACGTAGACCAGGCGCAGCGGCCCGACAGGAAACTGACGGGCAGTTAACCACGCCAGGCCCGTATATTGGCATTGTTAAAAACAACCTAGATCCAACAAGAGCCGGACGCCTGCAGGTTTACATTCCAGATTTGGGTGGTGCTGACGAAAACGACGACAGCGGGTGGTACACAGTCAGCTATGCCAGTCCATTCCGCGGACAAACAAGCCCAATGGGCGAATACGTGCAAGAAGCTGAGGATAAAGGCGCAGGCCAACCAGAGAACAGCACACAAAGCTATGGTTTCTGGATGGTGCCACCAGACCTAAACATCAAGGTTCTTTGTGTGTTTGCCAACAGCGATCCTGCACAGGGCTATTGGTTTGCCTGCGTGGGCGACAGCTTTGACATGCACATGACACCGGGCATTGCCGCAGTATCGCCAGCAGACCCCTTGAGCCCTGAAGATGGCGCATTGCCCAACAAGGGTGGCTACATCTGGGATCCAGAGAAATTTGAAACGCACAAGATGTTGCAGGAGTACATTGAGCTTATTAACCCTGCCGGCGGCAGTGTTGAAATTCCTGCTAGACTTCCTGTCAGTGAGCCTGTGTATGCACGACAAGGTGGCAACGATGGTGACGGTGAACCTATTGAAAACATTGATAGGCTGGCCAAGGTACCGCAGGTAGAACAAAGTAAACGACTAGGCATTCAAGGCCTGGCCTTTGACTATCGTCGTGGAGCAACCAGTGCCAGTGCTGTGCGCGAAAATCCCAGCCAAGTATTTGGTTTTAGCACACCCGGGCGCCTACATGCTCTTAAAGACAAACAGACAGCGGCCAAACTATTAGGCATCTTAAAACAAGTGCAAGACGGTAGTGTGTCCCCGGAAGATGATGCTTTTGCTAAAAAAGTACTCAGCAGTAACTATCGTGTTGGTGGACATCAGTTTGTAATGGACGATGGTACAGTTGACGGAGTAGATGCTGGTGTACGTATTCGCAGTGCAGCCGGCAATATGATCCTGCTGGACGATACCAATGAACAGATTTATATCATTAATGCTAGAGGTACAGCCTGGGTAGAACTTAGCCCTAGCGGTCGTATTGACATGTTTGCTACAGAGGACTTTAGTGTACACACACAAGGCAACTTTAACGTTCATGCCGACAAAGACATCAACCTACATGCTGGCAACAAGCTGAAGATGTTTGCAGAGTCTGGCATTCAAATAGAAAGTAAAAATGATCTAACACAGCGAGTGGCCACAGAAACTACGCTACATTCTGGCGCAGGATTTGGCATTGGTGCTGGTGGTAGCCTAGAACTCAGCACAGGCTCTGTGGGTAGCTTTACAGCCAGCAGTGACTTGATACTCAAGGGTGCTACTACTTTTATCAACACCAAGCCTGGTAACATCATCAGTGCGCCACCGCCTATTGAACAAAACAACTTGGTCAAGACTGGTAAAGTTGCTCCTCGACAAGTATGGTGGCAAACAGGCACGTTACGTAGTATTACGCCTATTGCTCCTATGCACGAACCGTGGCCTGCACACGAAGTTGACACAATTCAGACTGCTGTAGTTGAAAAAGGCAAAGCAGGGCCGGGCAAAATTTCGCGCCCGCCGGGCGGAGATGAGCCAGGTGCAGTCAACGAAGCAGACATCAGTCAAGCTGTGCCAGTTGGCGATGGCGTTTGCAAGTTGACCAAAGGTGAAACACAGGCCCTACTGGCCTGTATTGCCAAGCATGAAAGCGGCAAGCAAGGATATAGCTGTGAAAACAGTATTGGCTACTGTGGCAAGTATCAGTTTGGCGTCGAAGCGTTAATTGACGCAGGTTTTGTTAAGCGATCTGCGTTCTCGGGCCCATATAAAGGTTACCACAAGGCAATCTTAGGCAATCCCACAAACTGGACAGGTAAAATGGGTGTGGACAGCAAGACACACTGGAAACAAAATGGTGGCGCACAAGAAGCAGCCATGATTGCCATTATGAATGCCAACTGTAAACAGCTTAAACGGCTGGGTGTAATCACTGATAGTACACCACACGACGCCATTGGGGGCTTCTTAATGTGCAGTCACTTGCTGGGCGCAGGCGGCGCACTAAAGTACAGCAAGTTCTTAAGGGGTCAAGGCGCGGCACCCAAGCCAGACGCCTACGGAACCAGCGCAGAAAAGTACTACAACGAAGGCAAACGTGCAGTTAAACTGGGCGCAAGCGTGGCCAGCGTATAATAAATATGGTATAGGGAAATATTATGCCAGTAATGTATCAGGGGTTCAGCACAGTCTACAATCAGGGTAATAAAAAGTACTCACTGACCAGCTACGACTTAATCAAACAGGATCTGCTTAATGCGTTAAACACACGCAAAGGCAGTAGGGTGATGAACCCCAACGAAGGAACAATCATCTGGGATATAGTTTTTGAACCATTGACTGAGGAAACACAGCAGGCTTTGGTACAAGACATAACCAATATTGTGGCCAAAGACCCGCGCCTCAGCGTCAGCAACATAGATATTAACGCAATCAACAATTCAGTTTATCTAACATTAGACCTAGTATATGTCTCGGACAACGTGGCAGATACCATGCGTATACGGTTCGATAACGCTAGTCTTACAGCAACATTCCAGTAAACTGCTGATTAACACCCAAGATAATTTCTCCCATAAATATCTAACAAGATGGGTTAAATTATGAGCCAACAGCAGAGAATTCAAAACATATTTGGTACGCAAGACTGGCAGAATATCTACCAGACTTTCCGCGATGCCGACTTCAAAAGTTACGATTACGAAACTATTCGTAAGTCGATGATTGACTACATCAGTACCTATCATCCAGAGAACTTTAACGACTACATCAACAGCAGTGAATTCATTGCACTAATTGACTTGATCGCTTTTATGGGTCAAAGCATCAGCTATCGTGTTGACTTAAATGCCCGTGAAAACTTCTTAGACACAGCCACACGTCGCGAAAGTATCCTGCGTTTGGCCAAATTGGTTAACTATCAACCCAAACGTAATCTTGCGGCGCAAGGTTATTTAAAGATTGAAACTATTGTCACAGACGAAGACGTAGTTGACAGCATGGGTATTAATCTTAAGAATACACCCATTGTCTGGAACGACAGCACAGCCAACAACTGGCAAGAGCGTTGGAATACAATTTTAAATGCTGCCTTGGTCAGCAGCCAATCTGTTGATAACCCAGGTAATTCTAATGTAATTGACAATGTTGCCATTGGTGAGTACAGCATTGACTACCCCAGCACCAGCACACAACCCCTGCCCTTTGCCGCACGTATTGACGGAGTTGTGCAGAACTTTGAAGCAGTTAATATGACCAGCCTGGGCAAAACTTTTGTTTACGAACAAAGCCCAAGTACAAATACAGTGTTTAATCTCCTGTATAAAAAAGACAACAAGGGCTACGCCAGCAACAACACTGGTTACTTTATGTACGTCAAGCAAGGCAATCGTGCCAGTGAGCGTTTTACCATCACAGAAAGTTTGCCCAACAGAAGCGTTCAACTGTCTACCACCAATGTAAACAACACAGACGTTTGGTTGTTTGAGATCTCTGCCGCAGGCACACTGGTGCCGTGGACAGCCATTGACAGTTTGTACGGCTACAACACCAGTTACAACAACTCTAGTGTTGGCAATAAAAAGATTTACAGCGTAGAAACAGGCGTCAACGACACAGTTGTTTTGAACTTTGGCGACGGCGTATTCAGCGACATTCCTGTTGGTAACTTTGTCTGCTATGTTCGTCAAAGCAACGGACTCAGCTATCGTATCAACCCATCTGAGCTTAATAATGTTACCTTTAACATTCCCTATCTAAGCAAGGTTGGTCGTGTGCAGAGCCTACGTGTGGTGGCCAGCCTAAAGTATACCATTGCCAACAGTGCAGAGCGCGAGAGCCTTGATCAAATCAAGTTACGTGCTCCACAGAACTATTACACACAGAATCGTATGGTCAATGGACAGGACTACAACAGTCTTCCGTTTACCAAGTACAACAACATTCTTAAGATTAAATCAGTCAACAGAACCAGTTCGGGTGTTAGTCGTTACTTAGACGTCATTGATCCAACTGGCCGTTATTCCAGCACCAATATCTACTGTGGCGACGGGGTAATCTACCAAGACGATACATTACTCAGCGATGCATTTATCTATGCATCACGCACAGACATTATCACAGCAGTACAGAATAAAGTACTACCAATCATTGCCAACAGTAGTTTGATTAATTTCTTTTATGCCAACTACGGTGCATCAGTTGTTGGCTTTGCCAGCAGCTGGAAAATGATTTTAACTGACAACAACACCAGCAGTGGCTACATGGTTGATGACAGTGTGTCGCCACCAGCGTTGATCAGCACAGACAACAGTAAATTTGCCAACAAATATTCTGTTGGTAGTATTTTAAAGTTTACTCCGCCACCAGGTAAAGTATTTGACAATAACAATGCCATTGTAAATGGCTCTGTTACCAACTTAAAGATCAACCAACACGCAGAAATTTACGCAACAGTTAAAACTGTGGTTGCCAATGGCAACGGTAATAATAATCTGCGCCCAGGACAAAATGTTGATGGTACTGGTGCAGTGCTACTCAGCGAAAAAGTACCAACAGGTGCAGTGCTAAACAGTATCCTGCCTGTGTATCGCCCTTACTTGACCAGTACAGAGCAGACCACACTGATCAACCTGCTAGAGCAAGACCGCAACGTAGGTCTAGGCTACGACCGTGCAACACAGACATGGTATACCGTTGATAACCCAAATACTGTCGCCGGTTTTGAAACACTCAACGGATCAATCGGCGCCGCAACCAACAACGCAAAGACCTGGTTGGTTACATTCATTAGTAGTACTGGCACATATAAAATCAATGCTCGCTTCTTGCGTCATTACTTTGCCAGTGAACGCGAAACAAAGTTCTTCTATGATCCTACAGTGAAAATTTATAATCCACAGAACGGTAAACAACTCAAAGACGGTATTACTGTTCTTAAGAGTAATGCTCTACCAGGAATTGAATCCAATACTGGTTTCAGCAGAGACATTCCAATGGAAATAAAAAATCAAGTTGTTGGTGCCGACGGTTTTGTTGACGACACTAAAATTGAAATTAAATTTGCTGACAAAGACAGCAACAGCGTTCCAGATGATCCTTTTTACTACAAGAATATTGTAGGCACAAGTCCCGACTATGTGTTTTTCCAAACACAAAGTGACACCAACAGCAGTAGAGAAGTTCCTTTAGCCTCAGGTACAGTAAAGGTTGCTGACGATGGCTTTACCATTGACAGTGATATCTATAGCTATGCCAACGGAGACATTGTTTTTGCTGTAGGCGATGGCAGCGCAGGTGTGTTTTATAGAATTAGTAGAACCAGCGCCAGCGCCAGCAAAGTGGCTGTTACAGGATACAGCTACAAATACGGCCGCCAGGATATTAAATTCCAGTATCGTCATAACGCTCCGGCTGATCGTCGCATTGACCCAAGTCCAAGTAACATCATTGACGTTTACATTTTGGAAAAGAACTATGCTGCTGACTACAGCAATTGGATCCAAGACGGCACCGGCAAAGTCAGCGAACCCGTTGAACCTACTACAGAAAGTCTACGCACTGACTTTATTAACTTAGACGAGTACAAAATGATCAGCGATTTGTTGATCTTTAACCCAGTTAAGTTTAAACCGTTATTTGGCACCAAGGCCGATCTAGAACTACAAGCTCGTTTTGTTGTAGTTAAAAATCCAAACGTTATTGTCAGCGACAGCGAAATTAAGAGCCGTGTTATCACTAAGATCAACGAATACTTCAGTGTAGACAACTGGGACTTTGGAGAAACATTCTATTTCTCAGAGTTGGCAGCTTATCTACACGCAGAATTAAACAGCATAATTAGTAGTGTACACCTTGTACCTGTCAGCACAAATCAGACCTATGGCGACCTACAACAGATTCGTTGCCAGAGTTTTGAAATTTTTACCAGCAGTACAACTGTAGCAAACATTGATGTTGTAACAAACTTAACTTCTTCTCAATTGAGAGTATCATAGTAAAATGGCCATTACCAAAACAATTAACTTCCTGCCCAGTTATCTACAGACCACTGTCAACGAACGTTTTCTAAACAGTACACTAGATAGACTAGTAGGCGAAGGTACCACTGAACGCTTTGACGGATACATTGGGCGTCGTTACTTGGACGGTCAAAGTCTAGCAGGCAACTACGTTGTTGAACAAAGTCAGTTTCGTAATCGTTATCAGCTTGAGCCAAGTTTTGTCACACGCAACAGCAGTGGCAAGGTCACCAGTCTTGCTGGTTTTAAAGAAACTGTTAATAGTATTGCACACAAGGGTGGCCTGACCAATAACTGGAATCGTTTATTCACTGGCAACAGCTTTACCTGGAAAGGTTTTGTTGATATTGACAAACTGGTTAACTATCAAAACTATGCTTGGCTACCAGACGTTACCAACGAAGAAACAGGTGAACAACTTCCACAGCTGGGTGCAGTGCCTGTATCCAGTAGTAATATTCCATTGTCTAAGACATTCACTGTATCTCGCAGTGAGCAAGGTATTACAGTGGCAGGTTACCCAGGTGTTAACCCTGAACTACAACTTGCACGTGGTGGCCAATATAACTTTGACATACAGGCACCAGCTGGCCAACAACTAAGTCGTGGTCCTAAGACAGTTAATCAGGGAAATGCCGCAAACTCTGTGTACATTACCAATGATACCAGCTACTTCAGCAACAACTCGGGACGTTTTGTCAATGGTGCTTTCCTTACTGTAGACGACCCCCGCAGAGAAATTGATTTTGCGGAGTACCCATTTACTGTAGAAACATTTATTAACTTTAAATCAGTTGCTTCAGCTGATCAAATTATCACCGGCTCATGGTTAGAAACTAACCCAATGGAAAGCTCTTGGTGCCTGCGCCGTGTTGTGAGGGATGGCAAGAGTTATATCAGATTCCAGTGGATCGACAGTGACGATGGTGGCACAATTTCATTAGAACATGGTCAGCCTGTGGTCACAGGACAATGGTATAACGTTGCTGTAAGCCGCAGTGGTGGTAATTTCCGTTTATATGTTAACGGTCAACAGTCAGCATCGGTCTACTGGGCAAAACGTTTTCGTAGAAATACATATCCAGTTACAATTGGCGCAGATACCGCGGGTAACTTGCCGTTCAACGGCTATCTTGAAGATACAAGATTCAGTAATAAGATTGCTCGTTATGTAAATTCTTCATATGTTGTAACACAACAAAACTTGACCAACGACGCAGATACTACTTTATTACTGCACTACGATGGTTCCAGTGGCAGCACAGAAATCATTGACGACGGTGGCAGTGGACAGGGCCGTGTGTGGATGCAGGTTGCTCCAGGCACCCAGGGTAATATTCCTAGTAACCCCAGCTTAAATGGGCGTGACATCGCGGGTGTTTCTAATAATGGAACAAACTCGGGTACTATTGTTTTTAATGTACCGTTGCTCAGCAGCGAAGCATATTATCGTAACCTGGGTCAGCACAACGATTACCGCGACACAGTAGATTTAGCCACTGATTTAAAGTTCAATCAGGTCAATGGGCAGATATACAGTCGCTTTATCAGTATTCCGGATCTGTCAGAAGACTCAGCAACAACTGGCCGCTGGGGCGGCATTGACGGTTACAGAGATCTGCAAGGCAAGACAATAATTTTTACCACTAACCACAGTGATGGCTGGGAAAAGATTGTAGACTACGAAGACAGTGCAGGCTACGACGTTGGTGGCTACGAGCAAACACAAACACTTACCATTGCAGAACGCACAAGTATCTGGACTATCAACATCAGCGACAACGGGATTATTCATCTAGAGAGTCCTGTTGTTGTCAACCGCGACTACAAAGTAAAAGTTGTTGCCGGCGACACCTATCGCAACACTGAGTGGTACAAAGATTCCACAGATCTATTAAAGCCTGTGCCGTTGCTGTCTGGTAACTGGACAAAATTATATCTGCAAGACGATTATTTTGTCAGCAATTATTCTGCTCTGACTATTAACAACAATAGTATACCAGTAATCAATGTAGATGAAGATATCATTGGCAAGGCATACTACACAGCCGGTAACGGTGTAGAGTTCATCAACGGTCTCAGAGTTGTTTTTGACAGCTATGCCAGTCCCAGCAAGTATGCTGATACCACAAAGACCTGGTATGTACAGGGCGTTGGTACCAGTATTACACTGGTGCCAGCAGAAGAACTGGTAACTGTTGAACCTTGGGCAATTAATTACCCTGAGCCTGACTATATTACTATTGATCGTTCAAGCCCTGACCGCAATGCCTGGAGCCGCACAAATAGATGGTTCAGTGTACAGGCAATTCAGGCCACTAGCAATTATCTGACCGTCGACGAACCAGCATATATCCGCGCTCGTCGACCAATCATTGAGTTTATGCACGGTCTACGCCTGTGGGATATTGCTCCTGTGGCAATTCCTGCTGTGACAATCATGGATACAGTGACTACAGATCCCCTGAGTAACGTCAGTGGACGCAGTGGATACACAGTTGATGGGCATACACTAGCAGATGGCGACACAGTTATCTTTAATGCTGCCTTGGATAAAAATACCCGCGGCCATGTTTTCCGCGTAGACATTGTTGATGCAGATGGAAATCCAAATCTACAAGTACGCAGTACCATCCGTGCAGCCACCACAGAAGCGATTACGCTGGCCGGCCTGCAGAATATTGATGGTGTAGCCTTAAGGCAAAATGATTTAGTTCTTGTTTGGAACCAATTTGATGCCACACAAAATGGTATCTATGTAGTTAAGACCGGTTCATGGATTCGCGCCACAGCCTTTGATGAAGACTTTGAATTCCGTCAACCGTTTTATGTGTTGATCTCAGAGGGGATTGTCTACGGCAATCGTAATTTCCAACACTTGCCGTCAGGTACTGGCACTGACCCTGTGCAAGTTGGCACCAGTGCTATTATTTTTGCTTTAAGCGAAAACATTGGATCAGTTATTAATCTAGTTGACATTTCTCCAGAATTATCCAATAGCAATACAGTATTGGTCAAAGCAGGCACAGAAAACGCTGCCAAGAACTTTAACTATAATTCAAACACTCTGAACTGGTCTGCAAGTACACAGCAAAAGAGCACTGCCCAACAGGCACCTGTATTTGACGTCTTTGATGATGCTGGAAATAGTTTTGGCGACACCAACTTGTACGTAGGCAGTAACTTCCAGGGAAGTAAGTTATTTTCCTACACCGTTGGTTCGGGTACTAACGATGCTGTACTTGGATTTCCGTTAAAATATCGTAATATCAACAACGTTGGCGACATTAGTTTTACCAATAACTATGACAACGATCAGTTCACCTATCTAGTTGATGCAGCCACACGAACATTTGCAACAGTTAACCTTGGTGAAGGGCATACCTTACAGGTTGACCCAGAAACATTAACTAACACTGCCTATGATCCTTGGCAGTTGATAAACAGCAGTTACGAACTATATCAGAATATTGAATACAAAGGGCTAAAGACCATTCGAGTAACTGGCACATTGTTAACAAAGACCAGTAAAAATAGTCAGTTAACCAAGGTGTATATTGATGACAGTCAGTTGGACACTGACATGTTCACAGTCCAACAGGTCAACAGTCAAATTGTTATTACAATTGGTGCAGATGTAACAGTAAATCCTGACAGTCGCGTCCTGGTGCAGGTGCTGGCCACTGGCAAACTAGCAGGTTCCTGGTATAGTATCCCACAGAGTTTTGAAAATAATCCTTTAAATCTTAAACCAGAATCATTTGTACTCAGCGATCTGCGAGACCATGCCCTGGCAATCCACAGCAACCACGGCCATGGATTTACCAGTAACACTCAGAGCTTAGAACTAGACAACATTGAACACAGCTATTTGATGGGCAAGATCATTGTCCACGAAGGCTTTAGTGTATTGCCGGCATTGCTGTTGAACAATAAACACTTTGACATTGATTTGAGTATCAAGCAGTCTGCCAGGGACTACGAGCAATTTAAACAAAAGTTTATTTCCAGCACTGAGCTGATTGAAAATATTGAAAATATGTCACCGGCTGATGGGGTTGATGCTGTTATGTCCGCAATCACTCGTGACAAAAAGACTTCAATGCCTTGGTATGCCAGCGATATGGTACCCTTCAATGGCACAAACACCGAAATTGTTATTCTTGACAAGAATCAAACTGAGTATAATCTCAGCAATACCTACAGCTTTACTTCGGCCAATGCCAACGCAGTGTTGGTCTATCTAAACAACGAACAGCTGATCAACAATGTTGATTACACTGTGTCTGCTTCTGCGGCAGCAGTTACTATCGTCCGTGAGTTAGCAGTTGATGATGTACTTCGTCTAGTAGAATTTACCAACACAGATGGTTCGTTTGTTCCGCAGACTCCTACTAAGTTAGGCCTACACCCTGCTTGGGCTCCAGAGATTTTCCTAGACACAAGCTATCGTGTTCCGGTAGAAATGATTCGTGGTCATGATGGTAGTTTAGTTCGAGCCTATGACGATTACCGCAGTGCGTTAATTCTTGAATTAGAAAAACGTATTTTCAACAATCTTAAAGTTGATAATCAACGCTGGGCTGATGTAATCAATGAGCGTGTACCTTCCCCGGGTAAATTCCGTAGCCTACAGGCCGCAGAATTTTACAATATTAGCCCTTATAGTTTAGTTGAAGATACTACAATCACACGCCGGTTCTTCTACGAGTGGGTTGCTGAGAACTCAGTGAGCTTCCAGTTGCCTACTTATAAAGCCGGTGACGAGTTTACCTGGAACTGGAGTAGCAGTTCTGACAAGATTGACGATTCTCTAGTAGCAGGATATTGGCGCGGCATTTACCGAGAGTTCTTTGATACAACACGCCCACATCTGCATCCCTGGGAATTGCTGGGACTAACAGTAAAGCCCGTTTGGTGGGAAGAGACCTACGGATCTGCTCCGTATACTGGTGAAAATCTAGTATTGTGGCAAGACTTGCGTGACGGCATTATCAGAGACCCGCAGGGCATTCGCTACAGTAGCTTTGGTGCTCGCAGTGGACTATTGTCCGTGGTACCAGTTGATGCCCGTGGCAACCTATTAAGCCCAAATGACAGTGTTATTGGCAGCTTTAATACAGGTAGTGTACAGCAAGGTTACACTTTCAATGACGGCGCCCCGGCAGAAACAGCCTGGAGACAAAGTAGTAGTTTTGCATTCAGTCAGTTAAGAACACGTATTCTTAAGAATCCGATGTTTATGCTTGGCTGCACCTGGGACACCAATCGCTATCAGTTAATTGATGAAAGTGCAGGCATGCGCTACGATCTGCGCCACTTACCGGCAATCACTGATGTTATGCTTAACACAGTAGACTCAGGAAGCAGAGTACATGCGGTCATTAACTACACCATTGAACACCTGCGTAATCAAGGTATTAATCCTGCGGTAATTCGTACTGCCATTGACAACACACAGGTTAATCTTGTGTATGATATGGCTGGATTTGCCAGTGCAGACAACCTAGATGTCTATGCAGAACAAAACAGTCCACAGACCACCGGAACCAGTGTTAAGATTCCCACAGAAAATTATCAGTTGTTCTTGGATGAAAATGTTCCATCTGGTGTTTTGAGCTACAGCAGTTTAATCATTACCAATGCTGGCAATGGTGCCTTCCGTGTCAGCGGTTACGACACAGTTAATCCTTATTTTGTAATCTATCCAACAGTTTCTAGCAATGATTATACACCGTTGACCTTTAATAATGTTACCTACAAGGCCTACAACGAGTTTACACGCGAGCCAGTGTTTATCCCTTACGGATACACCTTTGCTAATCGCCAGCAGATGTTGGACTTTATTGTTGGCTATGGTTTCTACTTGGCTGACAATGGATTAGTATTTGAAAATGAAGCAGACCTAGAGCGTGTGACCTGGCTAGGCACTGGCGCACAGTTTCTAAAATGGAGTATGGAAAACTGGGAAACTAGTTCTTCGACCCCATTGAGTTTAGTTCTAAGCCCAGGTGTAAGCAAACTGGTATACCGTAGTACATCTGGTACATTACAAAACATCAATGACCGTATACAAAACAGTGTCATGGATTTAAACCAGACACAAATTTCGGGTCAACAGATAGATGTACTACGTGGAAGCCCAGACACAACTATTACGCACGTTGACGAGGGTATCATTGCTGGCCTCCGTGCCAACATTGTTAGCTTTGAACACAAATTGGTATTTGACAATACCACTATTTTCAATGATATCGTCTATCGTCCAGAGCTGGGCTTGCGTCAGAGTCGACTACACATTGTGGGCTACAAGACCGGTGCCTGGGACGGTACACTAAACACACCAGGCTTTATGTTGATCAAAGGCGCAGTTGACGAATGGTCAGCCAGCACCGACTATAACATGGGCAGTATTGTCAGCTTCAAGGGACAAAACTATGTAGCCACTGAGAGTGTAATTGGTGATTCTGAATTTCAGTATGCATCATTTACTGCAATGGATAGAACATTCACTGACAGCGTACTGCCAAGTTTAGCAGTTAAAGCAGAAGACATTCGCACTGCCTACGATGTAAACAGCTACAACCGCATTGAAGATTTTGTGCGCCTACGTGCTAATACCTTGGGCTATGCAGAACGTGACTGGCTGGCAAGTTTAGGTGTTGACGTCAATAGCCAGGTTGATTTCTATCGAGGCTTTATCAAAGAAAAAGGCACGCTAAATGCTGTGGGCAAGTTTAATCGTGCTGGCAGTGCAGAATTGCTGGCCGACTTTACCATCAATGAAGAATACGCAATTCGTGTAGGCGAGTACGGTGCAACAGCACGTACAGGATTTGTGGAAGCAAGTCTACCCAGCCAAACAGAACGTCATAGCCCATTGATTGTTAAGTTTACCAACACACCAGATCCAAGTCTAATCAATGAGCCCAGCGCAATTCAAGTCAACGAAGGTAGTTTATACAAGAAGCCAAACTTCTGGCGTAATCAGTTTATTCCGTTGCGCGGCACACTGGTCGAAAACGATACTTCCTTCAAGGATGCTGGCCCATTGTTGCCGTCAGACGTTATTAACTACGCCAAGGCCACTACTGCCAGTTTAACTGACACGGACATTAATAATCTCTTCTTTGCTAACATTGAAGATCTTGCTGCCGCTAACCGTTTAAGTATGGTTAAACATGCTAAGTTTGGTAACCTAATTAGCGTTGCCAACGATTATCGTTTGTCGCAAGATGCCAAGTGGAATTTAATCAGATTTTGTCTGGCCTCAGCAAAGATCACTGGACTGATTAAGGTTAATAGTACTACACTAGGCATTAACCTAGGCGGAGATATAAACTTAGACGTTGGTGATTACATTGTTCTAAACTTCCCGTTTGCAGTTGAAGACAACCCTGTGCCTATTACAGGTGCATTTGAAGTAATAAACTACATCACTGAGCCAAATTCTAGTAGAATTAGCTACATTGAAGTTTCCACAGACATGGCCAAGCAGACATTTACTACTTTAGCTGTACTAGATTCCAATGAAAGCAGCGGCTTCTGGGTGCAGGAAACTCTAAGATTCAATGATATTGGTGCAGCCGCTGTCACAGACGATGCTGGCCTAATGGGTTTGCCTTTAGTTGGACAAGCGGTGGTTGACAATGATACCAACGGTTGGGCCTACTATCATTTTGCGGAACCATACACTGACAGCCAAGCAAATTTACCTGGCGGCAGTGTTGACTCAGGGTTAACAATATCTGACGCAATTACAAAAGCAGTGGCCATTGACTCAGGATTGGATATCCTGTGGATGGGTAAGCCAGGCGATGCTCACCCACAGACTACTTCGGCTAATGCTGGCACGTTGATATTACGCGACATCAAAGACCAAATGGTCAATGGCCTGCTGTACCCATCCTTGAACGCAATATTAACTCGTCCAAGCGGCAGTCCAAGAACAGATCAGCGCAATCTAGGCTATCGTTTAACAAACTTAGGCGACTACTCGGCAGCAGCCAGCGCCAAATACTACACTGGTGGCAACATCAGCAACAATCGTGGCTCAGTGCATATTGTTAAAATGATTGGCGGTGCTAACTTTGCTGACAATAGTCTTTCAACCTTTCAAGTACTAAGCTGTGATGGCTTTACAGGCAGTGAAACAAACCTGTACTGGGGAGACGCATTAAGTTCTACCAGCGACCAGTTGTTTGTTGGCGCACGTAACAGCAGTGGCCTGGGCAAAGTCCTGCAATATGTCAAGAGAACTGCTGGCGTAATAGCAACAAAGAACTTTAACGGTACCGGTAGCCAACAGAACTTTACATTAATCACAGCACCTGCAAGTGCTTATGCAGTTCGTATTACAGTTGACAGTGTGGTAATGATTCCTACACTAGAATACACAGTGTCTGGAACAACACTGACCTTTACCACTGCTCCAGCTTCGGGCACAGGCAACATTATTGTTGAATACTTAACCACATACTGGGAGTATGTAACAGCCTTTGCTGACGCAAGTCTTAGCAACAGCAGTCAATTTGGCTACAGCGTAAGTGTAGACGGCACAGGAGACTTCCTGGCTATCGGTGCACCTTATCAAAACAACGGAATTGTTAAAGCCTATAAGCGTGTAACCGCTAGCTATTTTGTTGACGAGACTGCTAGCTTGACTACCTTTACTATTCCCTTAGGCGACAGTGGCGCATCGTATGCCAGCACAGACGCACTAGCAGTGTATGTAAATGGTAGAATAATTGCAGCCAGCAAGTATACCATTGGCAGCACTAGCTTGACATTTGATGACGCCGTGGCAGTTGGCAATGTTGTTACTGTCAACACATATCGTTACAACTTGGTTGATACACTTGTTGGTGGCACGCAAGACAAAGAATTTGGCTACAGCGTTGCTGTACAAAATGGTCAATTGTTAATTGGTAGCCCTGATTCATCAGACAGCTACGAATATTACACCATCAATGGCGGACGTGGCGCAGTCAACGTATACCGTTACAACAGCACCAGCACAGACTTTGACTTGGTCACCCGTATCAGCGAAACCATTGAAAACTTAAACAGTCAGCGTCTAGGCAGAGAAGTAAAATGGATCAATGACAATCTGTTTACTGTGGTACAAAATTGGCAAGATACTTATATTGCTGAAGACTTCATTGACTACAGCGACAGCACAACCTTTGACGGCAACAACACACGCACCTTCAGCGACGAAGCAAAAACAGTACAGCGTGTGGTAATGTACCAGGTGTTAAGCAACAGCGAATACAACACATACCAGATTACTCGTGTTAAAAATGTTCAGTACGAAAACGACACCGGGGTAGATGTCTATGTTGCAGGTGATACCAAGCATCTATGGATTGGTAACCGCAGTGCAGATCAAGAATCTGACAACGTTAGATTGTACAACAATGGTCGCACACTAAAGCAAGGCTGGTACAAGTTCCGTGAGCAGGGCCCAAGAGTTGAAGCTAACTCCATTGACCGTGCCTGGATCTACAACAAGCGCACACTGGTTAAAGAAATTGACCTTGATGTTGTTGACTACAGCAACGGATTACTACCCAATGAAATTGCCCGAGACATTGACTATATCACTGATGCCGACCCCGCATTCTATGGTTATCCTTCATATCTAGAAGGCATTGCCTACACTGCCGGACAACGGGTGATATACGACAACCAGTTGTACGAAGCCAAGAGCGATTTTACTGACTTCTATTTTGATCCAACTCATTGGAACAAGGTTGAAGTTATGAGTCCTTACAGTAATCTTGGCAGCGTCTATTGGGATGGCGCACAAGTTGGTGAAACTTGGTTTAAGACAGCCAGCATCCGTACAGTGGACTATGAACAAGGTACCACGCTAGAGCGAGCACGAAACTGGAATACCTGGTTTCCAAATCAGAGTATAGAAGTTTATCAGTGGATCAGTAGCTCTGTGCCTCCAGCATCGTTTGTCAGTAGCCGCGACGCAGGATCAGTTGATGCAAATGCACCCTACAGCTACAGTGATGTAACTGGCAAGTACTACTTCTGGGTCAAGAATCCAGCACAAGTAACTGGTGTTCATACCATCAGCGCATTAGACATTGCAAGTGCGCTGTCGGATGTCAAGAGTCACGGGCTTCCGCACATTGCGGCCATTGCCAGAGATACCGTTGCAATGTGGAATGTTTCTAATTTTACCAACAGTGGTGAATCAGTACTACACATTGAATATATCACCAGCGACAGCAACAATAGAATCCACAGCGAGTTCCAGTTACTGGCTGAAGATGGCAGCAAGCGTTGGGTTACTGCACCTGTGTATGCTAAACTTGTAGATAGTTTAGCTGGTAGTACAGAAAGCGTTCAGAAATACAACGAAGATGGCGAAATTATCTGGCAGGGCGGCTTTGATGTACCTGCACTAGAACTTGCAGAAAGTGATCGTTATGGAACCAGCTTGATCCCACGTCAGACCTTGTTCCAGAATCGCACTGTTGCGGTTAAGATTTATTTTGAAACAATCAATGCTGGACTGTTAAAGATTCCGTTTAATAATTCACAGGACGTTTACCTGCTCAGTGAAAAAGAAGCTGTGCCCGACGGGTACACTACAGTGCCGGACCGTGACACTCTAGAGATATTAGATGTTAGCCTATATGCCGTCAACAACGAAATATTGCTACTGTCGGACTATCTCACTGAGTTCTCGGGATGGAGTATTGTCAAGCTAAACTCACAGAGAGTCTGGGATATTGTGCAGACTCAACGCTACGATCTAGCATCGATGTGGGAGTTTGTTGATTGGTCAAAACCAGACTATGTGTTAAATGAAATCACATACACCATTCCGCACGTTGGCTATATGCCAAGCATTACTCTTGAACCTGGTGAAACAGTTAATATTCTCAACAACGGTGATGGTAACAGTGCTATCTATGAAGCAGTACACAACGAGTCGGTGGTTGATTATGCACCCACAACAGGCTATGACTTTGTAACAGAACGCCGAGAACTGCTGTTGTCTGCAGACGCCAAGAAATACAAAGCTGGTACACGAGTGTTAATTCGCAACGACCACCAGGTGCCACTCAACGGCTGGAGCATTGTTGAGTATCAGGTCAATCGTGAATGGATCATAGTTGATAGACAAGCCTATACCACAACACTAGAACCAGTGTATCAGCAGAACGGCACATTACAATTTAAAAAGAGACTCTACGATTTTGCTGCCAGCGGTATTGGCCTTGATCGCATTGGCTTTGACAACAACGGTTTTGACAACGACCCAGCAACAGAACTTCGCTTGATTACAAACATCTTAAACAACAAGATATTGATCAACAACCTGGCAGAAATTGCAGACAATGCATTCTTTGCAATGATGCGTGTGGTACTACAAGAGAACAAGGGTGCTGACTGGTTGTTCAAGAGCTCGTTTATTACAGTTGATCACGACGTTAAAGACTTGGACCTACAGACCAACTTCCGTCAAGACGATGAAACATTCGTTGAGAGCTTTATCAATGAAGCCAAGCCCTACCACACACGCTTACGTGAATTCCGTAAGAAATATCGTAGCATCAACAATGCTAACATTGCTGTCAGCGACTTTGATATTCCTGCGCTGTATGACGCAAGTCTTGGCACAGAACTCTACGCACCAAAAACAGTACTGAAGA